>Ga0265780_10007580_pt1 | contig 13300 bp, 11 predicted proteins | sample P1T30metagenome_FD_192432 | JGI IMG/M metagenome (GOLD analysis project Ga0265780, IMG submission 192432) | Plant litter microbial communities from East Loma Ridge, Irvine, California - P1 T30 | ecosystem: Environmental > Terrestrial > Plant litter > Unclassified | place: USA: California...
TTCGCGTAGCGCTGGGCGATGACCCCGCAGACGATCAGCTGGATCTGGTGGTAGATCATCACCGGCAGCACGATCGCTCCGAGGCTGCCGCCGGCGAACAACACCTTGGCGATCGGGATGCCGGTGGCGAGGCTCTTCTTGGAACCGCAGAACACGATCGCGATCTCGTCTTCGCGGCTGAAATGCAGCTTGCGTGCGGCCAGCGTGATCAGCGGCATCGCGATGCCCAGCAGTACCGCCGCCACCACCGCCACCGCGGCCAGTGAGATCAGCGGGGTCTTCGACCACAGCCCTTCGGTCACCGCCGCGCCGAAGGCCGAATACACCACCAGCAGGATGGTGGCCTGGTCGGTGTAGCGCAGCAGCGCGCGCTGGCGTTCCACCCAGCCGGCGATCCACGGCCGCAGCAGGTGGCCGGCCACGAACGGCACCAGCAGCTGCAGCATGATGCCGCCGATGGCCTGCAGCGGATTGTGGATGCCACCCTGGGTGCCGGCCAGCGCGGTCAGCAGCAGCGGCGTCAGGAACACCCCCAGGATGGACGACAGCGAGGCGCTGCACACCGCTGCGGGCACATTGCCGCGTGCCATCGAAGTGAACGCGATGGACGACTGGACCGTGGAGGGCAGGGTGCACAGGAACAGCACGCCCAGGTACAGCTCCGGCGTGAGCAGCCAGCCGGACAGCGGATGGAACAGCAGGCCCAGCAGCGGGAACAGCACGAAGGTGCAGGCCAGGATCAGCAGGTGCAGGCGCCAGTGCAGCAGGCCGCCGATCACGGCCTCACGCGGCAGGCGCGCGCCGTGCAGGAAGAACAGCAATCCGATCGCCACGTTGGTGACATCGTCCAGTACCAGCGCGGCGGGGCCGGTCATCGGCAGCAACGAGGCGAGCAGCACGGTGCCCAGCAGGGCCAGGGTGAAGTTGTCCGGTCGCAGTCGCGACCACCAGCGTGTCATTTCAGGCAGGCTCCTTGGCAGGTGCCCACGCGATCAGATGCGCAGGCTGGCGCGGGCCTTCAGCAGCTCGCGCATTTCGAATTTGTCAGTATCGTCCAAGCCGTGTTGTCGCTGCTTGGCGTTAAGGTCTTCGATGCGCTGGAACAGCAGCTGCTTTTCCAGTTGGCCCACCGCATCGTGCAGCTCTTCGGTCCATCTTGCTTCGTCGCCGGCCAGCGTCTGCGCCGCCAGTGTATGCAGCGACGCCTGCTCTTCGCGGCCATCGAAGTGTTCCAGCAGCGCGCCTGTGCTGATGTCCGGGCGTTGTTCGACCAGCGCCAGCAGCTCCAGCAGCAGCTCGACGCCGGGCAGGCGCAGGCCGTGGAAATGGTGCTGTCCACCCAGCGACATCGCCAGCGAAGGCTGCTGCAGCAGGATCGCGATCGCCGCGCGGACCAGGCTGCGTTTCGCCACCGGCGTGACCGGGCGGCCCGACGTCGCGCGCGGGCCCTGCTGCGGACGCTGCGCGGGTTGGCCGCCCAGCCCGGTCAGCACGCCCAACTGCTGCTTCATCAGGTCACCGAAGGCCCCGTCGGGAATCTGCGCCAGCATCGGCTTGGCACGCTCGGCCAGCCGGGCCTTGCCATCCAGGGTGCCGAGGTTGATCTCGCGGGTCAGCTCGTCGAAGAAGAACTGCGACAGCGGCGTGGCCTGCTTCAGGCGCTCGTCGAAGGCTTCGGCGCCTTCCTTGCGCACGATGGTGTCCGGATCTTCGCCATCGGGCAGGAACAGGAAGAAGGCTTGCCGGCCATCCTTCATGCGCGGCAGCACCGATTCCAGCGCCTTCCAGCCGGCACGCCGGCCGGCCGCATCGCCATCGAAGCAGAAGAACACATCCGGGGCGTTGCGGAACAGCAGCTCGGCATGGTCCGGCGTGGTCGCCGTGCCCAGCGTGGCCACCGCCTGGGTGACCCCGAACTGGAACAGCGACACCACGTCCATGTAGCCTTCGACGACGATCAACCGCTCGATCTTCTGGTTGGCCTGGCGCACCTGCCACAGGCCATACAGTTCGCGTCCCTTGTGGAACAGCGCGGTTTCCGGTGAGTTGAGGTACTTCGGGCCGTCGTCCTTCTCGAACACGCGGCCGCCGAAGGCGATCACCCGGCCGCGGCGGTCGAAGATCGGGAACATCACCCGGTCGCGGAACTTGTCGTAGACATGGCCGCGGTCGTTCTTGGAGAACAGGCCTGCACGGTCGAGCAGCTTCATCCGACGCTCGTCCTTGCCCAGCGCGTCGCGCAGCCCGCTGTAGCCATCCGGCGCATAGCCGATCTGGAAACGCGTGCGGTTGGCTTCGTCCACGCCGCGGCCGTCCAGGTAGGTGCGGGCCTTCTCGCTGTCTTCCAGGTTCTTCTGGAAGAAGCGCGCGGCCGCATCCAGCGCCGAATACAGTTCGCGGCCTTCGTCCTGCTGCTGCGCACTGCGCGGGTTCTCGCTGCGCGGCACTTCCATGCCGACCCGCTTGGCCAGTTCGTCCACCGCATCGAGGAATTCGAGGCGGTCGTAGTTCATCAGGAAGCTGATCGCGGTGCCGTGCGCGCCGCAGCCGAAGCAGTGATAGAACTGCTTGGTGGGCGATACGGTGAACGAGGCCGAGCGTTCGTCATGGAACGGGCAACGCGCCGCGTATTCCTTGCCCTGTCGCTTCAGCGGCACGCGGCTGCCGACCACCTCGACGATGTCGGAGCGGGCCAGCAGGTCGTCGATGAAAGCGTCTGGAATGCGGGCCATGGCAACCGGCAGGGCACCGCCGGAAGGCAGTGCGGGCGAACGGGAAGTCCGCCTAGTTTACCCGTTGCCGGCGGTCGCGCCCGGCTTGGGCGGCACGATGCCGGCTGCAGCCAGGTGGTTCTGCGCGCGCAGGCGTTCGTCGATCACCGAGGTCATCAGCGCGCCGACGAAGAACACCACCATGGCGTAGTAGATCCAGACCAGCGAGATCACCAGTGCGCCCATCGAACCGTACGCGCTGCCCGGTGCGACCTGTGCGATGTACACGCCGATCCCATAGCGGCCAAGGGCGAACAGCGCCGAGGTAATGGCGCCGCCGATGAACGCCTGGCGCCACGCCACGCGCCGGTCCGGCAGGTAGTGGTACATGAAGGCGAAGGCCACCGTGTACAGCAGCAGCGTGCTGAGGTAACCCAGCGCCGGCAGCAACGAAGGCAGCTGCGCGAACGCGACCTGCAGCATGGTGGTGGCCGTCATAGACACCACAAGCAGCAGGCCCAGCGCCAGTACCACGCCGAAGGAAAACACGCGCTTGCGCAGCCAGGCGGCCAGCCCTTCCAGGCGCTCGCCGCTGGTGCGGAAGATCAGGTTGAGCGCGCCCTGCAACTGGGCGAACACCGCCGTGGCACCGATGAACAGCAGCAGCGTGCTCCAGATACCGGCAAGCGAGCCGATGCTGGGTTGCTGATCGGCGTTCTTCAACACGGTTTCGGCCACCACCGCCACGCTGTTGCCGGCGGCCGTGCCGATCTGCTCGACCAGCGCCTGCTGCGCCGGCGGGTACAGCGATGCGGTCAGCCACAACAGCAGCACCAGCAGCGGTGCCATCGACAGCAGGGCGTAGAAGGACACGGCAGCGGCCTGACTCAGCACGTCCACTTCGATGAAGCGGTTGAGCACGGCCATCGGGAAGCTGCGGTTGAGCCGGTCCACGTACTTGCGCATGGAATGCGGGACGCCGCGGTGCGGATCGGTGGCGGCGGGGGCGGTGTTCGGATCTGGCATGCGGGCTGTTTTACCAGCGGCAGGTCGAAGAAAGGGTGAAGCGTGGAGCGGGTAAGCGCCCAGCCATGCCCGGCGGCTTTGCCTTGCAGCGTTCCGAGGCAGTACGCCGAGCGTGGCTCGGCGCTGCCGGGGCAGGTGTTCGCGTCAGCCTGCGAGCTGCTGCTTGACCAGCTTGGACACCAGGCCCATGTCCGCCTTGCCGGCGACCTTCGGCTTCAGCGCGCCCATCAGCTTGCCGATGTCGGCCGGGCTGGTCGCACCGGTTTCCGCCACGGCGGCCTGGATGGCGGCGATGATCTCGGCTTCGCCCATCTTGGCCGGCAGGTAACGCTCGATCACGACCATTTCCTCGCGCTCGATCTGCGCCAGGTCCTCACGGTTGGCTGCTTCGTACTGGCTGATCGAGTCCTTGCGCTGCTTGACCATCTTGTCCAGCACGGCGACCACGGCGGTGTCGTCCAGTTCGATGCGCTCGTCCACTTCCTTCTGCTGGACGGCGGCCTTGATCAGGCGGACCACGCCCAGGGTGTGCTTGTCGCCGCTCTTCATGGCGGCCTTCATGTCGTCGGTCAGCTTCAGCTTCATGCTCATGGGGCACCTCGTATGTCGTGGGTCAGGCTAATTGGTGGGCGCCTTGGCGGCAGCCCGGGAACGCAAAAAGCCGGCGACGCTTGCGCGTGCCGGCTTCTTCCCCACCGCGACAGGCAGAACCTGTCGCCATGAGTGCGTCCGATCAGTACAGGCGCTGACGCTTGGTGACGTCGCGCGACGAACGGCGCAGCTGACGCTTCACTGCAGCAGCAGCCTTGCGCTTACGTTCCTGGGTCGGCTTTTCGTAGAACTCGCGCTTACGGGTTTCGGCCAGCACACCGGCCTTTTCGCAAGTGCGCTTGAAGCGGCGAAGAGCAAACTCAAAAGGTTCGTTCTCGCGGACTTTGACGCTGGGCATGGAATCTCCGGACACTGTGTAGAACCGGGTCTATACCCGGCGAGCCGCACATTATAGCGGCGCTTCGACAAACTGCAAGCATCCCGGCCTGAATACGGGCCGGTTTTCTTGCATCTCAAGGGCCTGCATCGCCCCTGAGGAGCACGCAGGGGGCGCATAATACACCACATGCGAGTCCTTGGTATTGAATCATCGTGCGATGAGACCGGCGTGGCGGTGTATGACACCGACCTCACCGGCATCGAAGCCCTGCGCGCCCACGCGGTGTACAGCCAGATCGCGCTGCACGCCGAATACGGCGGCGTGGTGCCGGAACTGGCCAGCCGTGACCATGTGCGCAAGTTGTTGCCACTGATCCGGCAGACGCTGGACGAAGCCGGCATGACCGTTGGCGATATCGACGGGGTGGCCTACACCGCCGGTCCCGGCCTGGTCGGTGCGTTGCTGGTCGGTGCCGGGGTGGCGCGTTCGCTGGCCTGGGCGCTGGAGGTGCCGGCCGTGGGCGTGCACCACATGGAAGGCCACCTGCTGGCACCGCTGATGGAAGACGACCCGCCGCAGGCGCCGTTCGTGGCCCTGCTGGTGTCCGGTGGGCATACCCAGCTGGTGGCGGTGGAGGCCATCGGCCGGTACCGGCTGCTGGGCGAGACGCTGGACGATGCCGCCGGCGAAGCCTTCGACAAGACCGCCAAGATGATGGGCCTGCCGTATCCGGGGGGGCCGCAGTTGGCCGCACTGGCCGAACAGGGCCGTCCGGGCGCCTACCGTTTCTCGCGCCCGATGACCGACCGCCCCGGGCTGGATTTCAGCTTCTCCGGGCTGAAGACCCAGGTGCTGCTGGCCTGGCGCGACAGCGACCAGAGCGAGCAGACCCGTGCCGACATCGCACGCGGCTTTGAAGATGCCGTGGTCGAGACGCTGGTGATCAAATGTGGACGCGCGCTGGAAGCGGCCGGCACCAATGTCATCGTGGTGGCCGGCGGTGTGGGCGCGAACAAGCGCCTGCGCGTGCGGCTGCAGGAAATGGCCGCCAGGCTGGGTGGCAGGGCCTGCTTCCCGCGCCCGGCACTGTGCACCGACAACGGGGCGATGATCGCGTTCGCCGGTGCACTGCGGCTGCAGGCCGGCCAGCACAATCCGCCGCGCGTGGACGTCACCCCGCGCTGGGACATGGCGACGCTGCCGGCGGTGTGATTGGTACCGGCAGGCTCAGCGTAGCAACGCCCGTGATGTGCTCAGCAAGGTGTCAACCGGGTACTTGCATTGCAGCCAGCACAGCGTGGAAGGGCATCGGGCCTGGATGATGCGCTCGATCGCGGCGAGATCCCGATGAAGGTCCCGTTCGAGCACAGGTTCATGGTGGGCGATCCGGTTCCGCAAGGTGCGGACATGCTACAGATCCGTGTGCAATCTGGCGCGGAGGCCTGGGATCTCTCCCGCTCCGATATTGGGGAATACCCGAGTCAGGCACGGATGCCATAGTGAGTCATCGAACCTTCTGGTGAACATCTGTTGCCAGAACGCAAAGCGCAGGTGCGGGACCAACTGGTCAGCGCTGCGATGGCGTCTGCCCAGCAACTGAAGCTCGCTGTGCGCACATGCAGCGCCTCGTGCTTCTGGAAGGCTTCGTAGCAATGCCGCGTGCCAAGGCCACCGTGGCCCATAGCGAAGGCACAACGCGTCTGCCACGGCGTTGCGCGTTGCAACTTCACAGATGTGTAGATACGAAAGAAGCTCCGCGCAAACGGCCATGTTCCGTGCATAGAGCGTTGCAGGGCCAGCGTCATGCGCCATGGCGGCCCCCATTCGCTGGAACGTGCCCCACCGCGCAGCTGAAAGGACCCTGCTGAAGACGTCGCTGTTTTCCATCGAAAAGGCCGTTGCTACCCCACTCGTATCCCAATGTGCTTCGATTGGGCGTCCCGGTGAATAGGGGCAACGCTCGTCCACATACGGACAATTCCGGCAAAACGAATGTCGCGTATGGCAATTGACGAGGGGCGCGCCGCTATCTAGATTTCTGGCGTGGGCTTCGGGACATGCGGCCGCTGCAAGGCGACTTCCCCCGGGGACAATGGCAGTACCAGAGGGCCCCGCTAGCAGGGCCCTCTGTTTTTCCCAGGCCCGCTGTTCATCCCACGTCCCTGCACCTCGTGGCCGGTCCCGTTACCATGACGGCCTCTTTCGTGCGGCAGGCATCATGGACAAGGTATTCATCGAAGGGCTGGAGATCGACGCCCTGATCGGTATCTACGACTGGGAACGACGGATCCGCCAGACGCTGGTATTCGACCTGGAAATGGGCTTTGACAACCGTCGCCCGGCCGCCACCGACAACATCGAGCACACGCTGAACTACAAGGCTGTCAGCAATCGGCTGCAGGAATACGTGCGGGCCTCGGACTTCGGCCTGGTGGAAACCCTGGCCGAGCGCTGCGCGGAGATCGTGCTGCAGGAATTCGACGTGCAATGGCTGCGGCTGAAGCTCAGCAAGCCCGGTGCCGTGCGCGGCGCGCGCGCCGTCGGTGTGATCATCGAACGCGAACGGACCCGGTAATCCGGTCGCGCCGGCCGCGGTCGGCAACCGGAACCCGATGAACGACCTACAAGAAGGAGGCAACCTGGTGGTGGATGCGGTAGTGGTGGTGAACTGGCTGGACAGCCTGCAGGAATCTCTGGCGCCGTATCCCGGTGCCTATCTGGCGCTGATGCTGTCGGCGCTGGTGATCGCCGCCGGGCTGGCCAACTGGGTCACCAAGCGCATCCTGCTGCGTGGCCTGCGCCGCCTGCTCGCCCGCCTGCCGGGGGCCGACTCCGGCCGTGGCAGCAATGTGATGCGGGTGATCTCCCGGTTGTCCAACGTGGTGCCCAGCCAGGTCATCGCCTCCGGCATCGCCTACGTTCCAGACCTGCCGGTCGGGCTGGTGGCGTTCGTCGTCGCGGCCTGCCAGGCCTGGGCCATCCTGACCGTCTCGATGGCGCTGTCGCATGCACTGGATGCCGCCAACGATCTGTACGAGCGTCGGCCGGACGCGCGCAACAAGCCGATCAAGGGCTACCTGCAGGTCGCCAAGATCGTCATTTTCGCGATTGCCGGGCTGGCGATCGTGGCGACACTCGCCGGCGTGGAACTGCGTTACCTGGTGACCGGGCTGGGCGCGGCCACGGCGGTGCTGATGTTGATTTTCCAGGACACCATCCTGTCGCTGGTGGCCAGCGTGCAGATCAGCGGGGATGGCCGGATCCGCCTGGGCGACTGGATCGAAATGCCCAGCCAGAACGCCGACGGCGATGTCATCGACATCGCCCTGCACACCGTCACCGTGCAGAACTTCGACAAGACCATCACCACCATCCCGACCAAGAAGCTGGTCACCGAATCGTTCAAGAACTGGCGGGGCATGCAGGAGTCCGGCGGCCGCCGGATCAAGCGCGCGCTGTTCCTGGACCAGCACAGCGTCGGTTTCATGGATGACCAGGCACGGGCACAGGTCGGCCAGTTCGCCCTGCTGGCTGATTACCTGCGCGACAAGGACACCGAACTGGGGCAGTGGAACGCCGAACTGCGCGCCCGCGGAGCGGGCGACATCAACAGCCGGCGCGTCACCAACCTGGGCACCTTCAGGGCCTACGTGGAGCGCTACCTGGGCAGCCACCCCGGCATCAACCCCGACATGACCCTGCTGGTACGCCAGCTGCAGCCCACCACCGAAGGCCTGCCGCTGGAGCTGTACTGCTTCACCCGCAGCACCGCCTGGGGCGAGTACGAAGGCGTGCAGTCGGACATCTTCGACCACCTGTTGGCGATCCTGCCGGCGTTCGGTCTGCGCGTGTTCCAGGCCTCCAGCGACGCCATGCTGATGGAGGCGCGGGCCGAACGTGCCCAGCAACCGCCTGCCACCCCCAGCCCCGGCATGCTTTAAGCTGACCCCGACCGCGCCGTCGCAATCCGCGCGGACGGAAAACATGAGCGCAGAAGATGCGCACTTTTGTGCCCGGTACCTTTAGAATGCCGGCACTGAAAACGTTTACATCAAGGACACCCGGTGGCTTCCGAACGTATCGAATCCCTCATTGCGCAGATGACCGTGGAAGAAAAGGTCGGTCAGCTGGGCGTGTTCGCCGACATGGTTCGTCCCTTTGCCCCGGACGTGAACCCGGAAGCCAACGTCAGCAACGCCGACCAGGTGCTGCAGCAGGTGCGTGACGGCAAGGTCGGCTCGCTGTTCAACGGCGTCGGCGCAGAGCTCGGCCGTCGCATCCAGCAGGTGGCGATCGAAGAAAGCCGCCTCGGCATCCCGGTGATCCTGGCCGCCGATGTCATCCATGGCATGCGTACCGTGTTCCCGATCCCGCTGGGCGAAGCGGCCAGCTTCGAACCCGAACTGGCGCGCCGCACCGCACGTGCCACCGCCGTGGAAGCCACCGCGGCCGGCCTGCACTGGACCTACGCGCCGGCCGTGGATATCGCCCGCGACCAGCGCTGGGGCCGTGGCGCGGAAGGCGCCGGCGAAGACGTGGTGCTGGGCTGTGCGTTCGCGGCCGCCCGCGTGCGCGGCTTCCAGGGCGATGACCTGCGTGCGCACGACGCGCTGCTGGCCACGCCCAAGCATTTCGCCGCCTACGGCGCAGTGATGGCCGGCATGGAATACAACATGGTGGACATCTCCCCGCAGACCCTGCGCGATGTGCACCTGCCGCCGTTCAAGGCCGCCTTCGATGCCGGCGCGGTCACCGTGATGTCCTCCTTCAACGACATCAACGGCGTGCCGGCCAGTGCCAACGCCGAACTGCTGACCGACATCCTGCGCGGTGAGTGGAACTTCCCCGGCGTTGTCATTTCCGATTACACCGCGGACATGGAACTGGTCGCCCACGGCTATGCCGCCGATGACCGCGATGCCACCGCCAAGGCGTTCACCGCCGGCCTGGACCTGAGCATGCAGAGCGGCTTCTATGCCGAACACCTGCCGGGCCTGGTGGAAAGTGGCGAAGTGCCGATGGCGGTGCTGGATGAAGGCGTGCGCCGCATCCTGTGGCTGAAGGAAACCATCGGCCTGTTCGATGATCCGTACCGCTCGCTGGACCCGGCACGCGAAGCCGACGACTCGCATATCGCCGCGCATGACGAGCTGTCGCGCGACGCGGCACGGCGCTCCATCGTGCTGCTGAAGAACGAACAGTCGGCGCTGCCGCTGCGCCGTGACGGCCAGAAGATCGCGCTGATCGGTCCGTTCGTGCAGGACCGCGAAAACATCGAAGGCTGCTGGACGCTGTTCGGCGACAAGAGCCGTTACGTGGACCTGGAAACCGGCGTGCGCGCGGCCATCAGCGATCAAGCGCTGCTGGAAGTGGTGCCGGGTTGCGATCTGGAAAGCGGCATCACCGGTGGCATCGAGGCGGCCGTGGCCGCCGCGCTGCGCGCCGATGTGGTGGTGCTGGCGCTGGGCGAACCGCAGCGTTACAGCGGCGAGGCCCAGTCGCGCGTGGAAATCACCTTGCCGCCGGCCCAGCAGGCGCTGGCCGAAGCGGTCGCGATGGCCGGCAAGCCGATGGTGGTGCTGCTGCGCAATGGTCGTGCGCTGGCCCTGCAGGGCGCGGTGCGCAATGCGCAGGCCGTGGCGATCACCTGGTACCTGGGCACCCAGACCGGGCATGCCGTGGCCGATGTGCTGTTCGGCGATTACAACCCGTCCGCACGCCTGCCGGTGAGTTTCCCGCAGGTGTCCGGGCAGCAGCCGTACTTCTACAATCATCCGCGCACCGGGCGTCCGGAGCTGCCGACCATGTCCGAGTTCAAGGCGCGCTGGCGCGAGATTCCCAACGAGCCGCTGTACGCCTTCGGCCACGGCATCAGCTACACCAGCTTCGCCTACGGCGTGCCGCAGCTGAGCAGTGCCAAGCTGGGCTGGGATGACACCCTCACCATCACCACCACGCTGACCAACACCGGCAGCGTGGCCGGCGAAGAAGTGGTGCAGCTGTACATCCATGACCGCGTGGCCAGCCGCGTGCGGCCGGTGCGCGAGCTCAAGGACTTCCGCAAGGTGATGCTGCAGCCGGGTGAATCCACCGAAGTGAGCTTCACGCTGCACCGTTCGCAGCTGGCGTTCACCGGGCGCGATGGCGTGCTGCGCGCTGAAGCGGGCCTGTTCGACCTGTGGGTGTGTGCATCGGCGATCAGTGGTTCCCCGGTGCAGTTCGAGCTGCTGGCCTGCTGAGTGAGTGACGCGTCCGGCCTGCCCGGACGTGCGGGTCGTCGCCGCCACGGCTTGGCGCAGCGTCCCTGCACGCGTCATGCATGCCCGGCTCACGTTGGCCGGGCTAGGCTGGATGCCTTCGTTCCTGCCGGAGTCGTGCATGCGCCTGTCCCGTTCATTGAAGTTGCCGCTGTTGCTGGCGAGCCCGTTCTGGCTGGTTGCTTGTTCGCAGGCCGATGCGCCTGCCGCGCCTGCCGAGGCGGCACCTGCGCCGATGTCAGCCGCTGCGGGCCCGACCGAAACGTCGGATGACCCGATCGTGGCACCGTCGCCGAACGGGTCGAGCGCGCCGTCCGTGCCGGCCGATGCCGACCAGGCAGCGCCGGCCGAATCCGGTCCGAACGCACCGGCCGATACCGCCGCAGCGGCCGCTGGCGATGCGCGCGGGCGGATCGAGCGCGTGCTTGGCGATGCCGATCAGTACGAAACCGTGTTCAAGGCGTTGCAGCAGGGGATCGCTGGCGATGACCGCGCCGCCGTGGCCGCGCTGATGCGCTATCCACTGCGCGTGGATACCGGCGGCAGCAAGCGCGAGGTGCCCGATGCGGCGACCTTCCAGCGCGATTACGAGCGCATCGTCACCGCGCCGGTGGCGCGTGCGATCAGCGCACAGTCCTTCGATACCGTGTTTGCCAACCAGCAGGGCGTGATGATCGGCAATGGCCAGGCCTGGTTGAATGGTTCGTGCCTGGACAAAGCCTGCAGCCGCACCGAGGTCAAGGTCGTCGCCCTGCAGGAATGACCCGTATGCCGGTAGCGCCGAGCCATGCTCGGCGAGCGCAGCGGGAAGCGGATGAGCGTGACGACCAACGGTCGTCACCCACCAAGGGTAGCGCCGAGCCATGCTCGGCGAGCGCAGCGGGAAGGGGATGAGCGTGACGACCAACGGTCGTCACCCACCAAGGGTAGCGCCGAGCCATGCTCGGCGAGCGCAGCGGGAAGGGGATGAGCATGACGACCAACGGTCGTCACCCACCGAGGGTAGCGCCGAGCCATGCTCGGCGAGCGCAGCGGGAAGGGGATGAGCGTGACGACCAACGGTCGTCACCCACCAAGGGTAGCGCCGAGCCATGCTCGGCGAGCGCAGCGGGAAGCGGAGCAGCATGACGGCCAGCGGCCGTCACTACCGGGGTCAACCCTTCGGGGTCAGCTTCAGCAGCTTGCCGTTCTTGCCGTCTTCCAGGACCCACACCGCGCCATCGGGGCCCTGTTCGACTTCGCGGATGCGTGCGCCCATGTCGAAGCGTTCGGCTTCGCGCGCGCTGTCGCCGTCGAAGCTCACCCGTACCAGCGCCTGCGATGACAGGCCGCCGATGAAGCCGCTGCCCTTCCACTGCGGGAACAGGTCGCCGCTGTAGATGATGAAGCCGGCCGGCGAAATCACCGGGTTCCAGGTCACCTTGGGCGCGGCGAATTCGGGACGGGTGGAATGGTCGGGTATCGACCGACCATCGTAATGATCGCCATTGGAGACGATCGGGTAGCCGTAGTTCCCGCCGCGGGTGATCAGGTTCAACTCATCGCCGCCAGCCGGGCCCATCTCGTGTACCCACAGCTTGTTGTTGGCATCGAAGGCGATGCCCAGCATGTTGCGGTGGCCCAGCGACCATACCTGCGCCGCCACGCCACCCTGCGAAGCGAACGGATTGTCGGCTGGCACCGAGCCATCGTCGTTCAGGCGGATCAGTTTGCCCAGGTTGCTGGCCATGTCCTGGGCCGGATCGAACTTCTGCCGCTCGCTGGAGGTGATCCACAACTTGCCGTCGGGACCGAAGGCGATGCGGTGGCCGTAGTGGCCGTTGCCGCTGACTTTCGCGTCCTGCCGCCAGATCACTGAAAGATCCTGCAGCGCGCCGGCGCCATCGGCATCCAGCACCAGCTTTGCGCGCGCCACGGCAGCGCCGCGGGTGTTGTTGCTGCCTTCTTCGGCGTAGCTCAGGTACACCAGCTGATTGCTGGCAAAGTCCGGGTGCAGCACCACGTCACCGAAACCACCCTGGCCGCCGTAGGCAACCTTCGGCCCGCCGGTGATTTCATGTTTGGCCCTGCTGGTGAGGTCCAGGTGCTGCAATCTGCCGGCCTTCTCGGTGACCAGCACACTGCCGTCGGGCAGGAAGGTCATCGCCCAGGGCTCGTCGAAGGTGGCGAATTCGGTGGCGTTGAACGCGCTGAAGGATTTCTGCGCCGGAGCGGCGGCAGCGGGCGCGGCAGCCTCTGGACTGGCGGCGCCGCAGGCAGTGGTGGCAAGCATCGGGGTCAGGCCGATGGCCAGGGTGAGAAGCAACTTACGGGTCATGGGTATCTCCAGGCGGGGATGCGGATGGCCAACCCCCTCTGTATACCATTGCGACCGT
>Ga0265780_10007582_pt1 | contig 13296 bp, 16 predicted proteins | sample P1T30metagenome_FD_192432 | JGI IMG/M metagenome (GOLD analysis project Ga0265780, IMG submission 192432) | Plant litter microbial communities from East Loma Ridge, Irvine, California - P1 T30 | ecosystem: Environmental > Terrestrial > Plant litter > Unclassified | place: USA: California...
ATGCTTGCCGTGGGGCGCACAGAGTATCTCAACGCATCACCACTTCGCACCCAGTTTGAAGTCGTTCTTTCAGTTCACATCCCGTATCAGTCGTACCACCTCTCCTTGCGAACCCTCTTTCCAATCTCTGCTGGCACGAAAGCGATCCTTCTTCTGCCTTCCTCTCTACCTTCAACGTCTCCAACTATTGCTCTTCCCCGATCCATCTTCAGTACTATTCGTATCCGTCCCACGGTCCTCAAAGTAAACAGAATCGCGCATGAGAGTACTCACGTAGCCCAGCAGTTGCGGAGCGCGGCACATAATTCGTAGGGTAAAAGAGACCACGGCAGCGGAAATCATGACGCCGACTGCGATGAAGTACACAGCGAGCCACGGACGATCGACGACGTAGATTTCTGATAGTGGGAAGACGGTAGTCGCTGTAGTGTTTTGCAACAAGTGTGTCCTGTACTTTTCCCACTTTTCCATCACGGGTTTGCGGTCGTCTTTGAGCTTGGCACCCATGATGGAGCGTTGAGACCACCGAGCAGCCCAGAAGGTGTTCAAGAGCAGCGCAAAGCGGCGCTCAAACGTAGCAATATCAATGTCGCGGTCGAATGAGAAGTTGTCTTGCCGTGATCCAGGGTTGATGAACGCAGTCGAAGGGTTGAGGAGGTAGTACTCGATATTGCTTGCCTCGAAGGTGAAGCCGCCGGTGATGGCACTGGTGTACTGTGCCGAATCCAACACATCATTGAAGTCAGCAAAGTAGGATCTCCTGTTGTCGTTCTCGCTGAGTACGCTGTGTTCCGGGTTGCGTGCGGGCTTCTCGGTGTGCCGTATCGCGTCTACGCCACAAAGTGCGCGACCAATCGCGCCTTTGGATATACATGTGACATTGACATCGAGGTAGGTAGTTCGTGACGCGCGTTTTGTGGCGGACACGGCGGGTCCGTTGAAAGACGCAAATATGATTTCGGATATGTTGGGCTTGGCGGTTGCATTGGCCCACACTGCGTCGACAATGAATGACCGACGAAACAGGGTGTAAAGCGCGAGCGTGGGAGTGACGTGGTCTATCCAATTCTTTCACGTATGACGCATGAGCCAGACATCTGCTTCTGAATTGTTGGAACCCCGGGGCGTGGAGGTGAAGTTGAGCCTGAGCCAAGGCGCGCACTGAAAATGGCAGTCAGTAGCAAATACAGCATCGTGTATCTAAGAGGAACCCTCACTTTGTAGGTCCCATAGCTCGATTGCATCTGAAAAGACGTATTGGCAAGACTACGGTCAATGCCGTCAACGCGAACTCCTACTAAGCTCGAATAGTTCATCACATGCGTGGTCCAGGACGTATTCAACCACCGATTTGGATCGAGACGGTTATAATCAGGATGGTACTCAAGTGAAGGAATGCGAGCGTTGCCCCATGTATCCATGGCTGCTGCCACCGCTGCTGAGCCTCCACCACCGAGTACAGCGACCACATTTTTCATCGCGGATTGGGTAGGATCCACGTATTGCATAGACGCAACGTAGTCGTATATTGCTGACGAGAAAACTGCTCGGGTCAAGAGTCGGGTATTGCCAGGCATGTCCGCCTGTGTGAGCCAGATTTGTGAGGTCAAGTTGGGATTGTAGAACGTGACCGGAGCGTGACTCGATCCCGTATTGGGGCGCAAGCTCCCGCCCCGGAACGATGCCTGGGAGCCAAGAGGATTGAATGCCCAAAGCACAATCAATGCAGCCGACGAGACCTTCCAGATGGACCATCGGAAGATGGTGATGATAGAGCCCGCCATCTAGTCATACGTTTAGTGGACTTCGTGACAGGACTTTCGGCGATGCTTACGGTAAGCGACCCCAGCAATTGCTCAAGAGCCTAGAATGCATCAGCAATTCGCATCGATGAAACGTCTTTCTGATATTGCATACCAGTAGCGGCGTTCCTCTCTCAACTCTCCAGTCCGCCAGCGCTCTCAACGCATTCCCCAAAATACCGGAGAACACAATCGGCCAAATCGACGGCGCGATCTTCGTAGCCTGAACAACACGAATCGACCAAGCGGTCTCAGGCTTACCTTCGAGCGAAATAACACAGGCGCCAAGTGCTACTCTCGTAAGCTAGAGACAAATCTAGGGGCTTGCAGTGACCTACCGAGGAAGCACACCGACAGCACGATGCCAAGGACCTCCCATACCACGGCACTGAGTGGGGGGCCTTTCCAAAGTACCGCGCCGGAAGGCATGATCTTGCTTCGCAGTGACGATCTCGGTGTCGGTTGCCAGTACAGAGTGATCGTCTTGATCTAGAAACGGCTGTTGAGGATGCGTTCGATCGCTCTCCGCCGACACTCTAGAGTGGTCGGGCAGCGTATACTCAGCGGTAGGTGACTCGAGCAGCGGCGTTGTCGTATCCTGCTGATGGGGCGGAAGGGAACTCGCATCCGTCGTGGGAGGTGTGCGTGAATGCGACATTCTGGCATCTGTCTCGCGTCGGTCATGGAAACAACTTGAAAAGTGAGGGGTGAAGCACGAGACACGATCGGAATAGCGCTCGAGTGGTGTTAAAGAGTCGCGGGTGATCGACGCAGAAGCAAAGTGTGGCTCACAAGGCTGAAACCCAGCCTCGTGTAATCGACCGGGCTATTGGTTAATGATATATTATCTTGTGTCGTGCAGCAGACCAAAGAGCCAATTACGATCAAACGTAGATCGCACTGCCCCAAAGGCTGGACTATCGACCTTGAGGCTGGTGGGGTGGCGGCGAAGACAAAATTTGGATTCGGTGGAGGTAGTGTTGGTTCGATCACGGGGCACGTTTAACGGTCCTCGCGTGGAACACGACCAGAATAGAGCCAACGGAAAGCGAGAAGCTCCTGTTTTTTGAATTGTAGTCTGAACAGCAGAAAGAAAATGCGGCAACGCACTTCGCAATGCATTTCTCAAACCTCTCCAACAGCACCCCAGTACCCCACCCTCTGCGCCTTCGGTACCGTCATCCTGAAATGCACATCGTCCTCATCTTCCCCGCTCCTTGCCCCGTCATCGCTGTCGTCTAGGTTGTACTCCTCGTCGTCACTCCCGCGCCGGTTCCCGCTCTGGTACGGGTTCCGGCCAAACTCATCATCCTCATCAAGCTCATCTTCAGGGTAGTCGTTTGCATAGTAGTCCTCGGCATTCTCATCCTCATCGTCGGTATCGAACTCCTTATCGCTCTCGTCCTCACCATTCCACCAGTCCTCGTCCTCTTCGTTGATAACAAGGAGTCCGACGATGCCAGTAGGTTCTGGCAGTTTGCCATCCGCATCTGGCATGATCACTTCGCGGATATACGTGTCGTAGACGTATTCTTCCGTGTCGATATCCATGGCGTCGTCGTTGGCTATGCCGAGCGCAGCTGCCTTGTCGGGATGGCGGTCAACGAAGCGCTGGGCGGGTGCTTTGGGCTTGTGTCTTGATGGGGAGGGGAGGGGTATGGTGAGGTTATCTTCTCTCTCGACTTGGTGAGAGAATGCTTCTAGTTCGCGGACATCTTTCGCGGTGGGTCCGGTTTGTGACAGCTGGCTCATGCTTGGTGTTGCACTACGACTTAATGCACTGCCAGCGCCTGGACGCTTCCGCGGGCGAGGCGTCTCTTGTGGAGTTGGCTCGATAGCAGGAACGTTCTGCTGTACATTGGAAGTACCATTCTGCTGCTCCTCTAGTCGTGCCCTGGCTTCTATGAAGACGTGTTTGTTGCGTGCTCTTGCGGTTGCATCGAGCTGGAACGTTCGCGGGGCGGTGGGCGTCAATGGCGCGAGAAGATGCTGGGGCGCGTCATTTGGCTTGGTGAGGCGGCGGTAGATGTGCGACGAGGGCAAGGCTTTATGGCGCTTCTTGTTGCTCTCGAGTATGAGCGCGTCGACGGGTAGCTCCGTCCGCTTCCTCTTTACGGACAACGTCTGCGGGCCACTCTGCGACATTTTGGGTATCTTTCGGATCGATGGGTTTTTCCCGAATCCGTGGATGTCTATAAATTGTTTTAGTGGTGTTGTCGAGTGAGGATCAAGTTGCCGCAAACATGTAAGTGACGTTGCGGGTGTTGATCGTGAGGAAGGAGCTACGAAGTACCCCCACTCGCGGTTGCCCGCACTAGCGTGCCAAGCTGTCCATCCCACGCGACATCAGCTGGTGAGGCATCGGCAGCACTCCCACGCCGTCCTTCACATCACACGCACCTCCACAGCAGTCATGAGGACTGCCTAGCCTAAGGAAGTCTGGAACATGGCTGCCTACCTACACTTTATAGACCTTTGATGCTGTCCCTGAAGACGTCCATTCCTTATCTTACCACATCGTAACGTCGTCTCGAAGCACACATCACGCATCACGATGAACCGCCTACAACGAATCTTCGGCGACGAGGCCCCCGACCAGGAGTATGAACCACTTGAGGGAGGTTCTGAAAGACCAGATGGCCAGAGGATAGAGACCACGAGTGGCCCGCCCTTCTCATGGACCGACTACTCGGTCTTCTTGCTGCTGGGGATTGCTATGCTATGGGCATGGTAAGACATCAAATTCATTCATTGATGGCAGTCGCATCATCATGTGACGTTACTAACAATACTAGGAATATGTTCCTCGCCGCAACACCATACTTCCAGCGCCGCTTCGAGTCCAACGACAACCTTTTGCGCAACTTCCAGCCCGCCATTCTCTCCGTCTCGACATTTGGCAACCTGGGCTTCATGATTGTCCTGACCAAGCTGCAAGAAAATGCAAACTACCCTAAACGTATCACCGTCGCACTCGCCTTGAACGCCGTAGTCTTCACACTACTGGCGCTCTCCACCAAGCTCTTCACATGGGTGTCAGCCAGCGTATACTTTGCCTTTCTCATGGTACTCGTCCTTGTCGCGAGTCTTGCCACGGGAATGTGCCAGAACGGTATCTTTGCATATGTCTCTGGTTTCGGGCGGGAAGAATACACCCAAGGCATTATGGCTGGGCAGGGCATCGCCGGCGTACTACCTGCGCTCACACAAATCATCGCCGTTTTGTCTGTGCCCAAGAAGCAGACCACCGATGGAAGTCCCTCTGAGTCGAGCACATCGGCATTCGCGTACTTTCTGACAGCCACAATTGTCTCAAGCGTGACTTTGGTGGCCTTCTTTTACCTTCTCTCACGCGCAAGCTCGAAGCAGCGTATGAAGGTTACGGATCGAGATGAAGATGACCTTGCCGCCTCGACACACAGCCTGCGCAAAAGCGTACCGCTGTTGCGCCTCTTCAATAAGCTCTTCTGGCTCGCTGGAGGCGTTTCCTTTACCTTCGCAGTGACCATGTTCTACCCAGTCTTCACTGGCCAGATTGTAAGCGTGCGCGATCCCGCTACTTCGCCGCGTCTCTTTCAACCTGCGACCTTCATTCCCTTGAGCTTCTTCTTCTGGAATCTCGGCGATTTGATTGGTCGTACGGGGCCTGCTCTTCCAGCCCTAAGATTGACACATCGTCCGCGCCTGATTTTCTTCTTGTCAGTCGCGCGCCTCTTCTTCATTCCAATGTATTACCTTTGCAATATTGGTGGAAGAGGAGCCAGGGTCAATTCGGACTTCTTCTACCTCTTTGTCGTTCAGCTTCTGTTTGGTGTTACGAATGGCTACCTTGGGAGTAGCTGTATGATGGGCTTCGCGGAATGGGTCGAGACCGATGAATTGGAAGCGGCTGGCGGTTTCATGAGTTTGGCGCTCGTCGGTGGATTGGCTGCAGGCAGTTTCCTCAGTTTCGCCGTGGCATCTGCTTGATACTCACTCTACACCTGTCGCATTTCGCACACCCACTGATACCCAAATCGTTTGCTCTCCCGCCACTGCCCGCAGACAAAGCTTGCTGACACAGCAATCACCTTCCCAATTTCTGATATCAGCAATGTATTCTCAGCGCTGCCCCAACCCTTCGCTAGCCATCGCCAGCCATGTCATCCTCGACAGCAACTATGCCTGACAGCGTTTCCGTGCCCTCACACATCCTGTCCAAATCGGCATCCAATCCTAGCTTCCCCATTCCCCTTGTTGCCTCAACGTCCGCCTTCCTCATCCTCCGCCTCTCCTCCACGCCTATCCTCAGCACTCCCGCATCCAAGCCAACCTACTGCATCTTCGACGTCTTCCCCGGGAAAGCCGTAGAAGAAGTCGAAGACAACGATAACCAGCGCTACGTCACCGTCGCCATGCTGCGCGAAGGCGGATTCTCGCAGAAATGGAACATCAAAATTGAGTACCGCAAGATCGCCTCCGAAGACGTGTGCATCATGAACTGGGACGATACTCCACAGAAGGCGGGCGAGAAGCTAATCGCCGGTGTGGATGCGCACGTGGATACTGTGGCGCCCGCGGAAGTCACCCCGTCATACACAAATGCCCCTGACTACCACGTCAAGTCGTGTACATACACCCTGCGCTCTCCTTCGTCAACGAAGTACCACTGGGAGATAGTAGAAGTCAAGCTCAAGCCGGTGAAGCAATACGGTATCAGCGACAACCCGACTAGTGAGTATGAGAGGGCTAGAAAGGAGGATATGGATGAGAAAGTGAAAGAGGGGTTGGAGAGGGCGAGGATTAGTAGGGATGATTTGACGGAGGAAGAGACGGCGATTAGGGAGAAGCAAAGTTTATGGCATCAGGAAGTCAGGAAGATGAATGAGGATTTGGGGGAAGGTGAGAAGGGTGAGAGGGACTGGTGTTAGGACGGCACACTTGTCAACAAGCCGGCCGGTCGTCGGCTTGATTCGCGAATGGACTAGGTGTAGGGACTTGCAGAGAATCACAGACCACGTAATACCACGTGCACGTCAGATTAAGAATCAAGCCGACGATCGGCTGGGTTGTTGACAAGTGTGTAGGATAGGCGGGCAAGTGTTGGATGGGAAGAAAGACGTGAGAGAATTGGGTGAATGAAGAACGTGTTTGTTTGCTACATAACAGGCGACATTTTGATGCTGAGCAAGCTATCACAATTTGTTTCCTCTGTTCATTTTCTGCTCAAGCTCTGTTAAACCACTTCCACGTCCCAAAATTGTGAATTCTCACACTTCGCTACCACACACCCAATATTTTCTTTACCCCATCGCCAGAAAACATCCCCAGACACAGACACAGACCCAAATCCAGAACAAATCTTCCTCATCCTGCGTGCCGAATGCTATCTCTGGCTTTCTTTACTATCCAACCGAGACAAGGGAATCACGACCGCACTGCCGCCGCCCCAGATTCGCTCAACCGGGAGGGATGACTCGGCGTCCAGTCCAATGTACCCTGGCTGCTCTCAAATACACATTACAGACTCTGGTGGTCTTGGCTGGTGCATCGATCTGGTAGGCTGGGGCTACGAGGTCATGGGTAAAACTACAACGAAGGAGCTAGCCGAGGAATTCGTCAGATACCACTCAGGTGCGGAGGAGGTAGGACGCGCGATGGAGACGTGGAGCAAGGATGAGAATGGGTTTGATGTGGAGGTTGAGAAGGAGTGGTGTTGATATATCTTGGGGGTGGAGTTGAGAAATGGGTGGGAATATGATGCGTTGGGGAGAGGGGCGAGGTAGAGGATGGGATGATGAAGTTGGGCTTGATGGAAATGGGGAATAACATGTATTTGCATCTTTGAGTACCAATACCCCGTGCCCAAGTGCAGGTGATTTTCTCTCCTCACCGTCTTGACACTTTGAGCACTGGAGCAGAAGGCAGAATCCGAGGCAGAGAGAAGAAGTGTAGAGTCTCTTTTGCACCGCGACTTTATTCCACAGGTAACGTGGTATGACATTTGCGAAAGCTTCAATGATTAGTCTTTCAATGATTGTTATAAGTTAGCTTAAGCTTGTCACGCGATAAAAAGACAGTAGATTAGTGTCATACATAAGAATAACGGGTAGATAGATGGACAAGTTACAGGATAAATTTCAGGGCATGAATTTTGATTCGTTTCTGTTATATGTAGCGTCGTGAAGTCATGACTCGCATCGAGATATATGATTAAGACGCTGTGTCAAGAATTCATCAGCTCAATGTCTGTCATCATAGACCATACGCATCCAGCAACGCCATCAACTGAGTAACCGCTGGAGGGATGGCGCGCGTGAGATTGTCAATGATCTTCACCTGACACTTGGGGCATGCCCCGTCGCTACAGTAAAGTGCATCCGCTAAGCATGTGGTGCAGAAGAGCTTCTTGCAGCATGGTGTTTCTACCAAGCGGACGGTCTTGCCAGCCTTCGTAGTAACCAGGCCCTGAATCCTCTTGTCAATTTCATCTTCGTTTTCATCTTCATCTCCGTTTCCATAGTCATCGTAATCTTCATCGAGAGAAGTGTACATAATGTACAAGGCTTGGCTATCACAGGATCCGCACTTGGCACATCTGTCCATCTCGTCCGGGTAAGGCAATCTGATGCCCGAGACCAAACGAAGGGCGTCGTCTTGAGTTCCGACCGATTGATCGCGGGTACCTTTGACCCAGCCTTCCAGCGACATGTATGGAGAATAGGCCCATGTACTCAAAATGAATTTGAGCTGTGAAGACTCGAAGTCCGCAAGCTGAGCAGCGTCAGTGATGCCGCTACGTATAAAGTCGCATGCATTGAGGCCTTGAGCTTGCACAGCAACGGCCATGCGAGCAACTAGATCAAATGCGGGACACGGGCGGCGGACTGGCTCACAGACGTACCAGCCACGGCCACTTGGCGCACCTTATGGGTACCATTCCTCTGTCATGAGCTTGCCTGCCTCGACGAACTGCTGTGCAGTGAACGGAATGGCTTTGTTGGGGGGCTTGTTCATCTCGTTGACTGTTGAGGTAATTGTGCTGTTGGTATGTGAGGTGCTCATGTTGTGTTTGGTAAGAGAGAAACTGGAAAGGAAAAGCAAGAATTTCCTTAAAGTAGTGCAAGTCATGACATATTGTGCACACACATGAGGAATCAGGATCCAGTCCTTGATCGTAAGCACACAGCGTTGCGTCTTTCATCGGACCATTATTGTAGTCATGGCACACATCGAGAGGAACACTCCGCGTGTCAAGTACTGGACGAGCGAAGGAATAGGAATGAAGTTAAACTTCTCTAATCAATCTGATGTATCATACTTCTGTGCTAAGTTACATTGCGAGTTTGGAGGTCTGGTTGTGGATCAAGAATTCTTGTTCATTCATAGTCGACTTCCACCTCCTTCAAGCAGCTTCAAACCGCTGTTTGGATAACATCTTGGCGGCACATGGGGCAGCGCGGATAAACCGTTGATAGCGCTTCAAACAAACAGTCCCGACAGAAGTACTTGCTACAGCAAGGCACTTGGACCGGCTCATTGTTTGGATTGAGGAAAGCTTCGAGACTATCAAAGCTTTCTAGACAGATAGGGCATTCCATGTCATCCGCGGCGATGAATGCGAGGTCGACGTCCTTGAGGCTATTGATGAATTCCATTGGATCTTCGACTTCCTCAACATCATCGTATTCCCCTCCAGGTTCCTCCCCTCCAGGTTCCTCGTAGGGACAGAAAGGGTGTCTGTAGGGGTTGTAGAGGTAGGGCTCTGGTGGTGCGACTGCGTTTGAAGGAACCGATGCGATAGCAGCTATCAGATCGCGGACACCGGATTTATACAAGCCTTCGAGATGCCCTAGTATCGTCCGCACCCATGGGTACAGCGTCGGCTCTCCGAGGTAATCATCCTCAATAATATCGAATACTTCGACCAGATTCTCATCGCCACGATCACAAATGATTCGTGCTAGTTTCACGACTAGATCGTAGGCAGGGTGGTATGGGTACGAAGGAAGAGGCCCTTCACAGCCAAAGTGTATCATCTCGTCCTCCATGTAGCTACATGCGATCCAAAATTGATCTCCGGTGAAGCTTGAAGGAGTCTCCCAATCTGGCATGACAATCTGATCCGGAATTCGAGGCATGGTGGTCTCGAGAACGAGGTACGGTTCAGTGCGTTAGTGAAGCAGTGTCCCCAGGACGTCGTTCGGCTGCGCTGGTTCGATCGTAATGTGAACACAAAACTGTAGTGATATTTGTGACTTTCATGCTATGTGGACGTACAATTTCGGAGTCACACTGCACTGTCATTTGGCCGGCCTCACCACGCGCTTGTGACCAGCACCACAACCACCATGATAAAAACTTTATAAGTGCAGAATGATTGTTACAAACATAACGCTGCATAACTCAGATACACATGTCTTGTGATCTTTCGCAACCTTGTATCTCGGACAAAGAAGTACCGCATTTCAGTATGTGAATCGACATTAGGTTGAATGTTATATATGTGAAGTTGATGATAAAAATGAGACGTAGAATGGGAAGTGCGCAGGACCACCCAGCGCACTTTAGAAATCTATGGGTGAATTGAGCGGCATAAGATGAGACGAGGATGGATGTGAGAACTAAGAATATGATCAAGTCAGCAATAAGAACATACCGAGTGCCCAGTCGATGCAAATGCGCGCGAGCGTAGAGGACTGAAGAGACTTCATGTATGCGCCAACGGTGGGAAGTCAGCATCATACATCTTCGTATAAGCTTTCTATGTGATTGCCACAATATCTTGACGGCACATGGGGTACCTCTTGCCACACTGGAGTAAGACTCTAGTCAAGCATAATTTCCCGATTGGTTGGCCGCAGTATGGCGTCTTGACTGCAGTGTGGTGAAAGCCTTGGCTTGTAATAGCTTCAGTTTCATCGTACTTCTCCATGCATATGGGACAGTCCATGCTCGTCTCTTCCGATATATTAAAACGTTCTAGACGGTTCACACAGCCACCCTCTGCGTCGAAGCGTAAGTTGGCATGAGGAGTCACCCATGGAGAGAGCTCATCATATACCGGGCCAAATTGTGGAGAGAATTGCCCATCTTCCGGGTCGGTTCCTAGAGTGTACTGTCCATAGTAAACATGGCCAAATTCTGGGTAGAAGTCATACGAGTCGTAATCATCGGGGAAAAACGCCTCCGAGAACCGGAATGGCAGCCAGTCCTCGTACGTTACATCTTCAGCTCTCCTGTTAGTGTTTGCAAAGAGGCCCTGCATTCTGGAATAATCGAAGAAGGGATGAAGCCTGCCTTCATTCCAACAGTGCACATACCATTCAAACTGGAAGATGGAATAATCGACCATGTCCACTGGTTGGGCCTCGCTTATGGCGAAGGTCGGAAAGGACGAAGGATCGATACGATGCACGCGGATTTGCTCGTAACAGGAGAAAGCCACATCGTAAGCTGGATGAGGTGAGTACCGCGGGACAGGGTCGGGGCAGCCATGAGCCTGCATCTCAGCCACTACTTCTCGACCTGCGCGGTAAAACTCTTCAGCGCTGAAAGGTGCCCTGAAAAAGGCCTCTTCCCCTTGTTCCAGCTCTTCCTCTTCACTCATCGGCGCCGCACCTTGCACGGGCGCCACAGTAGCGACGCTGGGTGCAATTTGACGATAGATGAAGTTTGGCTCCGGGCTTGGCTGGTACGTGTCCTCCAAGTAATGAAGAACTCTTCCCACTACGTCCTCATAATGAGGAGGACCAAAGTCCATGTGGTAATTTTCAAGGTCGTCTTCCACGAACGACCACGGAGAAATGTCTCGTTCGCACAATATATCAGCCATTTCTACCACCAGATCGTAGGCCAGATGATATGGCTACGCTAAAATGCAAATGAGACTATTGTTTGCGGCCATCTCATCTTTCATGTAATCACATGCGCTCATGAATTGTATGCTGGTAAAAGGCCGAGGTATAATGACTGGTGGCATTGTAAGCAGGAAGCTGGAGCGACGCGTCGCAGTTTGGACAGGGGCGGACATCATGATTGGCGTAAATGTTGTATACGGGACACCCGATGGATATCGGATGCGTTTTGATCTCACACGGCTGCGGCGCGGACAGAGCGTATAATATATCAAGAGCATCGTGCTGTGCAAGTACAATGCGTCTTACGCGCGATTGTTCTTACTTCTTGTTCACTGTGAGAATGTACATTCCAATTCAATTGTGTTATTAGCACGACACACAATAATGCATGAGAAAGACAATGTTTCTTCCGTTCTAAACGATCAAATTTGACACGCTTTATTTGGAGTGGTGTACTATTTTAGCAGAGTCAAATTCTCAGATAAAAATGCACAAGCCTCTGCAATGATACAGAAGATCAGGCTGCAGCAGTTCAGCGTGTCGTGTATCACGATCCAAAGTCACGAGACCTCATGGTTCACTGCCAAGCTCCTCACTCCGCACAGTCCGCGCTAGTCCATACTACAAATCCATTTTTGCATCCTTACCAATCACCTCATTTTCCATCACCTCGCCACGAGACTCTCCAGTTCAAGCTCTCGCACGATGCCGCGCCTCTTTCTCATCGTGCGCTTCTCCGCCCCCGACTCCGAACTACCTACCCACCTCACCCACGACATAGCCATCTCCGGCGTCCCAGCTACGCTCTCCTCCGATACTACCCGCGAACTCGCGACATATCACATTGTCGACGATAAAGATAGCTGCACCTACCGGGTTGCCGTGTCTACCCCGATAGCCCCTGATGTCAGCGTGCACATTTCCTACGGCACCACATCTCGCGACGAGGCCATGGAGCGCCTACAAAAGATGCCGGGATTCATTTGGGAAAGCGACAAGGAGCGTAGGGGTGTGGATCATTGCGTGAGTGCGGCGGTGTAGTGGGTCGACGAGACGTGTCTGTTGGTCAAGTTGAGGAGGACCGTTGGCTTTGGTATCAGCTTATGGAGATGAAAGTTGGGAGGAAGGGGGAGGGGAAGGCTGAAGAAGTGGATGAGGTGGAGAAAGAAGGGTCGAGAAAGAGGCGTAAGGTGGAGAAGTTCAAGCTTGACGATGAGGGGGTTGATGATATGCGGGACGAGAAGATGGACTACTTTTGATGTGCTATCGGGACTCGGGCAAATGTTTGGGAACTGATGGTGATTTTTGTTGAATGGCTAGTGGGGTTCATGATAAGGGGACGAGATAGCCACGCGACAGGATGCTGCTACATATGCGAGCCTAGTGCCAATGATGACCAATACACTTTATCGACTTTGATACCCACATGACCTTGATATCACTCGCTTCAGCGTGCGCGAATGACGTCGCACGAACACACCAGCAAGCCTGCGTGAATACCCATAAATTGACCCCCTCCCAACGTCCACCCGACCAGGCTACACATACATCCTCTCAACTCCTCTAACACTCACACAATGCCACCAAAACCAACCTCCTGGGCCCCCTCCTCCTTAACCAAAACTCACCTCCCCAAAACCAAATCGCCGAAAAAG
>Ga0265780_10007583_pt1 | contig 13296 bp, 12 predicted proteins | sample P1T30metagenome_FD_192432 | JGI IMG/M metagenome (GOLD analysis project Ga0265780, IMG submission 192432) | Plant litter microbial communities from East Loma Ridge, Irvine, California - P1 T30 | ecosystem: Environmental > Terrestrial > Plant litter > Unclassified | place: USA: California...
AATCGCCAGCCGAAACGAGCAAGTACCTGCTGATATACATGCTGCTGTGGTACTTCAACCTGCTTTTGCCGGGAATCGTGCGTCCCCTAAACACCCTATCCTGCCACCCCTCTACTAACTCTTCCGTCCCAGCTATCTGCCATGGCATATCTAATCCTCGAACGCCGCCTGCACGGCAACACGCTAGAAGATCTGCGCGCCGACATCTCCCACGCCGAATCCCTCGACACCACCGCCCTGTCCCTCACAGAATTCATAACCAAGCGCGGCGACGCCGCCTGGGCCTCGGAAATCGTAGCCGCCCTCGGGCCCTGGGCAATGATCCAGCTCGCCGACCTCGCCAACTTCTTCGAGAGCGTGCAGAACTGCTACGAGTGGCGAAAGCCCGCGCGCACGGGGAGTGTGCTTGCCGTGCTCGTGTTGCTCGTTGTGGCAACGAGCGTGACGCCCGTGTGGCTGCTAGTTAAAACAGCGACGTTGGGCGCGGGCACGGCGTTCTTCGCGCTCTTCCCGCTCGCCACAAACTTCCCGGAGTACAGACTGCTGCTCAGCCCGACGAAGCGGCTGCTGTGGAATATCCCCACACACGCCGAGTGGGCGGTTCGATATGTGCAGGCCGAGAGATCGCGGGTGGCTGCGTCGCGCACGCCTTTGCCCACCGCATTGCCCTTGAAAACCTCACCCGGTGGGGTAGAGCAGGGTGATTACGGCTTCTACACCGCGCACCACGAGTCTGCCGCGGGGCATCTGGTGATTAGCAAGGAGGGCTGTCGGTTCGTGAGGAACGTGGGGCGTAAGATGCATTTCTCCCTGGCATATGCCCGGATAAGCAGGATCGAAAAGGAAGACCGCGTCGTGGCGAAGAAAGTGCCGGGCAAACTCCAATCGGACTCGGGGCTGGATTTGAAGTTCGTCTTGTCCGGAGAGGGTGAGGGAGAAGGGAGGGAGTATGTGCTGAGCGACATGCACCAGCGGGACGAGGCGTTTAGTCAGATTGTCGGGTTTAGTGGGAGGTGTGGCAGATTGTTTGGTAGTGGATGACATGGCACGAGGTAATCATGAGAGGTATACCGAAACAGAGTTCAAAGTCAATTTAACCACATAAACACTCGCACAAGTCTATACACACGACGCGCCATTCGCACCGCAATCATACACGCCGCAAAGCACGAATCGAACCCCCCAAAAGAAGCGCCTGAGAATAAAAATTACATGAGAGTAGTTTGGTAAAGCCCCAGAATCCTCCCCCATTGATTGAACACACAAAGAAAAAAGGGATTACAAGAAAGACGGGATGAAAAAACGCCGGTACTAATGCAAGTTTGACTGAAAACAGCAATAATTACCCCGCTTGAAAGGAAGAAGAGAAAAGGTATCCAGTTCTGAGCCAAAACGCGCGGAGAAAACTTGACGAAAAAGCAGAGATGTGATCCATCGCACGCAAAGCTCCGCCCTTCCAATAATGTACTCAAGAAATACAATTCTCTCTCTCTGTCTCACAGACCCGCTCACATGCCTTAAAACTGCTCGTGGCTAACACTATCGCCCGCCAGTCCTCTGCTTGCCCATGCGCCTGAAGAAGTCCATGACGCGCTTGGAGCTTCCCGAGGATCCGCCCTTGTTCCCGCTTCCGTCTTCGTATGCGTCTTGGAACTTCCTGCTCTTTTGCAGCACGCCCTTGCGTTGCTGCTGGTCGTCTCCGCCCATGCCTTGTGGGTATGGGTTCCGTTGGTCATCGAATTCAGAGTCGTCTGTTGGCCTGCGCCCATGATGGGATGGATGAGGATCCCTGGGGTTGGGGAACTTTTCGTCGCCGATAGGGGCGGTCGGTGGGTAGTCGAATTGCGTTTGCTGCGCGGGCGCTGAGCTGGGGCCTGCGGCGTTGGCGTTGCGGATCCGGCTGTTACTGTCGTGGTGGCCGTCGTAGAAGCCTGGGCGGATGCTACCCGTGGTGCTTTGGCTGGGAGAGCGAGAGTCTCCGCGACCAAAGGCCATTCCAGGCTTGGACGTGGCACGAGGACGAGCACTTGAATCCCTGCGCTCGTGATGAGAGGATTTGGCAGGCATGCTGTCGCGATGCTGCGAAGAGAAAGTCTTGGAGAGCGACGATGGGAGGAGCGAGAAGCGGCGGGATGGCTTGCCAGTCTCATTTGAGTTGTTGGTGTTTCTGCGGTTGAAGCCGAATGATCGGCGACCAGAGTCGGTGCTCTGTCTACCGGCTGAAATGGCATCGTTCGAGATAGGAGCTGCCATAGATGTGGGCGGGTAGCTCCTCTGCTTCTTCTCCTCCGGGTAGGGCGCGTATGAGTACTGCGAAGTGAACGACTCCTTGGGGTCCTGCGAGTATGATGGCTGACGACCAGAGAACATGGAGGTCATGCGTCCCAAAGTCTCGGTGACAGTGTTCGACCTCTTGTGTCCACCCTTTCCATGTTGGCCCGATGGTCCGAGCTGGATCGAATGTCCTCGCTGCGTGCTGGGCTGGCCAATGCTCTCGTCTACCGCACCAGCTTGTTCAGGCTGGACATATGGGGCCGAGATAGAGTAGTTTTTGCCCTTTGGCTGCGAAAAGCGGCCCTCCGCATTGGTCGGTGCAACAGTGGCCAAAGATGGCTGGCCATATGAGTTTCCTCTCGAAGGCAGGCGGTTGCCTGCACCAAGAGCACCGCCAGTGGACGGACGAACGGCAGAGCCCTGTGGCGCACTTCCAAATGCTGTATAATCGGAGACAGAGCGCTGAGGTTGCTCCTGTCGGGGACGGCCAACAGGGATAGGTACGCCAGATCGTTGCTTAGTGCAGGTCGACGAGGAGTAACCATCCGTAGTGTGCGCCTCGTCCGGTACTCGTGAGGGTCCAGCGGCAGCATTTGGTGGTGATGCCTCGCCACGTTGGGTCTGCGATTGCGGTGCCACGTATTCGACTTGCACTGTTCTCCGCTTGTTGTCGCGTGTGGTCTTCGGCTTCTCTGAGGGCGGTGAGTTGATCTGTTCCCGCTTCGCAGTGAGACCACCTGGTGCTGGGGCAACGGCCGTGTGTGGTTTGCCAGGTTCGCGCACCGAAGCGCTTCTAGCGAGAGGAGGCTGCTGCTCGAATGTATCTTCTGAAGGTGTGTTAGTTTCAAGTAGTGCTCTGTTGACGAAGTCCTTACTGCTAGAGTAGACAGACGCCTGCTGAGCCTCATTCGCAGCAGTGTTGCTGGATGTGATGAATCCAACCACGTGCGAGTAATCGGCCAACCAGCTATGACGCGCTACCTCGAACAAATCCGCTCGCTTTCTTGGGTCAGGTACGAGTATCCGCTTAAGAAGGTCTCTAGCGTGTGGTGTGACGTATTCGGGGAATGTGAGCGGTGTTGATACGATGTATTTGTAGAGTAGGTTGATGTTGTCACCCTCGGGGTTCGCTGGATCGTCGTCGAATGGCAGATAGCCAGCCAACATGGCGTACTGCAGGCGTTAGCTTTGAGTGAGAATACCCGAAATTGAGAACTTACCAGGATGACACCACAGCTCCATACATCGACCTTGCGACCGGTGTATAGCGAATCGCTGACAACTAGCTCAGGCGCAGCATAACATGGACTTCCGCAGCTGGTCTGCATGAGGTCACCGCGGCGGGATGCATCGCTTCCGTCGAGTCCAAGGGATTTAATAAAGTCCTTGTCGCCCAAACGGTACTCGACTTCCTCGCCGAGCTCATCGTTGGGGTCGAATGTGTTGGCAAACCCGAAATCAGTGATAATGATGTTCTTGTTGCGGTCCAGCAGCAGATTCTCAAGCTTGAGATCTCTGTGCACGATACCCTTGCGGTGGAGGTAGCCCACGCCAGAGATGAGCTGGGAGAAGAGTTTCCGCGCAGGGCCGTCCTTGAGGTAGCGATGGTTGAGGATGTAGTCGAACAGTTCACCACCAGAAGCATATTCTAAGATGATACCAATGTGTCGGTCGGTCTCGACCATTTCGTGTAACCGGACGATGTTGGGGTGGTCTAGCTGGCGCAGGATCTGGATCTCGCGGTAGATCTTGGCCAGTCGATTCGAGTTGCTGCCGAGCGTTTCTCTTCTTATGAGCTTGATAGCGACTTCGACAGTGCTGTCCCGTTTCCAGCCCATCTTGACCTTGCCAAACTCACCCTCGCCGAGCGTCTGCCCGAGGATGTAGTTGCCAAACTTGCTACGCTTAGCGTTCTCGGATTTGGAGTGATCTTGTCGGCTCCGTCCTGCTCCACGGCCGCCATCGTCGACGCCCTCGCTGCCCACGAGGCCAAGTCCCGTGATTGGAGTCAGGTCCGCGCCGGATGCGCCCGAGCGGCCTTCTGCTTGCCGCGCCTCTGCACGGGCAATGTCTTCTTGCGGGTCAGCGACGACTATGCGGTTGATGACTGTGCTCTCTTCGCGGGGCAGGCTGGTTCCGGCGGGCGTCTGACCCACGGCGGAGGCGGACCTGCTGTGCTGGGGCTGCGACCTGCTGGGCTGGCGGGGGCTCTCCTTCTCTCTCCGGCGGGCAGAGTCGTCGCGCTGTGATGAGCCGGCGGGGGTGCGGTGCGAGGAGGAGCGTGGGGGCGGCATTGGGCCACCTGTGGTCGCGGTGCTGTTTACGGCGGGCGAGTTCTGGGTCGAGGGCGGCAGTGGTTGGGCGCGGGGGGTGGTTGCGGCGGACGAGTGGTGAGTCTGCGGTGTGGCCGGGGTGTTTGGCGACGCGCCATTGCTGGGTCGCTGGGCGTGTCGGCGTTGCGAGGCGGGCGATGCGGTTGCGGGCGATTGCTGCTGCTGGTAGTACTGCTGGCCATGCGGCGGCTGCGATGCCACGGCGGCCATGTCGGGGGGTGCAGTGTCGCACAGCGGGAGGGCAGGAAATGGACGACGTGCACTGGCGGTGGTGCGGTGAAGTCAACAGTGTCGAATGGGCGTTGGTGGGGACAGCAGCGTGCTTTAGTTCCCGCGGGCCTGCGATGCTGCAGCGCGCTGGCAAATGGGAAGCGGCGACGGAGCGGTGAGGACGTGTAAGTCGAGCAATTGGATCGGCAGCGCGTCGGGGTGCTGGGGGGCTGGAGGGGCTCGTCTCGACAGCGCGATGCAATGCAGTGTCTTCACGTGCACTACGAGCGAGCGAGAGCGTGCAGGAAGCGGACGCAGGCGACGGTCCGGTTGGTTTGTCTTGATAGCAGCCTCAGGCTCCGAGAGTGGCGGGCGGGCGCGGTGGTACTGGAACTGCAGCGGAAAACAGCAGCAGCCGGCTATCTAACGGTCGCCGTCTCTCAAGCGATCGAGGACTGGACGTGTTGGTGGACGTGAGTGGAGGAGGCAGGAAGCGCGGCTGAACAAGACTCAGACGCAATCTCGGTAGACAGTGAGTAGCTAGCACGCAGCCATGACCAGGGCAGCGAAGAAAGGAGATGCATCACCGTGTCCACCACCAACCCGCCAGAGCGCACACACCACGGGCCACCAGATCAGCGAGATTGCACGCGATTGCTAAATACCTGGGTGTCCCATACCTGCGTGTCCCAGCACGCGCTCGCTCTTGGGCATCACCATACAGCGCCCTTCTGCTTCCACAGCTGCAAGTCCCCATTAGGCCCTGCAAGGATGCCAACTGTTTCAAACACAAACGCCCGGCAGAGGCGTCATTGCGCAAATTGCCCTTTATGCGCCCTCACTAAGAACCTCACTGACTCTGCCCTCCATGCCATGTGTGGAGAGCAGTCAGTGCTGGCTGCTGGAATGCTGGAGCGGAGGCCTCAGCGCTCAGTGCTCCAGTGCAGCGTGCACTGCACGTGGATGCCCGTTGCATCAGTCTCGACATGGCTGTACAAAGTACCACACCACAGAACTCAATCACCAGCTACGTCTCGAGCATCTCGCATTGTCCCAACGCGCCGTCTCCATGGAAACCCTCTCGCTGGCGACCAGAACCCGCCTGATATTGCCAGACGCGACGTCAACATCACCACCAACAACATCGCCAGCAGTCTCCCCGCCAAAGCGTCCTGACGTAAAACGCTCGACGCGTCCCCCTGAGCACAAGCAAGGAACTCCACGTCGCGAAAAAGGATCAGCGACACACACACCATGTCGCTCAACTGCCACCGTGTCTCAGCCGAAGCATGGCGGTGGCTGTAAGGGCCGTTCCCTGCATGCATTGGCGCATTCTTCGGCTCCGCGCCCATGACTTGCAGCGTGCAGCTGGCTTCTGACAGATGATGCACGCCGAGAACATGACTCCAGCAGGCATCTTGCTGCTTCGCAAACACGCTGTTACCTGAACCTGCAGAAGAAGTGTAGAATCTTCTGTATTGGGCCTATCCTCGGAAATTTGATGGCGCTTGGGAAGCGCTTGTTTGTGTCACTCGGGTCCACCTCCCGGCACCTTCGAGGCCGTTGTTACTCCATCTTCGCGCTCCTTCCTTCCGAGACCGCGCCCATGTCTGGGATCCACGGTCAGCGATGAAAATGCCTTCTTTTTTGACGTCACACGGCGGGATTACATCGCTTGAACTTCATTTAATAATCTGCTCTACGGCTATTCTCATCCTTATCGCCAGCTATCGCGCCTTCATTTCGCAGATCACTCAGATCTTGATCTCGCTAGGCACGCCAATCTCCATAATGTCCACGCCCTTCTGTAGCTCAGCCTTACCCGGCATCTTGCTTCTCCGCATAAGCTCTGCGCTCTGTGTCATGTACGGATCCTTCATCATCGAGGCCACCGCCACCACCTGGTCTCCCTTGGTGTAGTAGGCGACAAATGATGGCTTCTCGATGTCGCCTTGGAGAACCACATCGTCGTATCCGCTAGCAGCTGTGTTACCGCAGTATCGAAGTTGCGACCCGAGAGCTGACCAGAACACAGGTATGAATGGCTTGGGCTTGGCTCCCGGATTGTTGATCGAGTTGGCCACTGAGCGTCCGGCGTTCTGTGCCACGTTCCAGTGTTCAATACGAACGGGTGCGCCATTCCCGCCAGGGCCGTGGTAAGGGTAGGTTGCAATGTCGCCAATGGCGTAGACGTCCTTGAGTCCGTTGACCGCGAAGGACTCGTCCGTCTTTATTGAGCCGTCCTTGTCGAGGGTAATGGCCGAGTTCTCTTTGAGGTATTCTGTGGCAGGCTTGACGCCCACACCTTCGATGACCAGGTCCGCCTCCAGTGTGGTGCCATCCTTGAGATGCACGGCACCAACCTTGGAGGGGTCGCTCTTCGAGGGGCTGGCCTTCTCCACGCTGGCGCCCATCTTGAACTTGACCCCGTTCTTCTCAAGGAGGCCGCGGAAGATCTTCCCAACCTTCTTACCCATCACACGTTCCATTGGCTCTGTGCACTGTTAGCGGACGATCAGTCAGACGAGAAATTGTACTAACCCTCTTCCATGCCAATAACAGTAACATCGTTCTTCATACCGGCCAAGCAGTTACCCACCTCCATGCCGATGAACGAACTTCCGACGACCACAATCTTCTTCCCGTTGTCGCCAACAGCCTTCAAGATGTTTTGTGTGTCTGGCAGGGTGCGCAACAAGAAGACGTTGCCAAGGTCGCCCTTGAGGCCATCAAGTGGCAGCCAGTTTGGTGTTCCACCTGTTGCGAGTACCAACTTGGAGTAGTCAAAGTCCTTGCCGGACTTGGTCGAGACCTTCTTGCTGGAGAAGTCAACGCCGCTAACCTCACCCTCGACGAAGTCAATCTTGGCATCCTTGTAGAAGTCCTTTTGTCTCCATGCCGCCTTCGAGAGGTCTGCCAGTAGCGCCTTGGACAGCTTGGTACGGTCGATCGGTTGGTAACCTTCTTTTGAGATGACGGTGATCTTGCCGGTGTATCCTCCGCCTCGTAGACCTTCTACTGCGCCGAGCGTACCGGAGCCACTGTCTCTATTAGCCAATGGCTTGCTCAGGAATGGTGAAGCACATACCCTCCAATGACCAAGACCTGCTCGTCACTCACCGAGGAGCACTTAAGGTTCAACACTCTCCGGTTTGCCTTCAACGTGGCCTCGTCGGTCTTGATGTATACAGCGCCGTCACGCTCGAACACTTCGTACTTTGAGATCGGATCAAGAGCAGGGGCATCTTCGACATCACCAGTCGCGACAGAGAAGCAAGCTATCCCACGTTAGCACAAAGCTTTGCACAACTCTTCCAATTGAACATACCTCCGTGCCATGGACACGTAATTCTTCCCTCGGGCGTCAAGATACCCTTGGCCAATGGTGCACCGTAATGCGTGCAAGTCGAGCTCGTAGCATGCACCTGATCCTGCACCTTCAACAGCAACACCTTGCCTCCCTCCACGCCTTCGACCTCAACCTCCTTCTTCTCTCCGTTCTTCAGACTCAGCGACGTCACGTCCTTGAGCTTGAATTCCTGCGCCATGATGCGAGCTGTGTTGCTAAACTGGCGATGAGCTGTGGGACTGAAGTGCAACTTGAGTGAACTTCGCAAGGGCCGAAAGACACGTAGGGATTGCATTAATCGCGCGGTGGTTTGGCGTTCGGGGTGAGGTGATGATGCTGGCAAATAGCGGGGTGCTTACTGGGGAGCTAAAGCCTGTGATGTGATTTGTTCGGCCGGTCACGATTGCATGACGACATGGGTATTTACGCGCGCTGGGAGACGCGTTGGGGTGGATGTTTATCGATAGGACGTGGACGTGACGTTTCGAAGCGCAATATGGCCAATGGGAGGGCAGCAGATTACTGCTACATGTTTTTGTGACGCAAGATCAGACGTCTAGTCAATAATGACTCTGTTCTGTCGATGAAGCTCAATTTATGGTATCGATCATTATGTGCGAGTCACTAGTGGTATTCGCTAGATGGACCCTTCTGTCCTAGTAGCCATGCTATGCCCTGAGAAGATCACCGAGAGCACTTCGGGGATATATGCACTTCCAGCATCCAACTGCCATATCTGCGAGAGTCGTATGACGGCAGGGTGTCAGCGAATAGGAGCAACATTTCACCGGCACCGCTAGTCTATCCCGAGGTACATATAGCTCCTCTGGCAGTCGCAATACAGCAAGCCGGAAGCGACACCATATACGCTTCTCAAACACAATCGAAGAAACACAGGCAATCGTTTGAGCTATATTAGCCGGCCATCGCTTGTATTTGCCTCACGATACGGGGTGTGGCTGACGGGTGAATCAGTAGTCGAAGCTTCGCACGCCATGTCTCGTCAGTCAACAACACCGAAGGTGCGGAGATCTGCTGACCCGAAACAGACACGAACTTCCCGTCTGAACTGCCGGTGCCCGAGGATGACGGCGCTTGTTCGCATCTATTAGGATCACGTATGCCTTCGGTCACTCTGCCTGACACCTCGGGCAATACGGTAGATGTTTCATCGCTTTCAGGATTGACCATTCTATTTTGCTATCCACGCACTGGCGCGCCCGGCGAGACCATCACAGACGACTGGAATGCTATTCCGGGGGCGCGAGGGTGCACTCCACAGGCATGCAGCTTCAGAGATGAGCTTGCCGAGCTGGCGAAGCTCGGCGTAAAGAACGTATTCGGCTTGTCGACTCAAGACACCCCATATCAAACTGAGGCTAAAGAGCGGCTGCACTTACCCTACAACCTTCTTTCGGACGAAGAATTGGCCTTCGCGAAAGCTCTCAAGCTGCCAACGTTTGAGTGGCGAGGAAAGCACCTGATCAAGAGACTTGCGCTTGCAGTTGAGGGTGCAAAGATCATCCATGTCTGGTATCCCGTCTTCCCTCCCGATTCGAACGCGAAGGAGGTGCTCAATTGGCTGGCGCTCAGAAAATAGTACATGCAAGGTACCATTTCGCTCATTTGAAACAATTGGATCTCCTCAGGGACGGATTTGGGTCAGCATGACTCGGCATCGGTGCAGCGATCATCACTCTCGCGAACCTGACTTCAAAGCCGGCCGAGGCTTACATCTACGATGATGGCGAAATCACTGTTATCCAGACTGTTATTGCGCAACAGCGACAACGTGCTTGCTTCGCCCTCAACGGCTTCTCCTTTCTTTTTCTGTGTAATGTCCTCCTGTTGGAGTTATAGCGCGATAGTTTCTTGCGCGAAGGTTTGCTGGTGCAACGCTAGGTAACACGCTATCCTGGTCAAACAAGCTTATACCCCCAAAATTGACCAACTCGAGATCGTCAATTAGCTTTCGGTCCATGTGTTTTGCCGAGAGCTACAATAATGAGGTATACCCCTCGCATCTCGTCACTGTTTTGTTGCGAAGGCTAATCCGGGCCGGACATTCACTATTGCAAACTCCTAATGCCAGGCTGAGAGTGTCATCCTTCCTTTGCACCCTTCCTGTCACTATCGTTCTTAGTATTTTCATACATGACTTTGGCTACCACTTGCCTGAGCTAAAGCAGGGGTAGCTTACTCTTTACGCGTACATCTACATCTGGTTCTTCTAATTATAATGTCTACCACCCTTAGTACGCGCCGACAATCGACGACAAGTTCTACCACATCAAAACGATCCTCAGCCACGAGCACTACCACATTCGGAGGAACCCCAACCTCTTCCACCGTCAACAGGCAGTTGAGTCTCGACACTATTAGCTCTACTCTCAGCTCAACGACAAGCACATTCAACAATGTTATCGGCGCGACTCCATCATCCACACCCAGTGCCGAGTGCTCCGCAGATAGCGATTGCGGTAGCAACAAGATATGTTTGAAAGGGACCTGCGCCAGAGTGATCGATGGTGCGCCGTTTGGTTCAGGTGGAGGCTCAACTTCGGGGTCTACGTCGCATATGAGCTCCGGAACAGCGATGGGGCTGGGTCTGGGAGTTCTGAGCCTCATATTAATACTTTTTGGTCTGGGAATCTGGCTATGGCGGAGAAGAGTGCAGAAAATACCCAAGTTTACGATAGAGTCGTCGCGACCCAACCGCAACAGGTCCGTATCGAGCGCGACTGATCAGAAAACACTTGTGGCATCTGTACCAAATAGTCCACAGTACGCCAACTTTCGCGAGCAGTACAATCTAGAGCGCACTGCCTCTCTTGCGCAGCTAGTCTCGCCACAAAAGATTGCTAGCCACCATCGATCTAAGAATTTCGGATCTGTCGACGAGAAGAAGATGTCATCCACAGTGACAACTCGCCAAAAATCTCAGTCGACCCAAAAGCGTCTACCTCTACCGCCTAAGGATATGCCATTGCCCCCACCACCAGCAACAATGGAGAAGAAATACACGGTCAACGTCAACATCAATAAGAGCATGATATTTGACGATGTGATGTACAACATGGCCAGCACACCACGAGACACGGGAACACCACGCGAATCATCACGTGATCGAACAAAGTATCGATTCGAAGAGTACCACCCGCCCGTCAAAATCACGCGACCTCTCGCTATGCTTTCGGACAAGCGAAAGTCTGAGATAGAGTTGGCGCCCTACCCCCGCAACACCCGGGTGTCATCAGCTCCGACTGTTAGCGACGAGACAGATGATGGCCAGATCAGTTTGGAGAGGAAGAGCACGCTCAAGAGGTTGCAAAGCAAGCCACCGCAGCTCCATCTGCCCGGGCTGTCATCACCTCCAAGTCCTAGTCTCAGTTTCAGATCTTATGACTGGTATCAGGACATTATTGGCACAGAGCAGACGAACTTGGAAGACACCTTTTTGGCAACTTCAGCTCCTACAGTTCCGGATCGCAACCCAAGGAGGTCGCCAACGCGGCCAAATTTCATCGCCATGCCAGCCTCAACACCTTCGGAACCCCCGATCCCAGATCGCCATCCTCACCGAGAGTTAGAACGTGGACTCTTGCCAGCGCCACTCTCACCACGGCCTCTTACGCCATCTTCTCCATCATTACTATCACCAAGCACGGCCGCGACGCCTAGTCCCACTTCAACAAACTTCATACTAGCACCCGCGGTATATGTCATGCCCTCGAAGCCAGCGCGCGTATCTCTGCACAGCTCGATATCCCAGAAACCACCGAGAAGAAGTTGGCTACCGGCTGATGGTCTATGTCTCCCTGAGGAGGGCACGCAAGACTCGTACATGATGTACAAGAGAAGGATTAGCGACGACAGTCGACCGACGAGTTACTCGCCGTTCTGAGCATTCGGATAGCTTCGACAAAAAAACAGACTACTTGCACGATACGTGTGGAATGAACCTTCTAAGCTCATATCCATGCTATCATCTCATGTGCGGCGCTATACCGGTATGGTACTGACTGCAACGATTTAGTCTTATGTTTAAACATTTCCTAAAAACTGCTCCTGTACATATACCCGCCTTCATGGCCCGACTCTTGACCAACGAGATGTATTACTACTTTTGCGCTATTTCCTACTGTCAGCGGAGTTGAGTGGGGTAATCTGGCGTCACTCTATATCTACTATGAGACGGCCCACAGTGACGCTCCGACATGCTCAAGGATGTACGAATATCAGCTTTCACGAGACGGGAGAGTCGCCTCTTCAGGCTGTACGAATTCCTACCGTGTTGCATTAATGTAATCATAATGGAACCATAATGAATGTAGAAAAGACTTGGAGAGACCAGTGGAAGTTGACTGCACAAGCATTTCTTGGGCAATTGTCGCAGCCTAAGTCGACTCTGCTACCACAAGCTGGGGCCAGATCTGCATCGTGCAACCCCACAGCTAGCAGGCGGTTCAAAACGTTGAGATACTACGCCAGAATGTTCCGTCGCAATGCAACACGCGCCTTCCAAGCTCGGAACTTCCACAACGTCCGATCACCTACCTATTTCTACCTAGATGGCACTCATCGATACTGCGTTATTGCTGCTGTCATGGCTCTTCCAGCGCCACTATTCCGTTCCGGTATGTCACTACACACTGGTCAACAACACCATCAAGCTTCAGCAACAGGCTCCTCGAAGCTTGAAGCTTCCCTGTGGAAGCCTCTTCACGCGTTCATCCAAAGCTGCTCTCCGCGACCACCGATTCGTCCAATGTCGGCGCGAGGGACGTGGTGGTGTTTCCCCGCCGCCTCGCTAATGCAGACACCCCTGTCAATGTGCCTGGCCATCGTCATCCGCTCCAGTCATGCGGGGAGCTTGCGAGCTTGATCGGCGCAGCTTGGCGGAGACTGGGGTAGCTATATGTACCTGCAATTGCCCTTGGTCAAAATTTCAAGGACATTCAGGCCTCTTTGCCAATTCCTCTCAGTTCAATTGCGTTGCGTGTTTGGGTCGCGAACGCAGCGATGGCTCGCACGAACTTTTTTCGTGCTTCGGCGCTTTTTTCTTGCATAAAGTTGACGCATGCGCAGGCTGTTACGCCGGCAGCTTCTTCAAGTGGCGGGTGGAGCACA
>Ga0265780_10007584_pt1 | contig 13295 bp, 10 predicted proteins | sample P1T30metagenome_FD_192432 | JGI IMG/M metagenome (GOLD analysis project Ga0265780, IMG submission 192432) | Plant litter microbial communities from East Loma Ridge, Irvine, California - P1 T30 | ecosystem: Environmental > Terrestrial > Plant litter > Unclassified | place: USA: California...
TGGCCGTGCTGGTTGGCACCGTCGGCGCACTGTCGTCGTTCTACCACGACTCGCTCGACATCAACGATCCGGAGCAGCGTGAAATCTCCGCGATCCGCCTGATCGCCAAGCTGCCAACGCTCGTCGCCATGGCCTACAAGTACAACGTCGGCCAGCCGTTCGTGTACCCACGCAACGACCTGTCGTACAGCGCCAACTTCATGTACATGATGTTCGCGAACCCATGCGAGCCATACAAGGTCAACGACGTGCTGGTGCGCGCGCTGGACCGCATCCTGACGCTGCACGCCGACCACGAGCAGAACGCGTCGACGTCGACCGTCCGCCTGGCCGGTTCGTCGGGCGCCAACCCGTTCGCGTGTATCGCCGCCGGTATCGCCTGCCTGTGGGGCCCTGCCCACGGCGGCGCGAACGAAGCAGCGCTGAACATGCTGAAAGAAATCGGCAGCGTGGAAAACATCCCGGCGTTCATCGCCAAGGTCAAGGACAAGAACTCCGGCGTCAAGCTGATGGGCTTTGGCCATCGCGTGTACAAGAACTTCGACCCACGCGCCAAGCTGATGCGTGAGACGTGCTACGAAGTGCTGGAAGAGCTGGGCCTGCAGGACGACCCGCTGTTCAAGCTGGCCATGGCCCTGGAAAAGATCGCGCTGGAAGACGAATACTTCGTGTCGCGCAAGCTCTACCCGAACGTCGACTTCTACTCGGGCATCGTGCAGTCGGCGCTGGGCATCCCAGTGTCGCTGTTCACCGGTATCTTCGCTATGGCCCGTACGGTCGGCTGGATCGCCCAGTGGAACGAAATGATCGCCGATCCAGAACAGAAAATCGGCCGTCCACGCCAGTTGTTCGTGGGTGAAACGACCCGTGACGTGAAGCCGATCGGCGAGCGTTAATTGGTTTTGCAGGTGTAAATGAAAAGCGGACTTCGGTCCGCTTTTTTATTGGCTCGCATGCTTTATTTGGTCGTATAGAAACGGTACACGGCCTGATACGGTACGCGTACTTCACGGCCCATGCTGGCAGCGGTGCAACCATCCTGCGGCGCCTTGCCGCCTTCGGTCGCCACACGCTGGACCGCGGTGATTTGGCTGAAGATACCAGTGCCTGCCGTCGATTTCACGTCCAGCAGCAGCCAGGGAATGGTGTCAGGCGATGGCATGGCGCTGGCTTTGACCTTGCCGACGACCTTGCTGCCGTCAGGCGCTTCCCAGGTCGGGCCTGCGTAGTGGGTGGCAACCTTGGCGCCGCTGGCGTCGGACAGAATCGCGTCGGGCGCCTTCAGGGTCCACGCTGGTGCGGCGCCCTCGGTCTTCGCTGTGTCGCAGGTATAGATCTGCACGCCAACGGCATGTGCTTCGAGCGCGAGGGTTTGCGCCGGGGCCAGCTGCAAGTTGTCCGGCGCCGTGATGGCGGCTGCGGTTGCAGATGCGCTCGCCTGGAGCAGGGACAAGGTGATGGCTGCGAGTGCGGCGCGCGCCAGCGGCGTACAGACAGGTTGAAGCAACATGGGCGTTCCCGGTAGTGTGAGGTGAGCAGGGCAGAGGTCGGAGTCAGCCGGCGCCTGTTGCCTACTCTACACGAAGATCAGATGAGAACGGTGGTGTTGCTGGTGCTGGCGGCTCAGTGACCGGTGGTGTCCGCCGCGCCTGCCGGGACCTTGCTTTTACCAGCGTCGCCAGTGCCCAGCGACCCGCCGGTGGTGCGCCCGCCGCTACTGTTGGCATGTGCACCGCGCGCTTCCGGCGCCGCGGTAGTCGTCGTAGCGTTCGTGCCCGCGCCGCTGGCGGTGGTCATGGACTTCTTCGATGTCGCCGACTTCCCTTTGGCCGACCTGGTCGACTCATGCCGGCTGCTACCGCCGTCAGTAGCGGCGGCCGAGCCGCCAGTGGTATCGCCCGCGGTATTGTTGCCGCTGGTGCTGTTGCCGTTGCCGCTGGTGACCTGCGCTTGAGCGAAGCCGGTGACGCCGGCAAGGATGGCTGCTGCGATGAGTGTAGTACGCATGGTGGACTCCTGTTGTTGGTAAGCGTGCGGTCAATGACTGCTCAGCACAAGTCTACTGAAATCGGCAGTTTGCAACATCAGCGTACTTGTCCCTTCACAGTCAGACCGCGCCTACACTCCGGCACCTGCACTACGAGCCCCATCCAGGGTCAGGTCCGGCAAACGTCATTTTCTGAACTTTTTCAGTGATCGATTGTCTGCTGCGGCACGCCTCTGGCACGTACCCCGCCCGTCAAAAGATTTCGAAATGGCGCAGTCGAATACAGGTAGAGTCGAATATGTCCGTACGATTGCCGGACTTGCCCAGCCAATCGACGTGAGGATGAATTCGCCATGCTGTCAACGCAGTTCGTATCACAAATCAGACTGCGTACCGAGGATGTCGCGTCATTCGATACCTATCCATTTTCGCTGCCCGCGGTGCGCAATCTTGACGTCCTGAAGCTGCATCCAAAAGTCACGTTTTTGGTCGGTGAAAACGGGTCGGGCAAGTCCACCTTGCTGGAAGCGATTGCCGTGTCGTTTGGCTTCAACCCGGAGGGCGGCACCAAGAACTTCAACTTTTCAAGCCGCGCCTCGCATTCGGAACTGCATCGCTTTCTGCGGCTGGGGAAGGGATTCCGCCAACCCAAGGACGGATTTTTCCTGCGCGCCGAAAGCTTCTACAATCTCAGCACTGAAATCGAGCGACTGGACCGGGAAATGGGCGGCCCGCGCATTATCGATTCGTACGGCGGACGTTCGCTCCACGAGCAATCGCATGGCGAATCGTTCCTGTCGCTGTTGATGAACCGTTTTGGCGGAAATGGTTTCTACGTGCTCGACGAGCCTGAGGCGGCACTTTCCCCGCAGCGCCAGCTTGCCGTGTTGTCCCGTATCCACGCGCTGGCGTCGGCCGGTTCGCAGTTCATCATCGCCACCCATTCGCCCATCCTGATGACCTATCCCGACGCCTTCCTCTACAGCTGTACCGAGAAAGGCCTGCAACTCACCACAGCGGAAGAAACGGAGCATTTCCGCATCATGCAGGATTTCTTCAAGCATCCCCAGCGCATGCTGGACATCATCCTCGGCTGAAAACACACCCGGGGTCAGGTCTGGCAAACGTCGATTTCTGAACTTTTTCACACGAATTTTGTCGTGCAAAAAGCTCTGCCGTGACGTCGCGCGAAGGCGATTTAACGCAGATGAACCGGCATGGCGGCACGTTAAATTGGCCGGATGACCAGACCACTCCGCATCGAATTCGCAGGCGCTCTGTACCACGTCACTGCACGGGGCGATCGCCTCGCCAATATTTTCCGTGACGATACCGACCGCTTCATCTGGATCGAAGCGCTGGCGAACGTATGCGAGCGCTACAATTTCATCATCCATGCGTTTTGCCAGATGACGAACCATTATCATCTCCTGGTCGAGACCGTCGACGGTGGCCTCTCACGCGGAATGCGGCAGCTGAATGGCATCTACTCACAGCGCTTCAATCGGCGCCACGAACTGGTAGGCCACGTTCTTCAAGGCCGATACCACGCGATCCTGGTGCAAAAGGAAGAACACCTGCTGGAACTTTCCCGCTATCTCGTGCTGAATCCGGTGCGGGCGGGAATGGTCAGGTCACCAGTCGACTGGCCCTGGAGCAGCTACCGCTATTGCATGCAGGACGAGGCCCATCCCGCATGGCTGGCAACCGATTGGCTGCTTGGTCAATTCGGGGCTGACCGGACCAATGCACGCCTGGCTTACCAGGACTTCGTCTTCCGTGGGCGCGGAATGTTGAGTCCACTACGCAATGTGCGGCATCAGATACTGCTGGGAGACGCGGGATTCATTGCCAGGTATCGTGGCGCGGTCGCACCCGAGGCGCTCGATGAGATCGTAAGGGTGCAACGCAGAGCTGTCGCCTTGTCCTTGCAAGAATACGCACAACAGGACTGCCTTGCCGATGAAGCAATGGCCCGGGCCTTCCGTTCGATGGCGTATTCGATGCAGGAAATAGCCGATCACTTCAACACGTCCGTCAGATCAGTCGGCCGCGCTGTCAGGAAATACGACGCCTGAATCTCCTTCGACACGGCGCTCGGGCGCAGTTTGCGCGGCGCATCAGCTAGACCCTGTGCGCCTGCCGCAACAACGCGCGGCCAGTCTCTTCACACGTTCATTTCTTCCGGGATGCGCGCTTGCGCGTGACAAATCCTATTCCGAAAAGTTCCGAAAATGACGTTTGCCAGACCTGACCCTGGAGGTTAAGTATGGCTGTGAAGGATATTGAGAGGATCCTTTTCTGGTTACGGCTGCCCGACCATTGGCGCGGTACGCAGGCCGGCTTCGGCGGCGCGGGGGGTGTCGCCGTTGCGGGCCAGCCAGCCGCCGCCGAGGGCGCGGTACAGGTTGACCTGGCTGGTCAGCTGGTCGAGGCGCACGTTCACCAGCGTCGTCTGCGACGAGTACAGCGCGGTTTGCGCGGTCAGGACGTCCTGGTAGCCTTGCAGGCCGCTCTGGTAGAGCTGCGTTTGCAGGTCGAGGCGGCGCTGCTGCGAGGCGGCGTCGCGCTGCTGCACCACCAGTTGCTGGTTGTACGTGCCCTGGGCAGCCAGGCCATCGGCCACTTCGCGGAACGCAGTCTGGATCGTTTGCTGGTACTGGACGATGCCGATGTCCTTGTTGACGCGGGCGATGTCGAGGTTGGCCTGGTTCAGGCCACCGTTAAAGATCGGCAGGTCGATCGACGGTGCGAACGACCACACCGACGAGCCGGACTTGAACAGGCCGCCCAGCGACGAGCTGGCCGAGCCGGCCGTGCCGGTCAGCGAAATGCTGGGGAAGAAGGCAGCGCGCGCCGCGCCGATATTGGCGTTTTCCGCTTTTAGATTCGCTTCCGCTTCAAGGATGTCGGGCCGGCGGGTCAGCAGTCCGGATGGCAGGCCGGCCGGCAACGTGGCCAGCGCCTGCTGGTCGAGCGACAGCGGCGCCGGCAAGTCGGCGGGCAGGGGCTGGCCCACCAGCAGCACCAGCGCATTGACAGCCTGCGCGCGGTCGCGCGTTTGCGCCAGCTGGTTCGCTTCGGCCTGGTCCACCGTCGTCTGCGCCAGTCGCAAGTCGAGCTCGGCGGCAATGCCGGCATCGAACTGCTGCTGCACGATGTCATACGCAGCCCGCGCCGACTTGATCGTGTTTTCCGTGACGGCCAGCAAAGTATCCTCGGCGACGACCGTCAGGTACTGGTCGGCAATCTGCGCCACCAGCAGGATTTCCGCCGCCTGGCGCGCATGCGCAGTGGCGAGATATGTGTACTGCGCCGCTTCGGTAAGGTTGCGCAGGCGGCCGAAGAAGTCCAGGGTCCACGATGCCGACAGGCCCGCCGTGATGTTGGTGCCGGTACCGTTGCTGCGCGTACGCGAGCGCTCGCCCGACGCGCTCGCGCCCACCTGCGGCAGCTGGTCTGACCGTGTCAGCGCATATTGGGCGCGAACCAGCTCGACGTTGAGCATGGCGACGCGCAGGTCGGCGTTATTCGCCAGCCCCAGTTCGATCAGGCGCTGCAGGCGCGGGTCGACCAGGAAGTTGCGCCAGCCCATGTCAGCCGCAGCGACACTGCCCGCACCATCCTGCGATGTCGTATAAGCCGGGCCGGCCGGATAGGTAGCCGCAACGGGCGCGGCAGGGCGCTCGTACACCGGCGCCAGCGAGCAGCCAGTACTCAATGCCGCGCACAGCAGCGTGAAAGCAGGGTAATGAAATTTCATGTTGATTCCTTAAGCTGGCTCGGTCGCAGGAGCGACGGCGGGGCCCGCCTTGCCGTCGCCTGACCCCGGCTTGTCGGCCGGCGCATCCGGTTTTTCTTTGGTCAGCTTGTCCAGTACCACAACGAAGAACATCGGGATCATGAACGTCGCCAGGAAGGTTGCCGCCAGCGTACCGCCAATGACGCCGGTACCGATCGAGTTCTGGCTGGCCGATCCGGCGCCACTGGCAATGGCGAGCGGCAGCACGCCGAGCAGGAACGCCAGCGACGTCATCAGGATCGGACGCAGCCGCATCTTGGCCGCTTCAATGGCCGCGTCGAGCGCCTTCATGCCTTCATGGTGCTGCAGGTCGCGGGCAAACTCGACAATCAGGATCGCGTTTTTCGACGACAGGCCGATAGTGGTCAGGAGGCCCACCTGGAAGTAGACGTCGTTGGTCAGGCCGAACAGCGTCGTGGCCAGCAGCGCACCCAGCACGCCGATGGGAATGACCATGATCACGGAGATCGGGATCGACCAGCTTTCATACAGCGCGGCCAGGCTCAAGAACACCACCAGGATCGACAGGCCGTACAGCAGCGGCGCCTGCGAGCTCGACTGCTTCTGTTGCAGCGAGCTGCCGGTCCATTCATAACCGATGCCCTTTGGCAGCTTGGCCGCCAGCGCTTCCATGGCTTCCATCGCCTGGCCGGTACTCTTGCCGGCAGCGGCCTGGCCCTGGATCTGCATGGCCTCGACGCCGTTGTAGCGCTGCAGCTGCGGCGTGCCGTAGGTCCAGGCAGTGGTGGCGAAGGAGCCGAACGGGACCATGGTGCCGGTGCTGTTGCGCACGTAGAGCTTGTTCATGTCTTCGGGCGTCATGCGGAACGCTGCGTCGGCCTGCACGTACACCCGCTTGATGCGGTTGTCCGTATCGAGGAAGTTGTTGACGTATTTCGAACCCCAGACAATTGAAAATGCCTGGTCGATGTCGTCGGCGGAGACGCCCAGCGCCGCCGCTTTTTCGCGGTTGATGTTGACCTTGAACGTCGGGTTTTCGGCCTGGCCGCGATACCGCACGGAGGCGAGGTCGGGATCCTTGGCCGCCATCGCCAGCAACTGGTTGCGCGCCGCAGTCAGCGCCTCGTGGCCGAGGCCGGCCTGGTCCTCGAGTTCGAAATCGAAACCGGCAGCGCTGCCGAGACCCCGGATCGGCGGCGGCAGGATGGTGGTGACGATCGCGTCCTGGTCGCGGCCGAACCGCTTCAAGATGCGGTCCGACAATGCTGCGGCGCTCAGCTTGTCGCCCTTGCGGTCTTCCCAGTCCTTCAGGTGCAGGAACAGCTGGCCCTGGTTCTGGCCGCGGCCGGCATCGTTATTGCCGTTCACCATGAACGTGGCGTCGACGACTGCCGCTTCATTCTTGCGCAGGTACTGGTCGATGCGGTCGAGCACGGCGCCAGTCTTCGCCATCGGCGTGCCGGCCGGCGTTTGCACCTGCACGAAAATATAACCCTGGTCTTCGCTGGGCAGGAATGCGGTCGGCAGGCGCATGAACAGGATCACCACGGCGCCGATCACCGCCAGGTAGATCAGCAGCCAGCGGCCGGAGTGGGCGGCAATGCTGCGCACGCCGCCGACATATTTATCACGGCCCTTGTCGAAGTTACGGTTGAACCAGCCGAAAAAGCCGGTCTTGTGCTCATGCTCTTCCGTTGGCGGTTTCAGCAGCATGACGCACAGCGCCGGCGTCAGCGACAGCGCTACGAACACCGACAGCAGCATCGAGATCACGATGGTCAGCGAGAACTGCCGGTAGATGCCGCCCACGGTGCCGCTGGAAAACGCCACCGGCACAAACACCGCGCACAGCACCAGCGCCACGCCGATCAGCGCGCCGCTGATCTGGCTCATTGCCTTCTTCGTCGCCTCGAGCGGGGAGAGGTCGTCTTCGTGCATCACGCGCTCGACGTTTTCCACCACCACGATGGCGTCATCGACCAGCAGGCCGATTGCCAGCACCAGGCCGAACATCGACAGCGTGTTGATGGTGAACCCAAGCGCCTGCATGGCGCCAAACGTACCGAGCAGCACCACCGGCACCGTGATCGACGGGATCAACGTGGCGCGGAAGCTTTGCAGGAACAAATACATCACGAGGAACACCAGGACGATGCCTTCGAGCAGCGTCTTGACGACTTCTTCCATCGAAATCTTGATGAACGGCGTGACATCGTTCGGGTACACCGCCTTCAGGCCGGTCGGGAAGTTCGGCTCGAGCTGCTTGATCTTGGCGCGCACGTCGTTGGCCGTCTGCAGCGCATTGGCGTTCGGCGCGAGCTGGATGCCGAGGCCACTGGCTGAACTGCCGTTGTACTTGATGTCGACCAGGTAGTTCTCCGGGCCGCGGGCAATGCGCGCCACATCGCGCAGGCGCACCTGGGATCCGTCAGGCTGTACCTTGAGCAGGATATTGCCGAACTGCTCAGGCGTTTGCAGCAGCGTCGATTCGGTGATCGTGGCGTTCAGCGGCTGGTCGAGCGGCGCCGGCTGCGCGCCCAGCTGGCCGCCGGACACCTGCACGTTCTGCGCCGCCAGCGCCGCCGTGATATCGAGCGGGGCCAGGCTGTAGCTGTTCATTTTGGTCAGGTCGAGCCACACGCGCATCGCGTACTGCGTACCGTACACATTCAGGTCGCCGACGCCGTTGATGCGGCTGATGGGCCCTTGAATGCTTGACACTACATAGTTGGCGATGTCGAACTTGGTCATCGAGTTGTCAGTCGACACGAAGCCAATGACCATCAGGAATGATGCGGTCGACTTGGTCACCCGGATGCCGCTCTGCTGCACGGCGTCGGGCAGCTGCGGCGTGGCCAGTTGCAGCTTGTTCTGCACCTGCACCTGGGCGATATTTGGATCGGTTCCCGTGGCAAACGTCAGCGTGGTGACCGAGCGGCCGGTATCGTCCGCCAGCGACGACAGGTAGAGCAGGTTGTCGATGCCGCTCATCTGCTGTTCGATCACCTGGACGACCGTGTTCTGCATCGTGACAGCGGATGCGCCCGGATACGACGCCGTGATCTGCACGGTCGGCGGCGCCACCGGCGGGAACTGTTCGATCGGCAGGATGGTGACCGAGATCGCGCCAGCGAGCATGATGAGGAGCGCCAGCACGATCGCGAAGATCGGCCGGTTGATGAAAAATTTCGCCATGAGTCGGTTCCTTTATTGTGCAGCTGGCGTGGCTGCGGCGGCTGTCTTGGTATCGTTCGCTGTGGCAGCCGGCGTGGCAGGCTTCTGTTCGGCCACCACTGGCTTGACCACCATGCCGACCTTGGCTTGCTGCACGCCGGCCACGATGACGCGCTCGCCATCGGCCAGGCCTTTCGTGACGATCCAGTTACTGCCCGACATCGATTTGGTTTCCAGCGTACGCACGACCACCTTGTTGTCGTTGCCAACCACCATCGCGGTGGCATTGCCTTGTGCGTTGTGCGTGACGCCCGCCGCCGGCACCAGCATGGCGTTGGCCGCGCTGCCCTGGCTGACGGTGGCGTGCACGAACATGCCCGGCAGCAGCACGTGCTTCGGATTGGGGAACGTGGCGCGCACGGTCACCGACCCGGTATTCGCGTCGACCGTCACGCCGCTGAACTGCAGCTTGCCGTTCAACGGGTAGACGGTGCCGTCTTCCAGCGTCAGCTTGACGTCGGTATGGATCGCGCCACCACCGTTGACTTCGCCGCTAGCGATGTCGCGCCGCAGTTTCAGGCCATCGATGCTCGACTGCGACAGGTCGACATAGATCGGGTCGATCTGCTGGATCGTGGTCAGGAGCGTGGCGGCGCCGGCCTGCACCAGCGCGCCCTGCGTCACTTGCGACACACTGCTGCGTCCGGAAATCGGCGCCACGACATTGGTATAGCCAAGGTTGATGCGGGCGGTCTCGACGCCGGCCTTGGCGGCAGCGAGGTCCGCCACTGCCTGGCCTTCGGCGGCCACTGCATTGTCGACTGCCTGCTTGCTGACAGCTGTGCCGCCGATCAGCGAGCGGTAGCGGTCGGCCGACGCTTTCGCGGCAACCAGGTTGGCAGCGGCCCTCTGTTGCGCTGCCTGCGCATTCGACAGCGTGGCCTGGTATGGCGCCGGATCGATGCGGTACAGCAGCTGGCCCGCCTTGACATCGTCGCCTTCGACGAAGTTGCGCGATTGCACCAGGCCATCGACGCGGGCGCGGACCTGGGACACAAGGAAAGCAGTCGTGCGGCCGGGCAGGTCGACGGTCAACGGCACGTTGCCGGCGTGGACCGCGAGGACGGTGACTTCAGGTGGCGGCGGGGCAGCTGGCGCCGGCTTGTCTTTCTTGCAGCCGGCGAGGCTCAAGGCGATACCGGTGACGAACAAACCGGCAACCAGGCCGGAACGGTGATGAAAGGACTGGCGCAGGGGCATGATGGCGATATTTTCTTGGGGAATTGGAGCGGTCGGCGCAATGCCTGGGATTGTTGTCATTGTGGGTGGCAAGCGATGAACGGCGATTCTACGCAATATGAACAATAGTTAAGGTAATTGAGGCAACGAAGCGCGGGTCGGCGCTAATTCTGACGGTGCGCCGTGGCGCGCAGCACGATGTGGCATCCGCGCGCACTGTCCACCACGCCCACGTGCATCCCGTGCAGCCGTGCCACCGCGGCGACCAGCGAGAGGCCGAGCCCGTTTCCCGGCAGGTGCCGGCTGCTCTCCGAGCGGTGGAAGCGCAGGAACACGGCTTCGCGTTCAAGCGGGTCGATTCCCGGTCCGCTGTCCTGCACATCGAGCCTGGCGCCGTCGCCGTCGCGGGTGAGCTTCACCGAGATGCTGCCGCCATCGGGCGTAAACTTGATGGCGTTGTCGATCAGGTTGCCAATGGCTTCGAACAGCAGGCTGGCGTCGCCGCGCAGCGGGATGGCCAGGTCGGCGCCGCGGGAATAGTCGAACGTGATCCCTTTTTCGTCGGCACTGGGCGCATAGAATTCGACGGCATCGTCGGCAATCAGCGCCAGGTCGATGTCGGTGAACCCGGCGCGGCGTGCGCCATCTTCCACTTCGGAAATGCGCAGCATGGCATTGAAGACGGTCAGCAGCGACAGCGTCTCGCCGATCGCCGCTTCGATGGCTTCCTGGTAATCCTCGAAGCTGCCGGCCCGGCGCTGGGCGCGTTCGAGGCCGGCCAGCAGGCGCGCCAGCGGCGTGCGCAGGTCGTGCGCGATATTGTCGCAAGCGCCTTTGACCTCGTGCATCAGTCGCTCGATATCGTCCAGCATGCTGTTGACGACCGTGACCAGGCGGTCGAAATCGTCGCCAGTGTCACCGCCGCGCGCGGCCGGTAGCCGTTGCGACAGGTCACCCGAGACGATGGCCTGGATGGCGTCGGTGATGGCGTCCAGGCGCGCGGCCGAGCGGCGCCCGATCAGCACCGCGCCGGCCAGCCCCATCAGGAGCGCCACGGCCGCCGCGGCCGCCAGGGCTTTCAGCAGCAAGGTATTGAAGGCGTCGATTTCAGCGAGGTCCTGCGACACCACCAGCACCTGCTGCTCCGGCATCAGGTACGCCGCGGCGCGCAGCGAACGCACGCGCACATGCTGGCGCCACGGTTCGTCGACGCTGACCGTGTACGGGCGGCCGTCCTGCACCTTCGCCGGCATCGGCCCCATGAACATGCCGGCCAGGCGCTGTCCGTCACGATCGAACAGGGCGAACGGACGGTCGTTTTCCGGATCGACCTGGGCGTGCTCGGCCACGCGCGTGCGCATCTGGGCGATGTCGCCGCGCAGCATTGCGTTCCTGCCGCGCGGCAGCCATTCATCGATGCGGGCGATGGCGTAGCCGGAAATCTGCACGTACAGGAAGGCAAACAGCAGCACGGCAATGACGCCATACAGCGCCATGAACAGCAGCGCCATGCGGAAGCTGGCGGCGCGGCGCAGCTCGGCCAGACGGCCCAGGCTCCACGATGGCTTACGCTTCACGGAAGACATAGCCGGAGCCACGCAGCGTGTGGATCAGCGGCGCGGTGCCGTCGGGATCGATCTTCTTGCGCAGGCGCGAGATGTGCACGTCGATGACGTTGCTGCGCTCGTCGCTGCGGTACTCCCACACGGCCTCGAATACCATCGTGCGCGTCAGCACCTGGCCGGCGTTGCGGAAAAAATATTCGAGCAGGCGAAATTCACGTGGCTGCAAGTCGACCGGCTGGCCGGCCAGGCGCACGGTATGGGTGAGTAAATCCATTTCCAGGCGGCCGAGCTGATAGCCGGTGACAGCGGCGGGACCGTCGCGGCGGCGCAGGAGGGCGTCCAGGCGCGCGGTCAGTTCGATGAAGTCAAATGGCTTGGACAGGTAATCGTCGCCGCCGGCGCGCAGGCCGCGCACGCGCTCGTCGACCGCCGACAGCGCGGACAGGATCAGCACGGGCGTGGTGATGCCAGCGGTGCGCAGCGTCGACAGGACCGCCAAGCCGTCGAGCCCGGGCATCATGCGGTCGAGCACGATGACGTCGAAATCGGCGCCCACCGCGCGCAGCAGGCCGGCGCGGCCGTCGGTCGCCAGTTCGACCTGGTGGCCATCGTCCACCAGCGCGTCCTGGATTTCCTGCGCCGTCAACGCGTCGTCTTCGATGATCAAAACCTTGGCCATATGTGCCGTCTCCCGTGCCGGCCGCCTGTGATGCGCGGACGTGCGTTTATACTGGGCGCCAGTATGCGGCTCCGCCGGCTACCGGCAGTTCTCCCTGACATTAAAAATAGTTCATCTTCCCGGAAAACGAGTCCGCCCGATGCGCCTCCTGCTGATCGAAGACGATCCCCGTTCGGCCCGCTACCTGATGCGGGCGCTGAACGAAAGCGGCCATGTCCCCGACCATGTGCGCGACGGCCCCACGGGTCTGGCCATGGCGCGCGAAGGCATTTACGACGTCGTGGTGCTGGACCGCCGCATTCCCGGCCTGGATGGCATCGCGCTGCTGGAACAATTGCGCCGGTTCGATCGCGAGACCCCGGTGCTGATGGTTAGCGCCTTGGGCACGACGCAGGAACGGGTGGACGGCCTGCGCGCCGGGGCCGACGATTACCTGGTGAAGCCGTACGCGTTTGCGGAAATTTTGGCGCGGCTGGAAGCCCTGGCGCGGCGCAATGACGCGACCCGGCGCCAGGCCGTGCTGGTGGTGGGCGATGTGACGCTTGACACGGTGGCGCGCAGTGCGCACCGCGGCGCGCGTGCGCTTCAGTTGCAACCGCGGGAATATGCCTTGCTGGAACAGCTGATGCGCCGCCCCGGGCAGGTGGTCACGCGCGCGATGCTGCTGGAAGCGGCGTGGGACTACGATTTCGACCCGCGCGCCAACATCATCGACATGCACATGCACCGCTTGCGCGCGAAGGTGGACCAGCCGGGAGAGCCGGCGCTGATCCAGACGGTGGCCGGCGCCGGGTACTGCATGCGGTCAGCGCCGCTGTAGCTGATCGTGACCGGTTACTTGTAAAACGCCTCGACCTTGCCCTTCAGCTTGATCAGCATCGAGCGGCC
>Ga0265780_10007585_pt1 | contig 13295 bp, 10 predicted proteins | sample P1T30metagenome_FD_192432 | JGI IMG/M metagenome (GOLD analysis project Ga0265780, IMG submission 192432) | Plant litter microbial communities from East Loma Ridge, Irvine, California - P1 T30 | ecosystem: Environmental > Terrestrial > Plant litter > Unclassified | place: USA: California...
CACGGCTCTTTCCGCTCCGGCGGCGAGGTATCTCCGTGTTCTTTTTTCCAGGCTATATCAGCGAAGACTGCTTCCTTGATCAAACGGTAAAAGGGGACAAGCTGCTTGTTACAGTCCCAGTGAACAAAAACTTTCAACTGGTGGTTGTGGACCTTGTTATAGTCGCGCTCCAGGGCACGGACGGCATGAAACTCCGCGTGACAAGTGAATTGGATCCCGGAATCGACCACATAAAGCGCAACCATGGCATCAAAGAAGTCGCCACGCTCATCTCGCTTTGATCCGGGGATTCGCTTCAAGATCTTCTTGAAGCCTGATTCCGGATAAATCCTTATGCGGAGCTCCACTGGTAAATCGTTCCATTGTGATCCCATCGGCCCATGCGGAGAGGTGGGAGGGAGGTTTTCCTCATCTTCGGTGCTGGACTCGTCATCTTCGTCATCTTTCTCTTCGGATTCGTACTCGCTACTGTAGGGAAGCTCGCTTTTATCATCTTCTGCAGACCAATCATTATCTTCGTCTCCCACGGGCCTGTGCTCATCATCGATGTGTTTTTGTGAACTAGTTGGGGAGTCTCCATGATCGCTTTCGGAAGCAGGAGAGGGAGCGCTTGGTATGATATCTGCAGTGGGGGTGGGAGGTTCAATTGCCACAGTGGGCACAATCGGTGGTGGGGGTGCGATAGGTGCAGCGGGAGCAAGAGGTGCAACCGGCGCTGCAGGTACAACAGGAGCTACCGCAGGTTGAGCCCCGGTCACTTTCCTCCTCTTTGGTGGGCTCTCGACTTCATCGATGAGTCTCTTCGGCTGCTTTATGGTTGCGCGATCTCGAAGACTGTATCGACCGGACATCTTAAGGTCTTTTGCTTATGTTATTGTTATTTCGATATAGATTTGGAATTTTTAGGATGTAGTAGTTAAAGAAGATTGCGCTGTTTTCAGGTGGCAGATGAGTCGGTTTTGACTGGGAAGGTGAACAAGCGAGGGTTTGAACAAAGCAACAAAGACGCGACAACGAGGTTCGTATTTTCTATGACATTGTATGCAATTGCAGCTATTCTAGAACGCGTTTTCTTTGTACAGCTACCACTGACAAAGTATGCTCTGCAGCCCATCAATGCATGATTTCCACAATGTCGTACTCGCCCTGCTTTGACGGTAGCATCCCGAACTCAGTATGACCAATCTGGCAACGGATGATTGGACCATATCGTACGTCCTCATGTAGAAGCGATGCATCCCTTGGTATGTCTTTTGAGATTATCCTCGCGCGTGAATTGTGTTTGGCACCACGCATTTGCGCACTCGAATTCCTTCTTTCCTGTGTGCGTCGCTTGATGACGCTCTAGATGTGTTCGAAGGCCGAATGTCTGTCCGCAACCGTGATAGGCACACTCATATAGGCGGTCGTGCTTTTGTTTGATATGTTTACTACCATCATAAGCATATAGAAGTGAGAAATTTGTGGCATACTTGCTTGAGCTTGTTCCTCTTCTTTGCAACGTAAAAACATTCCGGGCATCGAAAAGAAGACAAATTGACAAATCTGGTTGCTGGACCGTTGTGGCTGGGCTCAAAGAGAGTCTTTTGGTCGTTCTTGAGGCCAGTCGTATCTTCAAGACGGACATCCACCTCTGGAATAAGTCGCCCATTTGCTTCAGCCGTATCCATGAGATCCTTTGCTTCATAATGACCGGAATCTAGTGGGTGACGAGGCTCATCTCGCAGATGAGCAAAAATCACGGGGTTTGGCTCCTGCTCAAACACTGACGGATGGAAACATGCTTCTTCGCGATCTTGCGGCTCCTCTTCGTTGTCGTCTTCCGATCTACCAAAAACTGAAATGATAGAAGCGAGGAACTTGTGTATGTCCTCCGGCGTTTTACAGTTTCTTCTTTCAGCCTTCCAATCATCAGGTAGGCGGCCTAAGGGGCATTAGTCTATCATCTAATCTGATTTTGGCTTTGGACTTACTGAACAATGGTCCTCTGCCAATATAAAAGCCGATTTCCCATAATGAGAGCTTCGGAAGGAAAGTCAGTGCCTGATACACACCATAACTGACTTCAAGGACTTTGTTTAGCACTCTATCTCCCGAGGTCCCCTAGGCCCTTGAAAGATGTTGCGTGTTTGGATGATAATGGCGACAAACAGGAAGCGCCATGTCTCATCTTGCTCGATCCCCTTGGCTTTACGGTAACGACGTATAGTCCATTTGATGAACCAAAACAGCGAGAAAAGACATCCCATTATCAAAGTCCAGCAAAACGATACCCAGAGGCCATGCGTAATAATTCTCATTGAAAACTGTGCGATGAGCCGAAGAACTCCGATCCAGTATGCTCCCGTAAGACCAACGCTCGACAGACCAGCAATGACACAAAAGTCAGCCAGGATCCGATCTTCGAGGTTCGTGGTGCTTGTCGCCAAGTCATGGTCTCGTGAACGATTCTCGTCTTCGATCTTTGATATATGGTGATTTGCGAGAGCGACGATGAATTCGAAGAGCAAGGCGTATTTCCTACCCGTCTCGAGCCAGAGGATCACGATACACACCCAGCGCATAGGGAATTGCATGGGCATAGTAGTTGGAACGGCTCGAATCCAGAGCCAGAGCGTTCCTACCAAGATGAAGAATATAGAGTAGTCGCGCAGAGCTGCAATGGTGAATATCTAGAAATTCTCAAGACGTAACTCGGCCTTGTAAGCCGCTGGATGGCGTCAGGGTCCAGGCTTGGTGCTTGACATGTTGGAATATCTTTCGTGAAGTATGAACCACGTCGATAGGCGAAGCACATGGAGGTTCTTGTACTCTCTCCTAAGAGTCTGGTATGCGTGGGAGGGATACCATCTCTTTGACGTTTGATTGGCTTTCGCTGAATCGGTAACGTGCTAACGTGTAAGTGCATCGTGATCAGCCTTAATCCACTTTGAGGCACTTGAATTAAACCAATCTGCTGGCTAGCGTGCTTTATGCGTGTCGTCCCTAAGTAGTAGTTGAAGTTACTGGGAAGGGAGTTTGCGATCCATGCTAAGCTTTGTAGATAGTCTCGAGTGATCAAAAGCTGGCAACAGCGTAAGCAAAGGAAGGAGGCTACACACAACCGCCAATGGACCAAAATATGCCATGTCATTCATTACTCATGTATAACTTCAAAAAAAAAAAACAGCATCCCCAGGGTATCAAAAGCCGCAAGTTTTGTTCTCCGGAACGCCAAATATGCCAACCATGCCCCACCACCGCGCCAGTTTCTCGCCCATCCGCGTCTCCAAGGCATGGTCCACCGCTTGCTGTAAGCTCCAATACCTGAAATATTTCAGGAGTTCTGGCATCTGCTCATCTGATTGTGATACCGGGGCGCTTTGAGGATACTCCACAGCAGAGAGGTGCTGGAGTTTTGCTGCGCTCATCTTGGGCGCGTCGACTGAGGCTGTCCAGAAAAGCCTGCTCAAGGGTTCTTGCCGTTGTAAGAAACCAATGTCGAATTGCTGTTTATCTTGGCTGGCGGCTCTGACGAACTGCAAATAGGACTTGAGTGCCCTCATGATATCATTGGCGCGACAGTCCTTCAACTGTTGGTTGTCCTGCCATAATCGGGACTAATGGTAGGCGTGAGAAACATGGCGTACGTTTCCTAGGTCGCCCAACAACCAATTCGTATCATCTTGGATGAAGATGTTTGCTGGCTTGATGTCGTCGTGGCAGTATCCGGCTTCGTGGAGTGTCTGTAAATTCTGGAGAAGGCGTTCGAAAGCTGGCCGGTAGTGTTCGTCTATCTCTCTGACGCTTGTGCCCGTTGCTTCGCGAGACAATCTTTTTGCAAGGTCCCTCAGACTACCGTCTTCCACCAATGGTGTTACGAGATGCCATTCTGGGACTCTTGCAGATGAGAGAGGTGCCTTGAAGTATGCTCGCACGGGAAGGAATCCATCAAAAGTAGTGTTCCCAGCATCACCATTGCTGACTTCTTGGTCGAATCCTCCGAATCGTAATGAGGCCGCAATTTCGGTTGGCCACTTCTCGTTTGTAGCTCCAGACGCGCAATTACGGAACGGACTCCGGCCCGGCATGAACGTCTTGATGACTGAATCTTTATAGGCAAACACCTTTCCCTCCCAGCCTTCGTCCAGGACTGTCCAGTATTCACGATTCGCTATGAGATCATCCTGAAATTCCGCATCCTCGTCATCTGGCCTTTCGAATCTTGGATGGAGCTCTAGACGGGCGACTTCGAACTCCGTTGCCGAGTATTTCGCCGCCAGTGATTGTCGAGACACGAAGAAAAGATGCTGTTGGTGACAGAACGCTGTAACAAATAGGACGAATGCAAGACGCGAGCGGAGACTGCAAAGTGATCGAGGTATATATAGCATTTTATATAATACCAGATCAGCAAGAACGAAAGACTGAATGTAGTGATCAGGAGAGCCGTGTGAATGATGCCTCTAGACTGCGCATTCTTGAAATATCAAGAAGCAGCGGTCTGTAGCGCCAACAAACAAGAATCACGGCTATCGGCCAGCGCATCTAAACAGATGGCCATGCACAGCCAGGAACAAGACTCTTGGGAGGAGACCTAATAGCCCATAGTGCTTCATTGACATCAATGCCGGGGAACCGGTGCTACAATTGTCGATCCTGGCCAGTCATCGTGTGTTGTTGTGAGGGCCTACGGCGGGAAACAAGGCAGTAAAGTCTTGGTACCACTGCCAGCCCTCGGAAAACGGCACCGTCGTGACCAGCCAAGAGAATCCAAGCGGCTACGCAGCCTCTAAGTGTGGCTGAAATGTAACTTTCGGGATGACGACAGCTTGGGCGTTCCTGGTGTGGTGGCCTAAATAGTGCAGGAATGTGTAGAGGCTTAGAGGGATGATGCTGTGACGATGATGCTGTGGATGTGGCTTCGCGCCAACGCTACGTTAGCTTTCCCCACTCTGTTCTACGCGCCCGCTGGACGCACAAACATGGTGTATTGTTCTCATGCAATTTTATCGCCTCCTTCACTGTGCAATGCCGGCGGTGAAGGGTACAACGAAGCTTGAATAATGACTTACAATCACCACAGCCTCAATTAGCGCATGGGACATCAGCGACACGGCAAATTCCAGGGGCAAATGAACTATGAGTAGGATTTCACTGCCTGCTCGACTCAGCTGCATTACTTGGTACGTGCCGACGAATCTCGATATGAAGTTGGGCCCATTATCATCTCACGCGGCATAGGTACTATCGCCTGCCCATTATACCATCGCGACCATACACATTGTCGACAGAACACGAATACCGCAGGTGGCAAGGCGAATCCAGGAAACCAAAAGCGGCAGGAAGCATTTCAAGAACCCATGAATTCATTTCCCTCATCAACTATATACACCATCTCCCCTCCCCATCCCATCCCACTTCCGCTTACATCCCGTCACTAACCATAGCCTGCATAATCTGCACATGCCGATTCGCATTCGTCTCACTCCACTCGGTATCGTAATTCAACCCATACGGCCAAAAATGGCTGCCCCCGCAAGTAATCTTCGCCGCGCTGCCATCCCAACTCCTCAGCAGCGGCAAGGCCGTCTTCCAATCCCCACTCGCGCACAAACGGTCAAAGTTCGCCGTCTGCCCCACGCCCAACGTGTGGCTGATCTCGTGCATCGCCGTGCGCTCGTTCATGTATGCGCGGTTGCTGCCGAAGCGCAGGTCGCCGTTGTAGCTTGCCTCAGCCGTAGGGACGCCGGGCGCGTAGGCGACGCGCACGGTTTTGGAGAGCGATGAGTGTTGGGCGTAGCGTGCGGTGGCGCGTTCCATGGCGAGGGTGATGCGTGCGTAGGCGTCGGTTTGGTCGGCGGTGGGGTTGGAGGCTTTGGCCAGCGTCCATGATATCGCGGCGGATGCGGAGCTGGCGTAGACGGCTAGGCAGAGGAGAGATGGGAAGTGCATGGTGGGCAAATGTAGATGGTTGTGGGTAAGGAGAAGGATTGGGCGTGGGGATGTATCTTGTACATATACTCAGATCTATAAAACTCCAAGCCTAGTCGGTGGAAACGTGTATCCTGGTACATCTATCCATCTCTTGCTACACTTTCATCTATTCCAGGGTACTCCTAGTCTATAGCATACAATGCTACACGGACTTTTCTCAACCCCTCCAATTACGACGACGCATTTCAAAACACCTTCCCAAAGCCGTGAATCGGTTGTAATGCTGTTTCTTGGCCATCTACATCGGCCAAGATACCGAGGACGATGGCTTTCAAAGTATGTTGCACATGGTCAGGTCCTTCCAATGGGGAGTGCTGGTCAAGGAATATACCCAAACACCTCCCCAAAGGCGTCGACTTGTTTATGATAGAGTGTCTTGGCTTCAAGCGAAAGAGGGGTGTCAAGACAATCAAATGCGCGGAGAAACTACCAAGCTCCCCACATCTCTATGCGCATCTGCCGATGTCCAGGGGTCGTGACCTCGCTTGCGTCGGAGAAATTCTACATGGGGAATGTGCAACGAGCGCGACGTTTCGGTCACGTTAGCATGTTTGCAGAGAGTACGAGATAATAGAACTGTTATCGATACATTGAATGTCGAAAGCTATGTGCTAGCGCTGGCCTGCTAGTTGCATGCAGACTAATTCTCAAAACTCCGCCAATTGACCCCAATCAAAGTCTTTGAACGCATCAATCATGCATGTGAACCCCGGAGCGCCCAATCCAGTGGCGCTGCGCCAATGTAATGTTGTCGAATAAGGAAACGGTCGATCAAGAAAGATTCTTGATATGCGACCTAGCAATTGTACAGGCTGGGGAAAAGACATTTTGAGAAGATAAAAAAACGGCCAGGAGCGGCTGCGCATCCAGGCCAGACTTGGTGCGATCCGACTATATCGCCGGAGGTATTATTGAAAGACATGTGGTCTAATGTCTTGTTAGTTTAACACGCTTCAAAGACATGCAGGAAGTGAACATACCATCTTCATAGACCACCTCGCGGTGTGCCAACGGCACTAGTCAGAGCACTCGGCCCTCCGTTAACGCTACCAGCCTCATCGAAGTCTTGCCATTCTGGGAACTCGGCAGTAGCCTCGCGCAGCTTGTCTACTGCCGTGGACTCAATCAAATTGGCGTCTGCAAACAACAAGCTCGTATCCTCGTTGTAGTGACGACAGTTATTGCAGAGCATGCCGATGTCCTGGCGGAATTGCTTAACAGACTGGTACTCCTTCTTGTTGATCTTCTTCTTGATCTGGTTCATGCAGATGGGGTTCTTGATCAGCTGGTAGTAGTCTGGGTAATCCCACTTGTCGGGCAGCTCGATGAAGGGATCAATGATGCCACGATTAGGAATGTCAGGATCAGATGACTCTTCTTCCAGTTCGTTGAGTGCCTCGTAAACAGAGTTCACGACCTTCTGCAGCGAAGCGCGGCTATCGGGGCTGAGGCTGTCCTTGGCTGGAGCGGGTCGACCACGCTTGCGTGGTGCGAGGTCACCATCGAGAGAGGCTTCGTCGGCCTTGCGCTTCTCTGCCTTGGGTTTCCGGCCTCGCTTCTTAGGTAACGGTTCTTCCGAGCTCTCTCGCGACGGTGCTGGAGAATCGCCTGGATCGAGACCCATCCTGGCGGTCTTGTTACGGCTCCGCTTGGCGTTCTTCTGCTCCTTGCGTGCAATAGCATCCTCGATGGTATCCTCGTCGTTGTCAACTGCCTCGAGCCATTGTTCTTCCGTTAGACCATCGTCGTACTTAACGCGCGTGCGTTCACGCGCGCCACGACCGACCGGTGTGTCGTCCTTCTCCTCGACGATGGGATCAGCGTCGTTGAGATAGATATCAGGCAGTTCGCTCTCGCCGATGAGACGTCCCAACGGTTTACCTGGGCCATATGGATCTTCCGTAAGACGCTGCCGGTCCATCTCTTGGAAAAGCTTGAACTCATCTTCGTTTCGCATCATGATCAAGTTGAGATCGTCGTCATCCATCTCTTCCTGTTCAAGACTCTCTGCAGCCTCTGCGGACTCCAACATGATACGCAGCATAGCATCTCGCTCCTCGTTGGTGGACTTGTTATCGAATTTACCAGCCTGAATGACTTTGCCGTCCATGTCCAGCTTGTAATTGGCTCGCTCGAGAATCTTCTCTTCGACGGAGTTGGATGTAATGAGACGCAGAATTCGCACCTCGTTCTTCTGACCAATACGATGGGCACGATCCTGCGCTTGCAAATCTTGATGAGGGTTCCAATCCGAGTCGTAGATGATGACGGTATCCGCGGTCTGAAGATTCAGACCAAGACCACCAGCACGTGTTGATAGCAAGAAGCAGAAGTAGGGCGAATCGGGAGCGTTGAACTCCTTAAGTAGCTCCGAGCGATCGTCTGCCTTCGTTGCACCGTCCAGACGCATGTACTTCATGCCTCGCAGGCGTAGGTAATCTTCCATGATGTTCATAATCTGTGTCATCTGGAAGAACATGAGGACACGATGGCCAGTCTTCTCGAACTTGGGCAGAATCCTGTCCAGCAGCTCGAACTTGCCAGAAGCTCGCCACAGCAGATCGTTGGTGCTTTTGGTTGGGTTCATAACCTCCTCAACCTGCTCAAAGACGAAAGGATGGTTACAGAGCTTTCGCAGCTGCATGAGCATGTTGCTCAGACCACGCATACCCGTCTTACCGCCCTTACCGTCGCTAACCATAAGTCGGTTGTGGGTAACGAGTTGCTTGTACAGCTTGGCCTGCAGAGTCGAGAAGTTACACTTGATGACCCGCTCGGTCTTGTCTGGCAAGTCCTTCTCGACATCCTTCTTGAGACGACGCAGAAGGAACGGTCGAAGAACCTTGTGAAGACGCTTGATGACGAGAAGCTGCTCTTCTTCAGTGAGTTCCATCTTGTCTTGGCCTCCAGTATTGGCGAAGGGCGTGTTGAACCACTCATCGAACGATGTAGCAGACTTGAAGATGGTGGGAAGGACGAAGTTGAGCATGGCCCATAGTTCAGTCAGGTTGTTCTGCAGTGGCGTACCAGTAAGAATGAGACGATAACGGGTCGTGTAGTACTGAGTAATGGTCACACTAAGCTTGGAGCCAGCGTTCTTCATACGATGACCCTCATCGACAATCATATGAACCCACTTGATCTTGCTCAGAATCGGTCGGTCCTTGATGATGAACTCGTAGGTTGTGAGGAGAACTTGGAACTGGCCCCATCGAATCTGCTGTTGATACTGCTTACGCTGGTTGGGTGGTCCCTTGTACGTAATCTTCGAGACAGTTGGCGCCCACTTCTCGAACTCGTTGTTCCAGTTGGTAAGGGTACTGAGCGGTACAATGACGAGGTATGGCCCAGGCTGTCGCTTCTTCTCGATGAGGTAGGTGATCAAACTGATGGTCTGGATAGTCTTTCCCAGACCCATCTCATCTGCAAGAATACCATTGAGGTTGTTGTTGTAGAGAGACACCATCCATTGAAGACCCTTGACCTGGTACTCTTTGAGAGTTCCACCAACCAAGATGCTCGCTTGTTGCGTGACCTCTTCCTTGTTGCGATGGGCAATTTCATAGTAATCAGTGCGCTTCTTGCCTGGACGTGGTTCGGCGTCTGAATCTTGGTCGTCTTCGCTCTCTTCGTCTTCGGACACCTCGTCGGCGAGTTGGTATCGGTCGATGGAGGTTCGCTGCTGGGCCTTGACGGATGCAGCAAGCTGCTTCAAGAAACCATCGGTCTGCTTGAGCAAATGCGTAATACGGGTATCCTTGGCCTCTCCCAAAAGCTTGAGGTAGGTCTCCTCGTCGTTGGCTTTCAGGGCCTGCAGACGCTGCTTTGCAGTACGCTCGATGCGCTTCTGCTCTTCCTTCTCGATGTTCTGGTGAGTAGTGATCATGGTGCGGCCCAACTTCTGCAGACGCTGTCGTTGCGACAGACCAGCCTCTTGAAGCTCGGTACGGTGTTTCCGGATGGCTTCGATGAACTCGTGGTGCTTCCTCTTCTCCTTGGTTTCGCGCGCGTCCCGTTGTTGCTTTTCGAGCTTTTCCGTGAGGCGAGCTTCGCGCATTGATTGCTTCTTGAGACGACGGTAGATTGTCCGGTTCGCTGTCATGGCAAGGTTGTCGGCGTGGATCATCTGCTGCGAGATCTCTCGTCGCAACTTGCGCTGCTTCTCAAGAAGGTTCAGCTTCTTCTGTTCAATCACCAGAGCCAGCTTGACCTTTCCGTCGTCTTCGGGCGTGTCCGTCTTGCTGGTATCCCACGAACCAATGTTTGCATTGAGTTTCTCCAGCTCCGCCTTCCTCGCGGTGAGTCGATTGTAGAGAATGATCTCGCGCTCCTTGCGCATTTCCTGCATGCTCTGCTGTACAGACTCAATGTCGACACCTTGTGGCATAATTGTAGCCATGTATGGGCGGTTCTTGCGCTCACCATGGGTCATGTAGTTGACGTCACGGATCGCTTCGCTATTCCAAGGCTCGATAAAGGTGTCCGGGAGTCGAGGCAGAGCGGGAGTGTCCTGGACAGCGCCACCCGTACTTGAAGCGCGGGTCACGCTGTCGAGAACTTGAGAAGCGGCATTTACGGCATCGACAGGAGTCTGCGCCTTCTTAGAAGTGTGGTGGCCGTAAATCTGCTGCTGCATGTTCGCAGGCAAAGGCAAGCCCTTGCTGAGGTGCTTGAAAGCTCCGATCTGAGCGCGTAGCATCATGAGCTGGTCCTTGGACAGAGCAGCGTTCGCGCTTGTGGCTGACGTCGGGGTCTGCCCATCGCCTCCGGGAGCTGGTCCAGTGGCTGTCGCAATCTGCGTGGTGGTCGCGTTGCCGGTCGACGCTGAAGCCGCATCAGCCGACACAACAGGCTTCCCGTTGGCCGTGGTCATGGCAGCTCCGTTCTGCTGCATGGCCTGCGGGTCAGAAATGCTCTGCTGGCGTTGTTGTTGCATGCGCCGCATATTGTTGTACTGGGTTTGCTTCTGGATCATCGCCAGCATATTACGGGCCTTGATGAATTCCGGGTTGGTCTCAGGGACGCCTTGCTGCTTCATCAATTGGTATTGCTGTGGTGGACGTGTAAGCGGTGTCCTTGTCTGCTCATGTGCAATTGGAAGGGGCGCAAAGTGAGCGCAAAGTGTCACATACCTTGTAGACGTGTTGTGCCTGTTCGCGGGTCATGCCGCTAGGCAGCTGGTTTGCGCCCATATCAGAGCCGGGTTGTACGGAAGCCATGGTGGGCGACAGGTGTCGCGGGAGATGCGATGCGCAAAGGGCTGATACGAGGTACTGAAGATTTCAGACGCGATCTCAGCCTTTACGCGCGGGTGTGAGGTAACGAGTGTCGCGACGGTGAGGAAGGCGCGTGCGAGTGGCGACTATGTCATTATCGTGGGGAGTGGTGTTGGGGGAGAGCCCTTTGGTGAATGTGAGAGATGAAGCTCCACCGGAAGTCCGCAGTCGCGTCGTCGCAACGAAGCAGGCCGAAGGGGGGGCTGCGCAAAACCGGGTGTGGCAAGTCGGAAGGCAGCAGAAGCGCGCTCCAAGGTGCTCAAACTGCAGGACGCGTCGTAAAAAGCCTTCTGCCGGCCGAGTTGGGATGTGGATACACTTTGTGGTGATGCGGGATATGGTTGTCAGTGTGCCAGCGCTGAGCGTTGAGCGTTGAGAGTACGGCCGATCGAATAGAGGAAAGCGCGACCGGGGTTCTTGGCATTGGAAGTCACGTGTGTGGGTCAGTGCCTCGAGCGCCAGCCTCTCCACTCAAGGCGCGAAGGATTCACGTGGAGCATCAAGCATGGCTACATTTCACTGGGGGTGCAAAAGTTGTACACAAACAACGCGGTCAAAGACGTGGTTAGCGTCCGAGCGTACGTTGGGCAACCGCATTGAAATTCGGAAGGCGCATGGGAGCCAGTGGAGTGCCACCAAGACGACCCCTCCCACCGCTTGGTCTCGAACACCAACTTGTCTCTTCCTCCATCAAGGACCTGCGAATTTACGTCTTGGGAACGAATTTCGAATGGACGTCATCATGTCGAACTCACGTGTCAGACTCGTCCATGCCATTGATAGTGGCAAAGACGAAGCTGGTGTTTTGGCCAACGTACGTGGTAAAGGAGTCATTTCCGCCATGTTCTTGACCGACGACATCCCCGCACTCCGCGCAAGTCTCCCCGCCTGTAGGGAACGTCGCGTCTATCATACTTGTTTCGTTTTATCCCGACACCCATGACATCGTCAGGCACCGTGGTCTGTGCTCCTATCTATTGGAGGATGCTAGTCATCTCCTGCTTCGACTTGTAGATTTCTCCATCTTACGCCCTTTGGCAGCAATTTGCGACAGTTCACAGCTTGAGTAGAAAGCGAAGGTGTGGTATTCGAGTTTCCTCCCTATCTCATGTATATACAAAAAAGCCACGTGCATCCCACATTCCCCACGTGTCACCTAAGTCAGCGTAGGCGCAGTCCAGTCAATATACTGAGAAGCGTCAGTTCCCGCCGGTCCCTTCTCAATATTGGTCTCCGCGCTCTGGTTGAGCAAGAACTTGTTGATGAACGCAGTGAGGTCAGCCCCCTGGTTCGAAGGGAACGAGCAGTGGTTGTGGTTTCCAGAGCCGGTGAAGCCCATGTTGGCGGGCACGCCGTACGCCTTGTAGATGAGGCGGCCAGCCTTCATGCAAGCAGTCGTGGAGCCGGGACCAAGCCAGTCGATCTCGTTCTCGATGACGAGCAGGCCACGGGGCGCGACCATGCCAGCGAGCTGATGGTGATCAGTGGCCAGTGTGTTCGCCTTTGTGCTGAAGGCATTGAAGCGCGTGGAGAACCACACGTTCTCGGTGACGATCTGGCTGGATGTCTGGATGTTTTTGCCCTTCGCCTTTTCTGAGTCGGAGATTCGCCAGCAGGCGGCACCACCGGAGCCAGACTCCTGGGGCAGGCCGAGAGCGATACGGTTGACAAGAGCGGCGGCGATGAAAGCTCCTTTTCCGTTACGGGAGCAGCCGGTTACACCGACGCGCTTGGGATCAATACCAGTGCTTGAAGCTGTAAGCTCTAGAGCGTCCATGATGCGGTCCACGCCCCATGCCCAGGCGGTGGTTGCGCCAGCACTATGGCCCGAGCCGTAAAGGTCATAGAACTTGCCCTTGCCACGACTGGAGCCACCTGATTGTTGGCCAATATCATCGTTGTTGAAGGTGATGGTCGCCACAGTCGCGGGGACCGGGATGCTGGCCGCGCCATACGCGATAATGGCTGGAAATGGCCCTGCGCCGCTGGGTTTCTTGATAGTGACAGAGAAAGAAACCGACTTTCCGCCTTCAGTAGACGTGA
>Ga0265780_10007586_pt1 | contig 13292 bp, 12 predicted proteins | sample P1T30metagenome_FD_192432 | JGI IMG/M metagenome (GOLD analysis project Ga0265780, IMG submission 192432) | Plant litter microbial communities from East Loma Ridge, Irvine, California - P1 T30 | ecosystem: Environmental > Terrestrial > Plant litter > Unclassified | place: USA: California...
TAATGATTTCTGCCTCGGTTCAAAAGAAATCTGAGTTGAAAAGGTTAAACAGTTTAGGTATTCCAAATAACAGAATTGTGGCTTTTGTTGGGGTTAGTGCGCCAGATAAGGAGCTGTATAATTATTTGCACGAAAAAGGTATTACTACTATTTTAGGTACTATGGGTAACATTGACAAAAGTTCGATGGCCAACCCGGCAAAAAATGTTTATTATCATTTAGTAAATAATGGTGCCGACATCTTATCATCAGATAATATAGGCCAGGTTGCCGAACAGTTGGATAAATTTAGATATAACAAAAAATTGACGTCATCATTTGTTAATTAATCACGAACAAAAAGAATAAGCCTAATTCGGAAAATTAATCTGTGTTAATCTGTAGTTCAAATATTTTCTATGAGTATTTCAGTTAAAAACCTATCCAAGCATTACGATAAACAAAAAGCTGTTGATGCGATTAGTTTCGAGGCAAAGCCCGGTCGTATTTTAGGTTTTTTGGGTCCGAATGGTGCGGGGAAATCTACCACCATGCGCATGCTTACCGGTTATCTTGAGCCAACTTCGGGTAATGCTGAAATCTCAAATAAAAACATTTTTACTCAAGCTATTGAGGCAAAAAAACACATCGGTTATTTGCCAGAGAATACACCACTCTACACCGATATGTATGTAAAAGAGTTTCTCCATTTTGTTGGTCAAACTTATAAGTTGGAAAACTTAGCAAATCGTGTTGATGAAGTGATAAAACTTGTTGGTTTAGCGCCTGAACAACACAAAAAAATCGGCATGTTATCTAAAGGTTACCGCCAAAGGGTAGGTTTAGCACAAGCTATTATTCACAATCCTGAAGTATTAATTTTAGATGAACCTACTTCTGGCTTAGACCCAAACCAATTGGTTGATATCAGAGCATTGATAAAAGAACTTGGTAAGAATAAGACGGTTGTTATTTCAACGCATATTATGCAAGAAGTTGAGGCCATTTGTGATGACATTATTATTATTAGTAAAGGTAAAATTGTTGCAAATGGATCTTTAGAAGATATTAAAGAAACATATAATCAAAATTCATTGGAAGATATATTTAGGAAACTTACCGCATAAAATGATGTTGAAAATACCCTTGGCCTTTCTTACTGTTTTGTTTTTTTGTGCAATTAATTTAAAGGCACAAAACATAAGCAGTATCGGTGTTGCAGCAGAATTTGGCCTTCCTTCAGGCAATTTCGCGAGTTTATCTGGCATCGGTGTAGGCGCCTCTGTTAAAGGAAATTTTCCTGTCTCTTCAAGTGTTGCGGTAACCGTGAATGCAGGATTAATGAATTTTTTCGGAAAGCGTAACCCACTCGTAAGCGTTCAGGATTTGTTATACATTCCATTAAAAGGTGGATTGAAATACCATTTAAGCGAAAGTTTTTATGCAGAAGGACAATTAGGAGCAGGATTGCCCGTCCACAACTTACAAAACACGGTCTTCATCTGGTCACCTGGTATAGGAAATCAGTTTAGTTTATCAGGAAAAAACAAGCTCGATTTGGGCATTAGATATGAGGCGTGGACTGGTAGAAACGCCAGCCGCATCCTCGGCATTAACAGCACAAACACTAAAGGCTTCGTAGGAATTCGCCTTGCATATAGTTTTGCACTATAATCTCCCATATCACCAATTATGGGTATCAATTTGCCCAATCTATTAAAATCGTTGAGAAAATTGCATCTCAATTCTGCTGCGATTTAATCTCGGTTAACTTGTTCCGCTTTAGTAGTCAGTTAGTTATTATTTTAAACATTTAATATGATGCAGCTCGATTTTTACGGCACTTCCATTGTATATCAATGAGAAATAATTTAACAAAAATCAAATGAAAAAAGTATTACTAACATTATTAACAGTTGCAGGCTTAGGCGTTGTGGCAAATGCACAAACAAATGATGCCATCAAAATTGGAGTTAAAGCAGGCGTAACTTTTCCTGCATTTGGAATAAGTGGAACCGAAACTGAAGGAGAAACTTTTAAAACCAATACCTCATTTTATATTGGAGGAACGGTTGATTTTCCGATTTCTGACATGTTCTCTGTTCAACCTGGCCTATCTTTAATTGGTAAAGGTGGTAAACAAGAATATTCAGAATCCGCCAACATTGGAACATCGTCTTATTCTGTTACTGCTACATCAAAACGCAGTTTAATGTATTTGGAATTACCGGTAAATTTAGTGGCTAAATTTGCTGTTGGTGATGGCAAACTTTTCGTTGGTGCTGGTCCTTATTATGCAATGGCAATTAGCGGAAAAGATAAGGAATCATCTGTAGAAACATTGGCAGGAGTAGTATCAAACGAGTCTAGTGAACGCGATGTGAAGTTCGGAAAGAACAATGATGCTGATATGAAGCGTGGTGATTTCGGTGTTAATTTTTTAGCTGGTTATCAAATCAATAGTGGTATTAACATTCATGCAGGTTACGGTTTAGGCCTGAGCAATATTACGAACGAAAGTTCTAGCGAATTTAAGGCAACAAACAAAGTATTCTCTGTAGGATTGGGTTATTCTTTCTAATAGGAAATAAAATCTTCAAAAGGGCTTCCTGATTAATTTCAGGAGGCTCTTTTTTTGTAATAATTTATTTTCTACTTGATGACAATAAATATGTTTAAGAATTATTAATTTGGGCTATCTAAAACAAAGGCATGAAAAAAATAATCTCTACAACGCTATTGTGCGCTCTTAGCATTTTTACTTTTGCCCAAACTAAAATCGGTGTCAAAGCTGGTGTAACGTTTCCCACAATGTCATCTTCCAGTACAGCTGAAATTTTCGATGGTCCGCCTGAATACCAATTTAAATCAAATGTTTCATTCTACATTGGTGGTACAATTGACTTTGCTATCACTCAAAAATTTGCGATTCAGCCAGGGCTAACGTTAGTTGGAAAAGGTGGCAAAACAGAAGTTTATGAATCTAATTTTGAGCCGAATAATTTGTCTGTGTTCCAAGGCACGTATAAATTATCTACCATGTATCTCGAAATTCCTGTAAATGCTGTATTCAATTTTGATTTAGGTCCCGGAAAAATATTCTTCGGTGCTGGTCCTTATTATGCAATTGCTATAAGTGGTAAAATAAAAAAGAATGGAACTGCAATACAGGGAAATTCAAGCGCTACAACTACTATTTCATCAAGTCGAGATGTAGAATTTGGAAGCAGTAAAGATTATAGACGCGGTGATTTTGGTCTGAACTTTTTAGCAGGTTACCAATTAAAAAATGGTTTTAATATCCATGCTGGCTACGGTTTTGGATTAAGTAGCATTGATAATGATGGTTTTGACGAGAGTTCTCTGAAAAACTGCGTTTTATCTGTAGGAATAGGTTTTTCTCTGTAGATAACCATATTTTTTAATATGAGCTAAAAAAAATAACTGTTGTGTGAAGCAAATTAACGTCGTTATTACTTCATCATTTCTGTTTATTTTGCTGGAATAAATAGTTAACTTCGACGTTTTTAATAGCACATGTACGCAGTCTTTAAACGCGAATTATTCAGTTTCTTAAGTTCGATGGTTGCCTATATAACCATCGGCGTTTTCTTATTGGTTTCAGGTCTATTGCTTTGGTTCTTTCCTGATACTTCGCTTTTAGATTATGGTTATGCAGATCTAAGTGGTTTTTTTAGCTTGGCACCTTATTTATTCATGTTTCTTATTCCAGCAATTACCATGCGGTCGTTTGCTGAAGAGAGGAGAGAAGGAACCTACGAACTGTTGGTTACTCGTCCGATTACCGTTTGGCAGATTATTGGAGCAAAATATTTAGCTTGTTTGCTATTGGTTCTTTTAGCGTTAATCCCTACGTTAATTTATTGTTATTCTATTTCCAGCTTGGGCTATCCTCAAGGAAATCTCGATTCGGGTGCTGTTATCGGATCGTACATTGGGCTATTTCTTTTGGGAGCGGCGTTCACATCAATTGGCATTTTCGCATCATCACTTACTAAAAATCAAGTAATTGCCTTCGTAATATGTGCAGCTCTATGTGCCTTTGTGTTTTTGGGTTTCGATTATTCAAGTCAGTTAATTGCTTTTCAAAGTGTGGAAGGCGTTATTTCTGGTTTGGGTATCAATCAACATTATAATGCCATTAGCAGAGGCGTTTTGGATACTAGAGATTTGATTTACTTTATCACCTTGTCTTCCATATTTCTTTTGTTTACCAAATTAATAATAGGAGGTAAACGATGAGCATTAAAAATAATAAATGGCTAAATGTACTATTTCTGGTGGTTGCACTAACCCTGCTAAATTTCATTGGCCAGTACGCGTTTCATCGCTTTGATTTTACCGCTGATAAACGCTTTACACTAAGCGATAAAACGAAGTCGCTGCTGCAAAAAAACACGAAATCAATCACAATTACAGTGCTTCTGGATGGTCAGCTGCCACCGGCTTTCAAACGTTTGCAAAGTGCTGTGAAGGATTTGCTTTCAGATTACAAAGCATACAGTAAAGCTGAAGTGAAGCTAATTTATGCTGATCCATTGGAAGGAAAAACAGTTGCAGAACAGGATACAATTATATACGAACTTGCCCAAAGTGGGATAGAACCTACGCGAACCACATTAAAAACGGAAAGTGGAACTACAGAAAAGATTGTGGTTCCGGTAGCAGTTATTGAAGCCGATGGAAAGCAGATGCCCGTTAAATTGCTGCAAAATTTCAATGTTGCAGGCAGTTACGAAGAAAACATCAACCGTTCTATCGAAAATTTGGAATACACGTTTACGGCAAGTTTGAAAAAGGTGCTGAATGGTTATAATCCTCGAATTGGATTTACAGAATCTAATGGAGAGCTAAGTGATTTAGCGCTTGAAGATGCGAGAATAACTTTGGCGAACAACTATATTGTTGGCCGTGTAGATTTAAATACCATTACCAAAGAAGGTTTGGATAAGCTAAACGTTATGGTTGTCGCGAAGCCCAAAAAGCCATTTACAGAAACTGAAAAGTATAAAATAAACTATTTTGTTATGAATGGTGGACGAGTGCTTTGGAGTATCGATCAAAACAATGCAGATCTGGAAAATTTGCGATCTCAAACCGGTCAATTAGCTGGCGCTAGTTCACTGAATTTAGATGACATGCTCTTTATGTACGGCGCCCGTGTAAATTACAATATCATCGCCGATCCGGCAAATAATGCAGAAATACCGGTTTCTACAGGTTCCGTTGGTGGCCAGAGTCAGCTGCAGCTTGTTCCGTGGATTTATTATCCGGTTTTACTTCCAGATACCAGCCAAAATGTAGTTAAGAAACTAGATGGAATTAAATCAGAATTTCCAAGTACGGTAGATACGATCGGGGTGAAGGGAATAACTAAGTCTTACATTTTAGCCACCTCTCCGTATAATAAAGTTTATAATTTGCCAAAGCCATTTAGCTTACAAATGCTTGCCGATCCTTTGGATCCTAGAGCTTTTCAAAGCGTTCCGCAAAATGTAGGCTTATTATTATCGGGTAATTTTCCTTCGGTATTTGCGGGTAGACCATTGCCAGCGGGGATTGAGCAGCCATTTACCAATGCTTTAACCAGCAAGCCAACAATGATGATTGTAATTGGTGATGGCGACACTTTCAAAAATCAAATCTCAGAAAAAGATGGATCGGCGTTTCCACTAGGGTTTGATCGTTATACCAAACGCACTTTTGGCAATAAAGCATTGTTATTGAATATTATAGATTACTTTACTGATGATGATAACCTGATTAGCCTTAGAAATAAAGAAGTAAAGATTAGGCTATTGGATAAAGCCAAAATTAAGCTTGAAAAAACCAAATGGCAGTTTATAAATATCGCGGCTCCGTTATTATTGTTAATATTCTTCGCAATTTTTCAACATTATTACCGCAAATACAAGTACGCTAAATAATTTTTATATTTTTGAAGAAGACTAAATGATATCATGAGATTTATTGTATCCACATCCACTTTATTAAAACACCTACAAACTGTTAATGGTGCATCAAGCAGCAGCACAGTTTTACCCATACTAGAAAATTTTCTTTTCGAAATTAAAGACGGAAACTTAACGATCTCTGCTACAGATTTGCAAACCAGCATGACAACTGCTTTGGCTGTAGAATCAAAAGAAGAAGGAAAAGTTGCCGTTCCATCTAAAATTTTATTAGATACACTAAAAACGCTACCAGATCAACCAATTGCTTTTAATATCGATGATACTAGCTTTGCAATTGAAATTAGTGCTGGTGATGGAAAATATAAGTTAAGCGGTGAAAACGGAGACGATTTTCCTAAAATTCCTGTTGTCGAAAATGCATCATCAGTAAATTTACCAGCTTCTGTTTTAACTGAAGCTATTACAAAAACGATTTTCGCAGTAAGTAATGATGAACTACGCCCGGCAATGACAGGCGTATTTTGCCAGTTATCGCCTCAACATATCACTTTTGTAGCAACTGATGCTCACAAATTAGTACGCTATCGCAGAATGGATAGCAAAGCAGATAAAGCCACGTCATTTATTTTGCCTAAGAAAGCATTAACTCTTTTAAAAGCTGCATTACCTTCTACAGATATCAATGTATCAGTAGATTATAATGCCACAAGTGCTTTTTTTAAATTTGAAAATATTAACCTCGTTTGTCGTTTAATTGATGAACGTTATCCAGATTACGAAGCCGTAATTCCTCAAAATAATCCAAATAAACTGGTTATAGATAGAGGTTTGTTTTTAAATACACTTCGCCGGGTAGTTATTTTTGCAAACAAAACAACCCACCAGGTTAGGCTAAAAATAAATGGAAGTGAATTAAACATTTCATCAGAAGATTTAGATTTTGCAAATGAAGCACATGAGCGTTTAAGTTGCCAATATGATGGTGAAGATTTAGAAATTGGTTTCAATGCTCGTTTCCTAATTGAAATGCTAAGCAATTTAAGTGGAGATGAAGTTACATTAGAACTTTCTACACCGAACAGAGCAGGTCTTTTAATTCCTCAAACAAATGATGAAAATGAAGACGTTTTAATGTTGGTGATGCCAGTAATGCTGAACAACAGTTACTAACGCAAGAGGTTACTAATCGATATTTTAAAGATGGCTTGGTTTTTGACCAAGCCATCTTTGTTTACCGACCGACCAAACGCTAACAACCCATGAAAATCTTGATCAACTGCTCCAATCTCTTTTTCATTTCCGCTATTATTTTTTGCTTCATCTCATGTAAAAAACCTGATCCAGGCATTGTTGCTAAAGGGGAAACCAAAGTGAAAATGATCAATGCAACCTTGACAGAATCTAAACAGGATATTTTTATTGATGGGGCAAAACTTTCTACAGCAGCCCTTGAATTTGCAGAGACTTCAGATTACTTGAAAATTTCATCAGGCAACAGAAAAGTTAAGTTTATGGGTACAACAAACATTGCAACAGAATCTGCAATTAATTTTATCCCGTCCATTACCTACTCAACATTTCTGGTGAGCGATCGTACCGGTACCCGGGAAATCATCAGCTTTGAAGATAACCTAAGTAATACCGAAGCCGGAAAGGCTAAAATAAAGTTCATTAATCTTACGCCTGGTTTTATTACCGGAATAAACGTAAGTGTGCAAGCCGGAACGCAATTTGTAAATGGATTGCTTTTCAAAGAAGCCTCTACCTATTTCTCTGTAGATCCCGACTTGAATTTAAGGTATAATGTGGTAGGCTCTGGAAATATCAAAACGATTGAAAACACTAATTTTGTAGCGGGTAAAATCTATACCATTTGGTTTAGCGGAACTACTACGGCAAATTTGATGGCGCATGTGGTAGCCGATAATTAATTCAGTAATTTATATGCTTTCTATTATCTTTACGTTTTACTAGTACAGTTACTTATTTATGAAAAAACGTAATTTTTTACCCTTTACCAAGCTGATAGTTTTATTGTTCGCAGCAGTTTTATTCAACTCGTGTATAAAAAACAATAATTTTATAAAGGGTGATGCAAAAGTTAGGATCTTTCAAAGTTCTTCAACTGATACGACACAAAACTTTTTTATTAATGGGCGGCCGTTAGGTTCAGTTACCACGTACGGTACAAATAGTAGCTATATTGTAGTTGGTGGAGATTCAACCTATAATTTTTCTTCACGAGCTATAACGGAAGCTGTTGATAACGCCACACTGAATCAGCAAAAACTGTTAATTGGAAAAAATTATTCTCTCTTTTTAACTAGAAAAACAAGCACAACCCCACCAAGTTTAGTACTTTATGAGGACGATGTTAGAAAGAGTGTAGACAGTGTAAAACTTATTTTTATTCATTTTGGACACACACTAGGCTCCTCTGTGAATATCTCAGATGCAGGCAACAGTTTTACCACATTTTCAATGGTTTACGGAAACCGGTCTACCAAGATGTTGAAGGTTAACGATAAAACCAAAATCAGCTTCGTTTTATCTACACCTACGCCAACTAACCCTCAGCCAGTGGTTAAAGCATTAGATGCTACGACCTTAACAAATGGGTTTGTATATACTGTAATTATAGATGGATCTAAATCCGGGGAACTTCAAAATCGTTTGGTAACCAGCAACTAATTAAAAAATATAATCATATATCCCTCCGATATTAATACTTTTGCCAAAATTAAATTAACAACACTTGGAATTTTTCGACTTACTTATACAATTACTAACTAATACAAAGGAAACATTAGAAGTAATTATGCAGGAATACAAAACCTGGACTTACCTTATTCTTTTCATTATCATTTTTGCCGAAACGGGCTTTGTAGTAACGCCGTTTTTACCTGGTGATTCAATGTTATTTGCTGTTGGTGCGCTTGTTGCAGGCGATGGAACAGGTTTAAATATTTGGTTTATGCTCTTTATATTGATAGCTGCTGCTATTTTAGGTAATTCGTTAAATTACCAGCTTGGAAAGTATTTTGGCATTAAAGTATTTAAAGAAAATAATAAGATACTGAAGCTCAAATATTATCACCAATCTCATGAGTATTTCGAAAAGCATGGTGCAAAAGCGATTATCTTCAGCCGTTTTTTACCTATTATTAGAACGATAGCGCCATTTGTAGCTGGAGCAGCCAGAATGTCTTTTGGTAAATTTACTTATTACAACGTTCTAGGTGGTATTGCCTGGATTGCTAGCTTACTCTTTGCTGGTTATTTATTGGGTAAAATTCCATTTGTAGAAAAGAATTTCGAAATTTTAGTGCTAATTATTGCAGTAGGAACTTTTGTACCTGTAATATACGGGGCATTAAAATCGATCCTTTCAAAGAAAAAGGTAGAAGAAATTATCGAAGAAGAAATAAAAGAAGACTAATTAACAGATGCTAACATATAAACCGCCGGTAATTAACCGGCGGTTTTTTTATAGATTATTTATCCGAAAACTAATTATAGTTCCCGGCCAATTACATTGCCCTGCTGGTATTTTTTTTCCAATTCTTCAGCTTCTGTTTTATCTTTAAGATTATGCTCCGCTTTAGCAAACTCCTTCAGTTCGGGTTGCCCGGCATCTACCCAGGCAGAATACCAGAACGAACCGATTTCAAGGATAGCCGACCGCATTTGCCGCTCCACCATTCTGTTCATCTGATCGTGATAGCGTTTTGAGTATTCAACTGAATATTGTTTTAATACCGTGTTATTTCGTTCTGAAAAGCTATACTTTTTATCAGATGGAAAGGATGCTGCTAGTTTGGCCTCAAGTGTTAAAACGGTATCAACCAGACTGTGCGTTTGTTTTAAAATTTTCCAGGCTTGCTTCAACGGGTTTTCAATATATTTCGCTTTGCCCACCACGAAATTGTATTTAGTTGAAAATAGTTCAGGTAGCCTGCTCTCCCAGAAGGCATGTATTCCAACCTGATTGGTTAACTGTCCGTTGTGGTTGGCCGTGGTGTGTAACGGTACATGCGCATCGCCTATGTAATGCCCCAGGTCTGCAGAATGTTTCAGTATTTTTAACGAATCTTTGTTGGCAAATGCTTTAACCAAACTAAAATAAGTGCGTTGAATTTGCCAGGGAACAATCCCGTTGGCATTCAAATGCTTTTGTCCGTATTTTTCTAAGGCATCATTCCATTTTTCTGGAATGCTATCGATGTTATTCTCAAAGTTTTCTACATCAAGATAATGACGCGGTGCCTCCAAAGTATCCGCATATCTTCGCTTATCAGGATCAACGGCATGTTCTGTAATATATTTGATATTCTTTTTATAAAACACAATCATGCCGGTTGGCAGTGTAAAAATTGCCAGGTTATTTATTCTTTGATGGGCAAAAAAGCCCCAGGAAGTGCATAAAATGAAAGGGACGATTAACGTTGAAATAACATTTAATCTTTTCATGATTAAATATAATAAATCTTTAATTAAATTTTCTGCACATCTATGTCAACTGAACAACTACTTCTTATCGCATTTCAATTAGACAAAAAATAAAACGTTACTGCTACCTCATAATAATTAATTAATTTTTTAGCATTTTAAAAGAAAACCAGCCTAATAGTGCAATAATTACAGCCATTAAAACCCATAGCCAGGCTTTGTTTTCGAATAGAGGTTTCTCTATAATATTTGAGTATGTTGGGTTTTTCTCTTCTCCGCCAATGGCTAAGAAAGTCAAATCTTTCGGGATTTTATTTTCAAAATTTGCAATATCGTAGCTTGGTGCTGTTGTTTTGTCATTTCCATAATACCAAGCGTAGGTAAGTTTTGGATCATCAAAACGAGCAACAATTTCAAAAACATTTCCTTTTAATTCCAGCCCACTTAAACGTAAAGGTCTATTGTCATTATTCTGAACAGTAATTTTTAATCTCGAAGTAATTGTATTATCAAAATGATATTCAGATTTTTCTAAAGAGCTAATGGTTCCCTCATAAAGATTAGCATAATTGTATTGCACACCTTTATCTGTTTTAAAACTATCTGTAACGTATTCAATTTTTATTGGGCGGTAAAAATCGAAATCGCTTTGTGCATTTAATTTTAAATAGGATACAGGAACAGGATTTTCCAAGGTTACATCAATAATAGTTTCCTTAGTCTTAACATTATTTTTTAACTCAAACTTTTTGAATTTTACATTTCGATAGGTTCCTTTAATAGTATCTGTTTTATTGATCAGTGCCTCTAAAATACCCGGCTTTTCTGAACTTTTTATCAACAATCTATAGTATTGATATTTAGAATCTGGAAAGCTAAGCTTGGTGAATTGATAGTCGGTATTTTGGTTTTTGATTGATAAAATGCGGTAATCTTTTAAGACAGTAAACCATTCTGTGTTGGAATTACTCCCCTCAAGGGTAACTAGCCAGTTGAAGTTAGCTTCTTTAAAAGCCAGGTTAATCTGGTTAATAGTGGTTACACTGTTCAATTCAAAGGTAAAATAATAGCCATTTGCATTTGCGCTTTCATTAACTGGTTTAAAGTCTACTTCTTTGGAAATAATTTGATCTGCTCGTTGCTTTAAGAGATAAGGAACCTCAATCGTGTCTTTTCCATTGATGCCGAAAATTCTCAAGTCATCAAAACCTGCATTAGCATTTTTATACATCTGGTCAGGCAGTTTCATACTATGCCAAACGGAGTTAATGCCAGTAATATTTCGTTTAAATTTATAACCGTTGGTTTGTCCGTTTGCAAATATTACAGAAAACAGAAGCAACAAAAAAATATTAATTTTCATTCTTAGCATCATCAATAATTAAATGTTTGTATTTGTTGTAAAGGAAAGAAATGATAAGCAATAGCACACCCAATGAAACAAAAACGATGGTTTTCGATATCGTACTTAATGAATATATATCGTAGAAGAAAAGCTTAACGAGTGTAATGCCAAATAAAACCATGGCCCCGATTCGCAGGTGTTTTTTGTTTTTAGCTAAACCCATACTAATTAAAAATAGTGAATAAATTCCCCAGAGGATACTTAAACCTAATTTATAACTTTCATCGGTGCCCGCTAAGTCTAAAATATTAATCAACTCGCTGCTAATTACCCACAATATTGAAATATAAAGTAGATAATCGAACATGGTTCTGAAGTCTTTTTTGAGCAAAGCTGATTTTTGCAATTGGTAACACTGAATAATTAGGAGCGCAAAGAAAGCAATTGAAATATATCTGATACCGATGTTAAAAGCACTCATGCTAAAATATTTACTTTCAGGCAATAGATAATGCAGTCTAAGCTCGCTTAGAATAAGAAGTCCATGGGTTAAAAATAACACCACGACAAATAAATTGATTACTAAATTGGCAATTGCCAGTTCCCCGTTTTTTAATCTTTTAACATTCACATAGGTTAAGGCAGCGGCAAAAAATAAGGTGTAGATGTAAAGCCAGGCCGTTTTAAGTGTTTCATAATTATAATTGAACTCATAACCTGCATCATCAAAACCGTTTCTTTGGTGTAATGTGAGTTTAGTAGACTCTAATAAGCTGCTGAAATATTTAGCAATCTCCAAACGGAAAGTTACATAAGTGGTTAAAAGCAAAATCGATGGAAGCGCATAGTTTAAAACAGCCCTCATCCATGGCCATTCAGCGGCTTTTTCGGTTTCTTTTTTGTTAACCATAAGCATCCAGCTAAAACTACCAATGAAAATACAGGCAGTTAAAAAGCCAACATTTAAAATTGGTGGTATTTGTGTTGCGTTACCATAATAGAAATCGTTAAACTTTACCCAGTCTTCCAAAAGACTAAAGAATGCCAAAAATATTAACGGGAAAGATAGTTTTTCGTAAATGGGAATATTTTTCAACCTTCCAACATAAAATAACACGGCAGCCTCAACCGTCCAGAAAATTGTAACCCAGCCACCATCAAGCTGAACAGGCACAGCCATGGTAATAAAAGTAATAACCATGGCTAAAATCAGGTAGAACAAATTTCTATCCGCAAGCTCTTTTTTATAGATAATTAAGCTGACCACAAAGTGAATTACTGCATTGGCAAGCGTAAATAAGCCCAATAACTCTACACTGTTTTTATTGTTTGCTAAGATGAAATAACCTATTCCATAAAAAATAAATGAATTTAGAAGCAAGATAACCACATCGCTAAAACCAAATATTTCTTTTCGGGTAATTTTATAAGCCAAGTTGGTAACATAAAACGTGATGAAAAATACCGATGAAAAGAATAGGGCTAAACCGAAAAATTGATTATCGGAACTTAGATCTAATCTCCAACTTACAAAAATGATCCAGGTTAACCCAAATGAAGCATAGAATAGAGGTTTCCAATAT
>Ga0265780_10007588_pt1 | contig 13289 bp, 12 predicted proteins | sample P1T30metagenome_FD_192432 | JGI IMG/M metagenome (GOLD analysis project Ga0265780, IMG submission 192432) | Plant litter microbial communities from East Loma Ridge, Irvine, California - P1 T30 | ecosystem: Environmental > Terrestrial > Plant litter > Unclassified | place: USA: California...
ATATGCAGACGATTCTTCCCTTACCTACGCAGCCTATAAAGCCGGGTACGAGCACCGGACAGCAATTCTGGCCAGCCGATACAACGGGCAGCGGCAAAACGATTGATTCACATTCGCCGGTTGACGGTAAATTGATTGCCAGGGTCTATACGTCCACCCGCCATGATTACGACCAGGTTGTTGACACGGCCCTAACGGCTTTTCAGAGCTGGCGACAGGTGCCGGCCCCCCGGCGGGGTGAAATTGTGAGGCAGATGGGTGAGCAGTTCCGGCAGTACAAGCGCGAACTGGGAACGCTGGTGAGTTATGAGATGGGCAAGTCGCTTCAGGAAGGGCTGGGCGAGGTGCAGGAAATTATCGACATCTGCGATTTCGCGGTTGGCTTATCACGTCAGTTGTACGGACTGACCATGCAGTCGGAGCGGCCCGCGCACCGAATGATGGAGCAGTGGCACCCGCTGGGGATCGTCGGGATCATTTCTGCGTTCAATTTTCCGGTGGCCGTCTGGTCGTGGAATGCCATGCTGGCCTGGGTATGCGGAGATGTTTGTATCTGGAAACCGTCAGAAAAAACACCCCTGACGGCGCTGGCCTGCCAGCAGATTATTGGCGACGTACTCCGGTCAAACGATATTCCCGAGGGAGTATCCTGCCTAGTAACAGGTGGGCATCAGGCAGGGGAGTGGCTGGCAAATGATCCGCGGGTAGCGCTGGTGTCGGCTACGGGCAGTACCCGTATGGGAAAGGCCGTCGCCCAGGCTGTTGCCGGCAGGCTGGGACGTAGTTTGCTGGAGCTGGGGGGTAACAATGCTATTATCCTGACCGAGCACGCTGACCTCGAGTTGGCTATCCCCGCCATCGTTTTTGGGGCGGTAGGGACCGCGGGGCAGCGATGCACAACAACTCGTCGGCTTATTGTGGCCGACAGTATTTATGACGACGTAAAACAGCGGCTGCAGCGAGCCTACGCACAGATTCGCATTGGCAACCCGCTGGACGAATCCTATCACGTCGGGCCGGTAATCGATCAGCAGGCGGTGCATCAGTACCAGATAACGGTTGAAGAAATCCGGCAGGCGGGTGGTCGTTTTGTGGTCGAGCCGGGTGTCCTGACGGGGCTTGGTTTTGAATCGGGCTGCTACGTTAAACCCTGCATTGCCGAAGCTGAGAACCAATGGCCGGTTGTTCAGCGCGAAACCTTCGTGCCTATCCTGTATCTTTTACGGGCTCACTCAGTCGAGGAGGCCATTGCTCAGCAGAACGCCGTGCCGCAGGGATTGTCATCGGCTATTTTTACCCTGAGTATGCGCGAAGCCGAACAGTTTCTGTCTGCAGCTGGGTCGGACTGTGGAATCGCCAACGTGAATATCGGCACATCGGGTGCTGAGATCGGGGGGGCTTTTGGTGGAGAAAAAGAAACGGGTGGAGGCCGGGAGTCGGGTTCGGACGCCTGGAAAGCTTATATGCGCCGACAAACGAATACGATCAATTACGGCACAACGATGCCGCTGGCGCAGGGAATTTCATTTGCCCTGTAAAAATATTGGGGACGATGGCCCAGAAGCCAATCGTCCCCAATACGTAGTGATTACAATCAATTCAGTCGTACCCAGATATTACCGGAAATATCTCCGCCGGGATGAAGAACAACCAGTCCTTCGCCATTATTGAATGCGTTGACGTTGGATGTAAGTGGCTCGATAGCAATACTGTCCCGTTTGAGGGGCGTAAAGCAGACCATGTAGTTCAGTTTACCTTCACCGGTTTCCTGGCCCATAATCAGGCGGATGTTGTGCTTGGCGGAAATCAGCGATGTTTCGGCGAAGCTGCTGCCGTCTGGATTTTGCCCCGTGGGTTCGATCAGGAAGGGGGTATCCAGTGATTTCTCGTAAAGATCCACACGTCCGGCTTCCTCTTTAGGCTTGTGGCCAGTCGGCAGCATCGTCTGGGCGTCCAGCGAAATCTCGGTCCGGCCGGGTAGCTCCAGCAAGTGATTATCGATGGGTTCTTCAGAAAACGTGAAATACGGGTGCCAGCCGAAAGATGCCGGACTACGGGTTGGACCGGTGTTCCGAATCGTATAGTGCATACGTAGCGCCGACATTTTATCGCCTTCGTGGGCGCTCCCCAACTTTAACTGATCACCCTGAACCAGCTCATACGTAATGGTCATCAGGAACGGAAATGGATAGCCGCTAAAGTCTCCTTTGTAATCGTACTGCACGGTAAGCCGGGCCGACGTGTCTGTCGTCTCCTGCTCGACTACCGTAAATTCTTTATCATAAACGAAGCCATGAATAGCGTTGTCGCGGCTGGCTTCATTTAGTTTCAGCGTATAAGACTCGTCCTCGAATGTGTAAATTCCGTGCCGGATGCGGCTAACGAAAGGGTACAACAGTGCACTGGCGTGGGTTTCGTCGGCAATCAGCGCCTGGGGTGACTCCGGCGTTTTGATAGCCGCAAAAAGTTTGTTTCCCTTGCGGAGTACCAAGCGCCGGAGCATGGCGCCGTAACCGGGTAATACCGTAATGAATTCGCCTGATTCAGTATGTTTAAGGATGTACTCGGTAAGTGGTTCTGTGCCCGACGGCAATGGGCCAAATGGCTGAGTAGTAATCTGGAAAGGCATAATCAGTTAGAGAAGTCGATAGACCAATAAGCCGTTCAGCGGGAATATTGTTTGCTCAGCGTCCCCAAAAACTACTAAACTCCCGGTCGAATTAACCGAATCCACCAGTCAGTCAGCCCGTCGACTACATCTCGCCTTCGACCCCAAGCCCAAACAATGCGAAATCATAACGTACTGGGTCGCTGGCGTCAAACTGACGTAACGTCCGGGTTAGTTCGAGGGCCGCTTTCCAGTCGGTTTGGGGGCGGGTGAGCAGACCCAGTTTCCGGGCAACGCGGTTGACATGGACATCAATCGGGATGACCAGTTGCTCGGGCCGCAAGCGGGTCCATAAGCCAAAATCAACCCCCCGGTCGTCCTGCCGAACCATCCAGCGCAGAAACATAAGCAGTCGTTTGCAGGATGAGTTGCGGGCGGGTGTAGCAATGTGTTTACGCGTCCGGTCGGGGAAATACGGATCGCAGCAAAACCGGTCATGGAAAGCAATCAGCGCGGGGCCAACCGTGTTGGCCGTATCCGTATCGCTCAGAAACGCTTCTTCCAGGGAATCGTGGGTCTGGTAATACTGGTGAAAGAAGTGCAGGAAATACAGCGCATCGGTGGCGTTGAAGGTGCGGTGCTTGAACGACAGGAACCGTTTCAGGTCGGTTTCTTCGTGGTTTCGGATGAAGTCATAAGGAGCATTATCCATCAGCGTAACCAGTTCCGCCGATTTTTTCAGGATAACGGGCCGCTGCCCCCAGGCCAGCACTGCCGACCAGAACCCCATAATTTCAATATCCTGTTTCCGGCTAAACCGGTGTGGGATACTGATGGGGTCGCGCTCAATGAACGACGGGCGATTGTACTGATCCGCTTTGGCGTTCAGCAGATCGGCGAGGGAAGTAAAATCCATAGAAGAATGTCCTGACGATTGATCAGGCTACCCATTGGGCGATATGCCTTCAGCGGGTGACCTAGTGGGAGCGTCCTCCGCTTACCACCCAGGCAGCCGCCCGCGAAATGCCGGAGAAAACCGCCAGCAGGCTTGACATAACAAAAGTAAAAACCGCGATGAACGGATACGCCAGAACAAACATGATGTTGAACGTTACGTAACCAGGCGTGGCTTTCATCTGGGCATCACGTTCCTGATGTCGGCGGGCAATACGTTCTTCTTTGTTTTCCATAACCAGGAGCAATTAACGGGCTTAGTACGTTAGCGTACAATGTAACTTACATCAGCCCGAAAACGTTGGTCATTGGGCGAAAGTTTCGTGAAGGCCTGACTTGATAACTTAACCAGAATTTTGTCGTTCACCCCTGTATCCGGTAACCGGCCCACTACTTTCACCCAGACGCTCTGGTTGTTGAAGGCGTTACGTACCTGCACCAGCGAACCGATGGGCGCCGAGCGGTGCAGGGCCAGGTATTTGCCGGAATTGTCACTGCCTTCGATCTCTTCGGCAATGCCGCTGCTAGAAATCCGGCGGCCCCGGGTAGGCATGGGCGCATCGTTGCCCGCCCGTGGGGTTTCGATCACTACATCGTCGCTGGGTTTTGGCGCAACGGCGGGGGAAGCGGATTCCGTTTTGTTGGACTCGGGTGCTGGCCGTTCGGTTTTGGGTTCTGGCTTTGGCTCAGCTTTGGGTTCTGATTTGGTCTCGGTTTTGGGTTCCGGCCGGGCGGGTGCCGTTGGCTCCGGTCGGGTGGGTACAGCGGTACGGTCCGGGCTGGTCCGCGATCCCCGGGTTGATGAATCGGGTGTTTTAGCGGCCGCTTTATAAGGTGTTGACGGCGTGCGGGCCTGATACGCCTTTTCGGACGTAACCAGCGCCTGACCAATCAGGACGTTGTTGGAGTTCAGGTTATTCCACTTTCGGAGATCACTCTGCGATACGTTATACCGCTGGGCGAGGCTGTAGAGGGTCTGGCCCGCTTCAACCACATGAATATCCGACTGGGTTGGGTCCGTCGATTTCTTGATTTCTTTGTTCGCTTTTGCTTCCGGCGTTTCGACTTTAGCGGCAGGTTCCGTTTTGGTCACTTCTTTTTCCTTGCCCTTGGCTTCGCGTTTCTTCATTTTTTCCTCTTCCCGGACCGCCTTCGTCAGCGCTTTTTCCTGCTTCCGGCTGATCGATCCTTCCGGAATGGGAACCCGGATAACCTGATTGTACCGAATAGCATCGGGAACGCCTGGATTTGCCGATTTGATGTCGGCAACCGACCGACCGTACCGACGGGCGACGGCATACATGGTCTGTCCTTCTGTCACTCTGTGCAGAATAAAGAGTTTTCCGTCTTTTTTCTCGATGCCGATTGAATCAACGGCTGCCTTAGGGGCAGGTAAACCCGGACGGGCTGGCAAAGCAGTCGTGAAAAGGGTACCGCTTAACAACAGGGAAGCGGCAAGCGTAACGATCTTTTTCATGGGTTCGCAGCTGTAAACGACGGAAAGTGTTTCCGGCTGGCAGTGTTTGAGGATGCCGTTGGTAAAATTAATGAAAATGTGGCTAGTTGTTAATAAAACGGTTTTTGACCCTGGAATCTGATTATTTTGTGACCCTAAATCAGACCTTGCTTATTCCATTGACTATTCTTGGTATTATTCCCGCCCGGTACGCATCGACCCGTTTTCCGGCTAAAGCTCTGGCCGATATTGGCGGAAAAAGTATGATCCAGCGGGTTGTGGAGCAGGCCCGGCGGGCTACGTCGCTCAGCCGGGTGGTGGTGGCGACCGACGACACGCGCATTTTTGATCACGTAAAGGACTTCGGGGGCGAGGTTGTTATGACCTCTGTGCATCACCAGAGCGGCACGGATCGTTGCCAGGAAGTGGTACAGTACTTGGCCCAATCGGCCGGATACGTAACCGATTATGTGGTGAATATTCAGGGTGACGAACCGTTCATTCAGCCCGAACAGATCGATTTGCTGACGTCGGTGCTTGACGGGGCCACAGAACTGGCTACACTCGTTAAAGTAATTGACGACCAGGATACGCTGCTGAACCCCAACTCGCCGAAAGTGGTGCTGAACACGCGTCAGGAAGCGTTGTATTTTAGTCGTCATCCCATCCCGTACCAGCGGGGCCGCGAGCCGGAAACCTGGCTGCAGCCGACTGACGGTACGACGCCTATCTATTACAAGCACATTGGTCTGTATGCTTACCGGACGGATATTCTGGGGCAGATTACGCAGTTAGTCCCGTCGGTACTGGAGCTGGCCGAAAGCCTGGAGCAACTGCGCTGGCTTGAAAACGGCTACCGGATCAAGACCGTAGTAACGACCATCGACAGTCACGGAATTGATACACCGGACGATTTGATGCGGGTGAGCAAATTCCTGGGGCAGTAGACTGGAGCGCCATCGGACCAGGCTGTTAAAAAAGCTTAAACCTGAACCCCTCGAACACAAGCGGGCGTTTAAGGTTAAAGTAACGTAGCTTTCTGGCTGTCCAATGGGCTGGCTGAAGAGAAAGCAAAACCATAAACTGCACCCTGATCTTATGCAAAATTACTCGATACTCTGGGCAGATGACGAAATCGATCTCCTCAAACCGCATATTCTGTTTTTGAAAAACAAAGGGTATGACGTAACGCCGGTCAACAGTGGCGCCGATGCGCTGGACCAGGTGGAACAAACCAACTACGACGTTGTTTTTCTGGACGAGATGATGCCGGGGATGACGGGGTTGGAGACGTTGTCGCAGATTAAACAGATGCGGCCTAACCTGCCCGTGGTAATGATTACAAAGAGTGAGGAAGAACACATTATGGAAGGGGCGATCGGCTCGAAAATCGCTGATTACCTGATCAAACCGCTCAACCCGAACCAGATTTTACTGTCGGTTAAGAAAATTCTGGACAACAAACGGCTCGTTACGGAACGTACCAACATTGGGTATCAGCAGGATTTTCGGAACATCTCGATGCAGTACAACGACCGCATGGATTTCGAAGCCTGGGCGGACGTGTATAAAAAACTCATTTACTGGGAGCTGGAGCTGGACGAATCGCAGGACAAGAGCATGTCAGAAGTGATGAACATGCAGAAAAGCGAAGCCAACGCTACGTTCTGCAAGTTTGTAATGGAAAACTACGAGGAATGGCTGAACGACCCCAAGGCCGAAAGCCCGGTTATGTCGCATCAGCTCATGCGGAAGAAAGTGTTTCCGCTGCTGGATCAGGGAACCGGACCGAGTACAAATCCGCTGTTTTTCCTGCTGATCGATAACCTGCGGTATGACCAATGGAAAGCCATCGAACCAATCCTGCAGGACTATTTCACCGTCGAATCAGAGTCGTCTTATTACTCAATTCTGCCAACAACGACGGGCTTTGCCCGGAACGCTATTTTCTCGGGTATGATGCCCAGCGAAATGGAACGCAAGCACCCGGACCTGTGGGTGAACGACGACAGCGAGGACGAAGGACTGAATAACCACGAAGACGAGTTCCTGCGTCGGCAGCTTGACCAGAGCCGCCTAAATATCAAGATGTCGTACCACAAGATCCTGAACGTCAACCAGGGCAAATCGCTGGTCGACAATTTCAACAATCTGCTTCAGAACCAGCTGAACGTAATCGTATACAACTTCGTCGATATGTTATCGCACGCCCGTACCGATATGGCCATGATCAAGGAGCTGGCGCCCGATGAGTCGGCGTATCGCTCGCTGACCCGCTCGTGGCTCCAGCACTCCCCGCTGCTTGAACTATTGCAGAAAATTTCCGCCAAAGGGGGGCGTCTGGTGATCACGACCGACCACGGCATGATTCGGGTGCAGAAGCCAGCCAAGATTGTCGGCTACCGCGAAACGAACACGAACCTGCGTTATAAACAGGGTAAAAACCTGGGCTTCGACGATAATCACCTTTTTGTTGGCCGGAAGCCAGAGCGGCTGTTCCTGCCCAAGCCACACGTATCAACAGCCTACGTCTTCACGCTTGAGGATTACTTTTTCGCTTACCCGAATAACTATAACTACTACGTGAACCACTACCGCAATACGTTCCAGCACGGTGGTGTTTCCCTGGAGGAAATGATTATTCCGTTTGCTTATCTGACGGCTAAGCGATAAGATCAGGTTAATCAGTGAAATCATTTATGAATTGACTCATTAGGTAGTACTACTATCTAGTGAGTCAATTTTTTGTAAAATTACTTAAGTGACTTTCGTTCATTCGGCCCAAAAGTTGATTTGTTTCTCTCATTGATTGCTAGATAAAGCGCTTTGTTGGGAAGCAGTAAACGTAACCTGTTAGTTCAATGGTATAACTACGAATAGCTAGTTCCAGATATATGTTAATAAATAATTGTACTTTTTAGGTAGATTTAGCGCAGTTCATTCCTGTACTATATGGCTCAAGTTCACACGTTACGTATTAAATTGATCGGGATACTGCTGTTTCTGGCGCATATAGTCGTCGGGCAGTCTGACTCGTTCCGGGAGTTGGGCAAGCGGGTATACCAGTTGAATAATGAGCTAAAATACAATGAGTCGCAGGCCCTGCTGCTGCCTGTTCTGCAGGACCAGGCGTTCGGTGCCGACGATAAATACCAGGCTGCCATTCAATTGTCGTACACCTACAAACGCGTGTTCGATTACCCGTCAGCGCTGAAATTTCTGGACGTGGCCTGTACGTTTGCCAACGAAACACAGAAGAAAGCCCAGTACATAGCGGCCATTGATTCAGAAAAAGCGTTCATTCTGTTTGATACGCACGACTACAAACGAGCCGATCGGCTCATGCGTCGGCTCGAAAAATCAGACTTCAGCTACATTAATCAGGAGAACACATCGAAGCTCATCATGCAGCGGGGTTATCTGCTGTTTCTCGATAAACAGTACGAACGCGCCGAATTGGTGTATAATGAAGCGATTCGTTTGATGCGTTCGGTCTCGCCCTGCGATCTGCCCATGATCTTCGTGAAAAAAATGCAGCTTTACGATGCCATGGATCGGCTTGATCGCATGAGTAATGCCTTGGCCCAGTCAATCGCTCAGGCCGATTCCTGTAACATTATCAAGTACAATCTGTACGCATACGACGAACTACTGGCTATCTATAAAAAGAGAAAAGATCTCGACGCTATTGTCAGAACCCAGAATAAAGTCGATAGCTTAAATGAACTGTATGCCAGCAGTGAAAAAGTGGCGGCTCTCCACGATCAGAAAGAAGCGATTCTCCTGGAAGATAAAAACCAGGAATTACAACGCAGGGAAAACAGTGAACGATACCTTACAGTAACAATGGTTGGCCTGTTCGTGCTGGCCGGGGTGTTGCTGATCTGGCTCGTTCAGTATCGTCGGAAGCAGCAGCGCATGGAAGCTGAGTTTGCTGCCATGAAGCGGGAACTGGGAACGTATCTGAATGCGAGCGAAAGTCCGGTGTCCACCAGAGTGATTGTGGAGAACGAACGATTAACCAAACTCTCCGAACGACAGCGGGAGGTACTTCGGCATATGGCTACCGGAATGTCCAACAAAGCGATTGCCGACACGATGTTCATTTCAGAAAACACGGTAAAATATCACATCAAAAACATTTACATGACGCTGGAGATTAAAGACCGAAAGGAGTTCCTGGTCAGCGTAAAGAAATGAAAGGAGGAGGGGAGGAAAGAAATGGGCATGGGGCGTAGGGGTAAAACAAGTCTGCCAAAGGATATACCCTCAGCCTCAGCTCTTCGCCGTTTTACCCCTTCAACTCCACTATCTGCCCTTCCTGGCAGCGGAGAACGCGGGCAGGGTATTTGTGCAGGAGTTCGTAGTTGTGCGTTGCCATAAGCACGGCGGTACCAGCGTTATTGATGGCCTGAAATACTTTCATGATCTGATCCGAAACGGCGGGATCGAGGTTTCCCGTTGGTTCATCGGCAATCAGGATCTGGGGTTCGTTGAGCATCGCCCGGGCAACAACAACCCGTTGCTGTTCGCCCCCGGATAGCTGATGCGGCATTTTTTTCTGCGCGGTGCCCAGACCGACCTGCATCAGTACGTCGGCAATACGGTTATTGGCGGCTGCTTTGTCTTTCCAGCCCGTCGCCTTCAGGACAAAGCGCAGATTCTCTTCGACCGAGCGGTCAAAAAACAACTGAAAATCCTGAAAAACGATGCCTATTTTCCGGCGTAACTGCGGTACATCACGCGGCTTGAGGGCATCAAGCGAAAACCCGGCAACAGTGCCCTTTCCGTTTTGCAGCCACAGATCGGCGTACAGCGTTTTGAGTAAGGAAGACTTACCGCTGCCTGTCCGGCCAATGAGGTATGCGAAATCGCCCTTGTTGATCTGAAACGATACGTCGCCCAGCACCAGCTTCTGGCCCTGATAGATGTCAGCGTGATCGAGCGAAAGAACGGGTTCGTTGGAAAACATGGAGTAAGCAGTTAACAACGCCAGTACCGCGCTCCGGACCCGGTTGGACCCGGGGCGCGCTGGCCAGATTTATTTCTTTACGGGTAAAGCCGCTTTCTCGTGGTCGGCCAGAAACTTCGCCAGTCCACTGTCGGTCAACGGGTGATTCAGCAGCGATTTTATAACGCTCAGCGGAGCCGTCATCACATCTGCACCCAGTTCGGCGCACTGGATAATGTGCATAGGGTGGCGTACCGAAGCCGCCAGCACTTCCGTATCGTAACCGTAGTTGTTATAAATGGTAATGATCTGCTCGATCAACGCCATGCCATCGGTCGAAATATCGTCCAGGCGACCTACGAATGGTGATACGTAAGACGCACCAGCCTTAGCCGCCAGCAGCGCCTGCCCCGCCGAAAAAACCAGCGTACAGTTCGTACGGATACCTTTTTCTGTAAAGTATTTAATGGCCTTTACGCCGTCGCCCGTCATGGGGACTTTCACTACTATATTCTCGTCCAGCTCGGCCAGTTCTTCGCCTTCCCGAATCATATCCTCGTAGGTAACAGAGATGACTTCGGCGCTGACGTCGCTTTCGACAATTTCGCAGATCTGCTTGTAGTGGCGCATGACATTGTTCTTGCCGGTAATGCCTTCCTTTGCCATCAGCGATGGATTGGTCGTAACACCATCGAGAATACCCATTTCCTGCGCTTCGCGGATATCGGCCAGATTCGCCGTGTCAATAAAAAATTTCATGGTCAGATTAGTAAATATAAAAGAGGAATTACCAGCTCGGGTTGCCGAAACGTTCGGCTACATACGATGCGTACCATCCTGAATGTTACAGATGTGAAGGTAGGTATCTTTCCCGGTTTTGGCTTTGTATTCCTGCGTAATCGTCCGGCTGAAATCGTCGAGCGCGTCTTCGCGAACCAGGTTGATCGTACAGCCGCCAAAGCCTCCGCCCATCATCCGCGACCCCAATACGCCGGGCTGCTCGCGGGCAATAGCTACCAGCAGATCCAGCTCCGGGCAACTGACTTCGTACCACTTACTCAGCCCTTCGTGCGAGCCGTACATATACTGCCCAAAGGCTTCAACGTCGCCCGCTTCCAGAGCGGTTACGCCATCAAGCAGGCGCTGGTTTTCCTGCACTACGTATGCGCACCGCCGGTAAATGAGCGGCTGCGTATCGCGCAGGTGCTTGTTCAGCATCTCCATCGTTACGTCGCGCAGACTGTTTACCTCTGGATACAATGTTTTTAGAAACCGTACTCCGGCCTCACATTCGGCCCGGCGGGTATTGTACTCCGACGTAACGAGCGAGTGTTTTACCCGCGAGTCGCAAAGCACAATGCGAATGCCGTCCATGCGCAGGGGGGCATAGGTATAATCCAGCGAGCGGCAGTCGAGTTTGATCACGTGACCGGCTTTTCCCATCATGCTGGCAAACATATCCATGATCCCAACTTTGGCACCGACGAAATCATTTTCGGCCTGTTGCGAGAATTTAACCAGATCCAACCGTTCCAGGCCCAGCGAAAAGAGTTCGTTCAGCGCGAAGCCAACCGCATTTTCGAGTGCGGCCGAGGACGATAGTCCCGCCCCCATAGGGATTGTTCCGCCGAAAACGCAGTTGAAACCGCGTATCGTATGCCCCGTCAGCCGAAGCTGGGCAACAACACCGAGCAGGTAATCGGCCCAGGAGTGGGTAGGGGTGATGTTACTCAGCGACCCGGTAAAACGCTTTTTGATGTCAAACGCTACGAAGTGCAGTTCGTTGTCTTCGCGCGGACCAACGGCCATATAAATTGCTTTATCGATGGCGGCTGGCAGCACAAAGCCTTCGTTGTAATCCGTGTGTTCGCCAATGAGATTAACGCGGCCGGGGGAGCAGATAAGAAGAGGTTCGGCCTGAAACTCGTTTCGGTACGAAACGGCTAGTTGTTCAGCAAGACTCATAGAATAGTTCGGGGCAGTTAGCGGTCCATTGCAGCTAAAAGAAATAAACCGCCGAACAATACCGATCGCGGGTGAACTGATCGGAAATAAAAAATGGCAAACCAATGTCTCACCGCTACGACCACCTACCCTTGCTTCGGTCAAGACCTGGGGGATTCAGCAGGAGCTGGTAGCACCGATTTGCCGATGCAAACTTAGGAAATTGTTGGTCAATCCACAAGCTTTCCCCCGTACCTTTGCGCACAAATTGATTTGTTATGATGCGTTTTTGTGGTAGTATTTTTAGTATTTTATTCATAATCAGTGCCTGTACGTCGTCAGATACGTACCTGGAACAAGGGCGAAATCAGCTAAAAGAAGGTAAATTTCGGGAAGCGATCGAGTCGCTGAACCGGGCCATCGAGTCGAATGACGAAAATGCCGAAGCGTTTAACAGCCGGGGCGTGGCTTATTTTGAGCTGAAAGAATACAGCAACGCCAGCCTTGACTACGACAAAGCGGTTAAACTGGCTCCTGACTTCTACCGGCCTTATTACAACCGGGGCTTATTAAAAATGGCGCAAAATGATCCAACGGGCGCTCTGAAAGATTACGCAGACGCTATCCGGCTGGCACCCGATACAAGCAAACGGGTCAGCGCCGAGATTTATCTGAACCGGGGGCAGTTGTTCGCGTTGCAGGGGCAGACCCAACCCGCCATGAACGATTTTGCGCAGGCTATTACGTTAGATTCTGCTAATTCGCTGGCGTATTATAACCGGGGGTCGCTGCTGTTCGATCAGAAACGATTGGTTGCCGCTACGGCTGATTTTACGAAAGCCGTGCAGACTGATCCGAAATTCGGAAAGGCATTTTACGCCCTGGGCCTGGCTCAACTCCTGCAGGGTGAAGCCGAAACGGGTTGCCTAAGCTTGAAACAGGCCCAGACGCTTGGATATAATGACGCGACAAACGCCGTAGCGCAGTATTGTCAATAAGTTTACCAGAAGGCTCTTTCCCCAACTATGCGCAAGACTGTTTCTATCGTGTTTGGGCTGCTATTTGTTTTGTTCGCAGCCTTCCAGTATAATGATCCGGACCCGGAGATCTGGATTCCGATCTATGGCTTTGGTGCCACTGCCTGCTTCATGGCCTACGCCAACGTGGGGCGCTGGTGGTTTTTTGCGGCCATGAGCGTAGTGTATCTCGTAGCGGCCTATTTCCAGTGGCCTCCCGTTTTCGAGGGGTTTCTGTTAGGTGAAATGGGTATGCGTAGTATCAACATCGAACTGGCCCGCGAGACTGGCGGCCTTGCCATCTGTGCGGCTGTCATGGTGTGGCTGGCCTTCCTGACGCGCAAACCTTAGGGTTATAGA
>Ga0265780_10007589_pt1 | contig 13286 bp, 19 predicted proteins | sample P1T30metagenome_FD_192432 | JGI IMG/M metagenome (GOLD analysis project Ga0265780, IMG submission 192432) | Plant litter microbial communities from East Loma Ridge, Irvine, California - P1 T30 | ecosystem: Environmental > Terrestrial > Plant litter > Unclassified | place: USA: California...
TGTCACAGCGCGTACCCCACTCGCGACTTCCAGCTTACTACACCTAAATACCATTCTTGCAGACCTCACATCCAGCCACAATGCCGACGGTTCCTCTTCACATCCGCCTTTCGACATCCAAGCCAACAGAAAACCCGCTTCCCCAACTCCTCCACACCCCCTCTGGCCTCGCCATCCTCGAACTCCAAGGCACATTCCATTTTCCTCCACCCTCGGACCCGTCTGGCAGCATCCAGCTCGGCAAACTCGTCTTTCCCTTATACAATCCCCTGATCAACGACTCCGCAGACACAAAGTGGATGAAGCGCGTATACATGTATGTGGGCAAGGGGCAGAGGATGACAGGCGAGGTAAAGAGGCTGGGGAAGCCGCTGGGGGTTGTGCGCAAGGTTAGTGGAGATGGAGATGGGGATTTGAATATGGACGGGGAAGTCAACGAGGAGGGTGAGTTGGAGATGGTCGATCTGGTGAGGTGGAAGATCGTTTTCTCGAGTCGGCCGGAACCCGTAGGTGCGGGTGTAGAGGAAGAGGCATGAAGAGGCGTGGCCCATGTTATACGAGCACCGTGCTCATACGCCACATTCTGGACGAGCCGTAAGACAGCAGCTTATTGCGTCCGGCATGATGAAAGCAACCTCCAAAAGCAGCTTCGCGACACATCGAATCTAGCGTGGGTCCCAGTGCATGCAACGCAGCGCGTCTGCCTCAAACCGGGTTACGAAATATATCTCCATATTGCGACTCCAGGAAAAGACACTAATCCCGCCCAGGCATGCAGTTACTGGCCAAGCCTTCTTCTTGCCATCAAGCAATTTACTTTCCAGTCTCGCCCCGGTTATGGGTGCATTCGGCTCGCTTCAGCACTTTATCCAATTTACACGGTCACCACGGTCCGTTTATTTACATTGCGAACATGGTACCTAGCATCACATGGTCCAACCCGCGGATGCCATGAGCAACTCAAATATGAAGTCTCTCTGTCCCTATTTCGGGTCATCACAATCACTCATTACAGTCATTTGACTTTCTTCAAGACCACGGTCTAAGCGCCACTACTGACAGAACTTAACATGCGTTGCACCGTTACCGCAGTCTACGCTGCGCTGGCTGGCATTGTGACAGCACAGGCAAGTGACTGGCAGCAATGTACGTGACTTCGACCGTGGCAAACCGTACAACTAACGAGACCTAGGTGGTGGCACGAATTGGTCCGGAGCGACGACATGTGGAACTAACGCTGGCTGCGTAAAGATCAAGTATGCGCAATTCTACCCTCAACCCGACAAGCATCTAACGAACCACAAGTGACTACTATTCCCAGTGCCAACCTGGCGCAGCGCCAGCAAATCCCCAACCGGTACCCACGGCAATAGTGACGACGACAGCGTCAGAACAACCCTCAGCTACCGCACCCCCATCCAGTGGGACACCAGCTGGTAACGGTCCCGGCACAACACTTCAAACCGGCTACTACTGGATCCGCGCCGTCGCAGCACCCAACTTCCACAAATACATGCAGACCAGCCCTCTCTACAGCACCGGCTCAGCTCTTCTAGGCGACTACACAACAGCAGGCCAATTCCAGATCGTGAATGATCAGCTGGTTCAACTTGTGTCTGCGCCTGGCGAGGCGACGAAACTCCTCTATGGTGTGGTCAGTGAGACACGCTATATCAACGATAACAGCTTAAGCGTGACGTTCTCGGAGACGAAGAATACATTTGGAAAGTTTATCTGGTCTGGGGATGGCTTGCAGTGGAGTGCTACTAGTGTTACGAGACCCAATAATAGCGCATGGTATGTCTGTGGCGGTAAGCTGTATATAAATTTGGGCAATTATTTATACCAAACGCCAGCGGGTTGTGCGGATCAGACGATTCATTATTACAACGACAATAAGGCGAATAACTAGATAGCTTCCTGAGACAGCCTGTCTCTTAAACTGTAAACAGTAAAGAAGAGCTGTTTCAATATCTTTCTGCGAAGTCGCATCACTAGTCGGACCCATATTAGCTTTGCTCATGTCTACCTCAGTCGAACTTGAAAGACTTCCTAAGGTGATCTGCAGCTTTGTTCGAATGTTTCCGCTGTTTATGAAAGTGTTGTAGCAATCTTGCTGCCCCAGTCACATCTCTCTTGTTCTGCAACTCAAAGAGACAATCGAGAAACACAGGTAAGTTAACGCAATGCTTTGGCTTGTCAAGTGAAATAGTAGTGTGGATAGCTGCGAAAGCTGCCCTAACGAAAGCGTAACAAGCTGCCGAGCCATCATACCATTCGCCATCCTATGTCTATATAAACGTGTTTTCTCGGATTGTTGTTCTCGCTTCTCTTCTACTTATCGATACCACCTCAAACACCAAGACTCCAACCAAGTCGGCACTTCGATCGAATCCACCATGGCAGACTCGAGCCCTACATCGCCGCTCCTTCGCTTGCCTACTGAGCTGCACCTCGAAATCATCGAATACCTCCAGATCACCTATCACTCATTTCCCGACCCCATCGACGTCTTCAGCCTACTAAACCTCCGACTCACCAGTCGAGTCTTCTACTATCTTCTACCAGCTCCGACCAGCTCAGATCTGCATGTCTGCGAGTACAGTCCATTCGCCTTTGCCTTCGAAAAGAGTTAGTACACATGCAATCACTGCGTGCGTCTTCGCCATAGTTCGTGTTTCAACCGTCGCCAAATTAAGTCGCCGCGAGGGCATGGCGGTAGGGTTAGTGGCAAGCGTATTTGTCTGGATTGTGCTGCTGCAGCGGTCCTTGAGGTGCGCAGGGCGAGGGGCGAGGAGGCTTAGTGCTTGAACATGCGGTGTTCTTCCGAAAGAGATCGTGTACGTTACCGCCGCCGGGCAAATGCATTGCCCTGTCTTCTCAACCCAGCTACATGAGTCTATTTCGTTGTCAGAGTTGAGATACTATGCAGTTCCCCAATTCGCCCTGCCCATTACTTCTAAAGTTATCTCCGCAATTTCGACTACTATTGTCGCAATAAAACCAAGTTGCCTCAATATACCTACCGCATGAGATCCATTCAACATTTTCGTCCTCTAAGACAAGCCTGACAGCGCTGTTCTTCTCAGTTTTCCGTCTCCTTCTTGTCAACATATTTTGCTACACTTTCATAGTAGCTCACAATTTGCCCATGGATTCTGTTTACGGTGAGCACAGTCAAGGACGCACGCAGCTACATTGGAACAATACAAGTGTATGTGTAGGCATTGTATAAAATAATATGATATCAAATACGCCCATTCAGTTGCTCTCGCAAACTCGCGCAGCTTCTCGCGTGGTATATGCGCTGATTTAACCCAAACCCAAACTCCACGCAATGCAATAAACCCAGTGGACATTTCACCCCTGTCCTACAGGCTTCCCAAGATCGCACCAACAAAACCCAAGCTCAAAAACACCTTGACACTCCACCTCATCGCGACCCTCTCCCCGTTGCTCTCATAAGCCCCACCGCCCGCACTACGATCTTTTTTCACACCCCCGACGTTGAAACATTCAAAGTTCAGTGTGTCCTTCTCGTACTCTCCAAGTGTATTCGTTAAGCAGCCGGACACAAAATCCGGGTCGTCGGTGACGCAAAATTGGAAGCATCCGTTGCTTGACCGGGCGTTGGATGAAGAGCCGGGCGCGGAGTAGGTCGCCATGGCGTTGATGTGACCGTTACAGCAGGTGTCGAGAATAGAGGAGTTTGAGCCGCCAATGGGGACAGCGCAGGATGTGAGGATTGTTGGGGGTGCGGGTATGGGAGTGGATGTACAGGACATTTTGGGGATGGTGTGATGTGTAGCGTTCGTATTGTTGTTGCCGGTGTTGAACACGTTCAAGCCAGTGCGTAGCTAACTTGTAAAAAGAGCGAAAGCGAGGAAGGGATTGAGCTTGTCAAGGTACCGGAAGTTGATAGGAAAGAAATAAATTCAGGAAGGATAGACTAAAGCGAAAGACGTTTCCAGAACGTCACGACTAAATGAAAGAAAGACTCGAAGATAGGAAAAGGTTGTAAATAATGATACAGCAGGTACATTCTTCACCTTCATATGTATGTCGAAGATTTCTAAGTATAGATGATCGAGTGGGTCTTCCAAGTTTGCGGCTGCCATGGATCTAGTAAGCGCCCGCAGCTCGCTTGTGGCACCACCATGGTTGGCTGAGAGCATCTCAACTCGGATGCCAGCAGAGTCAAAACAGAACGTACCCACGAGTTCGAAACATGATAGAATCTGTTTCGTCAATGCGTTGTGCTCTGTCGAGCCAGTCAGGAGCAGAGGCGTAACGTGTAGGACGGGTCACGTGCTCGATCAAGCTTAACATCCTTGGCGCTCGGCATGCACGGCAGTAAGGCGTACTGCATTGGACTATCCAAACGGCCTCAGTCCTACTCAGGCGCTTGATGGCCCAGAGGTTCACCTAATTAGGGGGCTAAACCGTGCGCTCTGAGTTCCTCGTTCTAGTCTCCATCTTCATCCTCATGCGCCGCAGCCCAGGGGCTTCTCTTCCTCAATGAGCTACCTCTATTGTCCAATATGAATGGTATAGGCACCAGGAAAATTGCAATCGCCATGAGAACGAGACTCGCATTCCGCGTGCCAACATGTAGGAACAAGCTCCGTCCAATGAGGGGGAAGCCTGCACCTGCCACGTTGCGGACCAGCCCGATGCCTGCGAGCGCAGAGGCTGAAAATGTCTTGTATGCATCCTCGGTATAGGTTAGAGTCATGAGGACTTCCCGGTGTTAGCGTCACATATACAGAATGAGAAGAGTTGCTTACTGAGCGTATAGAATGACCACCCCCAGAATGCCGAAGCCAAGACTGGAAAGAATGGATGCACATCCGGTGTCGCGAGGAACGCGAATGCAAGTAGCGACAGAGGTAAAATTATGGATGCCAGTTTCGCATGATGCACTCGAGCTTCAGGCACATCGCGACCACCAGCTTGCGCCACACGTCGCTGATAGTAGCGCTCTTGGTATATGTTCGTGACCAGGCCAAGGGTAATACCACCGACAATACCTAGGAAGCAGATCCCAACCCCAATAGTATCGAAACCGTAGCCATCAGGACCAAAGATGATGTGGAAGGCTCCGTTGAAGAGAAACGATAAACCGTATAAGAAGCCATTATATGCCGCACCAAATTGCACAATAGCCTCGCCAGCCAAGAATCGAAATGGCCGCGCAAGTGCAGTGCCGAACAACTGCTTTGGTCCTCTTTGCTTCAGCTCATCTGGGACGTCCAATCTCTCATTGCCACATGCTTTGCGCATCAATTCTGCTCTTTTCAACAAAATGACAGCATGTCTCGTCTCACCCAACACAAACAGTACGACGACTAAGATGACCCAAAAAGATAAGCAAATGAAGAACATGATTCGAAACACGTCGTGCCACCCTCTTCCATGTGCAATGAAGGAGAAAAGCACGAAGCCTGTTGGCGACCCTCCAGTAGCTGCCCATAGGAACCAACTCATCGCCGGTCCAGTATCATGATGGTGAAATAAATCCGCTATGGTCCCGCCAAAGTTTGATATCGTTGTCGACGAAAAGTACCCAGAGAATAAGCGTAGGATGAGGAAAGGCGCCAAAGTCTCAACATATGTCGTCGCCAGCAGCAGTAAGAGGAAAATGCCATAAGAGACGATGTATACGGGTCGGCGGCCATAGTACTCAGATAGCGGCGCGAGAGTCATGGGCCCGAATGCCAGTCCCAGCACATAAAGGCTCAACCCCAGGGTCGCAACATGTGGTGACACACCCACGTCTCTGGCAAAGTCACCAGCAGCAGGTGAGAAGCCAGACGCACCCCAAGAAACGCTCAGGTCAATGGGAATAATGACAGCTACCATGAGCCATTTCCGGAGTTGAGGCCAATTTCTGGGATCCTCAGGGTCATTTTGGGAGAAGGTGACGAGATTTGTGGATGCGGTTGAACGGGATAGAAGAGGCTCATCTTCTTGGCGACTGGAGCTCATATCCGGCTTCTTGTTGGCTTGAGATGCCGGGTTGAGGTAGAGTCCTGATGTTTGTGCTTGTGTTGAAAGGTTGCGATAAGGGCAGCTGATTACGGATGACGTAATTTGTCACGCGTCTTACCCCTCTTGGTGCATACGACAGAATATTTGAGCATGGCTTGCATGAGGCTAACTACCTTGGTGTCTTTCAGACGATCATTGCTAGCTCCGTGTTTTGCACGACCTTGAGATGACTTGTTGATCCAAGACCAGACAGCTAATGTACAATAGATTCCAATGTATTGATGGATGAATATATGCCGTCCAAGGCGCGCTGATGGCTTTTAAATATCCCAGGCAATCAGCCTGTGCTGAGTGCGCCATTGAACTCCCTGCTATGCATCCAAAATGGCATCTGCCTCGTGGCTTGTGCTACTCTATGACACCTCCTCCACCATACGGCCAGTGAAGGGTTTCTGGGTCTTGGGTGCAAGGTCTGCAGCAAATAGGGTACCCACTGGGGCTTGCAACCACTCGTCGGGTACACCAAGCTGAGTGCCCTTTGCATTCTGCACATAGCGGACAAACAGTGGATTTGCTCGCTCGACCTCGTTATCGTCTTCTTGACCCGACTCGTCATGAGCAACACGGCGACCGCGTTTGGGGGGTTGTTTTTTGAGAAGACGGTTGATGGTGTCCAGCTGGTGGTTATTAGTAGCTGCGCGCAGTGTTGAAAACGAGGCATACCTTTTCCTCCTCGTTGCGCTTCTCGCTGAGGTTCTTCCTTCTGCGCGCCATCTCTGCGCGACGCATGGCATTCTCCTCAGCCGTCAGGTGTTTCTTCTTTTGCGCCTCGTTGGAGAGGGCCATGAGGCCACCATCGCTGCCTTCTTCTACGAGGGCGCGTTGTCGCTTTGTCATCTTAGTGACGTCGGGTGTTTGGCCGCGGCTGAGGTCCTCGTCGCTGTCCATGTCCTCGTCAAGGTCAGCGGTCTGTCCGACCAGCTCGTCGTCTTCTTCGCCTTCTGCGTCCTCATCGTCGCCCTCGGCGTCTTCCTCGTCAAGGTCCGAGTCGGGATCGCTAAGGTCGTCGTCGTCATCGTCGTCCATGGCCATCTCCTTTGCTTCGACCGAGTCCTGGGCTTTGGTGATGTTGATGGTTGGTTTGGCAACGTCGTCTTCGTCGCCCTCGGCATCCATGTCCTCGTCCTCGTCGCCTTCCGCGTCCACGTCGTCGTCTTCATCGTCGTCGTCGTCGACGTCCATGGCATCAGCTTCCTCGGCTTCGTCGTCGTCGTCGTCGTCGTCGTCGTCGTCCTCATCCTCGCTGTCGACCTCGCGGACTATGCGACTGCTCCGCGACGCGCGCTTGCCAGCGACTATGTTTTGCCTGGTCACTCCGGTCTTGGGGACGGCTCCAGTGGTGGCCTGTCGGAGCTTTCCCGGGGAGGACTTGACGGTGAGGTGGATGGACTGGCGCGTCTCTTCGGGCGAGGAGCGCTGGATGACGGCGGCGGCGGGCGACTGGTTTGCGGTGCCCCGTCGCGGGCGGGTCGACGAGGCCGTGGGGGTAGCACTGGGAGTTGTTAGAGGAGCTGGCGGTGGCCGCGCACGCAGACGAGGCATCGCTGGCAGTGCAAAAGTGCTGTAGCTGGCGGCGGCTGTAGCGAGGCGGGTGGGCAGTACGAGGGATTGCGAGCGTGTCAGACGCGGGTGTAGACGGGCAGGGGTCGTGCGAGTGAAGGCGGAGGGGCAATCGCGTCTTTGATAGGCCTCAGTGCTTCCTGCTGCTGCTCGACGCCTTGTACTCCCGCCTGTCCTTGGCGCAAGCCGCAAGCCTTACGAACTTACTTACTTGCTATTATTCATCCACTCGTCTGCTCCTTCCGACTCTTCATATTCCGTGCTCACCCGCCGCATGCGCTTCGCTGCCCGGTCCGCCATGGCAATTGCGTCTGGGAGGCAGACAACGTCACTGATGCAGCGTTACGGGAGAATGTTGCGCGCGATGCGACGAATGAGAAGGCGCGTCGTCCGTCTTCACGCGCTGTTGCTTGCAACAAGGGCCTGCATCACAGCTTCCCCAGAGTTACACTAGTCCTAAAATGGGAAAGCGCGCTTGGGGGCCCTCCAAAATCACAACTCCCCTCCATTCTTGACTACAACTACTCTCATCCTTCAAACACTGCACGAAGCGACTTCTCCAAGTCCTCCTTCGGCAACCCCAACTTCTCGTTCCAAGCCTGCGCCTGCTCAAACCGTCCAAGCTGATCTTTGGAGAAACTCGTCGCCTGCAGCAATTCCACTATGCCCGAGAAGTCACCCTTCTGCAGCTTCGCCCGACCCTGCTCAACAATCTCCTTGACTGCCACATGCTTGACAGTCCACTTGGAGCCCGTAATTTTCTCCGTCAGGGCAAGCAGCTCGTGTACCCATGTCCGATTCAACCGTCGTCCATTAGGCGTGTCAGGAACGCCCCGCCGATCTTTATGCTCGACATTCAAGCGTTGACCTACAGTTCCTCGATTGTTCAGCTTGATGAGCAGCTTCAACGGCTTATCGCCAAAACAAGTGCTAATCCCGTACTACGTCGTAGGCAGCGGCGCGATGAAAACTCTACACGATCAGCTCTATAACAATGTATGCGAACCAAGGTAAAGAACTACTTCAACATGTCACAAAGTCGCTGGTCATCGTGAATGGTGAACGAGCGAGTTTTTTTTTATCAACCTTGTGAGGTCATTCACTCACAACGTATGTCATGTAATCACACGATGAACTTACCTGGCTACAACATGTGGCTTCGCAACGATTCTACACCGGATATGACCTCAGTGTGCGTAAATATATCGAGGTGCTTGATAGCGCTCAGAGGCTTTGCAAAGTTCATTGATGCATATGTACAGATCAAGGCCAGCATTGACATTGGGTATAGCCAGCGACTGGCCACGACCCCGTAGCAGACGTAGGGCATTCTCTAGTCTCTCTCACGTCACACTGTGTCTTTACTAGGGATTTCGTGAATCACATTACAAGAAGTTTTACACCTGGGCACCATGCAGCTCAGCCCTGCATTAATACCTTGCGAAACTCCCAGCCTAGCACGACACACTCTGCAGACTGCCAGACGAGCTCAACCACAACAACCGCTGACTCGCACCAGCAACCATACAGCCCCGTTCAGCTCCAGCTCTTTCAGCACAGCGCAACTTTCATCATGAGCAATTTCCCCATCTTCGAAACTGCCTACAAAAAGGCCCTCTCCAACAATCGTCGCCCACGAGACGCCGTGCAATATGCGCTTAAAAAGTTCATTGCGCATATGATCGAAGAACTTCATTTCCGCGCTGACGCAGAAACGCGAGAATGCTTCGCAGACGAAGCGTTTGAGATTTATTGCGATGCGCGCAACGATCATGACACTCATGGTGATGCGGCCCATGCAGCTACGAAGTACATCGAGCGAGAACTCAAAGACGCCGAATCAGGACCTGAGTCTCATAGCAGCGGGGGTAGCTCTTGGTTTCGGGATGAGTCTCGTGGTAGTGGTAGTGGCAGTGGCTCCCGATCGTATTCATCCCATGGCCAGTCTCGTGGCAGCGGAAGTAACTCTTCATATCAGGGTAAGGGGTCCTTTGGCACTCGTGGAAAGCCAGTCTACAACTACAATGATCCTAGGAACAGTGAAACTGCCTCTAGTGCTCGTAGTAAGCCAGCTTACAACTATGACGATCCTAGGAACGTTCGACCTTCTCCCAGCACACGCAGTAAGACTGCGTACAGCTCCGAAAACTCGTATGATTCGTATTCAGAGCCTCGTGGTGCTTCTAACCAAGGTTCCTGTGGATGTAGGAAAGATCATGAATTCCGATCGCAAGGCGAACCTCTGTACGATTTCGAAGATATGTTTGACGCGCTGCCAATGGACGGCCGCGGATCTGATCATTGCAGAAAAGATAGAGGGTACTCTCGTTGTGCCTCGTATGATTCATACTACGACGGATCTGATCATTGTAGAAAAGATCGAGGACATTCTCGTCATGGTTCCTATACTTCCCACTACGACGGATCCGACTCATCAATTCCTTCTCCTCGGGGAGCTAGATCTGATCATGATAGTTTCCACAATCCTTCATATTCGCACCACGGACATCCAGGCAGACAACAGCCACCTATGCCCGCTGGGTTCGGGCGCTTCAAATTTCCCACCCCGAACTTTACAAAGGGAAGCAGTACCGCATACTCGTTCTTTTCAACGCACGAATCCCGCCCTACTGATCATGGGAGGCATAACACACGCGAGCCCCGGCCTAGTGATGGCGGACACAACACTCGCGAGTTCAAGCCTAGCTGGTATGGCGGCAGCAACTCAGGATCGCCTCGCCCCTCTGAGTATGGTTATGCGTATACCTCCGATTCCCGCGCACCACCTCGCAATCCCCACAATTCCTCCCGCGGCCCATCTCCCTCCTCTCACAACACACACAGCAATCCCCCACCCACCCCCGAACCCGTCGGTATCAAGCCTACAACGTGTTATTACACCGTTCTCGGTGTTTCCCGCAGCTCCACGTCTGACCAGATCAAAGCCGCGTATCGCAAGATGAGCATGAAGCACCATCCAGATCGTATTGCTGGCGCGGACAAGGAGAAGGCTACGGCAAAGATGGCGGAGATCAACCAGGCTAACGATGTACTGAGTGATGTGGTAAAGCGTCAGTACTACGATAGAACGGGATGTGTGCCTGGGTTGGATTAGAAGGGTAGGGCATGAAAGAGGCGCGGAAGGGAAGTGAAATTCTATACATTGAGTCGAGTTTGTAGAAATCGGCAATAAGAAAAGAGATGGTTTTAAATCTTTCACCTTAGTGTGTCATTTCGTGATTGTGAATAAAACACTTTACGCCATTCAGCTTGTAGTGGGGCATTATCTAGTTGTCATCTGACACCAAGACGCTTCTTGGCTCCTTCTCACTTGACGAATTTGTTAATCGGTAGTCGGTACACGTCAATCGTCCAGTATGGCCTCCTCGTTCCCTCCCAGTTCTTCTTGTCGTGCAGGCCCTTGGGGACATCAATGTCTTCCCACAAAGTGTCGAATCCGGCTTCGTAGAGGTCAATTTCGGCAACCTAGATACTATGTTAATGATCAATTCCTTATTGTTTCGTTGACATGGTCAACACACCTTTGTGTACACGTCGTAACAAATCTGACGATCGGCTCCTAGACCATTGTACCAGCCGAATACGCCATCCGGCGCGAGCAGCTGGACAACATACTCGGCGAAGAATTCTTTCAACGCAGCGTAATCTTCGGCGAAAGTGTCGTAGTATATTCCATCCAGAACGACACCCTGCTCAATCAGCTTGGGCAGGATGTCTTGCCACCGTCCCTCATGGATATGTACATTGGGCTTGTCGTACCACCCCGTCTGCCTGAGGCGCTTGTGGACCTGCGGATGGGCCTCAATGATGTGATGCTCGGCTGGGTTATGGGTCTGGATAGCTGTGTCAACGAGACCAAGGCCATGTCCGACATTCATGACTTTGAGACCGGGCTTGGGGTTAATAGTCTCCGCGTGTCGGCGCATGATTTGATCTTCCCAGTCCATCATGACTGCGTTGTCGGACTCGTCTAGTAGGATACCTTCTTTATAGCGCAACTCGCTCTTCAGGTAGGCATGATTGTCTAATGAGACGTCATCGAGCTTCGGCTCTTCGGTAAGCTCCTGAATCTCTTTCACTTCTTCCTCTGACACCTTCTGCTTCTTAGCTGCGGGTCGATCCTCGGTGATCTCGTCTGTCGCTTCCTCCTCATCGTCCTCCTCTTCTACTGTGCTAGTACCTAAGCCAAGAGCTTCCATTTTCGCAAAGAGGATCTCAGCGCGGACACCGGCTTCAACCATGATATCGTAGATCTTCTTTTGGCCAAGTTTGAGGGCGATGCATCCAGGCGTGTCATCCTCGCCGTTTAAGTCGTTCCAAATAGCACCGTTCTGTAGTAGCAACTCGACCGTCTGAACCGCCTCGGCATCCGCCTCTTTCCCATCCTCTGCCTTTCCACAAGACGCAATGGCGGCGTGGAGTGGTGATTTTGACACTGTCGCAGTTGGGTCTTCGACTTTGGCCGAGCCCTCTTTGAGCAAAACCTTCAGCGCTGGAACGTCGTGACGCTCCGCAGCACCAATGATGCGCTTTGCTAGGAGGATATCTTCTTCTGTCACTTGTTCAGCCATTTTGTGTTGCTCTGACGTGTGCAGACTTTGTGTAGCTGCGTTCTGTGGGGTTGGAACTTTTTTGGAGCTTTTTCTGGGTCAGGATAAGATAAGCGAGCACTAGTCTATCACCACTGTTGCCCTTCTCGGATAAGTGCATTGTAGACAAAGTGATGCATACACGGCTTTCAAGCTATCCAAAAAACTCCAGGGGTCTAATGCCGTCAATAATGCCCCGACAAATGCTTCCCTCCCTGCCCAAAAGATGCATACAACCTCAATCTAGGGGCTTGAATCCGCCCAATGTACTCACATTTGGCAGGCGGTACCTGCAATTCCTTCGTTCCGATTCTGTGATGGTGCGCGCAGTATACGTCTGCAAATCCTCCAAATTCGATAATGGTTCTGATGGTGCGACAAGGGGAACCTCAAGCCAGTATCCATTTCCTCTCCTCTCGAGCCAAGGGAAGTTGATCAACCTCGACGCTACTCTGTCGTTCTCATCGCTGAGCAGAGGGCCGGTCCACTCTGACCCGGCATCGTGCGTCCTGTTCCACGTATGTGGATTGCTTTGGCATAGCTCCGTACTTTCTTCGAGCCATAGCTGAGCACACTATCTCTCACACTTGGCTCGCAGTGTAGCCATGCGGTCGGAAAAGCCATCCTTGGACTCGATCTGGTGGTGGTGGCCTCTTGCTGACTGAATCTGCCTGTTGATCATGCTTTGCCATGTTTTGAGACTCGAGCAAAAAATGCTCAGATGCTGCCGTTGCTCCTCTTGCTCTGCGTCCACAAAGTCTTGGCTGGCATGGACAAAAACCTGGTAGACATCGTCACGAATGAGTTGCAGCATCCGCTGAATCATCCATAATTTCTCTTCGTCGCTTATGTCTCTGCCAACCAAGTCGGTGTCGGTCCTCCGCGCCGAAAACAGGCATCTCGCTAGGGAGGAGAGCGTGACAACGTGTACAGATTGGTGGCGCCCTCGAAAGGAGAGGTTGAGCAAGACAGTAGCGCGCGCATTTAGGATGAAAAGCATGTCTTCGCTTTCTAGTATGTTGAGTGGGACCTCAACGAGAGGCTTCCTCGCTTCGCGAGCTGAAC
>Ga0265780_10007590_pt1 | contig 13283 bp, 16 predicted proteins | sample P1T30metagenome_FD_192432 | JGI IMG/M metagenome (GOLD analysis project Ga0265780, IMG submission 192432) | Plant litter microbial communities from East Loma Ridge, Irvine, California - P1 T30 | ecosystem: Environmental > Terrestrial > Plant litter > Unclassified | place: USA: California...
TCACGCGTTGTATCTAGTATTCCGAGAGGAATGTGGTACAGCTGGAAGAGTAGGCGTTACATTTATTATATGTAGTATCATGCATGTATACCATAGCTATTGCATTTCAGAGACTGGTCAATTACAGCATGATACACGGCCCATGCGGGTATCGGCCAAAGCCGATGATCCGCGTTGACGGCTGATAAGCTGGTTCGGTGAGCTACTGTAGATACACTTGTGCATATACAACATCATGTTAGGTATCCCCGGTCTCTCGGCCCTCATCCTCGCCGCCACTGGCGTACTGGCCGACCACGTCGAACTGGACGCTGAGCTACACTCACGACTTCTGTTGCAAGGCCGACCACAGGTCCCTCTGTACCGAGCACTTCTACGGGATGCCCAGAAGCAGCAGGCTACGTTACACTCGTACGTCCCCCTCCGATCCTATCAGGCGATGCATATCAGCTTATAAAAGTGACTCACAGCGACCTCTGGTAGTCAAAGATCGGTATGAAGCCCACTGCTTCCCTCAAAAGATCTCCCATTTCGACCCATCTATAAATGGCACATTCTGCCAACGATACTGGATGGACGCTAGTTCGTACGAAGCTGGCGGGCCAATTTATTTACTAGATGGAGGTGAGACTAGTGGAAAGAACAGGTACGCTCACCCACTCCGCACCGGTAGTTTAGAGCTGAACGATAGGGTTCAATTCCTGGAGAATGGGATTCTGCAGATTCTGTCTAATGCGACTAACGGTTTGTCGATCGTCTTGGAGCATCGGTATGTTTACCCTTAGATTAATCGTCCAGTATACTGATGATGGATAGGTATTATGGGAAATCAGTCCCCGTCGAATCATTGTCTACTGACGACCTCCGATTCCTAAACAACGCCGAAGCACTCGAGGACTCGGCCTATGTACGTCCCCGACCCGACTCCCTCGGTAATCAGCTAACGTACAGTTCATCGAAAACTTCAAGCCTCCCAAGTCTCTTCTTCCCCTAGTCGAGGCAGATACCCTACACCCCTCGAACTCTCCTTGGTTTTACTATGGTGGATCATATGCAGGTGCTCGAGCAGCTCATATGCGATCTCAATACCCCCACTTGGTCTGGGGAGCTATCGCTTCTTCGGGTACGTCCAATCATTCTCAGCCTGGTGCCATTTGAGGCTAACGTTTAGCTGTCACCCATGCTCAAGTAAATTTCCCCCAATATCACGATCCAATCATCAAATATGGTCCTGAAAAGTGTATCGATACCCTTCTGTCGGCTATTGAGAGCATCGATAAACTTCTCGAACTGCCCGAACCAGTACCATCGTTACTAAAGGGCGTGTTTGGACTAGAGGGATTGAGCGACAATGCCGATTTTGGAGAGGTGATTTCTTCTCCTTTGGGTCTATGGCAAGCCAAGAATTGGGATCCAGCTGGTGAGTCTTATTCCGCGAGTGACTTTGAGGACCAAGGTTTTAGGCAACTGGGCTAATCATCTAGTCGGATCTGAAGGGTTCTACGGATTCTGCGATGCCTTGACTGCCGGCGGAGCGGACAGTAAGATTGGTCTAGTCAAAATGTGAGCCACTCATTCTCATCATCGGCTTGACTGATGACAGCCCGGCGGAGATCATGAACTACGGTAATTACATCAAGACGGTGAGACTCGCGATTGCCATACGACTCAAGCACTGATACGCTAGAACATGGTCGAACGATGCCCAGCTGGAGAGGACGGAAAGAGGGATGTCGAAGAAGTAAGATAGGTGTCGAGTATGGCTAACAGGTAGTGTTTCGGTTCCGGGGATGCCGAGAAGTTTCAGGATACCGATCTATCCCAGACTTGGCGATTATGGCTCTTCCAAGGTGAGCATATTAGAGGTGTGGCGAGTACTGACGATAGTCTGCACGCAATGGGGATACTTTATGCCCGCTCCCATTGATGGACCTACTATCGTTTCCAAGCAGTGAGTCGCCTTATCTCCCGCCTCGTGTCAATCATCTGATCAATAGTGTGACTCTTGAACACAGTTCCAAGATCTGTAGGCAAGCTTATCCCCCTGGGAAGCACTTTACTGTGCCCCAATGGCCGGATGTGGACGAAGTGAACCGCCGAGGTGACTTTGCTCTCGAGTACAGTCGATTGGCATATATAGATGGTGATCGAGATCCATGGCGATACTGCGTAAGTTTTACTTTCTCTTGAGCTTCGCGTACTAATAACTAGACTCCTCAGAGTGATGTCGCAACCAAAAGGGGATCTAGCGTTGATAAGCCAATGTACCTGATCTTTGGTTAGTCGCCCGTCCCGTATTCCTGAACGGCGAGCTGATATTAGATGGTGTTCATCATTATGATGAGAACGGGTTGAGTAATCACTCCAAAGAACCTGCCAGAATTAGGGATGTTCATGAGTTCGAGATCAACTTTATCTCAGAGTGGATTGATCAGTTCAAAGAGGCAAAGCGGAACAAGATGATGTGAGGAATGATGTGGAAGACGAAGCAAGCAAGGCGAGGGGCTGGAGGCGGAGTGATGAGGTAGGCGAACGATGCAGGACCCCTTCGGAAAATGAGTAGAACAATGCATGGATCATACCTCCCTACGATAACGAGATGGTAGCTCCGAGATCCGTTAGGGTCTTTTGCAACTTCTCTGCTTCCTCCTTTGGCAAGTTCTCCTTCAAAGTTTGTGGGACAGACTCGACGAACTTCTTTGCCTGCCCATTAGCTATGGTCTAGCACAAAGTTTTATAAAGCAAGTAAAGCAAAGACTCACCTCGACAAGGTTCATATTTGGCATAATAGCCTTGACCTCCCTGATGATCTTTGCCTTGGCACCGGCATCGAACTTCTCTAGCTTGACCGTAAAGATAGTCTTCTCCTTTGGTTTCTCAACCTCCTCAGCAGCTTCAGCAGGTGCAGCAGCTCCTCCAGCAGGTGCCGCAGAAGGCATAGCGACTTCTGTAATGTTCAATTTCGTCTTTAATGCGGATACTAGTTCCGAGACTTCTAGTAGGGATAGGGTTGAGATTTGTTCGACTAGAGGAGCGATCTTGGGTGATAGAGGTTCTTCACTGGACTCGGCGAGGTGGCGGGATGAAGAAGCGAAAGATCGGTACAGAGGTGTGGGCTGTATTCTGTCTCTTCAGCTTTATCTTCCAATAGAGCCGGATGACATACCTAGATACAGAGGCGGTGCGCTCGGCAGCTCGTAGGAGGGTTCTGGTACATCGCTGCTCATCAGCTGCAAACTATAGTAGGTTTAGGCTGAGCTATTACTCACAGACATGGTGTATATATGTATATATGGTATAAATCACTTGACCTGAATCTCATCGGGGCAGAAATCTCGAAATCCCATTCAAACCCTTTTCTACTCCACCCACTTAATATATCAACGCGTCTCTTGTCCATGTCTTTAGACATAGGTAGCAAAGTATGCACAATGTCAGAAGGTGAATCAAGTACTCTGCCGAATGGGCGAGAAAGCCTCTCACCAGCTCCCACATCAGCTATCATACCGCCCGAGATCGAATCGACTTTATCCCGCTTATCAGCGTATAGAGCCGTCAAGGGGGTCATGATTCTTTCCCGCTCGCCCATTGTCTCTAGTTCGACATCAACACCAGAGTCGGGAGGAGGTATCGTCCAATGCACTGGAAGCATATTCGAGGGAGAAGGAGGGCAGAGGTACGCGAGGCTAGTCGAGGGGCTAGTCAGCGGCGCCACGAAAGGCGTAGGGGAATGTGATGAGGGAGTGAGTCTTCCCGTCACCATCGGTCTGTGATTTCGGAAGGGAGGCTGACTGGAAGGATGAATTGAGATTGATGCGTATACGAACAAAACGACATGAACTGATTATAACGCCTGGTAGGCTTGTCTAGACGGACTCATGAGAACGCAACTGATGTGCAGACGAAAGATACATCCTGGTCGTGCTTCAAGACCCGGGACAATAGACGATGCTGTTTCAGATTCAGGTAATGGACTAGGAATGAGTAGATTATTTAGATTCCGTAGAGGGAGGATATAACGATCATGATAACGACACGGCTACTGGGATTGCCATGAGATGATGAGATCAGGACAATCGATTGATGTATCTCTACAAAATTCTGTTTTCGGTTCTTGCAGGAATCTATTGGTTCAGACCTCTGTATCCGGATTGCCATCTCCCATGCATACAGCCACAGAGTGCACCCATCTAGCTCATATGCATTGCCCAGCTTAAGCTCTCTGGGCAACTGAGAACGCCCCACGTGTTGCTCGCGTGTCAGAACACCCAAGAAGATGCCACATTCCCCAAAATCATAACTCCGTCAAATTCCGTTACTGTTTCGCTGTCTCTGGTTGTCGTCGCGAATTGGTTGAATTGTCCATCAACTACATATCGTAAAAATGGTAAGTAGCTCTATACCCATAGTAGTTGAGCATTACTAACATGTACAGCCCCCCAAGAAGGTCAGAACCGAAACCGCCACCGCCGTCTCCCTCGGTCCTCAGATCCAGGAGGGTGAGCTTGTCTTTGGTGTTGCCCACATCTTTGCCTCGTAAGTTAATTTTGGAGAAATAATTGGATACATGCTAATGAAATTAGGTTCAACGACACTTTCGTTCACATCACCGATCTATCTGGAAAGGAGACCATCTCCCGAGTTACCGGTGGTATGAAGGTCAAGGCCGACCGAGACGAGTCTTCTGTAAGTTGCACCAATGGACAAGATCTTGGTCTTGGGCTAATGAATAGCCTTACGCCGCCATGTTGGCCGCTCAGGATGTCGCTGGAAAGTGCAAGGAAGTCGGAATCACTGCTCTGCACGTCAAGCTCAGGGCTACCGGTGGTACCCGAACCAAGCAGCCCGGTCCAGGAGGACAGGCCGCTCTCCGAGCCCTCGCCCGTGCCGGTATGAGGATTGGTCGAATTGAAGACGTCACCCCAACCCCATCCGACTCTACCAGGAGAAAGGGTGGTCGACGAGGACGAAGGCTCTAGTTTTTCTTTCGACAATCGAATTGTTGGAAGATTTGGACTGGAGTTTGGAGTCGGAGTTGAAAATAATTGGAATCAGGTCTCTTAGGAATAAGAGTCTGTATGTGCCAATGGTCGTTACACATCGTCGATCGCTAGCACGCGTCGTGGTCATACCTTTTTAGTCTTTAGTGATGATAAAGTGATGATACTTCCCGTGGCTACCTGCTTTTCTGCGTCTTTGTCGGTTCCTGACTTTCGATTTAGGTCACTCACTCTGCAGTTCTGACAAGCTGGTCTTGACATACCTGTGCTCCAAGATCGATTAATCTAGAGATTGTAGAGGAAATTATACTGCATCACCGAGAGGAAAACCAGATCATTCATCAACAACAAGATATGGCACATGAAGCTTAAAACCAAAATTGGCCTAATATACAACCTACATCGGCGATCTCTCTACTCATCGTATTCCTCATAATTAGCTCCAGCCTCGCCGCCATCATAGTTCCCATAATTATAAGTAGCTAACATCAGCATCAGCTCAATCCCACTTCATGAACCTGGACTCACCTCGCTCATCATACTTCTCATTATCATCCTCCTTCTCATCATCATCCTTTTCATCCATTACTTGCAATCCATCAAATCCACCACCAGGACCATCTTCCGGTTCCAGACCCAACTCCTTGAGCGCGGCGAGATTGAGTCGCGATGAAAAGTTCTTTTGGACCATTAGGCCCTCCATTGCTTCTCGTGGAGTATTGTAGGGTTGACTTCGTTTTGCTGGTTTTTGCTTCCTCTTTTGTTTCTACCCATTAGCAACTGAAGGACATGTCAGGAGTGAAGCAGGACTCACTCTTCTTTGGATCTTGTCGGCATTGTTCAACTCGTATTGCTCTCGCTGCCACTGCTTTTCTGAAATGTCAGCTGTATTTAAAGGCTCAAGATGTGCAGCTTACCCTTGCTATCCTCGAGCCATTTTCCATTATGACTCAACCACATCCTAGCCCTTGTCCTCTGTTCATTCTCCTCCATCTTCCATATATTATCAATCTCGTCATCATCGACATCATCGAATTCCGTCTCTGGATCCATCTTAGCTCCTTTATCCCTAGCCCTTAGAGCGCGATTGACGACTTCAAACTCGTACATTACATCCACCGGATCTCTAGCGCCAAGCCAGAGAGATAGACGATCTTCCATATGTTTATCTGTTAGGGCAGATTCGTGTCGGACTTTCGGCATATACTTTTCTTCGACATGTTTACGGACTGCTTCGGGATCATCGAAATGTTCGAATTTGATCAAGCGACGTCGGGGGTCTTCAACATCTTCTGCTGGCCCCTTCTCTTCTTTATCCACATCCTCGTCTCCCTCCTCCCCATCTTGATCTTGATCATCTTCCTTCTCGCCCTCTTCTTCTCCCTCTACCAACTCATCTAGCTCCTCTTCGTCCAGGTCTAACTCATCGTCACCAGTAGAAGCTACTTTATTGTATCGCTTGAATTTCTTGATAGCTTTCGCTCGTTCGTTCTGTGCAATCTCGGGATTATCGCCGGCAGCATCGAGATCGCGAACATATTGATCAGGCGCAGGTGGAGCTAGATCCGTTTCCTCCTCTTCCTCTTCTTCCAAGCCGTCTAATTGAGCAACAGCAGCTTCAATAGCAGTCTGCATTTGACTCTGCTTGAGCTGAGATTGCCGTTTACGCTCTTCCTCCTTCCGCTGTTCCTCCTCCTGTTCAGCTTGAGTTGGCGCAGCTTCCACAGTCGGTTGCCGAGTAGATTGTGATCGACTTCTACTTGATTTCGAGAGTTTCGTGACTCCTTCATTGAATTTCCTCCTTTTCGCATCCCGCACTTCCTGCTGTTTCACAACAGGGGGCTGCATCTCCCCCGGAGCTTTCAAATCATCATCCGTCATATTCTTACATTGCTCCACCGTCTTATCCGCCATTCCAGTCTGGGCGAATTCTAGTAACCTCCGCTTGATTGTCGTCGGCGACACTTTGACAATTTGAGCAATCTCCTCGGGTGTTCGATGATATCCATTCATTCGTGCTGCAACGAGAAGACAGGCACCACATACTCCTGCTGGACGTCTTCCTTCCGACATCCAATCTGCCTGAAAACGACGGACTAGCCGACTAGCGTCCGTCGCGACTTTGTGCCTATCGTTGCCTAGATCGAGTCGGTTTGCGAATCGTAGACTGTAGACTGCCGGGTCGGTCATTGGCATTGGGTCTGTCAGGTGAAGTACAGATCTCAACTTCAAATACGTTCCACCAAGCTCAAAGACATTGATCTGATATTCAGCTACATTCTGTAGTGATGGTGAAGCTTACCTGGAGACGTTCTGAGAAATCAATGAGCATATGGGGTTCCTGCCTCAATCGACTTTGAAGGTATAGACAACTAGCCACCACATAATCCTTTCTCCTACCCTTGTGGAAATTCGAATCGACTGCCAAGGCGAATAATCGTTGAGCACCTTGTCGAACAGCATGTCCTAATGCCATATGTCCAGCTACTAGACTGATTCGGATTTGACCTACTCGTCAGCTCTAGACACAAAGAGGCCCGCATAGCTGATATACCTTGACTCTTGATATTCTCGGTGGATTGAATACTATTCCGACCTCGAAGTCCACCTATACCAGCTATGCCATCAGCACCTATTCAATTGAGTCCAGACTTGACTTGACGTACTGGCATGATGCGATACGAAAGCTCCTTGTACATGTACACGACCACCAGCTCCTTCAGCGAACCCTACCTCTGATACAAGGATATTCTCTTCGGCAATATAACCACATTCTTGACATCTGAACAATCAGCAAAAAGCCCTAAATCATCTTTGACACAGGAATGAACTGACTCTACACGTCCTGATGTATAATCAGTCGCGAGGTTCGTGCCTCTACAATTAGGACAGAATGTCTATACCCATCAGTCCTGGCTCTGTGAACAAGCATAAAACCTTGGGACATACGGCAGGCATGGTGGGAATCGATCTGACGACCGTGAATTTGTTTCAAGACGGATGGAGAGACGAGCGCGTTGTTATTCCAGGATGGCCAGTCCAGCAACAAGGCTATCGAATGAGTTATTGAAGGTGCGACCGGTGTATAATAGACAGAGTGGTGAATGATTGACGGGTGATTGCAATGTATGCATTGACTCGCGTTAATCAACTGTCAATATTTGATTCCGCATCCACTCACCTCGTACTCGTCCTAACCTAACCTAATTTCCTTCCCCCTTCAAATCCTGTCAGATACTTGCACTTCTGCTGGCCCATAGACAGGAGCAAAATGGCACGATCGACATATGCGGAAGCTCTCTTGGGGGCTGAGACGTTCGCGAAAGTCAGAAATACCAAAATCCTAGTCGTAGGTGCTGGTGGAATCGGGTGCGAGTTGCGTGAGTACCCTTTGCATGTGGCTGACGAGAAATATTGATGAGCAGTAAAGAATCTCGTCCTAGTCGGATTCGCTAATATCGAAATCGTCAGCTCCTCGCCCCTCTTGGCCCGGTACGAGCTAATTAGCAGATCGACTTGGATACTATCGATTTATCTAATCTAAATCGACAATTCTTATTTCGTAAACCTGATATATCAAAGTCCAAAGCTCTAGTAGCAGCAGCTACGGCTCGTCATTTCAATCCTTCTTCTGGTATTAATATTCACGCAAGACATGGGAATGTCAAGGAGGGTACGAATGATGTAGAGTGGATCAAAGGATTTGGATTAGTGATGAACGCTCTCGATAATGCTGGTTAGTCAGCTATAGCTTTGTGAGTCGTGACGGTCCAAGCTGATATTAGATGCCCGACGTCATGTCAATAAACTATGTCAAGCTGCTGAAGTACCTCTGATTGAATCGGGTACAGCGGGATATATGGGTCAAGCCGTTCCCATAGTCAAGGTCAGCTCTGAGGTCCTGTGAAGGGAAGTAAGCTGACGAGATAGAACAAGACGGAATGTTTCGATTGCGAGACCAAGCCTACGCCCAAGTCTTTCCCTGTTTGTACTATCAGAGCTACGCCCAGTGAACCGATTCATTGTATTGTCTGGGCGAAAGCTTATCTGTTTGGGTAAGCTGTCCTGGTCCGGCGTCGAACTCGAAGCTGATGTGTTAGCAAATTGTTTGGAGAAGACGATGAAGCTGGAGATACAGGAGAGCTGGATAAAGCACAAGCTGCTGGAGAGAATGGTCAGCTGCGCGGTTTCATTCCTTGACCCAGCTGACATCCAGCCGAGGAGATTGAGAACCTCAAGAAAGAAGCTGCTGCTTTCCGGGAAGTCAGGTCGAACTTGGGAGAGGAGGATGGACCGCAGAGGGTATTTCAGAAGGTAAGCTCCACTTCGCATAGGATGCCCAAGCTGACACACAGGTCTTCAACGAGGATATCAATCGTCTACTGAAGATGGACGAGATGTGGAAAGTTCATGGTCGAGTCAAGCCTGTCCCACTTGATGTTGGAAGTATCAATGACGGTACATTCGTCACTCCACCCCTGAGGAATGCTGCTCCCGCTACTGCCACGAATGGCGCCGGACCATCGAAACCCACGCCCGTCAATCAGTCTACACTGAAGGATCAACAAGAGTTGAGTGTCAAGGACAACTTAGAGTTATTTGTTGATAGGTAAGCTACTCTCGGAGCCATGGAGTGAGCTGACATTAAGCTGTAAACGACTATCTGCCCGTGCTATCGCTCAGCCAAATGTGATCCTTGCTTTCGACAAGGATGATGATGATACACTGGATTTCGTGGTTGCTACTTCGAATCTGAGAGCTATCGCTTATGGTATCCCCAAAAAGACACGTTTCGAGATTAAACGTAAGCCAACTGTGTCCACGACAATGAGACCAAGTATCAAGCTGACGATTAGAAATGGCAGGAAACATCATCCCAGCTATCGCAACTACCAACGCCGTAGTTGCTGGTCTCATCGTCATGCACGCTATTCAACTTCTCGCTAAACCGGGCGTACCTCCTAAGAAAGCCTTTTTGGGCCAAGTACCCCATCGCCCACTTGGCGCTTACCATCAAGAGGCACCCAACGAGTCATGTGCAGTCTGTCGAGACGCTTATATCACCTTGAAAGTCGATCCCACCAGGTGTACCCTCGGTGAATTCGTCAAGGAAGTAGCGGGAGAATGGTTGAAAGGTGGTTTGGAAGATGAGGAAGAGGAATTCGAGTTTAGCGTACTAGAAGGAGGAAGGATATTGGCTGATCCGGATGATGAGGATAACCATCCTAGGACACTGGCTGATCTGGGGGTTGATCAAGGAAAAATGTTGACAATCATGGATGAAGAGGAGAAATACCGTCCGATCCATTTCTGTCTCTGTGCACTGTAAGCTGGTTTCCCCTAAACTTGTGGGCCGAGCTGACGAGAAGTGACCCAAATGCTACAAAGTCATATACCCTCCCGCCTCAGCCATCTAAAATTCCACTTCGCCCAGCCAAGAAACAAGTCAGAGAACCATCACCAGATGAAAATATCCAACCACTCGACGCTCAAGTACCCGTACCATCCACCGAGCCACCTAGCAATAAACGTTCAGCGCCCGATACTGAAGACGTGCCAGTGGTCAAGAAACAAAAGGTGTCAGTTGTAGATGACGATGATGACGATTTCGAGATCCTCTAGCCTGGTCTAGAGTAGAAGTAGAGCATATATATCTGAATTGCATAGAATAGGTAACAAATGAATGATGATGACGCTCATGAAGCCGGTAAGCCGGGGATGCCGGTGATCTCAACGGCTTGTTCCTGATCCGCTAAATCCAGGTGGGGGATGCTATGCTATTTACATATCTCCTTTCATATAACATTCCACTACACTGTTGACTATACATACATATACTTATACATATCCAAATCTCCAGAAAATAACATGGGCTTCTTCAAGGGATCTTCTGGACCGCAACCGCTTCATCCTGTCAACCCTCCTATTGGCATTTACCCCAACTTTATCGCCAAACAGCCAACGGTATTGACGCTAAAGGAGTCGCTCTTCTCTATCAGCGGAGTGAGTCGTGATCGCTTGTAAGGCTGATCGACAGGATGACTTCACCATCAAAGACAACAATGGATATCCAGTGATCAAATGCGCTGGAAAGACATTCTCGATGAGAGACCGTAAAGGTGACTGCGCACTTTCTGGAGACATGTCTGGTCGCTGACCATCAGTCATTACCGATCCTAGCGGACAGCATTTGTTCGAGATATCAACCAAGCTGTTGTCCATCAAGACTACCTACGAGGCTGAGGATGGAAACGGTCATCACCTGTTTACTGTCAAGAAACGATTTGGCCGTCAGTGATCTTCACTCTATCCCATCCCGATCGTTTGCTGATGTACAGTATCGACAAAGATGGAGGCTACATTCAAAGACCATTTGACGGGCAAAGAAATGGTGATCGACTTGAATGGTGATTTCTGGGGAGGATCTGCAGACTTGTCAGTACAAGGTGGTCCGGTAATTGCTCAGATATCTCGACAAATATTCGGGGCTAGAGAAATGTTCTCGGATTCCAACTCGGTATGTTCGGTTTCACGAGCAAACCTATAGAGCGTGACTGATATATCAGTACTTTGTAACTGTCGCACCCGGGGTGGACTTGGCGCTTGTTGCTGCTATTTGTATTTGCTTTGACGAGGCCAAGAATGATAAGAACAATTGAGCTTCAAAGGATATGGCGGACAGAAACACACGGCTGCTGTAGCCATCATGATGATAACCCTGTATTTGTGCATTCTTGCCTACCTTGCGATGCCTATCGTTCAGACACAAGTGGTGCTGTGTAGACTAGATAGGATGCATGATGATATGCTGTGTTGGTTGCCGAGTCTGCCGTCCTTCGGTCTCCCGGCTTGTCTTGGCTTGTTCCTGGCGTCTAGGATCATGTAATGTTTCCGAAGGATCCGCTCCACCCGAAGGTGGGGTATATAGCCTTGTTCGTCTACTCTACTTCTACTTAGTCCAATCCATCACTTTCAGGCATTAATCAGACAATATCGACAATATGGGCTTATTCTCAAATTACTCTCCACAGCAAGAATTGCATCCCGTCAATCCACCCCTTGGGATCTACTCGAACTTCACCGCTAAGCAGCCGACGATGTTGACTCTCAGAGAGCATGCTTTCTCGTTCAGCGGGGTAAGTTAGCCACTCATCTGCTCATGACCTTCTGGGATGAGCTGTGAAACGAACGCTGACTTCCAGGACGACTTCACGGTCAAAGACAACAACGGATACCCTGTGATTAGATGTGAAGGGCAGGCATTCTCATTCAGGGGTCGAAAAGGTATGTCCGTTTGCTCAAGCAGAGAGCTCACCTTAGTGATCACCGACCCCAATGGTCAGCTTCTATTTCAATTGACCAACAAGATGTTTTCTTTTCAGCCGACATACGAAGCAGAAGACGCCAATGGCCAACCGTTATTCCTAGTCCGCAAGCGATTCGGATGTATGTTTCCCCCCTAATCTTCGCTATGAGATACTCATAGTAGTCTCGACAAAGATGGAAGCTACTTTCCGGAACCACTCTACTGGACAGGAAACGGTCATTGATCTGAATGGAGATTTCTGGGGTGGTGCCGCTGATTTATCGGTTCAGGGTGGACCTGTCATTGCGCAGATTACAAGGGATGCCTTCAGCGCCAGAGAGCTCTTTTCTAATTCTCAAGTGGTAAGTGGGCTAGTGCCGTAGATGTAATGCAGCCAAGCTGACGTGTAGTACTTTGTCACTGTTGCGCCTGGGGTTGATCTAGCATTGGTGGCTGCTATTTGTATCTGTTTCGACGAGGCCAAGAATGACAGGAACCGATAAGCGGTTGAAAAAACCTTTATAGGTTTGCACTGTAGCGATAGTTAATGAACACTGTTCGACTGCTACCTCATCATTTCCGAGGTCATTGTTACATTGATACATTCTGGTCGAGTCGTTACCCATCTACATTGCCTCGAGGTCATAATAATCATGGCTACATAACCTGCTCTCTTTCATCTTCCCGTTGACCAATGAAGCCCTTCTATACGACTGGTGAACTCTCTCATTACCCCCATGACATCCAATGCGACCGGCTCGTTGCGTGATGGCTGACTTGGGATAGGTCGTGATGGTTCAAGCTGAACTAGGTATGGCTCGGCGGATTGCGCATACGACAAGGTTTCCGGATCCTGGTGCATACGAGTAACGGTTAGGTTGAGGATGATTATAGGTGTTGGAAGATGGAAGACAAGTCCCGAGCGGGTGTAACTATGTGAACGTCTTTTCATCAGCTGACGTCACAAATGAGCGGAG
>Ga0265780_10007592_pt1 | contig 13282 bp, 11 predicted proteins | sample P1T30metagenome_FD_192432 | JGI IMG/M metagenome (GOLD analysis project Ga0265780, IMG submission 192432) | Plant litter microbial communities from East Loma Ridge, Irvine, California - P1 T30 | ecosystem: Environmental > Terrestrial > Plant litter > Unclassified | place: USA: California...
GAAGACCATGAATTAGAGGCATTGCAGACAGATAGTAAGCTGTTTTTCTGGTATGAATGGACGATACTGACAAAGGGGTTAGACAACCACAGCGCATGCATCGAGCTCCTAAGCGCCTTTTACTTCCAGAAAGAAAGAAAGCCTAGCTTCTCTCCATCATGCATCGCCTATTGTGGCTGGTATATAAAATTCATTGCAAAGAGTTTCAAAGCCATGCCATCCGAGTACAAGCAAATCGGCGTCCAGCCCGACGACCCCACAAAGCTCAAAACGATAGAGCTTCACGAATTTCAGCGGCTTGTGATCAGAATGTGTAGGGCTCTGCACGAGAATGATAATCCGTGCCTATCGGATGTGACAGAAGCTCTTGGGGAAACGAATTTATTGCATGCGGACAAGGTCAGCAAAGAAGAAGTCACGCAGCTGGTCTTCTGCAGCCTGGGTCTTGTGTCCATGCTATTCGCGCCTTCATACGCATACAAGCCAAGCGTCCTGGCAATCAACCTTCCCCCAAAAACGTCCAGGAAAAAGCCATCGGACACCTGGCAAGTAGACCAACGATCCATCAGCGCAATTGATGGCAGTTTCGTCGACACGTTGCGGGGATTCGCAGGTCCATCAGGGCCGATACCTAGATACCTCGACACTGCGAATTCGGTACCAGGAGCGCACACACTCGAGGCTCTGAATCTCAATTTCTACATCATATCGCAGCTGGGCGGATTGAAGGTCGTGTGGGTGGACTCGGTGTGCATGCATCTCGAACTAGATAGGCGGGAGAAGACACTGATGATTTTCCGGCATCCGGCATTTTGCGCAATGCTTTCCTTCGGCGGCGATACGCGCATATTTCTAGACCAGTCGGTGCCCAAGTCTTTGATCGCATATTGTAATTGGTTAACAGAAGTAGGGTGTTCCAGACCTTCTTGGAGGATATCGGCGCGACGTCCGACGCAGACACGATATCTCCAGCTGGTGATTTTTTCCGCGAGGTGCTGATGACTTTCCGCCTCATCTTCGGGCAGGATAAGACCTCTTGGAAACTGGCCAAGTCATTTCAAAGCCCGGGGAGGATAAGGAGGGTATGGGAGAACCTTACAGGACGTAGTCGGGCATCTCTCAGCTGGGAGGATGTGAGCGACCCTCGTCTCCAAGCACTTTGCACCTGCGATGTCGGGGAGGAGCAGCTATACGATGATCTTGAGTTGCCGGATGCGCGTAGTGTTTACTCGGCGCAGCTGGATTTTCCATACTTTGGTCAGCGTCTCATTGCGATTCAAGAGTACATCAAACTTGTACAGCCGTATGATCTTCAAACCCTCTGGTATGACAGAAGAGACGCAAACAGGTTCTACACGATCTGGGCAGTGATTGCTTTCAGTATGTTGACGCTGGTATTGGCCCTTATTGGAATCGTACTGGCAGCGGCTCAGGTCGCAGGCAGCTTCGTAAAGGGTGGGGGTTAGGCGTTCCCGTAAAGCCGGAAAAAGGCAGTGACAACGATTAAGCGGGGCTATTCTATTCGATATTGCGTGTTATTTGAGTTCTGATAAAAGCCAGCGCTTCCAACGGGCTGTGCTACGGCTACTGTAGACTTCAATCAGCTACGCTACTATTTACAATACAGCAAAGTACCTACATTAGTGATCAGTTAGATTATGTAGACTGACTGTACCCGTATTTCTGATAAGAACACGTGCTACAATAGTGATTGCCTAATTAAGTGTAAGTTCTAGTCGTTGAGCTGCCCTTGAGTAAGTTTCTAAGTAAGTCTCTGCGCAATTTCACCATACATAAGCACGTGATTATTATAACAGTAATACGGCTCCTCAACGATTATCACTAAAAATACTGTGGTGTAGTAGTTGCGCACGTGATCGTATGATGAAGTAAGTAGCCAGTATATTAGATAGGATCAACCTGAGGACTCAAACCTCACCGACGACATTTCTGCGTTGAAGCTTGCCACGAATCTGCGCATGACCGGGCTCAAGAGGGCTGCCCAGCCTTTTGCTGCTGCTGTAGGCGTCCCAGACTGCATATATGAAGCCATTGGTAGAGGGTGTGATGTGAGAATTGTGGAATGTAGAAGGAGATGGAGAGGGCTGTATGATAGCAGCGCAGTCACGAGCTTCTGAGTAGCATGACTCTTTGAACAAGCCTTCTGGAGAGTGCCTAGACTTTGTGCGGGGTGACTGTGCCGCCATGGTGAGTTGTTGATCGACATGGCTGTAGTGTGATGGGCATAATCATAGAGACTTTGACCGATCAAGCCTCGCAGATGCGTGTAATGTCGAAGATGAAATATCTACATGGATCATACAGTATTAGTACATGCTCCGCCAAGATCATACTTGGGCATGCGCCGGCGCCGATGTCCCATCCGGCACAACCGTGGACTGTGGTGTGTTCGGTATGCTACCCTGGCCAGCCAGCTCTTCCACTGCCATGTCGTACTCTCCGGCGCTCATGTCACTACCCTCGCCTTCCGGCGCCTCGTCAGACTGACCACTGAACATCTGTGCACGCATTGCCTGCTCATCCTCGATCTGCACGTTCGCCCATCGCTTCCAGGCCTCCCAGCTCTTGTCTTCAAGTTCCATACCAATCTCCAGCGGGCCCTTGCCGAAGTATGCGCCCACATATTGCGCTTCTTCCTTTGCAATGCGCGCCCGGATTTCATTTCGATGTCGGTGGGCGTAGAACTCGTGTCGTGCAGCGTCGTAGGCCGAGGCTTTTGAGTAGTTTTTGTGCGTCATGAGCCACAGTTGGCGCTGGACGACACTGCTATATATCAGCCTCGCATTCCCAACAAATCCAATTCGTGGACCGTTACCTCTCTCCATCCAATTGCTTCCCCGGCTGTACAATCTTGCTCCAATCGTATTTCTTTGCGTCATTCCCGCTGTTTTCCACTATCAATCTCGGCCTCGCCAGCTCCCATGGGTGGTCGCCAAAGAAGTCTGACCGCAGCTTGTCTTCGGCATATGTGATGGGGAGGGGTTTGAACAGCTTGCTAGCTTTGCGTGCGTGTCGGACTTTTGGTGCGCGAAGGACTGGACGTGCAAGCGTCTCGCCTGGCGGGATATTGCCAACTACCTCATACCACTGGGGCAGGCTGGGGTTGCGTTTCGAGTCGAAGAGTGCTTTCGCCGTCTGGCGCACGCGGAGTGGGCGGAAGTCGTAGCGGCCCATCATGTACTGCTGCAGTCGTTATAGCAGCATCTATTCTTTGTTTACGACGAGCCGAGGGGTAATTTACGACTGAGGCAGGCGCAATGCATGTGATTGTCGCTGCTCAACTTTCTTGGGCGAAAACCGTCGAGGTCGTTGCCAAGACATTCCCCAAAGCTAGCAACCCTAAGAATTTATCGCGATAGCCCCGAGCTGCCTCCTTACCCGCCATCACACTGCCGAAGCCCTTCAATGGGTCTGTCCTGATCAATTGCGGTCGCCCGAACCAATGGACCTCAGCCGAAGCAAATTTTACTGACACGATGCTCGACCTCCCATGTCCCTCCTCCGCACCCTCGGTCGGACCTCCGCAGTCTCGAATATCAATGCACGACCATTTCTTACCTTCCTGTACCCAGCACTGCAACACAAGAAAGGCAGGCGCAGCTTCAGTAAAAGTGCTGTGAGCAATCCTCCACGAGCGCCTCAGTCTGGGACACGACGGAAGAGCACTTGGCAGAATCAAGACAGTCAAGAGACGAAGCCCGGGGGGAAACCTAAGAGGTCGGGCCCAATCAAGAAAATCAGACAGTTCGCCAAAAGTGAGCTGGAGGCCTTGGTGGACTACTATGGCATCGAGGTCGACACGCGACCCGAACAGGACCCTCCAGACGAAGAAGGATCGCTAATATGGAACGTGGGAGCCGACCACGAACCATGGCCCCTGCAAAACAGAAAGGATGGCGGGCACATAAAACGAATTGAGAAATTGCTGCAAGACGACGAGTCCTCGCATGACGAAATCTTCAAGATATACAAGATGCTTCCGTCGCCGGGTGTTGTGTATATGACACAAGAAACCCTACGTGCGCTGCTGCATCACATGTCCATTGTCGAACGCCCTACGCCCCTCGCCATGCAGCGTTACTTGTCTCTTCTCGACGACATGAAGAATGCACACATACACATCATACGATCTGAGTGGACATCTGCTATCTATCTGACCGGCAGGGCCATGGGCGCAGTGTCTACTGACCATCTGCAATCTGCGCTGCATCTCTGGCGCGACATGGAGCACAGAGCCGGCGTCAAGGGTGGTTTCGTTACGCTCAATGTGCTGTTTGACATTTCTGTCAAGGCCGGCAAATATCAGCTCGCCGAGACATTCCTGCAAGAGCTGAAGAAACGCAAACTTCCGCTTCATCGCCACTTTCGAGTCTCCAGGATCTACTACTACGGTATCATGCAGAATGGCAACGGCGTCCGCGACACCTACCAGGATCTTGTCAAGGCGGGCGACATTGTTGACACAGTCGTACTGAACGCCGTCATCGCTGCCCTCATACGTGCTGGTGAGCCTGGCGCCGCTGAGCACGTCTTCGAACGCATGAAACGCCTACATTCGGGGAGGTCTGTTGCGGCACCCGGCCACGCCTTCTTCACCCGCACGTGGCGCCATCGCAGGGCTCTGGGCCTTCATCTGACGCATGAGGCACGAGTGTACAAGAGGTTGGACGATGAAGACGCGCTCAAAGAACTCCAGGACTACGCACCCGTCGCGCCCAACTCTAGAACGTATGCTTTGCTGATACGTCACCAAGCGGGCGTCGCTGGCGATATTAATCGCGTGTATGACCTGATGCAGGAGATGCGCTACAACTCCGTCCCTCTTGAAGGCACTGTATTCATTACGATTTTCCATGGCTTCAGCAAGTTCGGCGGCATACGCTACTCGGAGTGGACGCGCGATAAGCTCGAGAAGATTTGGGCGCGGTACCTCAAAGCGCTACAAGACGGTCTCGAGCGTACATGGATCTCAACCATGGCGGTCATTGCTGCACTGAAGGCATTCGCAAAGTGTGCAGACGTCGACCGGACGATGCAGGCATGGGAGGAGATTCGCAAGATGTGGCAGCCCAATGAGGAAGAGTTAGAGACGGTGCTGAAGATGTTGCGGAGGCTTTTTCCACTGCGTGATGGTTTCTTCGATACCCAGCGGCCGATGATTTGAGAATTGTAGTATAGATGTGTATATACGCCAGACGCTTAAGATGTTCATTACAACTTCGCCCCCTTCGCCTTCTCCGCCTGCCTGTGTATCTTCAACGCCTCCCTGACGCCCAGATCAATGAGCACATCTTCCGACCCCCCAGGAACCACAAAGCTCGGCACCGCGCGGTAGAAACTCTCAATGCGCGCCCCCTGCCCCGTCTTCGTCAACCCCAGCCCACCCATAATCTTCAAACACTCCTCCGCCACATACTTGCACACCATGCCGCTCTCCACCTTCAACAGCGCCGTCGTGCCCCCCAGCAGCCGCGCGCCATCCGCATCACTCAGCTTCTCGAGCTCGTAGATAATCTGCTCTGTCCACGCCTGCAAACTCTCGACCTGGCGCCCCATGTTGCCAAATTTATTGCGCACAACGGGCTGCTCGACGAGCGTCTTGTCAAACGCCTCGCGCTTAATCGCCCACTGCCACGCATCGTGCAGCGCAACGCGACAGCCGCGAATCGCCTGGAAAGCGATCCACAGCCGCTCGTGGTTGAAATTCACCATGGTCTGTTTAAACCCCTCGCCCTCCTTCCCGATGAGGAATTCCACGGGGACGTGCACGTCCTCGAACGAGACGTATGTAGTCGCGCTCAGCGGGCCGGCGATGACGTCCAATTTGCGCGTTTTGAGGCCCGCGGCACGCGGGATCAGGAGCATGGAGATGCCAGATGCGCCCGGCCCGCCAGTGCGCACGGCGGTCATGAAGTAGTCGCTAAACATGCCGTTTGTGATCCATTTCTTCGTGCCATTCACCATGTAGAATTTCCCATCGGGGGTCTTCTCCGCGGTGGTTTTGATGTTGCGCACATCAGAGCCCGCATCGGGCTCGGTCACGGCCAGGCAGATCCTCTTCTCGCCAGACAGTATCCCTGGGAATATCTTGTCTTGCAGTGTCTGGCTGGCGAATTTCAGGAGGGGTGGCGCGCCGACGACGAGTCCGATGAATATCGAGGCCAGTCCGCCGGCGCGGATCAACTCGTCCCAGAGGATGAAGTCGTGGAATCCGTCCCATTCCTGCGGTGGGATGTTGCCGATGATGGGGTATTTGGACCATTGCGGAGGGATGGATTTGCCGAAGGCGATGGGGACGAGGAGGCCTGCTTGGGCGCATTTGGTGTAGATTTTGGGGTCGACGCGGCCGGCTTCGTTCCAGGCGTCGGTGTGCTTTTCGATATTCTTGGGGATGTTAGGGGGTGTTAGGAGATGTGGTGGAGGGTGTACGTACTTTTTCACACCATGTCGGTGGTGGCTTTCTTTGTAGTAGGCGGATGGGCGACCGGTGTACCTTTGCCTGGTCAGTTGTGGGATCCATGTACGAGAGAGTGAGTATTTACCAGGCCGGTTCAGCCCATGGCAATGAGCTGCCGTATGGTTTCGAGAGTCCGTCTTTCATAGTGTACTTGTGGTTTGTGGTGTTGACCAGATTCCGTCAATGGATCAATATAAAAGTCATGTTGCTAAGTCTAGGGTATTATATCGGAACTAGCTCTAAAGAGCATAAGCTCATGCTGATATCGGCTACATGATTTGTAGAGAAGGATCATCGCAGCATGTTGACGAGTCGAGCTTGTGTCGCGCAGGACGGGCCGAGGCTTCCCCGCACTCTAGAGCTTGTGGGAGCGTCCAGCTTCGGTGTCTTTGAATGCACATGCTGTACCCTCGGATGTACCTGTATATTCGACCTGAAGTCATCGCGGCTTTGTGCCATTGGCGTTTTCTGTGCTTAGCCTGCAGGCGCACGCGATCTGTCCAACGGTGGCTGAAGCCTCGCAGACGCAACAATAGTCCGCACAAAAATTAATCGCTTTCAGCCTTTACTACAGGTAGGCTGCACCTTCTTTGGTGATCTCCGTGTAACTGAAACTTGTAAACTTGAAGAACAGTCAACATTCTGTTAGGAAAACCGTTAGGCCTTCTCACAAGATCTTGAATGTCACGGGAGATCCGTCAGGCAGATTTCACGAATCAGAAAGCTCTCTTGGACACCGCTATGATGACCATGAAGGCCATGGACAATGTCATAGTATCCAGAGCAATGACTCTAGTCGACACACTATACCCGGATCGTAACACCATCATCCAAGTCCTCGATGCCGCTTTTGCTCTACGATATTTCGAATTGAATTACTTCAGACCCCCTTCGAGCAATCTCAAGAGATACGCCGTCGTGCTGTATCGACACGAGCAGGGGTTGCTCATGGTTCATGAACCCTATGAACTGCAGGCACAGCTCGCAAGGATTCCACTAGAAGATTTGCCCACTCTAAGTGGAACCTCGCGATGGCTCGTGAGAGGGGCTGGAATAATCTCTCTGCAAGTGAAGATAGCTCGCTTAAGGGAGCAACTGCCATTGCACACGACAAGGAAGCTTCTACAGGCCCTAGAAGCTTTAGCATTAGGTGTAAGACAGGGGTTTTTCAAGAAGGTGTTTCACAGCAAAAGATTACAACGACATCAAGGAAAACGTTACAAAACGGATTGAACGGGCACGTCTTCAGGAGCGTCAGTCCGCCCAGGAAGTCGAGCGCATTGTGAGCCAGTTCCCTCAAGGAGCTAAAGGAGGAAAGCTTCGGGCACTTATCCGGGTGGCTATTGAAATGGAGTGATGGGAACAGCTTCCTATGACGGACGGCGCAAAGATTTGGAAGCCCAAGTCCCAACGGCAGAGTGTTGTGGTGAAGACTAACGTGTTGACGTGCTGGCAGGAGGCAGCAGATCGTTGAACGTACACGTGTACTGTGCAAGCGACAAGCCATTTCCTAACGGTCGCCACACGTCTGAGCTCTATTCCTTGGTATGTCCTTCACAGCATAGCATTAGCAACACATGTTCCAGCGACAAAATATCGCCACTCGCGAAGCACGTGGAGCTACCAGATCGGCGGTAGCAGTCAAGCGACGGTCCACAACACTGCCGAAGCGACATCGTGGAGCTGTCTGGACCTGCGTCTGCAAGATCTTGCAAGGACCTTGCGCTCGGTACGACTTCCTCGCGTGTTTGGCGGCGGAACCGACTCCGGGGGCCTGGAGGAAAACCTTTACATCACACTGATACGACCAAGTCTGGTCAAGTATTTCGTATGCTTTGACAAAGTCATGCCCATTGAGCGTTCTGCTCGATGCCCGGGTGTGCTGAGAAGCCAAAACCAAGCGCGATGCGGCTGGGGCAGCTCGAGATACGATGGAAAACCAACTGTTCGCAAGGTACCAATTGCCGGTAACCGCGTGCGATCAGCCCCACTCCTTTGAATCCTTGGCTTCGTTGCAACAAGTCATGGATCCACATCCTTCGCGGCCAGAGCGTCGCGCCTCACGGCCGCTTGCCGTTGTGATCAACCTGTTCCGGACCAAAGCAGGTATCATGACGGATATGACCAAGGGTGTGCTTATTCCCTTCCCTGCAAGATCGTCTCCTCCGGATTTCAATACGATAGATTGCCTTTGCGCTCAGACATTTTACACAATGCGACTCCTGTGTTCTGGAACTTTTTCCTTGATCTTTCACTGTCATTTCGGGTCGCACGGTTTTCCACAAGCAGCTTTGCATGGCCCTGGTATGATTGTTTGCTTCTTCCAACGCTCTTTGTCAATGATGATCGGAATGCATCTTATCATCAGTTTTATGACCCGGGGGCCTTGGGTGGGGTTTTTGTAGAATGATAAAGTAGATTGCTCAAACACCGGAAACTTTGAGCATTACGGATCCTGGCTTCCTCAGCACGGGGATGATGCTGTCGCCACGATGTGCGACTCCACCTTGTGCCGTAGTAAGTCGTCGAGACAAACCTATTGGACACATTGATTAACTTTTCATGCTTGTAAGCCGCGTTATACCGAACATGGCCCGAGCCCGCTGTCACGGGCACTTTAGTAAGCTCTTAGCTCAGACCTTTGACTCGCATCCGACCTACACCCCGGCCCCCATGCGATAGCTGTGGGCTTTTTCGTCAACCCGCGAATGCGAACCCTTGAGAACCCTCTGCTCATGGAAGAGACGGGAACAGGGTGTCATGTCGTACCGCTTCAACATGCATACCCATGGCTGAATGGCTTAACTACAGAACAGCCTCTTCTAAAGACGCATCCTAAAGCTTTTCGACGGAGTCCGACGATCTCGGCCAGACCTTCACATCATGTCGAGCTTTGAGGATATGCTGCTGGCGGCGTTTCTGAACCCTCCAGATCCTAATGAGCCTCAACCACCAGCAAATCGGAAAGGGACAATATATGGTATTGTCATCTCGTTTAGTGTACGATCACCCAGTGCCACTCAAGATTGATATGCGATGCTAACGTTCTGAATAGATCTTGTCATGGATAGCAGTGCTCTTTCGACTTTGGGTCAGAGTCAAGGTTGTGCGAGAGCCTGGCCTTGACGATTTTTTCATGCTCCTCTCGGCTGTATGTTGCACATTGAGGACCGTCTCGAAGGATGAAAGCTTATTCGTCGCTATAGACAACTGGCATTGTTGGAACGACATTTGTTTGCCAGTGTAGGTTCTAGTCCAAATCTGAGTGACATTCACTAATACCATGCAGCCGTCGTACATGGATTGGGTCGGCATATGCTCTACATCGGAATGGATCAGTTCGAGATGTACCTGAAGGTAGAATGGCTACTCGCTCACAGCTCATACGATGGCTAACCCTCCCAGACTTTCTATATCGAGCACAGCATATATCTTTCGCAGTGTGCGCTAATCAAGCTGTCCCTTCTGCTGCAGTACCTTCGCATCTTCAAATCGGGGACTATGCGATGGATATGCATTACACTCATCGTCATCGTCAGTCTCTGGGGTCTAGCTTTTATGGTTGTTGGCTGGGTGCCTTGCTGGCCTGTGCGAGGTGCATGGCAGCGGAACATTGGCGCAAAGTGCTATGGTTTTGGTCTTGGGAGTGTTGATGAGTTCATCATGATCTTCAAGATCCACGCTTCATCCAACATGGTGCTTGACCTCTTGGTTTTCTTGACGCCAATGGTCATCTTCAAGACGCCGACACTGAAGGTCAAGAACTTGGTGGCGATGGCGGGTGTCTTCACGTGCGGTGCGATGTAAGTACCCCTTGCTGTTTCGAGTTCAGTCAATCTTATTAAGGCGAGTAACTTGTTAACACATTGCATAGGGTTGTTGGGATTTCTATCTGGCGCCTTTATGTGATTTCCAGCACACAGGCAGCGACATACCCCTACCTCGACTTCACTTGGTGGTCACCTATCATGATCGTTTTATCCTGCCTCGAAATCGATCTCGCCATCATCTGTGCATCAATGCCAATCTTTTGGCCGATCATCGAGAAGTCGCTCGCAGCCATCCTCGTATCTTACGAAGTCGATGTCACAGAAGAGCGCGTACAAGACGAGTACGGCCTCGCATACGAGCTAGAACACACGAAGAGCGCTGGACAACAAAGTTTGAGGAGTGTCAGCGGAACGTCCATGGAAGGGTTGACTATGACGACAGAGGAAGATGCAAATAGAGCACCGAAGTTTTCGATCGGACGTGATCCACTAGAGGAGGTTACGAGAGCAGTAACAGGCTTCCAGGCCAGCGTTGAAACGAGGCCAAAGCCCAAATGGCAGATATAGGAGTACGAACACTACGCGCACCATGATATACAGCCTTATCTGCAGATAGATCGCTCGGTTTTGGTCGCAAATGCAACAATCTTCCTCACATGATGTATACGCTCTCTGTCAATCTGGAGTTACGATCTCACTAGCAAATGACCCGGTTCCTCGCCCTACCTTCACCAGTTCGTGTAACGAGGCAAACGGCAATTTTTTCACGCAGCCGCATCACACAGCGCCGAAAAGGAAGCAGACACATTATCGGAGTACCACGTGTATCTGTAGCGTCGCGCACAAGTTGCTGGATCCGGCCTCAATATCGCACCATCTCGCACCGTGCCACACCTGGCTCAATTCTCCCCTTCCAGCCTCATCAAAGATAACGCCGACTCTACTGATGTCATTGAAGATCTCGGAGACTCGGTTGCGTCAACTGCCGTATCTCGGGGCTTTTCGTGCATCGCGTTGATTGAGCAATCGGACCTATCTACGCACTGATGTCGATAATTGCGCTGTTGCCAGAAATAACACGAGGATGATGTGCCGGGCACACCCTGGGGATTAATATAGTCTGGGATTCCGCGCGCTTTGGCCTTGGACAGAGGAAAGGGTAGGCGAAGAGGGATAAAGTCCCGCCATTACGCAAGCTTACACGACGCAACACCATAGCGCGAGGCGAGGAAGGTTTTAGCAATGGTAGCGATAACGTTCTTGGAGATCGCCGATTGTACAAATTGGTTTTCGAGTCTCGCTGTTCCCCGATTTTTGGACTTCCGATTGAATGGGTAGCTTTATCGAGGCATACTGCACGCCAGATCGATTTTGTGGGTATCACCCGAGGTCGGTGCGACACTGCAACTGACACAAGCATCGCGAGAGTTGTTCGTGCTCGATAATGACCCTGGTTACATGAGGCTTCTCATTCCTTCGAAGATTTATGGACTGCGATATCCGAGGCGAAAGACAGAGGTAAGGCGCACTGATGCTGTACTCAAAGCAGTACCATGGTATTGTCACATCAGTGCTACTCGAACAAAAGTGGTCAGCGGGTGCATCCCCAAAGACACCTTATTCAGTATCAAGTTCCTTCAATGGGTTTATATCATACTTTTTATCTTGAGGAGGAACCATCAGCATGACCGTGTTTGCTGTTCTTTTGACACCCACAGCTCGTCGATCATGATACTCACTCAACTCGCTACCTGGCTAGCACTTTTCAGTCTACCAATACTCACCAATGGAATGATATATGGATTTCGTTATGTAAGGCAGTTGGCTTAAAAAGTAGACTCCCGCCGTGGCTGACACAACTGCACAGATGTCGTCCACCTTGGACTTGGACTGGGAACCTTGTTTCGACAATTTTAACTGTACGAGAATAGAGGTCCCCTTGGACTATGACAATGTAGAAATTGGCACGACATATGTATCCTTCATCAAGTGGACAAGTAATTCGACGTCGGACAACTGCAAAGCTCAAGACATTCTCTTAAACCCGGGTGGGCCAGGAAGCAGTGGTATCAACATGCTTTTATTCAGTCTTCCTGCCTTGCTGCATGCTTTGGGCACTGAGAATAATTTGATTGGATTTGATCCGCGCGGCGTCAACAACTCCGGGCCGGTTCTTTCTTGCTTTCCTGATGGCGAACTGGGAACAACAAGGCTTTATCGCGACCTCGATACACCAGTCGACATGCACGATGCAAAATCCTATGGAGAGGTTTTCGCTCGTGCTACAGCCTTCGGAACGTTCTGCACAAAGGCTCATTCTGCTGCCAACGACACGGCGAAGTACGTGAACACTGTTGCAATTGCCAACGACATGCGATACTACACCGAGCTACTTGCGAAATCAAAGGGCCAAAACGTACAAAACACACAACTTTGGTACTATGGACTCTCCTACGGAAGCCTGCTGGGCACAACATTTGCAGCGCTCTTCCCGGATCGCGTTGGCAGAATTGCTGTCGACGGTGTCATCGATGGGGAAGATTACTACAACGGCAAATGGTCCAACAATGTGCCTGATGCCGACGACGCCTTTCGATACTTCTTCCATACATGCCACGAGGCAGGAAAAGATAAATGTGCATTTTGGGCCGATTCTCGAGTTGCGATTCAAGATCGCTTTAACAAGATTGCTGCAGACCTGCAAAAAATGCCAATACCAGCGGCACTGGGCACTCCACTGATCATTACGCACACGCATCTGAACATGGTCGTAGCCAAGGCATTATACTCTCCAGTTGACTCGTACGTGGAACTTGCCAATATACTCGTTGAGCTCGAAAAGGGAAACGGCAATGGCGTAGCAGACAATCTAGGCCTTGCCCTCAGATTCGACGGCTGCTCCAACAAGAAACCCTGGTCTTACCCAGACGCAGAACCTGCAAAATTCATCGCATGCACTGATGCAAACGGGCGCGCCAACCTGACCTACGACAACTTCGTTGCGCGCGCGGATGAATTGATCCGAACGAGCAAG
>Ga0265780_10007593_pt1 | contig 13280 bp, 23 predicted proteins | sample P1T30metagenome_FD_192432 | JGI IMG/M metagenome (GOLD analysis project Ga0265780, IMG submission 192432) | Plant litter microbial communities from East Loma Ridge, Irvine, California - P1 T30 | ecosystem: Environmental > Terrestrial > Plant litter > Unclassified | place: USA: California...
GCTCGGTGGGCAACTGACCGTCGTCTCGCGGCGACGACGTGGCCGGGCCACGACATGACGGGAGGCCCGTTGCCAGCTGGCGACGGGCCTCCCGTCATGTGGGTGGTGCGCTGGCACCGGCCGCGCGCCCGTCCACGCATGCTCGCCGGCGCAGACTCGTTGATGCGTGCTCGCCGAAGCGGGCTCGCCGACGCAGGCTCGCCGGGGCGCGCTCTCCGGAGCGGACAGGCCGGACGGCACCGACCGGAACGCTCGGCCCGGCCTGCTCCGCTCGGAGCGCTACGGGACGGGGACCGGGGTCACGCCCAGCGGCTCGAGCGCCGCTGCACCGCCGTCAGCGGCCGTCAGGACCCAGATGCCGCCCGCGTGCACCGCGACGCTGTGCTCCCAGTGCGCGGCGTCGGACCCGTCGAGCGTACGCACCGTCCACTCGTCGGCGTCCGTCGAGCTGTCGATCGTGCCGGCGGTCACCATCGGCTCGATCGCGACGGCCAGGCCGGGCTTGACGGCGGGACCCGCGCCGCGGACGCGGTAGTTGAAGACAGGCGGCTCCTCGTGCATCGAACGACCGATGCCGTGACCGGTGAAGTCCTCGACGATGCCCCACTCGCCGGTCTCGTCGATGGCGTCCTCGACCGCCGCACCGACCTCGTGCAGGTTCTTCGCGTGCGCCAGCGCGGCGACCCCGTGCCAGAGCGACCGCTCCGTGGTGTCGCACAGCTTCTGGCGGGCCGCCGTCGTGTCCGCGTCGCCGCCGGGGACGACGGTGCTGAAGGCGCTGTCGCCGTTCCATCCGTCCACCTCGGCACCGGCGTCGACCGAGACGATGTCGCCGGGTTCGAGCACGCGGTCACCCGGGATGCCGTGCACGATCTCGTCGTTCACCGACACGCACAGGGTGTGGCGGTAGCCGGGCACCAACTGGAAGTTCGGCACACCGCCGCCGTCGCGGATCGTCTGCTCGGCGATCGCGTCGAGCTCACCCGTGGTGATGCCCGGCCGGATCGCGGCACGCACGGCCTCGAGCGCCTGTGCGGTGAGGAGCCCGGGCCGCACCATGGCGCGGAGCTCCTCGGGGGTCTTGTAGATCGAGGGCTTCCGGAAGCGAGACACGGACTGCCTGGTCAGACCGAGGCGGCGAGACCGCGGGCGGACAGTGCCGCAGCGATCCGGTCACCGACCTCGTCGACGCCGCCGAGGCCGTCGACGTCCACGACCAGTCCACGCTGCTGGTACACGGCGACGAGCGGCGCGGTCTGCTCCTGGTACACCTGCTGGCGCCGACGGATGGTCTGCTCGTTGTCGTCCGCGCGACCCTGTTCGCTCGCACGGTTCATGAGCCGACCGACCAGGGCGTCCTGGTCGGCAACCAACTGCACGACGGCGTCGATCCCGGTGCCGTGCTCAGCGAGCAGCCCGTCCAGGTACTCCACCTGAGCGGGCGTCCGCGGGTAGCCGTCGAGCAGGAAGCCCTGCACGGCGTCGGGCTCGGCCAGGCGGTCGCGCACCAGTTCGTTCGTCAGGTCGTCGGGGACGTACTCCCCCGCGTCCATGATCGCCTTGGCCCGCTGTCCGAGGGGCGTGCCCTCCGAGACGTTCTTCCGGAAGATGTCCCCGGTCGAGATCGCCGGCACGCCGAACGACGTGGCGATCCGGCCGGCCTGCGTGCCCTTCCCGGCTCCGGGAGGTCCGACGATGATGAGACGTGCGCTCAACGGAGAAGCCCTTCGTAGTGACGCTGCTGCAGCTGCGAGTCGATCTGCTTCACCGTCTCGAGACCGACACCCACGATGATCAGGATGCTGGCACCGCCGAACGGGAAGTTCTGGTTCGCGCCGAACAGCGCCAGTGCTGCGAGCGGGATGAGGGCGATGAGACCGAGGTACAGCGCACCGGGCAGCGTGACCCGGGTCAGGACGTAGTCGAGGTACTCAGCGGTCGGGCGTCCGGCACGGATGCCCGGGATGAACCCGCCGTACTTCTTCATGTTGTCGGCGACCTCTTCGGGGTTGAAGGTGATCGCGACGTAGAAGTACGTGAAACCGACGATGAGCAGGAAGTACAGGACCATGTAGAACCAGTTGTCACCCGAGGTCAGGTTGCTCTGGATCCAGGTCACCCACGGGGCCGGCGCAGAACCGTCCGAGGGCTGGTTGAACTGGGCGATCAGCGCCGGCAGGTAGAGCAGCGACGACGCGAAGATGACGGGCACGACGCCGGCCATGTTCACCTTGATCGGGATGTAGGTGTTGTTGCCGCCGTAGGTCCGCCGCCCGACCATGCGCTTGGCGTACTGCACCGGGATCCGTCGTTGCGACTGCTCGACGAACACGACGGCCATCATGATCACCAGTCCGACCAGGATCACGAAGAGGAAGAGCTCGAAGGACTGCGACTGCTCGATGGCCCAGAGCGCGGACGGGAACTGCGCGGCGATCGAGGTGAAGATGAGGAGCGACATGCCGTTGCCGATGCCGCGCTCGGTGACGAGCTCGCCCATCCACATGATGAGGCCGGTACCGGCGGTCAGGGTGATGACCATCAGCAGGATCGCGTACCAGCTGTCGTTCGAGATGATCGACGTGCAGGACGCCGAGGCGCTCGTGCCGAACAGCGCGCCCGAGCGGGCGACGGTGATCAGGGTGGTGGACTGCAGCACGCCCAGCGCGATGGTGAGGTAGCGCGTGTACTGCGTCAGCTTGGCCTGACCGGACTGGCCCTCCTTGTAGAGGGAGTCGAAGTGCGGGATGACCACGCGCAGCAGCTGCACGATGATCGACGACGTGATGTACGGCATGATCCCGAGCGCGAAGACCGAGAGCTTCAGCAGCGCCCCGCCGGAGAACAGGTTGATCAGGTCGTAGAGGCCGCCGGACGACGACGCGGACGCCAGGCAGGCCTGGACGCTGGCGTAGTCGACGAACGGTGCGGGGATGTACGAGCCCAGGCGGAACAGCGCGATGATCGCCAGGGTGAAGCCGATCTTCTTGCGAAGATCTGGGGTGCGCATGATGCGCGCGACCGCTCTGAACACGAGTTACTCCGAACTTCTGTGACCGGTCTGGCCGGTCGAGCCGGGCGAGGTGCCCGTGGCCGGAAGCGCCGACCCCGTGGCCCGTTGACGCACGTCGAACGACGCCGTCTTGTCGGGCCTGCCATCAAGGAAACCGTAACGGCGGCCCGCGCGCAATGCGCGGGCCGCCGACGGGGGACTACTTGGTGACGGTGCCGCCCGCCGCCACGATCTTCTCCTCGGCGGATGCCGAGACCTTGTCGACCGTGACCGTGAGCTTCACGCTGATGTCACCCTGACCGAGAACCTTGACCTTCTCGTTCTTGCGGACGGCGCCCTTGGCGACCAGGTCCGCGACGGTGACGTCGCCACCGTTCGGGTAGAGCTCCGCGATCTTGTCCAGGTTCACGGGCTGGTACTCGACACGGAACGGGTTCTTGAACCCGCGGAGCTTCGGGGTGCGCATGTGCAGCGGCATCTGCCCACCCTCGAAGCCGACCTTGACCTGGTAACGAGCCTTCTGGCCCTTGGTACCACGGCCGGCGGTCTTGCCCTTCGAGCCCTCACCGCGACCCACACGGGTGCGGTCCTTCTTCGAGCCAGCGGCCGGACGAAGGTGGTGCACCTTCAGGATCTGGACGCGCTCGTTCTTCTCGTCGCTCATGCGTCGACCTCCTCGACCTTCACGAGGTGCGCCACCGTTGCGACGTACCCGCGGTTCTGGGCGTTGTCCTCACGCAGGACCGTACGGCCGATGCGCTTGAGACCCAGGCTGCGGAGCGTGTCGCGCTGGTACTGCTTCTCGCTGATGACGGACTTCGTCTGCGTGATCTTCAGCATGGCCATCAGGCACCTGCCTTCTCGTTCGCGGCGTGACGCGCAGCGGCCTCGGCGCGGAGCAGGCGAGCCGGCACGACGTGGTCGATGTCGAGGCCACGACGTGCTGCGACGGCGCGGGGCTCCTCGAGCTGCTTGAGGGCCTCGACCGTGGCGTGCACGATGTTGATGGTGTTCGACGAGCCGAGCGACTTGCTCAGGACGTCGTGGATGCCGGCGCACTCGAGCACGGCGCGGACCGGACCACCGGCGATGACACCGGTACCGGCCGCGGCCGGACGCAGGAGGACGACGCCAGCGGCGGCTTCACCCTGCACCGGGTGCGGGATCGTGTTGCCGACGCGGGGGACGCGGAAGAAGTTCTTCTTGGCCTCTTCGACGCCCTTCGAGATGGCGGTCGGGACCTCGCGGGCCTTGCCGTAGCCGACGCCCACCAGACCGTTGCCGTCACCGACGACGACGAGAGCGGTGAAGCTGAAGCGACGACCACCCTTGACGACCTTGGAGACGCGGTTGATGGTGACGACGCGCTCGAGGAACTGGCTGTCGCCACCTCGCCCGCTCCGGTCGTTGCCGCCGCGGCCACCCTGCTGGCGGTCACGGCCGCCACCGCTGCCGCCACCACGGCGGCCACGGTTGTCGACGGAGTCGCGGTTGTTCGAAGCCGAACCCGCCGCGGTCTCGACGGGACGCTCGACGACGGGGACCTCAGGCTCCTTGGCCGCGGGGGCCTTGGCGTCTGCGTCAGTCGTCTCGGCAGCGTCGGTGCTCTCCGTGGCGGTGTCCGCCTCGGTCGGCGCCGCAGCGGTCGTGTCGACCTCGGCGTCGGTCGTGGCCTCGGCCTTGACCTCGGCGTCGTCGTTGGTGTTCGCGATGTCGCTCACAGGTTCAGCCCTCCTTCACGGGCACCGTCGGCGATCGCGGCGACGCGACCGGCGTACTTGCTACCACCGCGGTCGAAGACCACGGCCTCGACGCCAGCCGACTTCGCACGCTCGGCGACGAGCTCGCCGACACGACGGGCCTTGGCGGTCTTGTCGCCGTCGAACGAGCGGAGGTCGGCCTCCATCGTCGATGCGCTGGCGAGGGTGTGACCCTTCGCGTCGTCGATGACCTGGACGAACACGTGACGTGACGACCGGGTGACGGCGAGGCGGGGACGGGTCTCGGTCCCGGTGATCTTCTTCCGGAGACGGTTGTGGCGGCGGGCCTTGGCGGCCGCCTTGCTCTTGCCTCGAGTACGAGTTCCGATGGCCATGATCACTTACCTGACTTTCCGGCCTTGCGGCGCACGATCTCGCCGGCGTAGCGGACACCCTTGCCCTTGTAGGGCTCGGGCTTGCGCAGCTTGCGGATGTTGGCCGCGACCTCACCGACGAGCTGCTTGTCGATGCCGTTCACGGTGACCTTGTTGTTGCCCTCGACGGCGAAGCTGATGCCTGCCGGCGGGTTGACCGTGATCGGGTGGGAGTACCCGAGCGCGAACTCGAGGTCGCTGCCCTTGGCGGCGACGCGGTAACCGGTCCCGACGACCTCGAGGCCCTTGGAGTAGCCCTGGGTGACGCCGATGATCTGGTTCGCGATGAGCGACCGGGTGAGGCCGTGCAGCGCGCGGGAGGAACGCTCGTCGTCCGGGCGGCTGACGAGGACCTGGTTGTCCTCGACGGTGGCCTGGATGGGCTCAGCGATGACGAGCGTGAGCTCGCCCTTCGGGCCCTTGACGGCGACGTTCTGGCCGTCGACCGAGACGGTCGCTCCGGCCGGGATGTCGATGGGGAGACGTCCGATACGAGACATGATCGATCACCAAACGTAGGCGAGGACTTCCCCACCCACGCCCTTCTGCTCGGCTTCGCGGTCGGTCAGGAGCCCCGAGGAGGTCGACAGGATCGCCACGCCGAGGCCACCGAGGACACGGGGCAGCTCGGTCGACTTCGCGTAGACACGGAGGCCCGGCTTCGAGACGCGCTTGATGCCGACGATCGAACGCTCGCGATCGGGGCCGTACTTGAGTTCGATGGTCAGGGTCTGCCCGACGCGGGCGTCCTCGACCTTCCACTCGCTGATGAAACCCTCACGCTTGAGGATGTCAGCGATGGTCTGCTTGAGCTTGGAGCTCGGAAGCGAGACGGCGTCGTGGTGCGCCGAGTTCGCGTTCCGCAATCTGGTCAGCATGTCTGCGACCGGATCAGTCATCGTCATGATGCGTATCCGTTCTTCGTCCGGTTTCGATCACCCGTTCCACGAGTGCCGACCTCGACGATCGATGTGATCCCAGGGCGGTTCCCCGGGATCGGTGTGACTTCGTGCGTGCGGGCCGGAGGAGATGAACTCCTCCGGCCCGCACCGCCCGGAGTAGCTTAGACCGTCTGCTCGCCCGAACGGAACGGGAAGCCGAGCTGACGGAGCAGCGCGCGGCCTTCGTCGTCCGTCTTCGCGGTGGTGACGACAGTGATGTCGAAGCCACGCACGCGGTCGATGCGGTCCTGGTCGATCTCGTGGAACACGCTCTGCTCCGAGAGACCGAAGGTGTAGTTGCCGTTGCCGTCGAACTGGCGGTCGCTCAGACCACGGAAGTCGCGGATGCGCGGGAGCGCCAGCGACAGCAGGCGGTCCAGGAACTCCCACGCACGGTCACCGCGGAGGGTGACGTGTGCGCCGATGGCCTGGCCCTCACGCAGCTTGAACTGCGCGATGGACTTGCGGGCCAGCGTGACCTGGGGCTTCTGACCCGTGATCGCCGTGAGGTCCTTGATGGCACCTTCGATGATCTTCGAGTCGCGAGCGGCCTCACCGACACCGGTGTTGACGACGACCTTGACCAGGCCGGGGACCTGGTTGACGTTCCCGTAACCGAACTGCTCGGTCAGGGCCGCCTTGATCTCGTTGCGGTACTTCTGCTTCAGGCGCGGCTGAACTTTCTCAGCAGTCGCGGCAGTCGTGTCGGTCATCAGAGCTTCTCACCAGACTTCTTGGCGTAGCGGACGCGGACGGTCTTGGTGACGCCGTCCTTCTCCACCTCTTCGTTGCGGAAGCCGACGCGGGTCGGCTTCTTGGTCTTCGGGTCGACGATCGCGACGTTCGACACGTGGATCGGAGCTTCGTGCTGCTCGATGCCACCGGTCTTCGAGCCGCGCTGGGTCTGACCGACGCGGACGTGCTTGGTCACGAAGTTGATGCCCTCGACGACCAGACGGTCGCCGCGGACCTCGATGACCTTGCCCTGCTTGCCGCGGTCGCCGCCACGCTCCTGCGTGGCACCGGTGATGACCTGGACCAGGTCACCCTTCTTGATGTTCGCCATGGCTTACAGCACCTCCGGCGCGAGCGAGATGATCTTCATGAACTTCTTGTCACGGAGCTCGCGACCGATCGGCCCGAAGATGCGGGTTCCGCGCGGGTCGCCGTCAGCCTTGAGGATCACTGCCGCGTTCTCGTCGAACTTGATGTAGGAGCCGTCGGCACGACGGGTCTCCTTCTTGGTGCGAACGATGACCGCCTTGACGACGTCACCCTTCTTCACGTTGCCGCCGGGGATGGCGTCCTTCACCGTGGCGACGATGACGTCACCGAGGCCGGCGTAGCGACGACCCGAGCCGCCGAGAACACGGATGGTGAGGATCTCCTTGGCGCCCGTGTTGTCAGCCACCTTCAGGCGGGATTCCTGCTGAATCACTGTTGTCTCCTGTTCCGAAGCGGGCCGAGGCCTACTTGGCCTTCTCGAGGATCTCGACCAGGCGCCAGCGCTTCGTGGCGCTGAGGGGACGGGTCTCGCTGATGACGACCAGGTCGCCGACACCGGCGGAACCCTGCTCGTCGTGGGCCTTGACCTTCGACGTGCGACGGATGACCTTGCCGTAGAGGGGGTGCTTCACGCGGTCCTCGACCTCGACGACGATCGTCTTGTCCATCTTGTCGCTCGTGACGTAGCCACGACGGGTCTTGCGGTAGCCGCGGGTGACGGCGGCGGAGTCCTTCTCTTCGGTGGCCATCAGTTCTCCTCGGCGGTCGCGGCCTCGGTCGACTCAGCCGGCTTCTCGGCCTTCTTCGACGACTTCTTGGCCTTCGGGGCGGTCTCGACGGGCGCGGGCGTGGCACGGATGCCGAGCTCGCGCTCACGGAGCACGGTGTAGATGCGCGCGATGTCGCGCTTGACGGCACGGAGACGGCCGTGGCTCTCCAGCTGGCCGGTGGCCGACTGGAAGCGGAGGTTGAACAGCTCCTCCTTGGCCTTCTTCAGCTCGTCAGCGAGACGCTCGTTCTCGAACGTGTCGAGCTCCGTCGGACGGAGCTCCTTGGAACCGATCGCCATTATGCGTCGCCCTCCTCGCGCTTGATGATGCGTGCCTTGAGGGGCAGCTTGTGAATTGCACGGGTCAGTGCCTCGCGAGCGACCTCGTCGCTCACACCGGCGAGCTCGAAGAGCACGCGACCCGGCTTGACGTTGGCGACCCACCACTCGGGCGAACCCTTACCGGAACCCATTCGGGTCTCAGCCGGCTTCTTGGTCAGCGGGCGGTCCGGGTAGATGTTGATCCACACCTTGCCGCCACGCTTGATGTGACGCGTCATGGCGATACGAGCGGACTCGATCTGACGGTTGGTCACGTAGGCCGGGGTGAGCGCCTGGATTCCGTACTCACCGAAGGAGACCTTCGTGCCACCGGTCGCCTGGCCCGAACGCTTCGGGTGGTGCTGCTTGCGGTGCTTGACTCGACGGGGGATAAGCATGGTTACGCCTCAACTCCTGCGCCGGCCGGCGCGTCCTGCGGGGCCTGCTGCTCGCGACGGTCGCCACCGCGCTCGTTGCGGTCGCCACGGGGGCCGCCGCCACGACGGTCGTTGCCGCCGCCACGACGCTCCGGGCGCGACGAACGCTGGTTCGCCTGCTCGCGAGCGAGCTCCTTGTTCGTGATGTCGCCCTTGTAGATCCAGACCTTCACGCCGATACGACCGAAGGTGGTCCGAGCCTCGTAGAAGCCGTAGTCGATGTTCGCGCGGAGGGTGTGCAGGGGCACGCGGCCCTCGCGGTAGAACTCCGAGCGGGACATCTCGGCGCCACCGAGGCGGCCCGACACCTGGATGCGGACACCCTTGGCGCCGGCGCGCTGTGCACCCTGCAGGCCCTTGCGCATGGCGCGACGGAACGCGACACGAGCGGAGAGCTGCTCGGCGATGCCCTGCGCGACGAGCTGGGCCTCGGTCTCGGGGTTCTTGACCTCGAGGATGTTGAGCTGGATCTGCTTCTTGGTGAGCTTCTCGAGCTCGCTCCGGATGCGCTCCGCCTCGGCGCCGCGGCGACCGATGACGATGCCCGGGCGCGCCGTGTGGATGTCCACGCGGACGCGGTCACGGGTGCGCTCCAGCTCGATGCGGGCAACGCCCGCGCGGTCGAGGCTCTTCGTCAGGAACTGACGGATCTTGACGTCCTCGGCCACGAAGTCGGCGTAACGCTGACCCTTCTTCGTGCTGTCGGCGAACCAGTGGGAGATGTGGTCCGTCGTGATCCCGAGACGGAAGCCGTACGGGTTGACCTTCTGGCCCATTACTTGCTCGCCTTCTTGCTCGTCGCGGCGGCCTCGGCCTCATCCGGCGTCGCGAGGACGACCGTGATGTGGCTCGTGCGCTTGTTGATGCGGAAGGCGCGGCCCTGGGCGCGCGGCTGGAACCGCTTCAGGGTCGTGCCCTCGTCGACGAAGACGCTGCTCACGTAGAGGTCGCGCTCGTCGAGGAAGCTGTTCGTCGAGTCCGCCTTGACCCGTGCGTTCGCGATCGCCGAGGCGACCAGCTTGTACACGGGCTCGGAAGCGCCCTGGGGGGCGAACTTCAGGATGGCGAGCGCCTCGTGGGCCTGCTTGCCGCGGATCAGCTGGATGACGCGACGGGCCTTCTGAGGCGTGACGCGGATGTGTCGCACGCGTGCGATCGACTCCACCATTTCGTTCCTCCTCTGCGTCGCCGCGTTAGCGGCGACGGCCCTTCTTGTCGTCCTTCACGTGGCCGCGGAAGGTGCGGGTCGGCGCGAACTCGCCGAGCTTGTGACCGACCATCGACTCGGTGACGAAGACCGGGATGTGCTTCCGGCCGTCGTGCACGGCGATGGTGTGACCGAGCATGTTCGGGACGATCATCGACCGTCGCGACCACGTGCGGATCACGTTCTTGGTGTTGGCCTCGTTCTGCGTGACGACCTTGCGGAGCAGGTGCTCGTCGACGAAGGGGCCCTTCTTCAGACTGCGTGGCATCTTCGGAACTCCTACTTGCGCTTCTTGCCGGCGTTACGGCGACGGACGATGAGCTTGTCGCTCGGCTTGTTCGGCTTGCGCGTGCGACCCTCGGCCTGGCCCCAGGGGCTGACCGGGTGACGGCCACCGGAGGTCTTGCCTTCACCACCACCGTGCGGGTGGTCGACCGGGTTCATCGCGACACCACGCACCGTCGGGCGGACGCCCTTCCAGCGCATGCGGCCGGCCTTGCCCCAGTTGATGTTCGACTGCTCGGCGTTGCCGACCTCGCCGATCGTGGCGCGGCAGCGGGCGTCGACGTTGCGGACTTCACCCGACGGCAGACGGAGCTGCGCGTAGGGGCCGTCCTTGGCGACGAGACGCACCGAGGCGCCGGCGGAGCGGGCGAGCTTGGCGCCGCCACCGGGGCGGAGCTCGATCGCGTGCACGACCGTACCGACCGGGATGTTGCGCAGCGGCAGGTTGTTGCCGGGCTTGATGTCAGCGCCGGGGCCCGTCTCGACGACGTCGCCCTGCTTGAGCTTGTTCGGCGCGATGATGTAGCGCTTGGTGCCGTCCACGAAGTGCAGGAGCGCGATGCGCGCCGTGCGGTTCGGGTCGTACTCGATGTGAGCGACCTTGGCGTCGACGCCGTCCTTGTCCGCACGACGGAAGTCGATCACGCGGTACTGGCGCTTGTGGCCACCACCGATGTGACGGGTCGTGATGCGGCCCGAGCTGTTCCGGCCACCGGTCTTCGGCAGCGGACGGAGCAGGGACTTCTCCGGGGTGGAACGAGTGATCTCGGCGAAGTCGGAGACCGAGGAGCCGCGACGACCGGGGGTCGTGGGCTTGTAGTTACGAATAGCCATGATTTATCCCTCTGGTCCTCAGCCGACAGCCGTGAAGATGTCGATCGAACCGGACTTGAGCGTCACGATGGCGCGCTTGGTGTCCTTGCGCTTGCCGATCCCGAACTTGGTCCGGCGGGTCTTGCCCGGACGGTTCAGCGTGTTGATGCCGGCGACCTTGACGTCGAAGATCTTCTCGATCGCGAGCTTGATCTCGGTCTTGTTCGCACGGGGGTCCACGAGGAACGTGTACTTGCCCTGGTCGATGAGGCCGTAGCTCTTCTCCGACACGACCGGCGAGATGATGATGTCGCGCGGGTCCTTGTTGAAGCCGCTCATGCGGTGATCTCCTTCGCGGTCTTCGACGCGATGAAGGCGTCGAGGGCGCTCTTGCTGAAGACGACGGCGTCCGCACGGAGGACGTCGTAGGCGTTCAGCTGGCCGTACGAGAGCGCGTGGACGTTCGGCAGGTTGCGGACGCTCTTGAGCGTCAGCTCGTCGCCCGACTCGAGCACGATGAGCACGTGCTTGACGGGTGCGACCTTCTCGAGCAGCGTGCGAGCGGTCTTGGTCGACGGCAGTTCTGCCTCGACGAAGCCCTCCACAGCGGAGATGCGGCCACCGCGGGCGCGGTCCGAGAGCGAGCCGAGCAGAGCTGCGGCGATCATCTTCTTCGGGGTGCGCTGCGAGTAGTCACGCGGGGTCGGTCCGTGGACGACGCCACCACCGGTGTGCTCCGGAGCGCGGACCGAACCCTGACGGGCGCGGCCGGTGCCCTTCTGCTTGAACGGCTTGCGACCCGAGCCGCGGACTTCGCCACGGTTCTTGGTCTTGTGGGTGCCCTGACGCGCGGCGGCGAGCTGCGCGGTGACGACCTGGTGGATGAGCGGGACGTTGGTCTCGACGTCGAAGATCGCTGCGGGGAGCTCGACGGAGCCGGACTTCACGCCCGAGGCGTCGAGGACGTCGATCGTGGTTGCGGTCGTGGTGGCCATGATCACTTACCCTTCACGGCGGTGCGGACGAAGACGGAACGGCCACGAGCACCGGGGACGGCGCCCTTGACGAGCAGCAGACCCTTCTCGGCGTCGACGGCGTGGACCGTGAGGTTGAGGACGGTCACGCGGTCGCCACCCATACGACCGGCCATGCGCATGCCCTTGAAGACACGCGACGGGGTCGAGGAGGCGCCGATCGAACCGGGCTTGCGGTGGTTGCGGTGCGAACCGTGCGAGGCGGAGACACCGGCGAAGTTGTGACGCTTCATGACACCGGCGAAGCCCTTGCCCTTGCTGGTGCCGACGACGTCGACCTTCTGGCCGGCCTCGAACGTGTCGACGGTCAGCTCCTGACCGAGCGAGTACTCCGCGGAGTCGTTCGTGCGGATCTCGGTGAGGGTGCGACGCGGCGTGACACCGGCGGCCTCGAAGTGGCCAGCGGCCGGCTTGTTCACCTTGCGGGGATCGATCTGGCCCGCGGCGATCTGGATCGCCTCGTAGCCGTCGCGCTCGATGTTGCGGATCTGGGTGACCACGTTCGGGCCGACCTCGATCACGGTGACGGGGATGAACTTGTTGTTCTCGTCCCACACCTGGGTCATCCCGAGCTTCTTGCCGAGGAGGCCCTTGACGGTCTTGGTTGAGTTCGCCATGAGTTCCAGCCCCCTTACAGCTTGATCTCGATGTTGACGTCGGCCGGGAGGTCGAGACGCATGAGCGAGTCGACGGCCTTCGGCGTCGGGTCGACGATGTCGATGACCCGCTTGTGCGTGCGCTTCTCGAAGTGCTCGCGCGAGTCCTTGTACTTGTGAGGGGAACGGATCACGGGGATCACGTTCTTCTCGGTGGGGAGCGGCACCGGGCCGACCACAGTTGCACCGGCACGGGTCACCGTGTCGACGATCTTCCGGGCCGACGTGTCGATGACCTCGTGGTCGTACGACTTGAGCCGGATGCGGATCTTCTGTCCCGCCATGTGTTTTCCTGTCCTCTCTGCGCCGCGCACCCTCAGGCCGCCTGACGCCGCCGGGGCTCCGCTGTCGCGTGCCCGGCTGTTTACGTGAACCACCGGCTCCACCGCAGGGGATGACCGCTGTTCTCCTGTCAACCGCGCGAGTACCCGGGGCACACGCGTGGGCATGTCGCCACCCGCGCACCGAGATGCTGGCGGATGTCGAACGTGTTCTGCTGCCTGCGGCCCAACCCAGCCCTGCTGGACAAGGGGGTTGTGCACTGTCAGAGCAGTGACCCCACGGGCGCGAGCACCCGCGGAACTTCGGAACCGGACAAGTCTCCCATAGGCCCCGCATCCGTGCAACCCGGGCGTGTCGCGATCTGGGCGGCGTGTCGCAGAGCC
>Ga0265780_10007594_pt1 | contig 13280 bp, 11 predicted proteins | sample P1T30metagenome_FD_192432 | JGI IMG/M metagenome (GOLD analysis project Ga0265780, IMG submission 192432) | Plant litter microbial communities from East Loma Ridge, Irvine, California - P1 T30 | ecosystem: Environmental > Terrestrial > Plant litter > Unclassified | place: USA: California...
GGGCAGGTAGCCGTCGCACGACATCGCGTAGCACACGCGCGAATGGCCGAATGCATTCGCCAGCAGCACCGAGGCCAGGCCTGCCAGCGCGCCGATCTTGATCACGGTGGCGAAGGCCGGCATGCCGATGCGGTCGACCGCGAGCGCGATCGGATCGGGCACGCCCAGTTCTCTGAACGGCACCAGGCCGGTGAGCACGAAGGCGCTGAGCACATACAAGGCGGTGCACACCGCCAGCGAACCGAGGATGCCTACGGGTACGTCGCGCTGCGGGGCGCGCGTCTCGGCAGCGGCGGTCGAGACGGTCTCGAAGCCGAGGAAGGCGAAGAACAGCAGCGAGGCGGCGCGCGCCACGCCTTCCCAGCCATAGGTAAAGCCGCCCTCGTTGGGCGGCACGAAGGGCGTCCAGTTGCCCGGATCGACGGCTTGCGCGCCCACCAGGATGAAGCCGGCCAGCACGCCCACCTTCAGCACCACCAGCAAGGTGCTGACCAGCGAGTAGCGCGACATGCCGAGCGCCGCGATGCCGCCCGCGCACAGCACGGCCAGTGCCGCGACGAGATTGAACCCGGAGCCGAGCGACAGCACGTGGCGGCCGTCGACCTGGCTTGATTGCACCAGCGGCGTCGAGAGCGCTGCCGGCAGGTGGATGCCGAAGTCGCCCAGCAGGCTGCCCAGGTAGCCGGCGAAGCCCACCGCCAGCAGCGAGGCGGCCACGCTGTACTCGAGGAACAGCAGCCAGCCCAGGGCCCAGGCCGGCCCGCCGCCGAGCGTGCGCCGGCAATAGGTGTAGGCCGAGCCGGATTCGGGCATGGAGGACGCCAGCTCGGCGTAGCACAGCGCCACCAGCAGGCAGGCGACGCCGGCGATCACGAACGACACCGTCACCGCCGGCCCGGCGAAGCGGGCGGCCGCGGTGCCGGTCATCACATAGACGCCGGCGCCGAGGATGTTGGCGATGCCGAGCACCAGCAGCCCGCCCCAGCCCATGCTGGGGCGCAGGGCGCCAGTGGCCGCAGTCACGCCGCCGCTCACAGGCGCCAGTGCAGGCGCACGCCCGCGGTGCGTGGACGGATGATGAATTGCTGCTGGCCGAACGGTTCTTCGTTGCCGTAGCCGAAGGTCACGCCGCGCTTGTCGGCGATATTGTTGACGAACAGGCTCAGCTCCAGGTTATCGAACCACATCGCGTAGCGGGCGTCGAACTGGCTGAAGCCGTTGATGCGCTGGTCGGCCTGCTGCAGGTTGGCCGGCGCGTCCGAGATGTAGCGGCCGCTGAGCGTGAAGCTCGGCGTGTACTGGTTGTGCCAGCGATAGGTCATGGAGCTCGACAGCTGGTGCTTCGACGCGCCCGGCAGGGTCTGGCCGCTGCGCAGCGGCACCGTGGCTTCCAGCAGGTCTTCGGTCAGTTCGCCATTCAGATAGGTGTAGTTCAGGTTCAGGTCGAGGCTGTCCGTCGCGCGCCAGTTGCCCGAGAATTCGGCGCCGCGGATGCGCGCCTTGCCGGCATTGGTGCCGTAGCTCAGGTTGTCGGGCCGGTACAGGCGCACCTGCAGGTCTTCCCAGTCGATGTAGAAGGCGGCGGCGTCCAGGGTCAGGCGGCGGTCGAACAGGGCTGTCTTGACGCCCAGCTCGTAGTTGCGCAGCGAATCGCTCTTCCAGCCGGCCGGGGTGTCGAAGCCTGCCAGCGGGAAGATGCTGTTCGGGTTGCCGAAGCGGTAGCCTTCCGAAGCGACCGCGTACACCAGCGTGTTGGCGTCGGCCTTGTAGCCCAGCGAGATCTTGGGCGAGAAGCCGTCTTCGGCCTGGCGGCCCATCGGCGTGATCTGCGTTTGCGGGAACAGCACGCCGTAGCGCTCGTCCGAATTGGTCACCTCGGTGTCGAACCAGCGGCCGCCCAGGGTCAGCTTCCACTTGCCCAGGTTGGCCGAGGCTTCGCCGAACACGGCTTTCTCGTTGCCCCAGATATTCCCCCAGCCCCAGTAATAGTAGTCGCCGCGCAGCAGGTCGGCGCCGACCTGCGGCAGCAGCACGCCGTAGGCGCCTTGCGCCGACAGGTCTTCGTCGAAGCGTTTGGTGGTCTTCTGGTACGAGGCGCCGAGCAGCCACTCGAAGGCGCCGCCGGTCGGCGAGGCCAGGCGCAGCTCGTAGTTGCGGGTTTCGCTGCGGCCCAGCTGGCGGAACAGCTGCGGATCGCTGGTGCCGAGGTAACCGCCGTAATACGGCGTGTAGTCGAAGTGCAGCACCTGCGACTTTTTATTGTAGGCGGCGATGCCGGTCAGCTTGGCCCAGCCGAAGTCGTGGTCGAGGCGTGCGCTGTGCAGCGCGAAGTTCAGGTCGAAGCGGGTCGCCAGGGAGGTCGAGCGTTGCAGCTCGCCGTAGTTGGTCATGCGGTACGAGGCGTCGTCGGCGTCCGAGTCCTGCCACAGGCTGAGCCAGCTGAACTTGGTGGCGGCGCCCGGCGTCCACACCACCGACACGCGGCCATCGTCGACCTTGTTGTCGTTGCTGCCCTTGCGGTTGATGCCGATGTTGTCGAGGTAGCCCGGCTGGTCGCGGCGGCTGGCCACGAAGCGCACCGCCAGCTGGTCCTTGATCAGGGGGACGTTGACCATCGCCTTGCCGGTGTAGCCGATGCTGCTGGTGTTGCGGGTGGTGCTGATCGAGCTCTCGAGGGCGGCGTCGACGCCGCTGGCGTCGGCCTCGCGCGCCACGTAGTTGATGGCGCCGCCCAGCGAGGACGCGCCGTACAGGGTGCCTTGCGGGCCGCGCAGCACTTCGACCCGGCTGACGTCGAAGGTGTCGATGTCGGGGATCGATACCGCGTAGCCCGGTTCGCTCAGCGGGATCTCGTTGATGTAGTAGCCGGTCGGGCCCTGGCCCTGATCCAGGCCCGCCGTGGTGCCGACGCCGCGGATCACGGCGGTGGAGTTGCCGCTCGGGCCGGCGTTGAAGACGACGCCGGGCAGCTTGCCCAGGTAGTCGGCATACGACTCGGCGCCCAGTTTGCTCAGGGTGTCGCCGCTGATGGCGCTGGCGCCGCCCGCGATGTTCGACAGGCTCTGGCCGCGCTTGCCGATCACGACCACTTCTTCCGGCGCGTTGCCGCCTTGCGTTTCGTCGCGCGGAGAAGAGGGAGAGGATTGGGCGTGGGCCTGGACGGGGAAGAGGCCGAGGAGTGCCAGCGAGATGGCGGTGTGGCGCAGCAGTGCAGAAGATCTTGGTTTCATTCCAGATGACTTTCCGTAGCAGTTGGGCAGCGAGATGGGTAACACCCGTTGGATGGAAGCTTGTTCGTGGCTCTTGGTGGCCGCTTCCTTGTGTTTCAGGCACCGATCCACTGTAGGAGCAATCAGCAGCTCAGTCCATCCGGCCCGCCTGCCGCTTCCATATGCTATGTCATTGAGTTGTAATGACTTTTTTGAGCGATGCACAAGATTCGGTGCTTGCGCCCATGCAAATTAGGCAGAATCTGCACGATTCCACTGTGCAAATAGGCAGTTCCTGCACTACACCGCCGAAACAGCCGTTTCCCTGGCTGCGCCAATCTGATGCACGCCCTGGCTTGCGGACATGGCGAGCACGCGGATAGTGCGTCCGGCGTCACATTGCAGTGCACGCAGTTCGGTCGGCGTCATCGACACGATGCCGTCGACGGCGGCCGCGCTGCTGGCGACTACCCTGAAGGCGTCCGCTTCCGTGGTGCAGGCCAGTGACTTGCGGTCGCCCTCCGCCGCGACGCGCGCGGCCGCGACGGTCGCGACCACGCTCTCGCGCGTGGCGCGCAGCCCATGCGCGCTGGCCTGCAGCACCGGGCCGCCGTCGAAGATGTCGATGTAGGCGCCGGCATGCATGCCCTCTTGCTCCAGCAGGCGCCGCGCCGGCGCCGTGTCGACGTGGGTCTGGCCGATGGCGGCGCGCGCGGCATCGGACAGGAAGCAGGTGTAGATCGGATAGCGCGGCATCAGCTCGGCGATATAGCTCTTGGCGCCGGGCCGGCACAGGTCGTCGGCGCGGGCGAAATCCATGCCGAAGAATTTGCGGCCGACGCTCTCCCAGAAGGGCGAGCCGCCGCCGGCCTGGTACCCGCGCATCTCGGCGAACACGCCGCGCGTAAACAGGTGCGGAAACTGGGCGATGAACATGAAGCGGCTCTTCGACAGCAGCCGGCCGTTGCCGCCGCGCCGGTAGTCGGGATGCAGGAACAGCGAGCACAGTTCGGCGCTGCCGGTCAGGTCGTGCGACAGGTACAGCACCTCGTGCCGAACGTAGACGCCGGTCGCCGCCGCCGAATGCACCAGGGTGCCCAGCCGGTAGTTATAAAAGGGCTCGTCGAGTCCGACGGCAGCCTTGATCGCGGCAATGCCGCCGATCCGGCCCTGCGCCAGGTCGTCCAGCACGAACACGTAGTCGCGCAGTTCCGGGGCCACGGTCTGGGCGAACGAGGCTTGCGACAAGGCGAGGCGCTCGGCCAGGGCCTGGCGGTCGGCCTTCAGCGTGGTCATGCCGGGACCGGCGCAGGCGGCCAGCTGCAGGACCGCATCGAGGTCGGATGGTTGTGCCGCGCGCACGATGAGCATGGGATCTCCCTGGTTGTTGGCAGACCGAAAACTCTAGGGTGAAACGTGGCTGTCGTCCAACTGCCGAAAAGTCGGGATGGATTCGTCCAGGCGATTGATTACAAAGACAATTTGCTCGTCGTCGCGCAAGGTTCGCGACGCCGGCGTGGGGCAGAACCGTCGATTCGCTTGTCGCGGCAAGTAATTTCGCCAGTTCCTGCACCCGGGATTTCATGGAAATCGGGTACGATTCTTGCAAACAACAGCGGAGCAAGTCGCCGACGTTGATGGCGTCCGCACCACCAGGAGACCATCATGACCCAGAAAGAAATCGACCGCATCGACCGCAAGATCATGGATCTGCTGCAGCAGGATGCGCGCGTGACCAACCAGGCGCTGGCCGACAAGGTCGCCCTGTCGCCCAGCGCCTGCCTGCGCCGGGTGCGCGACCTGGAGGAGCGCGGTTTCATCACCGGCTACCGCGCCCAGATCGCGGTCGACAAGATCCGCAACGTGCTGATCGTGCTGGCCCAGGTCTCGTTCGAGCGGCACACGATGAACGACTTCGGCGCCTTTGACGACTGCATCGCCGGCATGCCCGAGATCGTCGAATCCTGCCGCGTGAGCGGCCTGTACGACTACATGCTGCGCGCGGTGGTCGACGATATGCAGGACTGGAAGCGGCTGATGCTGGTGCTGCTCAATGGCGGCTTCGGCGTCGAGAAGATCGTGTCGCACTTCCTGATGGACGAGATGAAGTCGTTCAGCGGCTACCAGCTGATTGCCGATCCGGCCACGGAGCAGAGGAAGCCGGCGCGCGTGCGCGAGGCGGCGCCGGCGCTCGATGCCGGCGCGCTGCGGCCGGCGTTGCGCTAAGCCGCCTGTCCGGCGGCGACATCGACCACCCACGTCACGCCGAAACGGTCCTTGAGCATGCCGTACAAGGGCGACCATTTGGCCGGCGCCAGCGGGTGCACGATGCTCGCTTCCTGCGCCAATCCCTCCCACAGCTCCCTGATCTCTTGCTCCGAACCGCCGCGCAGCGAGACGAAGAAGGCGTTCTCGCCCTGATGCCACGGCGTGCCGCTCGCCACGTCGAAGGCCATGATGCGAAAGCCGTCGGGGGCGGCCACCTGGCCCCAGGCGATCCGGTCCGCATCCGCCGGGTCGGCGACGCGGCCGAACTGGGCGTAGGTGACCTGCGCGATGTCGCCACCGAACACGGCCTGATAAAAAGCCAGCGCGGCGCGCGCCTGGCCCTGGAAGTTGAGGTGGGTGACTACCTGGACGGACATCGAAAACTCCTTGGTGGGGTGTGGAAGACGGGTGCTACTATAGCCATCCGTCCTGCCAGTTTTTGTCAGTAGAAGATGTCGCGTACAAACCGTTTATTTCATCTGCTCGATGCGCTGCGCCGCCTGCCCGCGCCGGTCACGGCGGCCCAGCTGGCGCGGGAAACCGGGGTGTCGGTGCGTTCGGTCTACCGCGACATCGAGACCCTGCGTGCGGGCGGCGCAGAGATCGGCGGCGAGCGCGGTTTCGGCTACACGCTGGTCGAAGACGGCACCCTGCGTCCGCAGACCTTCAGCCGCATCGAGATCGAGGCGCTCACCCTCGGATTGGCCGAAGTGCGCGGCATGGGCGACCCGCAGCTCGTCGCGGCGGCGGAAGCGGTGCTGGCCAAGGTGGCTGCGACGCTGCCGTCGCTGGGCCAGCAGCACCTGCTGCATGCGGTGTCGCGGGTCCATCATTTCAGCGAGCGTTTCGCGCAACTGCCCGACATGGCGCTGATCCGCGCCTGCTGCTGGCGCGAAGAGGCGCTCACGATCGACTACGTCGACCGCGACGGCGCTGCGACCAGTCGCACGATCTGGCCGCTCGCCATCGTCTACCTCGACCGGATGCTGGTGGTGCTGGCGCGCTGCTGCCTGCGCGAGGACTTCCGGATGTTCCGCGCCGACCGCATCGCCTCGGTCGCGGCCACCGGCATCAGCTTCAGGCCGCGCCGCGCGGCGCTGTTGCGCGACTACGGCGCCAGGCTGGCCGACGCCGGATCGTTGCGCGTGCGGGCCTGAACTGTCCTTTCATGGCGGCTTTTCAATCCTGACCAGCAAAGCGCAAAGCGGGGTCAGGTCTGACATTCGGACACGAGCCCAGCCGTCAAAAACATTTATTGTCGAGGCCGTGTCTAAAAGTCAGACCTGACCCTGCTGGTGAGACGCTATCATGGCGGCTTTTCAAGCCAGACCAGGAGACAACCTTGCAAGCCAACACCCTGACGCTGCATGCCCTCATGCTCGCCAGCCTGGCGACGGTATCCGTCGCTCACGCCGCCTCCGCGCCGCAGATCACCGCGGGCCGCACCATCTTCCAGAACAACTGCGCCAGCTGCCACACCGTCGATTCGAAGTTGTCGCCGCTGGCCGGCCCCGGCATGTTCGGTGTCGTCGGCCGCAAGGCCGCAGGCGTCCCGGGCTTCGGTTATTCGGGCGCGCTGGCCAAGGCCGGCGCCGCGGGCCTGGTCTGGACCCGCGAAGAACTGGACGTGTTCCTGCTCGACCCGGCCAAGCGCGTGCCCGGCACCACGATGCCGGTCGGCCTGCCGGACCAGAAGATGCGCACGGCGCTGATCGACTACCTGGCCAGCCTGCAAGGCCCTGCCACCGCCGCCGCCGCGCCGGCCGCCGCCGCCAAGCCGGCCGACCGCGCCGGCGCCTGGGACGATACCCAGCCCGGCAAGGTCTTCCACATCAAGCCGACCGACCTGGCCAAGCCGTTTGCCACCGACAGCGCCGGCAACAGTCCGCGCGTGCAGGCGCGCCCGAACGGCACCACCCCTAGCGTGATGCCCGGCTTCGAGGTGAGCGTGTTCGCCCAGGATGCCGACAAGCCGCGCGTGGCGCTGCGTGCGCCGAACGGCGACGTGTTCCTGGCCGCGACCGGCGCCGGTGAAGTGAAAGTGCTGCGCTCGAAGAACGGCGACAAGGCCGATACCGCCGAAGTGTTCGCCACCGGCCTGTCGCGTCCTTACGGCATGGCGTTCTGGCCTTCCGGCGCCAACCCGCAGTATCTGTACGTGGCCAATGTCAATTCGGTGGTGCGCATCCCTTACCGCAACGGCGACCTGAAGGCGCGCGCGCAAGCCGAGGTGGTGATCCCCGAGCTGTCCGAGACCAGCGGCGGCCACACCACCCGCACCCTGGTGTTCTCGAAGGACGACAAGACGCTGCTGCTGTCGATCGGCTCGGCCACCAACGTCGCCGCCGACATCGGTCCCAAGCCGCCGTTGCCGATCGCCGAGTGGGAGAAACGGCATGGCTTCGGCGCCGCCTGGGGCGTCGAGACCGACCGCGCCACCGTGATGGCCTTCGACCCGGACGGCAAGAACCGCCGCACCTATGCGACCGGCCTGCGCAACTGCGTCGGCCTGCTGGTGTATCCAGCCACCGGCGACGTGATGTGCAATGTGAACGAGCGCGACGCGCTGGGCGACAACCTGCCGCCGGACTACCTGACCCGCGTGAAGCAGGGCGGCTTCTACGGCTGGCCGTGGTACTACATCGGCGACAACGAGGATCCGCGCCTGAAGGGCATTCGTCCTGACCTGAAGGGCAAGACGATCACCCCCGACGTGCTGCTGCAGGCCCACTCGGCGCCGCTGGGCATGGTGGTCTACCACGCGCCGGAGGGCGCCAAGAACGCCTTCCCGAAGGAGTACGAGGGTGAGGTGTTCGTCGCGCTGCACGGCTCCTGGAACCGCGGCGTGCGCACCGGCTACAAGGTGGTGCGCGTGTTCATGAAGGATGGCGTGCCCACCGGGCAGTACCAGGACTTCATGAGCGGCATGGTGATCAGCGACCGCGACGTCTGGGGCCGCCCGGCCGCGGTCGAAGTCGCGGCCGACGGCGCGTTGCTGGTGGTGGACGATGCCGGCGGCACCGTGTGGCGCATTGTTCCGAAACGCTAGATCAGAACCGGCGCTTGCGCTAGGATGGGATCGACGCGGCGGCCGCCGCGTCGATCACTGGACACCATGATCCGGAGCAGCGCATGCGACACCCCGGCATTATTCTGGCAGTTTTCCTGGCCCTCGCCCACGGCGCCTGCGCCGCCACGCAAGCGGAACCCGTCCTGCTGCCGATGGCCCCGGCCATCCATGCGGAGCGCATGCCCCGCGACGCAGCCTGCGCCGGACTGATCGAACGCGCCTTGGCGCGCGACGCCCAGGGCGGGTTCGAGCTGGCCGGCATGCTCATCACGAACGTCGATCCGAAGCCGGGCCATTCAAAGGGGGCGCTACGTCCCACCGGCAGCCATCCGGCCGACATCCCGACCCGGCAACTGGACGGCACCTTCCGCTCGCTGTTCGTCAACTGCGAAACGCGCCAGGCTTATGTTTCAAAGCGTGGCGCGGTCATCGACATCACTTACTGGTACGGGCCGTTCGGCCTGTGAACCCTCAGGCTGCCAGCGGCGCGGCCTTGTGGCCGGCTGCGGCATCCAGGCTGTAGGCGCCGGCGCCGAACGCCACCACCTGCAGCAGGCCACCGGACATCGCGACGTTCTTGAGCAGGTGGATCAGCTGGTTCTGGTCGCCGATCGCATTGTGGAAGACGAAGGCCGTCACCAGCGAGAACACCGCCAGGCCGGCCGCGACGAGGCGGGTCTTGTAGCCGAGGACAAGCAGGGCGCCGCCGCCGATCTCGATGGCGATCGCGCCGATCAGGGCGAGCGAGGCGAAAGGCAGGCCGGCCGATTGGATGTAACCCAGGGTCGCCTCCGGCGCCAGCGCCTTGCCGATGCCGCTGAAGACGAAGATCGCGGCCATCAGGATGCGGCCGATGGCGGGGATGATGGATTGGCTGGTCTGGGTGGCGCTGGTGTTGGCGGACATGGTCGTTCCTTTCGAATGGTTATTTTGGGTGACGCCATCTCGTGTGCGGCGTCCATGTAGATCATCTTAGACCCATCTGATCGATCCAAGAAGCCTATATAATTCGATATCAACTATCGATGGAGTAGATGGATGCTCGACGGGATGTCCATGGACCAGCTGCGCACTTTTATTGCCGCAGCCGATGAGGGCAGCTTTTCCGCCGCCGGCCGCAAGCTGCGGCGCGCGCAGTCGGTGGTGAGCCACACGCTGGCCAATCTCGAGGCGCAGGTGGGCTTCGCGCTGTTCGACCGCTCGGGACGTTATCCGCAGCTGACCGAGGCCGGACGCGCCCTGCTGGCCGAGGCGCGCCACGCGGCCGACAGCATGGATGCGTTCAAGGCGAAGGCGCGCACGCTGGCCGAAGGCCTGGAGCCGGAGCTCTCGGTGGCGGTCGACGTGATGTATCCGATCGCGAAGCTCACCGAGGCGGTGCAGGCCTTTCACCTCGAATTTCCATCGACGCCGCTGCGTCTATATGTCGAGGCGCTCGGCGCCGTGGTGCAGCCGCTGCTCGATGGCCAGTGCCGCATCGCGGTGATCGGTTCGTTCCCCGAAGTGCCGGCCGCCTGCGCCTCGGAATACCTGCTCGGCGTGCAGGCGGCAACCGTGGTCGCGCCTGGCCATCCGCTGGCGCGCACCGAGGGCACGGTGATGCGCGCACAAGCGCAGCACTATGTGCAACTGGTACTGACCGACCGCTCGACGCTGACCCGGGGCCGCGACTTCGGCGTGCTGTCGCCGCGCATCTGGCGCCTGGCCGACCTCGGCGCCAAGCACGCCTTCCTGCGCGCCGGCCTGGGCTGGGGGAATATGCCGTTGCATATGGTCGAGCAAGACCTGGAAAGCGGCGCGCTGGTGCGCATCGAACTCGAAACGCATCCGGTGCTCGGATCGGGCTTTTCGATGCACGCGATCTTCATGCGGGACCAGCCGCCGGGCCCGGCGGGGCGCTGGTTCATCGAGCGCCTGAAATGCGGCGGCTGATGGCCAATGCGTTCTCCTGACGCGCCGGCAGCGGCGGCGCGGCGCGCCGCGCCGGGGTAGCGTCATGGTGCATGGGGTAGGCGCTTACGCCCGGTGGATGGTTTCGCGCCCGCCGGGCATCCGGTCGACCGCGTAGCGGCCCGCGCCGAATGCCGCCACCTGCAGCAGGCCGCCGGCGATCGCGATGTTCTTGGCCAGCTGGATGGCCTGCGCGATGCCGTCGAACGGACTGTGGAAGATGAGGCCGGCGACCAGGCAGTACACTGCGAGGACGAGCGCCACCATGCGCGTCCTGATGCCCAGGACGAGCATGGCGCCGCCGCCCAGCCCTAGCAAGACGGCAATGGCCAGGCCGAGATGGGCAAAGGGCAGGCCCGCCGAGCGGATTGCCTCGATGGTGTGGCCAGGGTCCAGTACCTTTTCGATGCCGCTGAAGAGGAAGATGATGGCCATCATGATGCGGCCGAGTGCCGGGACGGCTGAGGGACTGTCGTGGCGCAAATGGGATGACATGGATGGTCCTTTCGACTGGCGTAATTGGGTGAGGAAAGTGCGCTTTCGCGTACAGCCAGACTTACTCGGATGACGTTGATTCAGATGCAGTGGCGCGTTGGCGGGTACTTTGCGGACATGCGGCGCTGGAAACTGGAATACGGCCCGCTGACAGCGGCAAGATGCCGGCGTGATTCCAGCTTATCGATCAGTTGAAATGCGATAGGTAAAGGCTGCAGCGCATGCGGGGCATGTCACCGATTGGCGCGTGGATGCGCAATTCACCGTTCAAATCACGCGACTTTTTTTGCGATTCACGGTTGCGCGCTCACAAAGAATGCGCGTACTTTACGTGATTGAATTTGTCAAATCGAGAAGATGTGATATTGTCGCGGGCATCGGGCAAAATCGATCGAATAATAGGACGCTGAACCAAACAGTATGCACGGAAGCGAAGCGAAAAGAACAAGCCGGCTTGTCTGACCAATTGCTCAGGCAAGGCGGCTTTTTCTTTTCGCACCCGCAAGGGTAGCGATGTGAAACGCTGGAACGGTGACCTGTCGACGTTGGCTGAAGCGCTGCAACTGTGAGGAGTTGCAGCAGTTCAGCCGGTGCCGGATTCATTGGCCTAAATCGACGCTTGCTTTGGTCCGATGAATAATTCGCCGGGTTTGATCCGGCGGGTTTTAAACCTTGAGCGTATTTCTCATCGCAGATGAAGGAGAACAAGAATGGCAACCGCTAAGAAACCAGCAGCAAAGGCAGCAGTAAAGAGCGCGCCTTCGTCCACGACGAAGTCGAATGCAAAGACTGCAGCAGAGAAACCAGTCGCAAAGAAAGTCGCGACCAAGACCACCACCACCAAGGCAGCCACCAAGCCGGCAGCCAAGGCAGTGAGCAAGCCGGCAGCGAAAACCGCTGCTAAGCCTGTTGCAAAGAAAGCTACTGCTACCAAGACCGCCGCGACCAAAACCACTGCTACCAAAGCAACGGCCAAAACCGCGACCAAATCGGCAGCAAAGCCTGCAGTGAAGAAAGCCGCTGCTAAACCAGCAGCTAAGTCGGCAGCTAAGTCGGCAACCAAGCCGGCAGTGAAGAAAGCCGCTGCTAAACCGGCCGCGAAGAAAGCCGTCGCTAAACCGGCAGCCAAGAAAGCCGCCGCTAAACCGGCAGCCAAGCCGGCTGCCAAGAAAGCTGCTGCTAAACCAGCAGCTAAGTCGGCAACCAAGCCGGCAGCAAAGAAAGCCGCCGCTAAACCAGCAGCCAAGCCGGCAGCGAAAAAGGCCGCCGCTAAACCAGCCGCCAAGTCGACCGCTAAAACCGCGACCAAAGCCGCAGCTAAACCTGCAGCCAAAAAAGCGACTGCAAGCAAGGCCGCCGCTAAACCGGTAGCGAAGAAAGCGACCGCCACCAAGGCAGCCGCCAAACCGGCAGCGAAGAAAGCGACCGCGACCAAAACCGCCGCCAAACCGGCAGCGAAGAAAGTCACCGCAAGCAAAACCGCCGCCAAACCGGCAGCAAAGAAAGCGACCGCGACCAAAACCGCCGCCAAACCGGCAGCGAAGAAAGCGACTGCGACCAAAACCGCCGCAAAACCGGCAGTAAAGAAAGCGACCGCGACTAAAACCGCCGCCAAACCGGCAGCGAAAAAAGCGACCGCCACCAAAACCGCCGCAAAACCAGCTGTGAAGAAAGCGTCGCCCGCAGCAAAAAAAGCCTCGCCGGCCGCTAATAAAGCTGCGCCGGCTGCAAACAAGGCTGCTCCAGCCGCTAAAAAAGCTGCTCCAGTGAAAGCTGCAGCAACCAAGACCGTTGCCGCCAAGCCAGAAGTCAAGCCAGCAGTCGTGGCCAAGGCCGAAGCCAAGCCGGAAGCAAAAGTCGACACCAAGGCCGATACCAAGCCGGAAGTGAAGACCGACGCCAAGGTCGAAGCCAAGCCGGAAGCGAAAAAGCCAGCGGCCAAGAAACCGGCTGCCAAGCCGGCAGCGACGACCACCGCCGCGCAACCGGCAGCCGCACCTGCGGCCGCTCCGGCAGCGCCAAGCGCGGCTCCTGCAGCAAAGACCGTGCTGGCGCCGACCGCCTGGCCGTTCCCGACCAGCAGCCGTCCTTAATACCGGACGACTCCCGACCGGCCGTGCGCCATGTGCGCATGGCAAGTCGGGTCTGCTTCAGGCACAATGCCGCTGTGTGATTGTTCGCACAGCGGTTTTTTTTTAGGAGAGTCCGTGCTGTCCATTCTTCAGTTTATCGTCGATATCATCGCAGGCTTGCTGGGTGGGGTGCTGCTGCTGCGCTTCTGGTCGAAC
>Ga0265780_10007595_pt1 | contig 13280 bp, 11 predicted proteins | sample P1T30metagenome_FD_192432 | JGI IMG/M metagenome (GOLD analysis project Ga0265780, IMG submission 192432) | Plant litter microbial communities from East Loma Ridge, Irvine, California - P1 T30 | ecosystem: Environmental > Terrestrial > Plant litter > Unclassified | place: USA: California...
GAAACTGATCACCCTATGAGTGCCGGGCGTGTTCATTTAGGAGTAACTTATAACTTTTAAAATACTGAAATGAAAAAATTAACAACAATACTATTAGGTTTAATTCTACTATTTTTTGCGGCTTGCCAAACAGAACCAGACGCTAATGCGGTAAAAAAAGAGGTGTTAAATATCCATGATAAATTGATGATGGATGGGGAGAAAGTTGTCAAAAACAGGATGAAATTAGATTCACTTTTAAAAAGTAATCAAATAAAATCTGTCGATGATTCTTTGAGACTGGCAGGTTTAGTTGCTAAACTGAATACTGCTGATGAGCATATGATGGATTGGATGCATTTTTTTAAAGATGATTTTAAAGGAAAAAATGCAGAAGAAGATCTGGCCTATTACAAATCTGAAATGATAAAAGTAAGAGCCATAGAAGATCAGTATATTAAAGTTACCAAGTCATCAGACTCTGTTTTGCAACTTTACAATATCAAACCAACCCCAAAAATGGAGATGGAACATCATCAGCACTAATTTACCCTAAATGTTCGTCGCACTGAATTGAGGTTCTTATCACTTAAAAAATGTGGTACCTAATCTCCAGGGCGACGAATCGTTTAAGATTTAATTCCTTCCTCCAAGACAGAGGTTGTATATTTACATTTTAATTAATCATCATGAATAAATTTATTTTACCCATAGTAATTTGTTTGCTATCCTTTACCATATTTTCATCTTGTCAGCAAGAAAAAAAACTTCCATTTTATGGTGAGCGTTATGCTGAAACTGTAAAAGATGCTGCGGGTGTTGAAAAAATTGATACGGTCTATCAAACAATTCCGAATTGGTCGTTTTTAAATCAGGATAGTGTGATTACGACAAATAAAGTAACTGATGGAAAAGTCTATATTGCAGATTTTTTCTTTACATCTTGCACCACCATTTGCCCAACTATGCATCGTAACTTGATGACGGTTTACAACGAATTTAAAACCAATGCTGATGTGATGTTTATATCTCACACCATCGATTTTAAATATGATAAACCATCTGCATTAAAAAGGTACGCAAAAAAACTAGGGGTAGATGGCCCAAAATGGCAATTTCTTTATGGAAGCAAAGACAGTGTTTACACACTTGCTGAAAAAAGTTATCTTGTAGCAGTTGGGGAAGATGCTACCGCAAAAGATGGCTATATCCATCAGGGATATTTAGTTTTAATCGATAAAGACAGACGAATTCGTGGTGCTTACGATGGTACAAAAGAAGATCAAGTGGAACAGTTGAAAAAAGATATACCGGTTTTATTGGCTGAATATAAAAATTAAACTGTTCAGTATCATCATTTCGACCGAAATGGAGAAATCTCCGTAATTAGCTTAAGAGATTTCTCGGATTCATTTCATTCTGCTCGAAATGATGATACTTTAATGTAAAACTCCTATGCGCAAATACATCATAAATTCTATTTTTCTATTTTCAGTATTAGCTGTAATTATTTCTTGCCAAAGCCAGGAAACGATTGATTTGCAAAACTACATGTCTAACGGAAAAGATATTTACAATGCAAAATGCCAGAACTGCCATGGCCAAAACGGCGAAGGTTTAGGTCAGCTTGCTCCGCCTTTAACAGATTCTGTTTTCTTGAAAGAAAATAAAACGCGTCTGGCTTGCATCATCAGAAATGGAACCGAGGAGAAAATGGTAATTCATGGTAAAGAATACAAAGAAAAGATGCCAGGATTTCCTGAACTGGCAGATATTGATGTGGCTCAGGTAATGGTTTTCGTAACGAACTCGTTTGGAAATCATCAGGGCTTTATACCCTACTCGCAAGTTTCTACTCAACTACAGAATTGTAAATAATAAAAATTCTTGAATTTATCTGGTTTTAAAAGCCCATCTTTGCGCAAAATGCAGGTTGTTCTATCGCTGTTCCGATTTATCGGAAGAGAGGAAAGTCCGGGCAACGCAGGGCATCTCGCTTTCTAACGGAAAGGAGTTTAGGATTGAAAACCTGAACTACGGATTAGTGCAACAGAAAATATACCGCCCCGAGTAATTGAGGTAAGGGTGAAAACGTACGGTAAGAGCGTACGAGCATTGCAGGCGACTGTAGTGGTTTGTAAACCCCGAGAGTTGAAAGACCAAATAGGCTAACGCATGTAGGGCTGCCCGTCCGATGTTAGTGGGTAGGTCGTTAGAGATAAACGGCAACGTTTGTAGTGGATTAATGATAGAAATCCTGAGCAATCAGGAAACAGAACCCGGCTTATAGACCTGCATTTTTTCTTCTTTTGAAATTAACAAGTTTCTCTACCTCAGTAGAACTGAAGAATCTATCCTTCGCGATACGCAATTGCATAATTGCACTAACCAGTATGATGGAAATGGCTTGTCCCGGTTTTTATTGGGGCTACAATCTGCCGTCGGGCTTAAATATCTAGTAAAAATCTTTCGGTTGTTTTGCAATTAAAAAACTTAAAACCTTTTTAGCAATTTCTCGTTTATAGGCTAAATTGATTGTACAAAAAACTATACATTAATTTAAAAACAATATATTAGCATTTCAATTAGAATAAGAATACCAAAATGGCCAAACTATTAATTATTGATGATGAGCGGGCAATTAGAAGCACCCTACGCGAAATCTTAGAATATGAAAATTACGACGTTGAAGATATCGATAACGGTATTGACGGCCTCGAAATGATTAAGAAAACAAATTTCGACCTCGTTCTTTGCGACATCAAAATGAATAAGATGGATGGTATGGAAGTGCTGGAACAAGCGCAAATCCTCAAACCAGACTTGCCTTTCATTATGATTTCTGGTCATGGTACGGTAGAAACAGCAATCGAGGCGAGCAAAAAAGGAGCCTTCGATTTTATTTCTAAACCACCAGATTTAAATCGTCTTTTAATTACCGTTCGGAATGGTTTAGATCGTGGAAATTTAGTTACCGAAACAAAAGTTTTAAAGCGTAAAGCGAGTAAAACAAGGGAAATTTTAGGCGAATCAGAAAGTATTTCTAAAATTAAAGAGACAATTGAACGTGTAGCTCCGACAGAAGCACGTGTTTTAATTACAGGTGCAAATGGTAGCGGTAAAGAGCTGGTTGCCCGCTGGTTACATGAAAAATCTAATCGTGCCGATAGTCCACTAATTGAGGTGAATTGCGCTGCAATCCCATCCGAACTCATTGAGAGCGAACTTTTTGGACATGAAAAAGGTTCATTTACATCAGCAGTTAAGCAACGTATTGGCAAATTTGAATTGGCAAACGGCGGAACTTTGTTTCTGGATGAAATCGGAGACATGAGCCTATCCGCACAGGCAAAAGTGCTTCGAGCGCTTCAAGAACATAAAATTTCGCGTGTTGGGGGCGAGAAAGAAATTGAAGTAAACGTTCGTGTTTTGGCGGCAACAAACAAAGATCTTTTGAAAGAGATTGAAGATGGAAATTTCCGTATGGATTTATACCACCGACTAAACGTAATTAACATCCATGTTCCGCATTTAACGGAACGTACCGATGACATTCCTGTAATTGCCCAAAATTTTTTAGAAAGCATTTGTAATGATTATGGTATGCCTGTTAAGAAAATTAACGATGGCGGTATGGCAGCTTTGCAGGCGTTACCTTGGACAGGTAATGTTCGTGAATTGCACAACATGATTGAGCGTTTAATTATTTTAAGTGATAAAGTGATTACCGAAAACGACGTTCGTGCTTTTGCTAACCCTGGTGGCGGAACCAATATTGGTGCTGCAACAAGTACGCAAATTGCTGGCGCTGCAGGCGGCTCAGGCATGTCATCATCTTTTGATAGCTTTAGTAATTTCCAGGATTATAAAGACCATGCTGAGAAAGAATTTATCAAATTTAAGCTGGAAAAAAATAACTGGAATGTATCGAAAACAGCAGATGAGATTGATATCCAAAGGAGTCATCTATACAGTAAAATTGAAAAGTTTGGGTTGAAGAGAGTTGATAATCCCTAGCCCAATCAAGAAAGAACGAATAGCAAGTTAGCTATAAGATTATAGAACTTAAAAGGTTGGAATAGTTAAGACTTCTTAATTATTCTAACCTTTTTTATTAAGTAATTTTTGGACATACAGGAATGCTAAAAGTCAAAAGCGAACTTGAAGGAACTGGCATTTAGCCCATATAATCATTTTGTCTCATCAGCAACGCCCTGTACTTGTTAAAGATCGCAGTTTTTGAAACGAAGCCGATATACTGATTCTCTTTATTAATTACAGGTAGAATCCATAAGTTTTCCTGCTCCATTTTTTCCAACACAACCTTTAAGTCTTCGTTGTCGTAAATGGTACCTGGCGCCTGCTGAACTAAATGTGATGCAGTTAAGGTTGCCTTTTCATCATTGTTCAAGAGTTTATTAAAAATATCTTCAACGTAGATAATTCCCTTAAAATCTCCTAGTTCTGCCGTAACTGCACAAATATTTTTATGGGATTTTAAAATCTCACTCATTTTACCCGACATCAAATCATCCATATTCAGCACAGGATAATTTTTTTCTATCAGGTATTTTAACTTCATCTGATTTAAAACTGTCGTGTCTTTATCTTCATGAGAAAGCAATTCACCCTTATCAGCAAGCACCTTGGTATAAATAGAATGCTTTTGCGAACTTCTGTTAACTGCATAAGATATGGCGGTAGTAATCATCAATGGAACCATTAAAATATAGCCGCCTGTAATTTCAGCGATCAGAAAAATACCAGTTAATGGCGCATGCATAATAGCGCCCAAAGCTGCAGCCATACCCGCAACAATAAAATTAGAAACGTTTAACTGCGCAACGCCGGAAAGATTCACCATATAGGCGAAGATGAAGCCAATTAATCCGCCCATAATTAAACTGGGAGCAAATGTTCCGCCATTTCCACCAGCGCCCAGGGTAACCAAGGTGGCAATAGACTTCATGAAAATAGTAACAATTGTAAATAGAATAACCAAGGCTGGAATGCTGCTGTAATCAGAAAATATGCTGTTGTTAATCACAGCTAAATAATCGCCTTTAAGCAAACTTTTTATCGTAATGTAACCCTCGCCGTAAAGTGTCGGAAAGAGAAAAACTAAAGCCCCAAGCATTAAACCACCAACAATAACTTTGGTATATGGATGTTTTATTTTATAAAAAAAACCCTTAACTGCGTAGTTGGCTTTTGTAAAATAGATTGAAAACAAACCGATGATCAGGGCCAGAATCACATAATAAAACAAAGCATTTATTTTCCAGCCTTCTGTTACCAGAAAGAATAACTGCTGCGTATAAAACAGCCTGGCTACAACAGCTGCTGTGGCTGCTGATAGTAAAAGTGGAATGAAAGCAGGAATGGTAAATTCTGGAAGCAATATTTCTATAGCAAACACAATCCCCGCAACCGGACTATTAAAAGCCCCAGCTATGCCGGCCGCTGCACCACAAGCTACGAGCATGGTGATTTCCCGATAGGATAAGCCTAAAAACCTGCCCAAGTTGGATCCAATTGCGGAACCACTTGTTACAATTGGTGCTTCTAACCCTGTAGAACCACCAAAGCCTACCGTAACGGCTGCCGTGATAATTTGCGAATAGATATTGTGTGGTTCTACCCTACTAGATTTTTTAGATATTGCATACAATAATGGTGTTAAACCAGTTTCGAACTTGGTTTTCCGGATGAAGTATTTAATGTATAAGACAGTTAAAAATATACCAATCATCGGGAATAGCAAGTACAGATAATATTTGTACTTCCATTGCCAATCTGACTGTAAAAACTCCTCAATGTGATGGGTTAAACTCTTTAAAACAGCTGCCGCCAAACCAGCTAATATACCAACAATAACAGCAAGAATGATTAGGAAATTACGGTTTGATATTTTCGATTTTCTGTATTGGTTAATCTTATCAAGGTAATTTACAAATCGGATGTACATGTTGTGTTGTATTTCAGGTTGTCAATTCTTATGCATCAAACTTGTCAAGAAGTTTGATCAAGGTTGCAAAATCTTTAGGATATGGCGCATCAATTATTATATCCTGATCATTTAAACCTTTAAAAACCAAATGTCTGGCGTGGAGGGCAAAACGCTTCATAATAGGCTGTTCTTCTTCACCCTTGGTTAGTTTGTAACCTCTTTTTATTGATGACAGAAACACGGGTTTTCCTTTGTACATATCATCGCCTACTATCGCAGCACGTTGCGTAGCCAGGTGAATGCGGATTTGGTGCATCCTACCAGTAATCGGCTTACATTCTACTAAGGTATAGTGTTTATAATATTTTACTGAATCGAAAATAGTTTCTGCTCTTTTACCTTCTGCCCTATCTATGGTTACATTTTTATTGCCATCATTCAAGATGGGTAAATCAACCAATAGTTTATCAAAAATAACGTGTCCATCTACCACAGCATGATAAGTTTTATCCACTTTTCTACGTTCGAATTGCATGGATGCATGACGATATCCTTCTGGATTTTTGGCAATAATCAAAGCACCTGAGGTTTCCTTATCTAAACGGTGGCAAACCTGCGCATCATCGCTATATTGTTTTGCCAAACGCAACACATTGGTTTCGCCTGAACCGCCTCTTTCATCAAGTGATGCTAAAAACGGTGGTTTGTTAATGACGATAAAATCGTTGTCTTCGAAGAGAATAAGGTCTTTAAAATTTGGGTACTTCAAACTGCAGAATATTAATGTGCTGCAAAAATACGGAATTTATTTTTTTAAGGTGCCGTCAGTCTGAATTTATTTACTAAGTATATAGGGTGATGATTGGGAATTCAGAAAATCCCAAAGAAAATGTGACAGCTCTTTGGCAAAATAAAAACACAGATTAATCAACAGCTAAAATCTGCGTTAATCTGTGTTTATCTATTTTAATATTTTATTAAGATAGCTCGAACTTATAGCCAACTCCTTTTACTGTGGATACATAAGTTTCACCTAATTTTTCGCGAAGTTTACGGATGTGAACATCAATAGTACGATTGGTAACTACAACCGAATCTTCCCAAATATTTTTAAGAATCGACTCACGGGTATAAACTTTGCCTGGTTTTGAAGCTAAAAGGTATAACAATTCAAATTCTTTTTTTGCAAGTACCACTTTATTGCCTGCCTGAAAAACGAGATAGGCTTCGCGATCAATTACTAAATCGCCAATTTCTAATTTATTTTCTGAAACCTCTTCTGTACCTGTGTTTCTTCTTAAAATTGCGTTAATCCTACTCACCAAAGCACGCGGTTTGATGGGTTTTGCAATATAGTCGTCGGCACCAACATTGAAACCCGCAATTTCCGAGTATTCTTCACTTCTGGCAGTTAAAAAAACCATGAAGGTGTTCTTAAACTCAGGGATTGCTCTCATTAGTCTGCAAGCTTCAATGCCGTCCATTTTCGGCATCATAATATCCAGAATAATTAAATCTGGATGAACCTTCTTGGCCACAGTGATTCCTTCCTGACCATTAGAAGCTGTAAAAACCTGGTAGCCTTCTTTTTTTAAGTTGTACTCAATTAATTCCAGGATATCTGGTTCATCATCAACAATTAATATTTTCTGACCTGCGTTGTTCATAGTTAAATATTTGTTACGAAAGTACTGTCTCTGATGTAAGTTTCAGTTAAGGCTAAGTTAAGAAATTGTTAACGACTTAAATTAGATTAACATTGAGTTTGTTTTAACGTAACGTTTTAGCTAGAAATGCTTCCAATTCTTCACCACGCAGGTTTTTAGCTGCAATTTTTCCTGTTGGATCAATAATGTATGAAGTTGGGATGGCTTGCACCTGATATTTTTTTACGGTTTCGCCATTAAAGTCTTTCAACTCTGAAACATGTGCCCAGCTTAAGCCATCTGCTTTTATAGCGCCTAACCATGCCGCTTTATCAGTATCCAGGGAAATACCTAAAATATCGAAGTTTTTAGCTTTATATTGGTTGTATGCTTTAACTACATTAGGGTTTTCCTGGCGACATGGCTGGCACCACGAAGCCCAAAAGTCAAGCAAAACATATTTTCCTTTATAATCTGCAAGGCTAATTGCTTTGCCATCAGCCGTATTCATAGTGAAGGCAGGCGCAACTTGACCAACCTGAACAGTTTTTAACAAAGCCATTTGCTTAACAAAGGTATCAACCGTGGCATTACCTTTTATCTCGTCTTTCACTTCATCAGCAAACTTTACTAACTCTGCTTCAAATTCTTGTGGACTTAAAGTATTCATGGCGTAAAAACTAGCCAATGTACCTTTATTGTCTTCCGCGAATTTAATAATCTGCGTATTGAGTTGATTGATGTAAGACTGATATTGGGGCTTCATTTCTTCTAAAATAGTAGCTCTGTTTTGAGGTTGGGTAGAAACTTTTGCTTCAAAATCGGCTTGTAGCTTTTCCGCTTGCTTAGAAAAATTATTTCTAATGGTATTTAATTCTGATAATTTTTCAACCTCGTTGGCACCAGATATTTTGTAAGCCATTGTTTTATCGGTTAAATCTGCTTCCAGTTTAATTTCATCTCCATTTTTAGCGATGAGCATAAACTCATGATTACCGATCGAAACCCTAAAAAAATCAACTGAAGGCGTTTTGCGGATAAATTTGAAAGCGCCTTTTTCAGATAAATTGGTAGAATCTATCGCAACCATTTGGCTGCTCTGCATACCATACAAATACACCTTATTCTCCGAACCTGGGTTTTGGAACGTTCCATCTATAGTAAAGCTATCTTTTGGCTTACAAGCGGTAAAAGCTACCGAGATTAACACGATGAGGCTTAAGTTTTTCAATTTCATTATTTCAGTTTTTCTAGTATCAATTCGTTCAATTTTTTAGCGTCTGCTTTTCCTTTGGCTAATTTCATCACTTCACCAACAAAAAGTCCTAAAACGCCCTTTTTGCCTTTTTTGTAGGCTTCCACCTGTTGTGGATATTTATTTAAAACCTCGTCAATAAAAACAGTTAATTCATCTCCATTATCAGAAATGAGAAGGTTTAATGATTTCGCCAATGCTTCTGCTTCTACATTTGGATTATGTTCTATAGCAGGCAACAGCTGTTGGATAGCAATTTGTTGGGTCAGTTTTTTAGCATCAACCAAATTTACAACTCCAGCCAACTGTTCCGGTGTAACTTTATAGTCGATTATTGCAATACTGATATCATTCAACACAGCACGTATCGGCCCTATTAACCAATTGATGAGTGTTTTTTTGTTGTTTACATTTGGAAGCGCCCGATTGAAATAAGTCAACAAGTCTAAATCTTCTGCAAATAGTGCGGCATCCAACTTACTGATTCCAAATTCAGCAACCATTTGCTTTGAAATCTGGCTTGGTAAAGCAGGCATCTTAGATTTTATTTCCTCCAACCAATTATCAGATATAAAAATTGGCTGCAAATCGGGATCAGAGAAATAACGGTAATCGTTTGCCTCTTCCTTTGTTCGCATTGGCGATGTTGTACCTTTATCAGCATCGAAATTTAAAGTACTTTGTATGATTTTTCCGCCATTAGCAATCACTTCTACTTGTCTGCCAAATTCAAAATCCATTGCTCTACGTACGTTACGCATCGAGTTTAGGTTTTTCACTTCACAGCGGGTTCCAAATTCTTTTGAGCCATTCTCACGAATAGAAATGTTTGCGTCGCAACGTAAACTGCCTTCTTCCATATTTCCGTCGCTCACATTTAAATGGCGAACTAATTTTCTAATTTCGCTAAGCAAGGCAGAGGCTTCTTCAGCACTTCGAATATCAGGTTCGGTTACGATCTCTATTAGTGGTACGCCTGCACGATTTAAGTCTACCAAGGAATAATGGTCATTTTGATCGTGAATGCTTTTCCCAGCATCTTCCTCCAGGTGAATTCTGTTAATTCCAATCTTCTTTGTTGACCCATCAGCAAGTTCCACTTCTAAAAAACCATTGATACATATAGGCTGGTTATCCTGTGTAATTTGGTATCCCTTTGGCAAATCAGCGTAGAAATAATTTTTCCTATCGAAATGATTGGTTTGGTTGATTGTACAATTTAAAGCTAACCCAATCCTAACTGCTTTAGCCACAACCTCTTTATTTAGCTTAGGTAAAGCACCTGGCAAGGCCAAAGATACTGTTGATATATTTTGGTTAGGTGAAGCCCCAAAAGATGCACTATCAGCAGAAAATATCTTGGTATTGGTATTTAGCTGAACGTGTATTTCTAATCCTGAAACGAGCTCGTAATTGTTTTGGTTTGTACCTAAACTCATATAAAATGATGCCTTTGAATGTATTGTGCCGGCAAATATAGTTAAAGAATGTTAAAACAGATTATGCCTGTTAAACTACTGTGTAATGGCATTGTCTATTTCAATAATTAACATAGGTAATGCCACTTATTTAAATAAATCTAGTTTGGCATGCGATTTGGCTTTAATGGATAACAACACAAATTAATCAATTATGAAAAGACTATTTTTAGTTGCTGCAACGGTAATGATTTCGTTGCTCAGCATGCAGGCAAAAGCGCAGTTAAATGTGAATGTAAACATTGGTTCTCAGCCACTTTGGGGTCCAACAGGATATGACCATGTAGATTATTATTACCTTCCAGACGTAGAGAGTTATTATTATGTTCCGAAAAAGCAGTTTGTTTATCTCAATGGCGATGATTGGGCTTTTGGCAACAATTTACCATCACGGTACGGAAATTACGATTTGTACAATGGCTATAAGGTTGTGATCAATTCGCCAAAACCATACCTAAACTTTAAAAACGATAAAGTAAAATACGGACAGTTTAAGGGAAAGAAAGGACAAATGGTGATAAGAGATAGTCGCGATAGCAGATATTATGTTGTTAAAGGACATCCACATGGAATGCCTCCTGGTCAAGCAAAAAAAATATTTGGCAAGGGAAACAAAGGAAACGGAAATAATGGTAAGGGACATGGCAAAGGAAAGCATTAAAGAGTCATAAAATTTACGAAAAAAGGGATTTCAATTGAAATCCCTTTTTTTATATCTCTGTTACAATGGAAGTTTTGGCACAACGTTTGAATTTGTAATACCACACACAAATAGAAACGATTATGAAAAAGTTATTAATCATCTCCGCGATTGTAGGTATCGTGGCTTTAACATCAAATCAATCTAACGCTCAAGTAAGTTTAAATGTAAACATTGGCACTCAACCTGCCTGGGTTCCTGTTGGCTACCAAAACGTTAATTACTATTACCTGCCAGAAGTACAATCTTATTATTATGTTCCGCAAAGGCAATTTGTTTACCTCAGCGGAAACCGATGGACCAGATCCCGCTCTTTACCAGCAAGATACAGAGGCTACGATTTGCACCGGGGAAGAAAAGTAGTAGTTTACGGAAACAGTCCCTACCGCAGTTACAACACACATAGAGTAAAATATGTAAGCAATTATGGCCGATATAGATCTGCTTACGGTGGCAGAAATAACGTAAAATACGTTGCACCAAGAACCCATTATAGGCCTCAACGAGTAGATTATAGAAGACATGATAAACGTGTTAACTCCAGCTTATTCTCTAGAGGACATCGGGAAAAACATGGTAGACGTTAAATAAAAAAAGAGGCTTGAAGCCTCTTTTTTTATTTAATTAGTTTACATTATAAGTATTGTCGCCCTTTACCTTATCTGGCACATGGCTACTACCCATAACTACCTTAACAAGTTTTTTGCTGGTAATTACTTTAATTAGAACAGCCTTATCTCCATTTTGCCATATACCGATACTGTTGTGTTTTGTTTCTTTAAAACCATCGTTATAGGTAAGCGTTAAATCTATTGGTAAGGCTTTTAAGCCTTTATTTTCAATCTGTATCGAATAACCATCATTCGTTTTCTCTACAGCTTTAATTGCCATATCAAGAACGCCACCTTCGAAAAACCAGGGTTTCCAAAACCAATTTAAATCTTTTCCGCTACCTTCATTTATGCTATTAAAAAAATCATATGGCATGGGGTGTTTGCCATTCCAATTTTTGATGTAGTGATGTAGTGCTTTCGTAAACAGCTCTTCGCCTAAATAATCTTTAACATATAGATAAGCCAAACCCGGTTTAGGATAACTGTTAGTAAAACTTCCGGATCCTTTCAAATCAGTTGTGAGCGTCATAATAGGCGAATCATCCTTACTACCAGAAGATGATGCTGTTGGCTGAATTCCATATTCGTCAACAATAGTCGAGTCAATCATCGGAGAGATAAGCCACTCGCCTATCGTTGCCCAACCTTCATCCATCCAGCCGTATTTTGTTTCGTTAATGCCCATATAAAAAGGAAACATGGTATGAAAAATTTCATGGTCGGTAAGGGTGATGGCATCTTCCCTATTATCAACTGGATTATCGTTAACCATCATGGGATATTCCATTTGATCTAATCCATCAAAGATCGTTTCGTGATTGTAAGGGAAAGGCCATTTAGGAAATTTGTAGCTCATAGATTCTACCGTTTTTCGGGCAAAGTCAATAACTTCATAATAATCCTTGTGTTTTGGGTTAAATACGGCATCAACACGGGTTCTTCTTTTCGTTTTTGGATCTACCACTAAACTTGTCGATTTCCACAAATAATGATCGCTTAAAGCAAACACAAAATCGGTAACTTGTTTAGCCTCAAATTTAAAAGTGTTGAAAGCATTTGGCATAACCACAGATTTGTTCGCCAAATCTTGCTCAGTAATCACATCAACCACGGCATCATTTTTCTCCGCTTTACCAATTCTATCTACAATATCTTTCTGAAAAACTTCCGAAGCATTTTTTAGATCTCCTGTTGCCCAAACACCAAAACCGCCAGGCACTTTAATTTCTGCATTAAACTGATCAAAATCATTATAAAACTCTTCTGTCCCGGTATAAGGAAATTTGTTCCATCCATCAACATCATCGTAAACTGCTATTCTGGGGAAAAAATAAGCCACAAAATGCGAACCTTCATCTACCTGACCTGTGCGGATATGCGATCCCTTATTTAAAGTATAATGATATTGAATAGAAAAACTTACTGTTTTTCCTGGCAAAACCGTTGGAAGCGCTACAGTCATATTAGTACCGTCGATTTTGTAATCATTAATTTGCTTTCCATTGGCAGCCAAAGATTCAATAATCACACCCTCGCCAAGATCAGACTCTGCAATCTTTGATTTTCTTGGCGTGCCTTTTTTATAAAGATTTGGATACAGCTTAAACCATATTTCTTTCAAGGAATCAGGACTATTGTTGCTATAAACTACATCAACC
>Ga0265780_10007596_pt1 | contig 13280 bp, 10 predicted proteins | sample P1T30metagenome_FD_192432 | JGI IMG/M metagenome (GOLD analysis project Ga0265780, IMG submission 192432) | Plant litter microbial communities from East Loma Ridge, Irvine, California - P1 T30 | ecosystem: Environmental > Terrestrial > Plant litter > Unclassified | place: USA: California...
TCGAAGCGCGGGTAAAAGCGCTGCTGCGGCGCAGTAGCGGCAACGAAGCGCTGGTGCATCAATGCGGTGCGCTCAGTTTCGACACCGTCACGCGCATGTTTCATTACGGCGCCACCCCGCTGGCCCTGACGCCGCGCGAACACGCGGTGCTGGAAGCGCTGATCGTCCGCCCCGGCCGGCCCATTTCGAAGGAAAAGCTGTTTGCCGAGGTGTTTGCGCTGGAAGACGACGCCAACCTCGACGCCATCGACCTGTACATCCACCGCGTGCGCAAGAAGCTCGAGCGCGAGCAGGACAACGGCGCGGCCATCACGACGCTGCGGGGTATCGGGTATCTGCTGCAGCCGCGCGCGCCGCAGCGAGATGAGGGGCCTGTCCGATGCCGTGCGGCGGCTCTGGAGCAAGCCGCCGCGCCTGGGCAGCCTGCGCAACCAGCTGCTGCGCTGGCTGATCGTGCCGCTGGTTCTCCTGGTGGCGCTGAATGCCGTCTCGCTGTACCGCGACGCGCTCGACGCCGCCGATGTGGCGTACGACCGCTCGTTGCTCGCCTCGACGCGGGCGCTGGCCGAAAGGGTCGCCATCCGCGACGGGCACGTGGTGGCCGATGTTCCCTACGTCGCGCTCGACAGTTTCGAAACCGACACCCTGGGCCGGATCTATTACAAGGTCACGGGCCTGCACGGCGAAACCATTTCCGGCTTCGACGATCTGCCGCCGGTACCCGAAACAGTGAAGCGCTCGGAAGCCTATCCGGCGCTGGTCCGCTTCTATCACGCCGATTACAACGGCGAGCCGGTGCGCATCGCCGCTCTGCTGCAGCCGGTGTACGACGACTCGATGCGCGGCATCGCCCTGATCCAGGTCGGCGAGACGCTCGATGCGCGCCGTGGCCTGTCGCGCACCATCCTGGTCAGCACCCTGTCGCGCCAGGCCATGCTGATCCTGGCCGTGGCGTCGCTTGTGTGGATTTCCGTGAAGCTAGTGTTGCGGCCGCTGATGCAGCTGAAAACCGTGGTCGAAGAACGCTCGGTGCACGATTTGTCCGAGATCGACCAGGCGCTGGTGCACCGCGAAGTGCGCCCGCTCGTGCGCGCGATGAACGGCACGATGGCGCGCATGCAGAACCTGATCGCCAGCCAGCGCCGCTTCATTGCCGACGCCTCGCACCAGCTGCGCACCCCGTTGACGGTACTCAAAACCCAGGCCGAACTGGCCCTGCGCGCCAACGATCCCGCGGCCATGCGCGCCATCGTCGCATCGATCGCCGGCACCACCGACGCCACCGTGCACCTGGCCAACCGGCTGCTGACGCTGGCGCGCATCGAGCATGGCAGCGAAGCGGCGGCGCTGGCCTACCTGTCCCTGACGGAGCTGGTGCGTGACGTGGCGATGGAGCTGGCCGTGCCGGCGGTGCAGAAGCGCATCGACCTGTCGCTCGAGGCGCCGGGCGACGTGCGCGTGCGCGGCCAGGCACTGATGCTGCATGAACTGGTGGCCAACCTGATCGACAATGCGATCCGCTATACGCCGGTGGATGGCGCGGTGCTGCTGCGGGTCAGCGCGCGAGCGGGCGGCGCCGTGCTGGAGGTGCGCGACAGCGGGCCCGGCATCGCGGCGTCCGAGCGCGACAAGGTGTTCACGCCGTTTTACCGGGCCCAGGCGACGATGGAAGTGAACCCTTCCGGCACCGGGCTGGGCCTCGCCATTGTCCGCGATATTGCCGCCGTGCACGGAGCCAGCATCACGCTGGAAGACGGAGAAAGCGGCCTTGGTTTGACGATACTGGTAGCGTTTCCACCATTCTTGCCGGCCGAAGGACGGCTGGCCTGAGCGGCCTGAGGTAGAGGGGCGAAGCTTGCGTTTCCTCAAACGGGATCAGCGGCACTGGCATTGTTGTGCAGCGCAGCGGCCGCGTAAAATCGGCGCATGACTGCACATATTCCACCCACCGAGCATAAAGAAATCGATTTCCTCGATGAGATCGAGCGCGAGTTGATTGCGTTGACGACGGCTGACCTGGAGGGGATGAGAGAGGCCGCGACGGCGGCGGTGGACGCGGTGTCTGCACCGGCAACGCCGGTCGCGCCACCTTTCCCCGCCTTGAAAACCGTCATACCGGCGCCGGCCGGTACCCATGATGCGCCTGACGTTCCCACTGAAAACGACGTCTCCGCGACGCCACGGGGTCCTGGGTCCCGGCGTTCTCCGGGATGACGGTATTGCGGATGAGCGTACTGACCACGCAAGTTGCGTGCGAACGCTCGATCAACTCAGATTTTCCAGCCTGATCTTCGTCACGCTCCCCACCACCGCCGGCAGCCCTTCGATCTCGCGAATCGCCGCATCGACCTTCTTCTCCTGCGTCTGGTGCGTCAGCATGATGATGTCGGTGCGCGTCTCCCCTTCGCCCGGCTCCTTCTGCAGCACGGCGTCGATCGAAATCCCCGCATCCGCCAAAATACGCGTCAGGTCCGCCATCACGCCCAGCTGGTCGATGACGTACACGCGCAGGTAATAGCAAGTCGAAATCTCCGCCATCGGCAGAATCGCCACGTCGGTCAGCTCGTTCGGCTGGAAGGCCAGGTGCGGCACGCGCGAGTACGGGTCGGCGGTGGCCAGGCGCGTCACGTCGACCAGGTCGGCGATGACGGCCGAAGCAGTCGGCTCGGCGCCCGCGCCCTTGCCGTAGTACAGCGTGGCGCCCACCGCATCGGCCTGCACCAGCACCGCATTCATCGCGCCTTCCACATTGGCGATGAGGCGCCGGGTCGGGATCAGCGTCGGGTGAACGCGCAGCTCGATGCCTTCGACGCCGTCGACCACGGTGCGCCGCGTGATGCCGAGCAGCTTGATGCGGTAGCCGAGTTGTTCGGCATAGCGGATATCCCTGGCCTGCAGCGTGCTGATGCCCTCGACGTGGGCTTTGTCGAACTGCATCGGGATGCCGAACGCAATCGCCGCCATGATCGACAACTTATGGGCCGCGTCGACGCCTTCGATGTCGAAGGTGGGGTCGGCTTCGGCATAGCCCAGTGCCTGGGCCTGCGCCAGCACGGTGGCAAAATCCAGGCCCTTGTCGCGCATCTCGGACAAGATGAAATTGGTCGTGCCGTTGATGATGCCGGCCACCGATTCGATGCGGTTGGCCGACAAACCTTCGCGCAGCGCCTTGATGATCGGGATGCCGCCCGCCACCGCCGCCTCGAAGGCCACCATGACGCCGCGCGCCTGCGCCGCCGCAAAAATTTCGTTGCCGTGATGGGCGATGAGGGCTTTGTTGGCGGTGACCACGTGCTTGCCGTTGGCGATGGCGCGCAGCACCAGTTCGCGCGCCAGCGCGGTGCCGCCGATCAGTTCGACAACGATCTCGACCGAAGGATCGTCGACCACGGCGAACACATCGTCGACGATGCGGCACGCGCCGCCAGGGTGGTTGCCGATGAGCTCCTCCGCGCGCGCACGGTTGCGCGCGGCGACCACGGTGATGTCGATGCCGCGGCCGGCGCGGCGGCGGATTTCCTGCTGATTGCGTTTGAGGACGTTGAACGTGCCGGCGCCGACGGTACCGATGCCGAGCAGGCCTACCTGGATGGGATTCATAGTGACAATATTAGAGGCTCAGCCCCGCCCATGCCGACGCCGGTAACCGTCGAGGAAGCGGGCAATGCGCGCGCAGGCGTCGGTCAGATCGTCGGTATTGGGCAGGAACACCAGCCGGAAGTGGTCGGGGGCGATCCAGTTGAAGCCGGTGCCCTGCACCAGCAACACTTTTTCCTCGCCCAGCAGTTCGCAAATGAATTGCTGGTCGTCGGCGATCGGATACATCGCCGGGTCCAGCTTCGGGAACATGTACAGCGCGGCTTTTGGCTTCACGCATGTCACGCCCGGAATATCGGTCAAGAGTTTGTAAGCCAGATCGCGCTGGCGCAGCAGGCGTCCGCCCGGCCCCACCAGTTCGTCGATCGACTGGAAGCCGCCCAGCGCGGTCTGGATGGCGAACTGGCCCGGCGCGTTGGCGCACAGGCGCATCGAGGCCAGCATGTTCAGCCCCTCGATATAGCCCCTGGCGTGGCGCTTCTCGCCGGACAGCGTCATCCAGCCGGCGCGGTAGCCGCAGGACCGGTAGTTCTTCGACAGGCCGTTCAGCGTCACGAACAGCACGTCGTCGGCCAGCGCGGCGATCGAGGTGTGTTCGGCGCCGTCGTACAGGGTCTTGTCGTAGATTTCGTCAGCGTAGATGATCAGGTCGTGCTGGCGCGCCAGTTCGATGATCTCGAGCAGCACCTCGCGCGGATACAGCGCGCCGGTGGGGTTGTTCGGGTTGATGACGACGATCGCGCGCGTGTTCGGCGTGATCTTCTTGCGCATGTCGTCGATGTCCGGGAACCAGCCGGCCTGCTCGTCGCAGATATAGTGCACCGGCTTGCCGCCGGCCAGGCTGACGGCGGCGGTCCACAGCGGATAGTCCGGCGCCGGCACCAGCACTTCGTCGCCGGTGTTGAGCAGGCCCTGCATGCACATGACGATCAGCTCGGAGGCGCCATTGCCCAGGTAGACGTCGTCGATGCCCACGCCCTGGATGTGCTTGGACTGCGTGTAGTGCACCACGGCGCGGCGCGGCGCGAACATGCCTTTCGAATCGGTATAGCCGGCGGCGCCGTGCATGTTGCGGATCATGTCCTGCACGATCTCGTCGGGCGCGTCGAAGCCGAACACGGCCAGGTTGCCGATGTTCAGCTTGATGATCTTCTGGCCGTCTTCCTCCATCTGGCGCGCACGGTCCATGGCCGGGCCACGGATTTCGTAGAGCACCTCGTCGAGCTTGTTGGATTTCAGGATTGGTCGCAATTGATCACCTTGGCAGCGATGCACCATGTTGCAGTGCAAGAAAGAAACCCCATTCTGCCGAAAGCGGGGCATTTAAGCAACAGAGGCAGATGCACCCCGCCCGCCCGCTGGCGTTCCCGGCGAGCACTACGGGTAGAATAAATGCGCGTACTTCAGGTAACGCGCCCCTGCCCCGATGGGCGCCTTCATGCGGAAGAATCATGCTCACCTCCCCCAAGCGTGCCCGTTTCCTTGCAGCTATCCTCACTTCGCTTACGGCGGCATGTGCCGGTGCGGCGGTCGCGCCCGCGCCGGAGGCGGCGGCGGTCGACACGTATGTCGCCATGCAGATGAAAAAGCTGCGCATTCCGGGTATGGCCGTCGCAGTGGTCCGGGACGGGCGCCTCGCCCTGCTGCGCCATTACGGCACCGCCAGCGTCGAATTCAACGTTCCCGTCACGGACAAGACCGTGTTCGCCATCAATTCGGTGACCAAAGCGTTCACCGGTGTCGCCGCGATGCAGCTCGCCCAGCAGGGCCGGCTGGACCTGGCCGCGCCGGTCGGCCGCTACCTCCCCGGACTGCCCGACGCCTGGCGCGGCGTGACCATCCGCCAGTTGCTGGCCCATATGTCGGGGCTGCCCGACATCATGCGCGCGCCCACGGTGGAAACCGATGCCGCGGCGGCCTGGGACTGGGTGCTGGCGCGCCCGGTCCTGTTCGCCCCCGGCGCGCGCTTCCAGTATTGCCAGACCAATTACACGCTGGTCCAGCGCGTCATCAACACGATCGAAGGCCGCGCGCCGGATGCGCCGCTGGCCGGCGAGCAGATCCGCGCTGCCGGCATGACGCACACCAGTTACGGCGACGCCTATTCCGTCATCAACAACAAGGCGCCGACCTACCGCTGGCGCCAGGAGGGGCCGATGATCACGGGCTACCGCGCGGCCGCGTCGACCACGCCCGATACGCTGAGCGCAACGTCCGAGCGCTTCCTGCCGTTCCGGCATGCCTCCTCCGGCCTGAACAGCACGGCGCAGGACCTGGCCCGCTGGCTCATCGCGCTGCAGGATCACACGCTGCTCAGCGCGTCCAGCCTGGACACGCTCTGGACCCCGCTTGCCTTCAACGACGGTAAAACGGGCCAGTGGGGACTCGGCTGGGAAGTCCTGGCACGGGGTACGCATCGCGCAGCCGGCATGACGGGCGGTGGCCGCGCCGCCGTGTTTGTTTATCCAGACGACCATGTCGCGGTGGTCATCCTGTGCAATCTCACGGGCGCTTTTCCCGAAGACATGGTCGACAAGATCGCCTCGGTCTACGCGCCCGCCCTTGACCTGTCCGGCGTGCCGGCGCTGCGCATCGCGCTCGAGGAGCAGGGCTACACCCACGCCCTGGCCGTCGCCGCGGCAATGCAGGCGCGCAACCCATCCCTGGCCTGGCCGGAGCGGGAGCTGAACGACTGGGGTTACCGGCTGCTCAGCACCGGCCGGGCGCGCGATGCGCTGCCGCTGTTCGAACTGATCGCCGACCGGTTCCCGGACAGCGCGAATGCGCACGACAGCCTGGCCCAGGCGTTGCTCGTGAACGGCGACACCGCGTCGGCGCTGCTGCACTACCAGCGCACGCTTGCACTGGACCCTGCCAACCCCGATGCCAGGCGGCACGTCGACGCGCTGAGTTCGGATCGAGGGAAGGCAATGGGTGTGCGACAATAATTTCACAAAAGCGCCTGTTGTCTCGATTCCCGCCTGCGCGGGAGTTACAATATGCCCCCTTGGCGGCCCCTGATTTGCTTTCACTGCCCGCCCCACTCCGCGCCGACAGAACCATGAAGCTTCACTCTACCGAACCGAACCAGCAATACCAGACCGTCACCGGCTATGACGCCAGCGGTGTCGAAATCAATGCCCAGCACTTCGATTACAGCCTGATCGTGCTGCCGGAAACCCCGCCGCGCGCCTGGCCGGTTGCCAACTTCGAGCAATTGACGGCCGAGCACTTCGAACAGATCGCCGCCGACAATCCCGACGTCGTCATCCTCGGCACCGGCGAGCGCCAGCGCTTCGTGCATCCGCGCCTCGTGGCCAGCCTGTCGAGCAAACGCATCGGCGTCGAGTGCATGGACAGCCACGCGGCCAGCCGCACCTACAACATCCTGATGGGCGAAGGCCGCAAGGTCACGCTCGCGCTGATCATCGAACCGGCCGGACCCGCTGCATGAGGGACGCGCTCAGCAACCGCGCCCTGCTCTGGAGTCTGTTGATCGGTTTTATCCTCGTGTCGCTGTTTGTCCTCGGCGTGCGCACTCTGGTGCCGCCCGATGAAGGCCGCTACGCCGAAATGGCGCGCGAGATGTTCGCCAGCGGCGACTGGATCACCACGCGCCTGAACGGCATCAAGTACTTCGAAAAGCCACCGCTGCAGACCTGGATGAATGCCCTCACGTTCACCGTGTTCGGCGTGGGCGACTGGCAGGCGCGCCTGTGGACGGGCCTGTGCGGCGTGTCCGGCGTGCTGATGACCGGCTACGCGGGCGCCCGCGTGTACGGCGCGCGCACCGGCCTGTACGCGGCCCTGGTGCTCGGTTCGAGCTTCTACTGGATTGCCTGCAGCCAGATCAATTCGCTCGACATGGGCCTGTCCGGCATGATGACGCTGACGCTGTGCGCCCTGCTCGTCGCCCAGCGCGACGCGGCCACGCCGGCGGAACGGCGCAACTGGATGCTGCTGTGCTGGGCCGGCATGGCGCTGGCCGTGCTGTCGAAGGGGCTGATCGGCCTGATCCTGCCGGGCGGCGTGCTGGTCGTCTACACGCTGGCCGCGCGCGACTGGCGCATCTGGACGCGCCTGCACATGTGCAAGGGCTTGCTGCTGTTCTTCGCCATCGCCGCCCCGTGGTTCGTGCTGGTCGGCCTGAAAAACCCGGAACAGCCGCATTTCTTCTTCATCCACGAACACTTCGACCGTTTCCTGCTGAAGGAACACCACCGTGAAGCGTCGTGGTGGATCTTCCTGGCCCTGCTGGCGGCCGGCTGCGTGCCGTGGCTGGGCGTGCTGCTGCAAAGCCTCGCGCAGGCGGTGAAGCCGCCCGCCGATGGCCTGCGCCAGCGGTTCCGCCCGAGCATCATGGCGCTGGTGTGGCTGGTGTTCATCATTGCCTTCTTCACCAAGTCGAGCTCCAAGCTGCCCGGCTACATCCTGCCCGTGTTCCCTGCGGCAGCGCTGCTGATCGCCCATTACCTCGAGCTGGGCACGCGCCGCAGCCGCCTGCTCAACGCGTCGCTGATGGTGCTGCTGGGCGCGGTTTTGCTGGGCATCGTGCCGTTCATGACGCGCCTGGCCAAGCATGCGGGCGAAGACGTGCTGTACGCGCAATACCAGCAGTGGGTGCTGGCAGCGGGCGTGTTCGGCGTGGCCGGCGGCATACTGGCCCTGCTGTATGCGCGCAGGGACCAGCGTGACCTTGCCGTCATCGCGCTGGCCGTCGCCGGCTTCGGCACCACCCACCTGATGCTGGCCGGCTTCGAGCCAATCGGCCAGGCCCGTGCCGGCGTGCGCATGCTGCCGGCCATCCAGGCCGGACTGACGCCCCAATCGACCATCTATTCGGTGGGCATTTACGAGCAATCGCTGACCTTCTACCTGCAGCGCCCGGTGACCCTGGTCGATTACCTCGACGAATTCTCGTTCGGCCTGGAACAGCAGCCGGCCCTGGCCATCCCGACCGTCGACGCCTTTGTCGTGCAGTGGCGCGCGCACGCCGCGGCCGGCGTCAGGGACATCGCCATCACCCGCGCCGATGTGGCCGCGAAGCTGCAGCGGGACGGCGTGCCCGTACGCATCGTCGCAAGCGATGCCCGCCGCACCGTCATCGCCAACTTTTAACCTGCCTGATCATCCATGAACCTGACCACCTTTGCCCTCATCATCACCGGCGTGCTGCTCAACGCCTGCGCGCAGCTGCTGCTCAAGGCCGGCACCAATGCGCTGGGCGGCGCCATCACCCTGAATGCGCAGAACTGGTTCTCGATGTTCGTGAAAGTGCTGACCCAGTGGCCGATCATTGCCGGCCTGGGTTGCTACGGCATTTCGGTCATCGTCTGGATCATCGGCCTGTCCCGCACCGACGTGACCGTCGCCTATCCGATGCTGTCGCTCGGCTACGTCGTCAGCGCGGTGGGCGCCTGGATGTTCCTCGGTGAAATCGTCTCGCCGCAGCGCATGCTGGCCCTGGCGGTCATCATCGTTGGCGTAATATTGCTGGCGCGTACATAAACGCCCACTTCATTTCGTCATGCGGTGGATGTTGCTAATCCGTACTTAAATTAAGGTTCGGTTAAATGCGCGCTGATAAAATGCGCCTGCTGGCAGTATTGACCCTTGCCGATTCTAATAACTAAAAACGCCTACCCGACAATTCCATGACTGCCGACACCTTTCTGCCCTTTTCCCGCCCCACGATCGATGAAGAGACCATCGCCAACGTGGGAGATGTATTGCGCTCCGGCTGGATTACCACCGGCCCCAAGAATGCCGCCTTCGAATCGCAGCTGTCCGAATACTTCGGCGGCCGCCCCGTGCGCACCTTCAATTCCGGCACCTGCACGATGGAAATCGCGCTGCGCATCGCCGGCATCGGCAAAGGCGATGAAGTCATCACCACGCCGATTTCCTGGCCGGCCACGTCGGCCGTGATACTCGAAGTGGGCGCGACGCCGGTATTCGCCGACATCGACCCGGTCACCCGCAACATCGACCTGGACAAGCTGGAAGCCGCCATCACCCCGCGCACGAAGGCATTGCTGCCGGTGTTCCTGTCCGGCCTGCCGGTCGACATGGACCGCCTGTACGCCATCGCCCGCAAGCACAACCTGCGCGTGGTGGAAGACGCGGCCCAGGCGTTCGGTTCGCTGTGGCAGGGCAAGCGCATCGGTTCGTTCGGCGACTTTTCCTCGTTCAGCTTCCAGGTGAATAAAAACCTGACCACCGGCGAAGGCGGCTGCCTGGTCATGAACACCCCGGAAGAAGCGCGCCTGGCCGAAAAATACCGCCTGCAGGGCGTGACCCGCAGCGGCGTGGACGGCATCGATGTCGACGTCCTGGGCGGCAAATACAATATGAGCGACATCATGGCGGTCATCGGACTGGGCCAGATGAAGACCATAGCCGCCGTCACGGCGCACCGGCGCCAGCTGGCCGAGCATTACTTTGCCACCTTCGGCGCCGATTTCGAAGCGCAAACCGGCGCCCAGCTGCCGCTGCAGGCGTTCGACACGTCGAACTGGCATTTGTTCCAGATTATCCTGCCGGACAACGGCCCCGGCACCCGCGCCGATTTCATGACCCGCATGCAAAAAGAGTGCAATATCGGCACCGGCTACCACTACGCGCCGATCCACCTGTTCACCTTGTACCGCGAGCTCGGTTTCAAGGAAGGCATGTTCCCGGTCGCCGAAAAAATCGGCCGCCTGACGGTGACCCTGCCGATGTTCTATGCGATGACCACGCGCGACGTCGAACGCGTCGTGGCCGCCACCCGGAAGGTACTGGCAAAATGAACGTCGTCGCCATGAAACCGGAACTTTCGGTCGTCATCCCGATCTATAACGAGGAAGCCGGCCTGGCCAAGTTGTTCGCGCGGCTGTACCCGGCGCTCGACGCGCTGAACATGCCGTACGAGATCGTGTTCGTCAACGATGGCAGCCGCGACAACTCGGTTTCCATCCTGGCGGAACAGTTTCGCCAGCGGCCAGACGTCACGCGCGTGGTGCTGTTCAACGGCAATTACGGCCAGCATATGGCCATCCTGGCCGGCTTTGAAGCCACGCGCGGCGAAATCATCGTCACGCTCGACGCCGACCTGCAGAACCCGCCCGAGGAAATTAACAAGCTGATCGCGAAAATGCGCGAAGGTTACGATTATGTCGGTTCGATCCGGCGCGTGCGCCAGGATTCGGCCTGGCGCACCATCGCCTCGAAACTGATGAACCGCCTGCGCGAGCGCATCACCAATATCAGCATCACCGACCAGGGCAACATGCTGCGCGCGTACGGGCGCAATGTGATCGACCTGGTCAACCAGTGCGGGGAAGTCAACACCTTCGTGCCGGCGCTGGCGTACAAGTTTTCGCGGCGGCCCGTTGAAATCATCGTTGAACATGAGGAACGCGCCGCCGGCGAATCGAAATATTCGCTGTACAGCCTGATCCGCCTGAACTTCGACCTCATGACAGGATTTTCCCTCGTGCCCCTGCAAGCTTTTTCGATGGCCGGCATGCTCCTCTCGCTCGGCTCGGCCGCCCTGGTGGTGTTCCTGCTGGCGCGCCGCCTGTTCCTCGGCGCCGAGGCCGACGGCGTGTTCACGCTGTTTGCCATCAATTTCTTTTTCATGGGCGTGATTCTGTTCGGCATTGGCCTGGTGGGCGAGTACGTCGGCCGCATCCTGCAGCAGGTACGGGCCCGGCCGCGTTACGTGGTGCAGACCATCCTGCAGCATGAAGCCGGCCAGGACGACCGCCTGCAAGCCGACGCCGTGGAAAAACGCCAGGTGATCCGTTGAGCGGCGCGGCAAGGGGCAATGCGACCCGCGTGGTGGTGTTTGGCTACCATAACGTCGGGGTACGCTGCCTGAAGGTGCTGCTCGCGGCCGGCGTCGATGTCGCGCTGGTCGTCACGCACGAAGACAATGCGGCCGAGAACATCTGGTTCGAGTCGATGGTCAGCCTGTGCCAGACCGAAGGCATCCCGTACATCACACCGGCCGATGCGAAGGATCCGGGGCTGCTCGCGCGCGTCAAGGCGGCGCGGCCGGACATGCTGTTCAGCTTTTACTATCGCAACATGCTGCCGGCCGAACTGCTGGCCATCGCGCCGGCCTTCAATATGCACGGTTCGCTGCTGCCGGCCTTCCGCGGCCGGGCGCCGGTCAACTGGGCCGTGCTGCACGGCGCCACCGAGATCGGGGCCAGCCTGCACGAAATGACCCTCAAGCCGGACGCCGGCGCCATCGTGGCCCAGACCGCGGTGCCGATCCTGCCGGACGACACCGCGTTCGAGGTATTCGGCAAAGTCACCGTGGCCGCCGAACAGACGCTGTGGCGCGTGCTGCCGGCGCTGCTCGAGGGCAATGCGCCGCGCATGCACAACGACCTGAGCCAGGGTGGTTATTTTGGCGGACGCAAGCCGGAAGACGGCCGCATCGACTGGTCGCAGCCGGCGCAGCAGGTGTATAACCTGCACCGCGCCGTCGCGCCACCCTACCCCGGCGCATTCACCGATGTGGGCGGCACCCGCTACATCATCGACCGGGCGCGCCTGGCCCGCACCACGCCGCCCGGCCTGCAAGGTTTGCCGCCGGGTCTGCGCGTAGTGGATAATGCGATTTACGGCGTGTGCGGCGATGGCCGCGCGCTGGCGATCCTGAGCCTCGTTGACGCCGATGGCGCAGCCGTTTCACCGTCACAACTGCAAGCGCGCCTGGCCTGACGCAGCGCGCACTATTCTTACAAAAACCAGTACGAGATTCTCCTCCATGAAAAAAGTCCTCATCCTTGGCGTCAACGGCTTCATCGGCCACCACCTCTCGAAGCGCATCCTCGAGACCACCGACTGGCACGTGTACGGCATGGACATGCAGTCCGACCGCATCAGTGAGCTGCTGGCCGACGAATCCTACAAGTCGCGCATGCACTTCTTCGAAGGCGACATCACGATCAACAAGGAATGGGTCGAGTACCACATCAAGAAATGCGATGTGATCCTGCCGCTGGTCGCCATCGCCACGCCGTCGACCTACGTCAAGCAGCCGCTGCGCGTGTTCGAACTGGACTTCGAGGCCAACCTGCCGATGGTGCGTTCGGCGCACAAATACGGCAAGCACCTGGTCTTCCCGTCGACGTCGGAAGTGTACGGCATGTGCCACGACGACGAATTCGACCCGGAAAATTCGGAGCTGGTCTGCGGCCCGATCAACAAGCCGCGCTGGATCTACTCGTGCGCCAAGCAGCTGATGGACCGCGTGATCTGGGGCTACGGCATGGAAGGCCTGAATTTCACGCTGTTCCGCCCGTTTAACTGGATCGGCGCCGGGCTGGACTCGATCCATACGCCAAAAGAAGGCTCGTCGCGCGTGGTGACGCAGTTCTTCGGGCATATCGTGCGCGGCGAAAACATCTCGCTGGTCGACGGCGGCGCCCAGAAGCGTGCGTTCACGTACATCGACGACGGCATCGACGCGCTGATGCGCATCATCGCCAACAAGGATGGCGCCGCCACCGGCAAGATCTACAACATCGGCAACCCGGTCAACAACTATTCGATCCGCGACCTGGCCACGATGATGATCGACCTGGCGGCCGAGTATCCAGAGTATGCCCAGGGCGCAGCCCAGGTCAAGATCGTCGAAACGACGTCGGGCGCCTACTACGGCACCGGCTACCAGGACGTGCAGA
>Ga0265780_10007597_pt1 | contig 13278 bp, 22 predicted proteins | sample P1T30metagenome_FD_192432 | JGI IMG/M metagenome (GOLD analysis project Ga0265780, IMG submission 192432) | Plant litter microbial communities from East Loma Ridge, Irvine, California - P1 T30 | ecosystem: Environmental > Terrestrial > Plant litter > Unclassified | place: USA: California...
GACCTACGGGTCTCCTTCTTCTCTCTGTTCTTTTTTCTTTTGTTAAAAACAGAAGTGAAGGTAGAGTAGGAAGTGCGCTATTAGCTTAAAGCTAATAGCGAGATTAAGAGGTGAAAGTTGCCAAGGGTGATTGGGGGGTTGGAAGGGGGTAGCAAGCGATTGACTACCTGCCGTGAGGCAAGTAGGGGAGTTCAATCGACTCATCCTTTAATGGTTCTAAATCAAAATAAACCTATATCACTTATTCGATAAGTTGGGCTAATAGCTTATTGTTCTTTTAGTAACAAGGGAAAATAATGGCAACCAACCAACCGAAGAATAACGTTCTTCACATGCAACTGGGCTTGCTGAAACAAAAGCTGATGGTGATGGATCGTAACAATCCAAATCCAGAAGAAGTGGCAGAAGCAATTGCCTTGTCCGAGCGAATCACGAGCAGCTTGAAAGAGCTGCAAAGTACATTAACCAAATTCCATTAAAGGAGAGCAAGTGAACTTAGAAAGAAAGATCAAAGATGTGAAAGAAGAAATTGCGCAAGCAAGTAAGCTGGTGAATGATTTGAACCCAACTAACCCCGAGTTGCAAGAACTGAAGAACGCGGCGGTCATTGTTGCCCATGCTGCCGCTGATCTGAACCGCTTGATCGGGATTGTTCTTGCCCAACACGGGCTCGTGTAGCTCCGAATAAAAAATACCGCAGACGTATCCTTTATGGAGCCTTACTGGGTATTGGTGGGATAATCGATCATCAACAATATGCGCAATGAAGAACCTCACAGCAACTGGCATTAGTTTGTTCCGTCAAAATGGAACACGGGCATACTTACCAGCAAGTCCGGTAACCCCGACCGTGGAAGATGTGGCAGCAGAAGTTGTTGGTTATCTAGGTGGCCTTGAAATTATCCGACAAGCGTATAAGCGGGTGCATTTGTATGGGTTAGCAGACAACCTGGCAGAACAACCGTTTGTAGTTTCCCGTGAAGTGTTCGACGCACTTCCTTACGACGCGATCGAGTTCGTCACACCGGACTACGACAGCGCCATGTTAAATGGCTTGGGCATCCCCCACGTCATTCGTCGTTTCATCGCCAAACAAGCGGTGACCGCAGTACCTGAAAAACCTTTTCCCGTATCATCCCTTAACAATTAACAACAGGAGTATTACCATGTTCAATTTCGGCAAAAAGAAGCAAGACAATGAGAAAGCTGTCGTCATCCCTTTCAAGATCACCGCACCGCTGCTGTTCCACAAGGAATGCAATGGCCGCGCTGAGCACGGCAAGCTGTGCGCCACCCATGCAACCCTGAACGTCGGCAAGAACGACGGCGTGCGTTTCGCCTTCGACGGCATCGAGCCACCGATGCTGACCGCTGAAGTGATGGCCTACATCACCGACTGCGCTGAGCGCAAAGGCTACGTCGTGCATCACCTGCACAGCTACGTCAACGTCTGCAACCAGATCCCCGCCCCTGTGCTGCGCACCCGTGATGAAACGGCCGAACCAGTCCTGGTGAACGTGCGTACCCATGGCGTGAGCGGCACTGCCCGTGGTCTGCGTAAAGCGTCGGGCATGCGCGCCCAAGCCCAGTCGTAATTCACCGGCCTAGTTTCATCGGCTGACATAATGCCCCTCTCCTGCTCAACGAGCAGGAGAGAAGGCTTTCTATTTATTTTTTTGAAATGTTAAAATGAAGAAACATAATAACTACCCAGGTATCTTCCTGTCGTTTGAGGGAAACGAATGCACGGGCAAATCCACTCTGGCGCCGCTCTTGGCTGAGCATCTCCGCGATCGTGGCTATACCGTCACGCGCACACGCGAACCAGGCGGGTCGCCGCTGGCGGAAGAAATCCGTGAGCTGCTTCTGAAAGAAAGCAACATGGGAGGTTTGACCGAAGCGCTGCTGTTCTGGGCTGGGCGCGCTGACCATGTGCAAAACACCATTCTGCCAGCTCTCCAAGCTGGTCATGTCGTGATCTGTGAACGCTTTGCTGATTCCAGCTATGCTTTCCAAGGCATGGGTCGTGATATTCAACACGAGACGTTGGTCTTGGAAGACATGGTTCTCAAAGGTCTTGAGCCAGATCACACACTGTACTTCGAAATTCCCTTTGAAGAACAGCGTCGTCGTATGGATCTGCGTAACGCAGCCGTTGATCGGATCGAAAAACAAGGTCCAGAATTCTACACCAAAGTCTACGAAGGCTATCGTCAACGTTTCCTCGCCAACCAACACCGCATGACACGCATCGACTCACTGCCCTCGGAAGATGTGGTGCAAGCATCCGTATTACGCTGGGCCAACAGTGTCTTCGAAAACTTGACCTAGTCATGACAACTATCCATATCGGTGAACAGGTGTTTTCTCTCGAAGTCAATACCGAAACGTACCATCTTCGATGCATCGAAGCAGCCCTACTCGCAGATTTAAAAACCCGCATGCGTTCTTTACAGTTACATAAAGGCCCAGATCGAGCGCAGAAAATTATCGCAACGCGTGAAAACGTTAACCGCATTCAAGCGGTATTAAGAATCATACGCGCTGTGGTTGAGCTGCGCCGTGCGATACTGCATTTGCGTAAAGAACCTGTCACGTCTGAACTTCTCGACCCGCTGATGACAGTTGCCATTAACAATCTCCAAAATCAACAAGAGTAAGTATGCCCAATATCAAAGCAGGCGGTAAAGTCTTCCGTAACGTCGAGAAACTCGACGGCAACGGTCTTCACGAAGTGCGTGTTGCACTGATTCAAGAACAACAACGCATCACAGCAAAGGCACGAAGTCTGGCTGGTACGTTTGGCGGCTACCAAGCAATTGGCAAGATCGAAGAACAAATGAAGCAATTCGACAAACGCATCGCCATCGTCGACAGTTTCGCCAAGCAGCTGATCAAGAAAGCCATCCCTGAAATGCCCAAGCATTACTTGGAGCAAGAGCCGCCTGTCCATGAATAAAGACCTGCGATTCATTCAAGCACGCGCCTGCCCTGGTAAATGTGCTCGCGAAGATATCAAAGGTGATGTATGTCAGCCAGGCACATGTGAGTTTCATATTGACGATCCTTTTAACCAAGACATCAAAGCAGAACTCGAAGCAAAAAACGAAACACTTCCTGAAGCACCCGTGCGTCACGTTGTAACAATGCGTCCGGCGCTTTACTCTCCACACCGTAAGCGTTCTAAACGATGACCTCACAGCAATTGTCTTAATGGCAGTTGCTGTGTTGGCTAGAATTAACAACAAGGAGTTTACCATGACGTCGCACCGTATGTTGCCGTATTACCTTCCCATGAAGCGTAAAGCACCAGAGAACAATCCGTACGATCCGTTCATCGATCTCGACGGTAACGGCATGATTATTATCACGCCGATGGATCAGAAAGAGTTCGCTCCAAGCGAACTGGTTTTCATGAATATCTCTCGTCAGTTCCAAGGGTTGGAATTGCGTGATGCAGAAGACCATCCAGACAAACACGTCAAGTACGATTTCAATAACACCATGGACGCCGCCTTGAGCGCTGAATCGCTTCAACGCGTGATCGACAACATCGAGAAGCTGTACCGCAATGAGATCGATGTATTGGGTCTGTGGAATCTTCCCGGTGTAACGTACGAGACCTTGGCAGGCCAAACGCTGCCTGAAGATTTGGGTGCCGTACAATGGGATCGCAAAGACTTCGACAAGCTGATCGGCTTGATCCGTATGTTCTACGATAAGACTATTACCCGCACGTAAAGAAAAGGACATGATCATGCCGATAGGCTTTTATTCGGAAGTCAAATTAACTGGTAAGAAGCGCGTGCGTCGTGGTTGGCAGGGGAAGATGATTCTGCAAGTGGAAGTGGAACGTGTATTCATTCATCCTGCCCACGGCAGACCCTGGGTGCGTCATCCCGGCGATAATCCAGTTAGCTTGGTTTGGCGCGATGCGACAGCCAAGGATGTCGGTTTGGAAACGGCACCCATTGATGCGATCGCTCCATTGACAACATAACGACTTACAAACTCATGGATAACACTGAAAACGAAAAGAAAAATGGCTGGCAGATGGAATGGCATCAACGGCGGCCATGTATCCGCACAGAAACGGGTACACTTTATGGCTTTGAAGACCATACGGGAATCAAGATGTTAGTCGACGCCCATAACAAACTGGTGGATCATGATTACATTCAAAAGTTGAATGATGCCCACAAAGAGCAAGTCGATGGATTGGTGCGCACCCAATCGATCTATCTGAAAGAACGTACTGAGTTCGTGAGCCGTTTGACAGCAGCCAATGGTAAGGTGGCAGAACTGCAAACCCAGATCGATGGTTTGCAATGGTCCATCCAGTCGAGCCAAAACAGACAACTTCCAGACGACGACTACGAAGACGAAGAAACGCCATCCAAAGGTTGGTCGGGCACCTTCCAGGATCTGGCCCGTGGCACAGCCTGGGTGCTGGGAATCATTACGTTGATGGCGGCCGTTAACTTTCGGGAAGTGCTACCAGCCATCAAAACGTTCGTTACTCCGTATAACTGCATCACCACCAAATAACAGGAACAAAAAATGGATTACAAACTCATCCAACGTTACGACGTTAACCCACAAGAAGCACAATACCTCGACATGCTGCTCGACGTCAAGACCATGGGTCAGGTCAAGACCGATCGTACTGGCACCGGCACCATCTCGCAGTTCGGCAAGATGATGCGTTTTAACCTGCTCGAAAGCTTCCCGCTGCTGACGACCAAAAAGGTACATCTGAAATCGATCATTCATGAATTGATCTGGTTCCTGAACGGCGACACCAACGTCAAATACTTGCAAGACAACGGCGTCTCCATCTGGGATGAATGGGCTGGCCCTGATGGCGAACTCGGTCCCGTCTACGGTCAGCAATGGCGCCGTTGGAACGATACCAAAATCATGCATCCAGTCACCGACGCTGCCAAGATCGAGCAAATGCAAAAGAATGGTTACGTCCACATGGGCGATACCACCTATCGTGGTGTTGCTGGTAAGATGGCTGTACTGGTCAAGGAATACGACCAAATCACCGAAGCGCTGAACCTGATCAAAAACAACCCAGACTCGCGCCGCATCATCGTGTCGGGCTGGAACGTCGGCGACGTGCCAGAAGTCAAGCTGCCTCCTTGCCATACGCTGTTCCAGTTCTACGTGTCGGACCTGACGCTGGATGAACGTAGCAAATTACACTTCTCGCCACAAGCCATTACCGCCGTTGGCGATGCCATTACCCACGAATGGCTGGACACCCACAATGTTCCGCGCAAGAAGTTATCGTGCATGCTGTATGCGCGTAGCCAAGATACGTTCCTCGGCACGCCATTCAATATCGCCTCCTACGCGATCCTGACGCACATGTTCGCCCAGCAAGCCGACATGGCTGTCGGCGACTTCATCTGGGTCGGTGGCGACACCCACATCTACAGCAACCACACCGAACAGGTCGAGCTGCAACTGTCGCGCGAAGTGCGTCAAGCGCCCCAGCTGGTGATCAAGCGCAAACCGGATTCGATCTTCGACTACAAGTTCGAAGACTTCGAAGTGATCGGTTACGATCCGCACCCAGGTATCAAAGCACCGGTAGCTGTGTAAGGAGAACAATATGTTCGATGGCGGCGATGACGACGACTTCATGTTCGGCGGCAGTTTTGGTCCAGGACCTGAAACCTGGAAAGAAGGCATAGTCTTTCTTGTAATCGGTTTAGTCTGCCTGGCCATTTACTGCTGTATCGATTACTTTCTGATTAAAGGCAAATGAAACCTTATTCGACAACTAAAAATCACAATGTCTGGCGAGTGGTAGGCATTGTGTTGGCTACGGTGTTTGCCATCTGGTTTTACATGGGTATGCAGAAATCGATGAACGGGTTAGAACAAGACCGCGCCAGCGATTTCAAGCGCTACGAATCCTACGCCAAGCAACACAATTGCGAACGTCGGCTTGAGCGGCATGGCGGTGGTGATGACCCCAATGATTTTCGTCCTTACTTCTATTGCGACAATGGCGTATGGAATGAAAAAGATTTCGTTGAAGTTGCCAACGGTCGGATACCACGACAATAATTGGTATGTACCATCCCAAGGAAGTAACGCAAGTTGCTTCCTTTTTCATTTATCATTCTGAAAGTGATTAACCATGAAAAACTTCAAGTTCCAAGCTGGTAAAGTTGCACTGCCTGTTCTGTTCATCGCCATCGCTCTGACGATCCTGGCGGTGTTCATCATCACCCAAAACGAAGACAAAGCCGACGACAGCAAACTGTCGCAGTACCTGATCCAACACAACTGCGGCACCGTCAACGCCCTGAAGGGCGACGAGCACATCTACAAGTGCGACAACGGCACCTGGACCCGCGGTCAGCTGCGTGAAAAGATGCACGCTGAAGCTAATGCAGCAGCCTGAGCGTAAAATCTTCGGCCTGATTCGGCCGTCCTCCATTCTCATCCTGATCGCCGTAGCGCTGCTAGTGGTCGGGATGGGTAAAGTGATCGAGGAGCGCGAGCGTCAATTCGCGTTGTATCTGGTCGAGAACCATTGCCGGTTTATCGGTTCCGATACAAAGACGCCCTACGAGCGTGTTTATCAATGCGATCATGGCGTCTGGTCCCAAGACGACATCCGTAAGCTGATGAAACTCTAATAAAGCCTATAACTCCAAAGGAAAGCAATGTCGTTGAATTTTGACGAGGACACTCCTGTCCAAGATGAAGCAGTCGATGAGAACGTTGCCAAACGTGTGAACGCGTCGGACAAGCGCATGATCAATGCGACCACCGACGTGAACCAGCTGGTGCCGTTCAAGTACAAATGGGCTTGGGACAAGTACCTGAAAGCATGTGAAAACAACTGGATGCCGCAAGAGACCAGTCTTGAGAAAGACGGCGCGCAGTTAAATGACGCGCGTGTGATCACGGAAGAAGACTGTCTGGCGATCGAACGTTCGCTCGCAGCGCTGACTCTGGGCGACGCCGGCCAAGGCGAACTCGTGACGGGCATCTACCGCAACATCACGGCCCCAGAAGCACGCCAATATCTGCTGCGCCAAGGGATGGAAGAAATTCTGTCCGCCCACGTTTACGCCCACGTCACCGAGACCCTGAAGCTTGACGCTGATGTGGTGCTGGCGCAATGCTTGATGCCCACTCAGACTGCAAAACAAGCGTTCCTGGTACCTTTTGCAGCGTTGCTCAAAGACGCCAAGTTCAGCACCAGCGCACCCAGTAACGCGCAGCAGTTCTTGAAAGCGCTGATCGTGTACACCTGCGCAATCAAGGGCTTGTTCTCGCTGACTGATTTCACGCAGATCTTGGCACTCGGTCAAAAGAACAAGATGGTAGGGTTGACCGAAATTTACCAGAAGATGCTGCGCGACCAGCTGATGCAAATTGCATTTGGCGTGGAAGTGATCAATACCATCAAGGCTGAAAATCCCCAGCTGTGGACGCCTGTGTTCAAGGATGAAGTATTTACCTTGATCGCGCAAGCGTTTGAACTGGAAAAGGCCCACGCGCAAGCCTGTGGTTTGCCCGCTGAGTTCGCAGAATACCTGCAATGCGCTGTGGGTAGTATCAGTAACCAGATCGGTATCCCTAGTCGCTTTGCCATCCCGGCAAGCTATAAATGGTTGGCCGGTATCATGGGTCTGATGGAACGTCGCGAAGTCGACCGCACTCCAGCGGAAGAAAAGAAAGTCGCCACCACCCTCGACTGGGATTAATCATGGGGCTTGCCAGACATCTGACCGGAAGTAAGAAACCCAAAGCAGTAATCATCCAGGGGAATCCGAAATACCTGAATGACCCGGCAGTGAAACAGTTGGCGGTTGCTTTCTACCAGGAGATCAAAGAACTTGTAGAAGCCAGAGGGTTTGCAGTTTCGTTTGATGCTGGCGAACCCATGACCTGTCCAGACGAAGAGGCTGCGGTATGGATTGGTCACTCCCGCGGCGTGGATCGTCTGAAGTATGCGCCTTTTTCTGTGTTGACCATTGAATTGGAAACAAAGGAAGATAAAAGCAAATACCGCAAGTTTGATCAAGCGACGAATGACCGCCGGGGTAAAGATCCTTTGCACTATCAGTTGTCGGAAACAGATCGTCAGCGCTTATTGCACTTAAGTCTTAGTTGAGCGTTCTCCCTAGCTACCCGAAGGTAGCTAGGGAGTTATGCTGTAAAAAAATAACATGTTTCAATCTTTCTATGTAGCAACGACTTAGACGCGTTCTGTGTCTATCTAATCCTGAAAGAGAAAAAGAAACATGCGCAAACTGATTCAGCTTCTGAGCCCCATCAAGCATACCGCCCGCGGCACGATACTCGACCTCTGGGCGATCGCTCGTATCGTCCTATTGTTGATCGCCCTGATGGTGGTGATCGCCAACTGGCCACTGCGTACGGTGCCGACCGGCTATGGTGGTGTCATCACGACCATGGGCAAGATCGTCGATACCCAAGGCGATGGTCCGGCCTGGGTCTGGCCATGGCAAAAGCTGTCGATCTTCAACCTGCGTCTCGAACGCGCTCCTGTCAAGAATGCCCAAGGCGGCACCAAAGACATGCAACCCGTTGCCGTCGACATGCTGGTAAGCTATTCGATCATCCCCAACCGGATGGCCGAAGTGTTCGAGAAGTATAGCCGTGACGGCGATCTGTCGGCCAACGTGCAAGCAGCAACTGCTGAAGTCTTCAAGGCGGTTACCGCCCGCTACAAAGCGGTGGAGCTGGTCGAAAAGCGGAACGATGTCTCGGCCTCGATCCGTGACGCGCTCGGCGTGAAACTGCGTGTGCTCGGTGCGCAAGTCATCAGTGTCGACATGACTGGTTTTGCTTTCTCGCCAGACTACATGGCCGCGGTGAACGACAAGGTCAACCAGGAGCAGAAACGCCAAGCTGCGGACAACAAGCTCAAAACCGTCGAATCGGAACAGAAGCAGAAAGTCGCGATTGCAGAAGCAGAAGCCAGTGCAGCCAAGGCCACAGCCGATGGTGCAGCGTATGTGGTGACCAAAGCTGCCGAAGCTGAAGCGCAGTCGATCCGTGTCAAAGCCCAAGCCCTGGCCCAGAACAAGGACCTGCTGGAACTGCGTCGTATCGAAGTGGAAGCGACCCGTGCTGAACGCTGGGATGGCAAGCTGCCTACCACGATGTATGGTTCGGCGCCAATTCCGTTTATCGGTAACGCCAAGTAAACATTGTGACTCGACGCAAACGAGTGGCTAAAGAACGGCGCTTGCGCCAACGACAGAAGCCGCAAGAAGTTACGTTTACTCATTATGAAACAAAACCACTGAAAGAAAGTCAGTTTCTTAATCAGTGGGCTGCGTACGTAAAAAGCATGTCTGACATGTAAAGCATTTCGCCGAGGGAGCAATCCCTCGGTTTTATGCCGCCTTATTTTTTTGCGTCTATATCACTTACGTAGCCCATTGGCATAACTAACAATTATCGACATGAATATTCCTACTCTCAAAGACCAAAAAGGTCGTGACTTCTGGTTCAAGATTTTACTGGTGGCATGTTTTGCTTTGTTTGTGAATATGCTGTATCTGGTATTCCAAACAGTTCAACCACAACCCTACGTGTATGAAACAGTCGTACGCGCTTGTAACGCAGAAGGCGCGTGCAACGTGTACACCACCACCGTGACGACCAAGATGTTATCTGCACATTAGTTGTCAAATAAAAAAATTACTGCATTGTAAGATTATTTGTAAGAAAGGGAGTTGCGACGCCCTCTAGCTTTTAGGAAAGATGCGCTTATTTTTCGGGAGTCGAAAAATGCAACAAACGCAATTCGTAACAAAACCCAAAATGGGGGTGATGATCGGTCGTTTCTCGTTTATTCACCGTCAACATGAACGCACCCTGCAAATCATGGCAGCCGAGAATGACTTCATCCTCGTGCAAATCGGTTCGGCCAATCGCTGCGAGTCCAAGAAGAACCCGCACCGCTACGCTATCCGCGCCATGATCATGACCGAAGTGCTCAAGCGGCTTAAGCCAAACGGGCAGTTCCGCGTTGTGGCTCTCAATGACACCTTATATAACGAGGACCGTTGGAAGACGCGGGTGTATGCCCATGGCGAACAATACGCAGAACAAGTCGGTGTTCATCCAGAACGCATCACGCTGTATGGCACTGACAAAGATGAATCGACCTACTACATGAACTCCTTCCCGCAATGGAAGGTCAAAGCTCTGGACAAGGTCGAAGATATCGACGCAACGCGGCTGCGCGAAATCTGGTTCAAGGCAGCTCAAACGGTCTCAAACGGGCAAAACCAAAGCCTAAAAAACTACCTGGTGCCTGAGATGTACGAGTACCTGCGTAATGTCCACAAGTTCAACAAACCCTTGCAAAACGACTGGCATTACCTGACCGTCAAAGAACCGGAAAAGTACAAGGACTATCCGTACCCCGATTCTCTGAACGTCATGTGTGGCGATGCAGTCGTTGAATGCGCTGGTCACATCCTGACGGTTACACGTTCGGGTGAACTTGGCTATGGTCAAATTGCTTTGCCGGGCGGTCACAAGAACAAGAACGAAACGGCGTTTAACGCGGCGATTCGCGAACTGTTTGAAGAGACCAACCTGCGCGTGCCAGACCAAACCGTTCTGAACTGCGTGCGCCAAACGAAACTGTTCGATCACCCCGGTCGTACGTTGAGCTCGGTTCCCAAATCGACGCTCGGTGTGCACATCAAGATCGAGCTCTGGAAAGGCGAATTCCCACGTGCAAAAGGCGGCGATGACGCAGCCCATCCCACGCTGCCTAACGGCGGCATCCGCTGGATTCCGAAGTACGACATCATCAGCGGTCGGGTGCAAATGTGGGATGACCACAACGACATCGTGGACGACTTCACGGCGTAAGTAACAAAAGCTTAGTGGCAGATGCCATGAGGGCCGCCGGTCCCTCACCGGTGCAGTAAGTAATTGGGAGTCAATTACCATGTTAGAACTTATCAAGCCTTTCAACATCATCCTTTGGTGCGACACCTACAAGTTTGCTCACTGGGAGGAGATCCCGTTCGGTGTCAAACAGCTGGTGGCTGCGGTCGTGCCGCGCAAGCCGACGCCGTTTACCGATGAAATCGTGGCCGCTGGTCAAACATTCATCGCACACGTGTTCGCTACCGCGCGTCTGACCCAAGAGATGATCGACGAGGCCGAGATCGAAATTACCGAACAGGGCTACAACTTCAACCGGGCTGGTTGGGAACACATTCTGCACACCTACGGTGGTCGGATTCCCCTGACCATGTTCGGTGTCGAAGAAGGTCGCGTTGTTAAAGCGCAGACCCCTACCCTGATGGTCACCAACGAAGGTGACGACAAGACTGCTTGGGTGGTTCCGTATTTCGAACCTGTCATCCAGTCCGTTTCCTGGTCGATGACCTACACGGCAACCATCTGCCGGTTCATGTACAAAACCATGGCGTACTACACGCTGAAGACGGGTGGCAACATGGACCTTCTGCAATACAAGATCCACAACTTCGGGGACCGTGGCGCCAATTCGCCAGATGAAACGCCGGTCCTCAAAGGCATCGCCCATGCGATGGTGTTCCTGGGCAGCGACTGTGGCCGTGCAAACGGTTACATCAAGAAGCTGTACAACACGTCCAAACCGTACACCAGTTCGGTGGAAGCGACGGAACACACCACGGTCTGTTTGAATTCGAATGCGGAAACGCGTGACGACTTCGGCGGTATGCAAATGGTGATGCGGCGCCTGGCCGCAGTAGTGGAGCGTAGTAAACGCGGCATTGGTATCCCTGTGATTTCGACCGTGCCTGATACCTACGACGATGAACGTTTCGTCACCGTCTACGTTGCCGGCTTCAAAGCCGAGATTATCGCATCGGGCGGCCGTTTGGTCATTCGTCCTGATTCCGGTATCCCGGCCAAGAAGTTACCGCAAGTGCTGGGTTGGCTGAAGGATATCTTCGGCGTGACCGAGAATGCGGCCGGCTATCTCGAATTGCCGCCATGTATTGGCGCGCTCTACGGCGATGGCATGAATGTGAATACCTTTGAACCTGTTGTGAAGGCAGCAGTCGATGCAGGTTACTCCATCGACAACTTCCTGCTCGGCATGGGTGACGGTATCACCAACGAAGGCAGTCGCGACAAGACCAGTTGCAGCATGAAAACCATCGCAGAACGCCGCGATGATGGCTGGCACCGCGTCTTGAAAGAACCGAAGTCTGACCTGGGTAAAAAGTCGCTGTCGGGTCTGGTCCGTAATCGTGAAAACGAACACGGCGAACTCGAAACGTACGATGCATTAACCGCAGGAAATGTGTACGACATGTTCGTACCAGGACCTGGACACCGTCGCTGGCTCGATAACGGCCGTCGCGACTGGCGTCAACCGTTTGATGATGTTCGCGCTAACGCACAATTGGGCGCCATCGAACAAGCAGCTGCACGTTTAGCTGCTGAACAAGCAGAAGAACTCGTCGCTGCGTAATACCCGCCCCAGCTCCTTACGGGGCTGGGGTTTTTATGTCGTGTAAAATAACTTAAGGAAATGTCCATGAAGAAATATCTCATCTTGTTTGCTGCGTTGGCTCTGACCGCATGCAGCGATGATCCGAAACCCCAAGTCCAATACCAGCAACCAGCCCCTGTGATCGTTCAACAAGCGCCGGTGCAGCAAGCTCCAGTCATCGTTCAGCAAGACAACAGCGGAGCTGCTATGGCCGCTGGTGCCGCCCTGGGTGCTGTGACCGCCATGGCCCTGTCGGACCGCGATCGTCACTACCAGCAAGCTCCCCAGCCTGTCCAGAACACGACCATCATCCACAAAACCAAGATCATCGAACGCACGGTTCAAGCACCAGCAGCACCGGCAGTCGCAGGTGCGCCTGTTACCCCAACAGCCGCACCTGTGAACCTGACCAAAACAGCCCCATCGAACTTCGCAGCACCAGGTACGCAAAGCCCTGTGCCCACGATGTCGGCTGCGGCGTTGACTGCGCCGAAGGCGATTACGATGCCCACGGCGACGCCCGGCAAGACACTGAACTACGGCCCTGCCAATGTCGCCCACATCGGTGTCAGCAAACCAGCCGCTTTGCCACCTCCCAAGCCTTCTTTCCCAGCGCTGCCGGCGCCAACCAAAGTATCGCTGACGAAGCTGCCGGTGCCTGCGCCAGCCAAGGTGAGCTATTCCTCGACCCCGCGTCTAAGCTATACGCCATCGAAGTCGTCGTATTCGGCGCCCAAGACGTCGAGCAGTTCCTACAG
>Ga0265780_10007598_pt1 | contig 13278 bp, 12 predicted proteins | sample P1T30metagenome_FD_192432 | JGI IMG/M metagenome (GOLD analysis project Ga0265780, IMG submission 192432) | Plant litter microbial communities from East Loma Ridge, Irvine, California - P1 T30 | ecosystem: Environmental > Terrestrial > Plant litter > Unclassified | place: USA: California...
TCGGCGGCGGCCAACTACAACAAGGTCGAGGTCATCAAGATCAACCAGGCGCCAACCCAGCTGGGCGCGCAGACACTGCTGGACGCCACCGCGATCTCGCATCTGGAAACGGCCTCGCCCAAGGTGCGCGTGAACCTGGGCGCCTTGTGGAAGGTCGGCGACTGGACCGTGAACCTGCGCGAGAATTACTTCGGCAAGTCGTCCGAACAATTCTCGACCGACGGCGCCGTGTATTACGAGAACCGGGTCAAGGCCAAGCTGCTGACCGACCTCGAAGTGAGCTACCAGGTCAGCAAGGCATGGTCGGTATCGCTGGGCGCGAACAACCTGTTCAACGAGTATCCGAACAAGGTAAACCCGCTGGTGCTGGCTGAACAGCGCGCCAATCTGGACAATGGCGCGGTGACGATCTATCCGGGGATCTCGCCGTTCGGCATCAACGGCGGCTATTACTATGCACGGGCTGCCGTGAAGTTCTGACCTGTTCCAGGAAACGACAAAGCGGGGTGCGGCCTGGTCGGCGCACTCCGCTTTTTTATGTTCGATGGTTTCGATGATAGGCCACGAGATAACTCGTTTTTCAAGCCGGACAGCGGCGCGCATAATGGCTCCATCGCATCGAGAACAAGGCAAACATCAAGGCGGCGCCAGCGCTACCGAGATTCGAGCAACTCGATCATCAATCATAAAAGGAGCTCATCATGTTGAACGTACGTAAAAGCAATGAACGCGGCGGCGCAAGTTTCGGTTGGCTGAACTCGCAGCACACTTTCTCGTTCGGCCATTACCACGACCCGAAACACATGGGTTTCGGTCCGCTGCGCGTCATCAATGAAGACCATGTCCAGCCGGGCCGCGGCTTCGATTCGCACGGTCACCGCAATATGGAAATCATTTCGTATGTGCTCGATGGCGCGCTCGAACACAAGGACAGCATGGGCAACGGTTCGGTGCTGCGCTACGGCGACGTGCAGATCATGAGCGCCGGTTCGGGTGTCGTGCACAGCGAGTTCAATGGCTCGAAAACCGAAGGCGTGCACTTCCTGCAGATATGGATCGAGCCGAACGTGACCGGCGCCGAGCCGCGCTACGAAGAAAAGCACTTCGACACGGCCTCGAAAACCGGCAAGCTGCGCGTCGTGGCGTCACCCGATGGCCGCGAGAGCTCGGTCTCGATCCGCCAGGATGCGTCGATCTACGCCGGCATCTTCAACGGCGCCGACGGCGCGACCCTCGCGCTGGCCGCCGCTCGCCAAGCGTATGTGCACGTGATTCGTGGCCAGATCACCGTCAACGGCGTGGCGTTGAATGGCGGCGATGCGCTCAAGATCACCGGTGAAGACGCGGTGACCCTTGGCCAGGCCGAAGCGGCCGAAGTGCTGGTATTCGACCTGCCGCAGTAAAGTAGGGACGCCGCCCCTGCAATGGGGGCGGCATTCGGCTCATACGGCCGGACAAGGATCAACGACAAGGATCAACGACCATGCGCGCGAACGGTGAACTTGTGCGCATCCGGTCGATCCACCACTTGAGCGCCGCGCCGTCCTCGGTGCTGCGCCAGGCCAGGTAGAAGGTTTCATCGGGCTTGGGTTCCACCACGTTCTTTTCGACCAGCTGGCCGCGCGCGATGGCGGGCCTGGCCCAGGCCTCGGGCAGGAAGCCGAAGCCCAGGCCCTGTACCTGGAATTCGTACTTAGTGCGCATGTCGGGCACGGCCAGCGTGTCTTGCCCGAACAGGATCCCCACGGTGCGCGCACCCAGCACGCGCGCCGAATCGGACACCGTGATCGCCCGGTACGGCAGCAGGTCGGCCTTGTCGAGCGGTTGTTTGACGCCCGCCAGCGGATGGTGCGGGGCGACGGCGAACACGAAGCTGCTGGTGCCGATCGGTTCGGCCGTGTAGCCGCCGCCGGATGGGCCGTCGCCGGCGGCGCCCACGAGCAGGTCGACGCGGCGGTCGAGCAGGGCGTCCCAGGTGCCGCCAAGCGACTCGCGCACGATGCGCAGGCGGGTGTGGTCGGTGACCTTGTAGAAGGCTTCGATATCGGGTTGCAGGCTGCCGGCGGCCAGCACCGAATCCATGCCGATGGCGAAGTCGGTTTCCCAGCCGGAGGCCACGCGCCGCACGCGCGACTCGAGGTCGCCGGCGGCGCGCAGCAGGTAGCGGCCTTCTTTCAGCAGTTCGTGGCCGGCCGGCGTGAGCGTGACCCTGGGCCCGAAGCGGTCGAACAGGCGCACGCCCAGGTCGTCCTCGAGCTTGGACACCGTGTACGAGATGGTCGATGGCACACGAAACAATTCCTTGGCCGCGCCGGCGAACGAGCCGCGGCGGGCGATGGTGTCGATGATCTGGAGGGCGTCGAGGCTAAGTTTGAGCAAGTAGCAATCCTGGGGTCAAGGTCCAGCCATGGTAGCGGCAAGCGTTCCCGCCACCAAGCCCCCGGGCGCGAAAAATAGCATTCTGATTCTATCGCCGGTTCTCCTTGCTGGCGATACTTCAAGGGTCAGGCGCCGCTCCGGCGCCATCCGCATGAGGAGCAGTGCATGTACCTGATATCACTGGGCGCCGGCATCCTGGCCGGCCTGCTGTATGGCTTGATCAATGTGCGCTCGCCCGCGCCGCCAGCCATCGCGCTCATCGGCTTGCTGGGCATGCTGGTCGGCGAACAGATCGTGCCTGTCGCCAAGCGCCTGCTCGATGGCGCGCCAATTACCGTCAGCTGGTTCGCCAGCGAATGCAAGCCGAAGATCACGGGCGTTGCCGCCGTCAAGCCGGCCGGCGACGACACGCCGCAGGCCTGATCGATTTTTTTAACTGGCTACGGCGCGCCGTGGCTGATTTCTACCAACGGAGAACAATATGACCAATCCAAAACTCGACGTCCTGACCCCGCAAAACTCGCAGCTGATCTTCATCGATCACCAGCCGCAAATGGCGTTCGGCGTGCAGTCGATCGACCGCCAGGTACTCAAGAACAACGTCGTCGGCCTGGCCAAGGCGGCCAAGGTCTTCAACATCCCCACCACGATCACGACGGTGGAAACCGAATCGTTCTCGGGCCACACCTATCCGGAATTGCTGGACGTGTTCCCGGGCCAGGCCATCCTCGAGCGCACCTCGATGAATTCGTGGGATGACCAGAAAGTGCGCGATGCGCTCAAAGCCAATGGCCGCAAGAAGGTCATCGTCGCCGGCCTGTGGACTGAAGTGTGCAACACCACGTTCGCCCTGTGCGCGATGCTCGAAGGAGAATACGAAATCTACATGGTCTCGGACGCCTCGGGCGGCACCAGCAAGGAAGCGCACGACATGGCCATGCTGCGCATGGTGCAGGCTGGCGTGGTGCCCGTGACCTGGCAGCAGGTGCTGCTCGAGTGGCAGCGCGACTGGGCGCACCGCGACACCTACAACGACGTCATGAAGATCGTCACCGAGCATTCCGGCGCCTACGGCATGGGCGTTGATTACGCCTATACGATGGTGCACAAGGCCCCGGCGCGCGCCGCCGGCACGCACGAAGTGCTGGCGCCGGTGTCCGCAACCTCGAAGGCGTAACGATATGGTCGCCCCACGCGCCGCAACGCCGGCCCTCATCCTCATCAACGGCTGCTTCCACACCGTCGACCGTGAACAGCCGCAGGCCTCTGCCGTCGCGATCCGCGACGGGCGTTTCGTCGCCGTGGGCGACATCGACTACGTGATGCGCCAACGCGAAGAAGGCAGCCAGGTCATCGACCTGAATGGCCGCACGGTCGTTCCCGGCCTGAACGATTCGCATCTGCACCTGATTCGCGGTGGCCTGAACTACAACCTGGAGTTGCGCTGGGAAGGCGTGCCGTCGCTGTTCGATGCGATGCGCATGCTCAAGGAGCAGGCCGACCGCACGCCCAACCCGCAGTGGGTGCGCGTGGTGGGCGGCTGGAACGAATTCCAGTTTGCCGAGCGCCGCATGCCGACGCTCGACGAAATCAACGCGGCCGCGCCGGACACGCCGGTGTTCATCCTGCACCTGTACGACCGCGCGCTGCTCAATCGCGCAGCCCTGCGCGCGGTGGGCTATACGAAAGATACGCCCAATCCGCCCGGCGGCGAAATCGTGCGCGACGGCGCCGGCAACCCGACCGGGATGCTGATCGCGCGTCCGAACGCGATGATCCTGTACGCCACGCTGGCCAAGGGCCCCAAGCTGCCGTACGACCTGCAAGTGAACTCCACCCGCCAGTTCATGCGCGAACTCAATCGGCTCGGCATCACGAGTGCGATCGACGCCGGCGGGGGCTTCCAGAATTATCCCGACGATTACGCCGTCATCGAGCAGCTCGATGCGGCCGAACAGCTCACGATCCGCATCGCCTACAACCTGTTCACGCAAAACAAGGGCCAGGAACTGGAAGACTTCCAGCGCTGGACCGATATGGTCACGCCGGGGCAGGGCAGCGACTACTACCGTCACAACGGCGCCGGCGAAATGCTGGTGTTCTCGGCGGCCGACTTCGAAGACTTCCTCGAACCGCGGCCCGACCTGGACCCCGGCATGGAAGGCGAACTCGAACGCGTGGTGCGCCACCTGGTGGCGCAGCGCTGGCCGTTCCGCCTGCACGCGACCTATGACGAATCCATTTCGCGCATGCTCGACGTGTTCGAGAAGGTCAATCGCGACATCCCGTTCGACGGCCTGCACTGGATGTTCGACCATTGCGAGACGATCACCCAACGTAACATCGACCGCGTCGCGGCGCTCGGCGGCGGCATCGCCATCCAGCACCGCATGGCGTTCCAGGGCGAATATTTCGTCGACCGCTACGGCAGCGACGCAGCCCGCGCCACGCCGCCGATCAAGCAGATGCTGGAAACCGGCGTACCGGTCGGCGCCGGCACCGACGCCACCCGCGTGGCCAGCTATAACCCGTGGACGGCGCTGTACTGGCTCGTGACCGGCCGCACGGTCGGCGGCCTGGCCCTGTACGGCAGCGCCGGTCATTTGCCGCGCCAGGTCGCGCTCGAGCTGTGGACCGCTGGCAGCGCATGGTTCTCGAACGAGCAGGATGGCAAGGGCCGCATCAAGGAGGGCATGTTCGCCGACCTGGCGGTGCTGTCGAAAGACTTCTTCACGGTCGATGCCGAAGAGATCAAGGCGATCGAATCGGTGATGACGGTGGTCGGCGGGCGCATCGTGTACGGCGCGGCGGAATTTACCGATCTGGGCTTGCCGCCGATTCCGGTGTTGCCCGACTGGTCGCCGGTGACCAGGGTGCCGGGGCACTGGCGCAACGCCGCGCCCCAGCCTGTAGCGCAATTGGCGTTGCCGCACCAGTGCAGCGGGCCGTGCGGCGTGCACGCGCACAGCCATGACAGGGCGCGCAAATCCAGCATGCCGGTCTCGGACTACAGCGGCTTCTGGGGCGCGCTCGGTTGCAGCTGCTTCGCGTTCTGACGATGGCCGCGCCGCTTCCTTCCCGCCTGCATGGCTTCAATATGGGCTTTTTTGCAGGCTACGTCGACACGCTCGGTTTCATCGCGCTGTTCGGGCTGTTCACCGCGCACGTGACCGGCAACTTTGTGCTGCTGGGCGCGTCGCTCGCGGATCCGGGACATATTCCGTCCCTGCTGAAGATCTTGGCATTCCCCGCCTTTATCTTTGGCATCGCCAGCGCGCGCATGCTCGTTGCGGCGTGCGAGCGGCGCGGCGCCGGGGCGCACCGGCCATCGTACCTGCTGCAACTGGTGCTGCTTGCCGGCTTCATGGTGTGCGGCGTGCTGGCCGAACCCGTAGCGCGCGACATGTCGGCGCTGGCCATGGCGGCCGGGCTGTTCGGCGCGGCGGCGATGGGCGCGCACAGCGCCGCCAGCAAGCTGCTGCTGGCGCACCTGGCGCCCACGTCGATGATGACGGGCAACGTCACGCAACTGGTGATCGACACGGTCGACCGCCTGCGCGGCGCCGGCGACGCCGCCACCGCCGCCCGCTGCAGCAAGTTCTTCTGGCCGCTGTTCGGCTTTGCGCTGGGCTGCGCCGGGGGCGCATGGCTGTACCTGGCGTTCGGCTTCGTTGCCTTGATCGTGCCGCTGGCGGTGCTGGTGCTGCATCTGTGCATGCCCTCGCTCGAGTCGGCGGCATGAGCGCGGCATGAAGAAAACCCGGTTAGAGGCGTTCAGCGACGGCGTCATCGCCGTGATCCTCACGATCATGGTGCTGGAGCTCAAGCCGCCGCATGGCACGACGATGGCGGACGTCGCCGCCGTCGTGCCGGGCTGGCTGCGCTATGGGTTGAGCTTCGTGTATGTCGGCATCTACTGGGTGAACCACCATGCGCTGCTGGAACGGGTCGAGCGCGTCGACTGGGCCGTGTTGTGGGCCAATCTGCACCTGCTGTTCTGGATGTCGCTAATTCCGTTCGTCACCGCCTGGGCCGGCGAGAACCCGATGGCCCCGGCGCCGGTGGCGTTGTACGGCGTGGTGCTGCTGCTGTGCTCGATCTCGTTCCTGCTGCTGTCCTGGCGGCTCGGCGCACTCGAAGGCAGGGACCACGCGCACACCTGGCAGAACGCCAAGAACCAGTGGTCGGTCGGGCTGTACGCGCTCGCGATCGTGGTGTCGCTGTGGTATCCGCCACTCGGGGCCGTAATCCATGTCGGGCTGGCGGCGATGTGGCTGGTGCCCGAGCGGGTCCCGGCGCCGGCCTGACTGGACGCACCAACAGGGCGCTGGCATCATGCGCAGTCGGATCGGCGTCAGCCCGAACACCAGAAAAGGACCACCGTGCATCAACGAACCAACCCGATCACCATCCTGATCGCCGACGACCATCCGCTCATGCGCGAAGGGATCGCCGCCGTGATCCACAGCCAGTCCGACATGCGCGTGGTGGGCGAGGCGGCCGATGGCAATGAAGCCGTCACGCTGTACCGCGCGCTACGCCCGGACGTGACATTGATCGACCTGCAGATGCCGCACCTGAACGGCATGGATGCCATTGCCGCGATCCGCGCCGAGTTCCCGCAGGCGTGCCTGGCGATTCTCACCACGTTCCGGGGCGACGCGCGCGCGATGCAGGCGATCAAGGGTGGCGCACAGGGCTATCTGCTCAAGAGTTCGCTGCGCAAGGAACTCACCGACGCGATCCGCGTACTGGCTGCCGGCCACCGGTATATCCCGGCCGAGATCGCGGGCGAGCTGGCGCGCCACCTGGGCCAGGAAACCTTGACCGTGCGCGAGTTGCAGGTGCTCGAGCTGACCGCGCGCGGCAACGGCAACAAGGAAATCGGCCGGCTGCTCACGCTGTCGGAAGACACGGTCAAGGGCCATCTGCGCAGCATCATGGAAAAGCTCGGCGCGAACAACCGCACGCATGCGGTGACGATCGGCATCGAGCGCGGTTTTCTCGAGATCTGAGCCGCGCGCCGCTTCCCCCCCCACTTTCGTGGGGGGAGGCGGCGCCCCATCGTGGTCTGTCGCCAATCCCGGCCGCATTGCACCATCCAGACTGTTACCGAACTTTCTGGAGCGTTCAGATGCAAGTTTTCTCGTCACCGTCGCGCATCCACGGCGGCCTGCCGCGCTGGCAAATCCAGCGCGTCACCGACTATATCGACGCCAATCTCGGCGCCACGCTGCGCACCGAATCCCTGGCCGCCACCCTGGGCCTGAGCGTGAGCCATTTCACGCGCGCCTTCAAGCACAGCGTCGGCGTGCCGCCGCGCGTGTATGTGATCCGGCGCCGGCTGGCTGCCGCCTGCGAGGCCATGGCCACGTCCAGCACGCCCTTGACCACTATTGCCCACGCGCACGGCTTTTGCGACCAGTCGCACTTTACCCGCACCTTTCACGATGTCATCGGCCTGTCACCTCACGTCTGGCGCTGCCGTCATGCGTGCGCAGCAGAACCGATGTCTTTTATGAAAGTTGGTATCGTAGAGGCTGCCTAATGATATGGAGTGCCTCCCGTGTTCGAGTTCATCACCGAGTTCATGCAAAAGAGCGGCTATTTCGGCGTCTTCGCGCTGATGGCGCTGGAAAACATCTTTCCGCCGATTCCGTCCGAGCTGATCATGCCGTTCGCCGGTTTCGTCGCCGCGCGCGGTGACCTCAACGTGGTCGGCGTGCTGCTGGCCGGCACTGCCGGTTCGGTGGCCGGAGCGCTGCCGTGGTATTACGCGGGGAAGGTGTATGGCAAGGACCGGCTCGAAGCCTTCGCCGACAAGCATGCCCGCTGGATGACGGTGACGCACGGCGACATCGAGCATGCAATGGACGCCTTTGAAAAGCATGGCAAGAAGGTGGTGCTGCTGGGCCGGTTGATCCCGGCGATCCGTACCTTGATTTCGGTGCCGGCCGGGCTGGCCAAGATGTCGATGGGGCAGTTCCTGCTGTTTTCGACGATCGGCTCACTGATCTGGACCGGCATCCTGACCGGCGCCGGTTACGCGCTGGAGAGCCAGTACGAGCGCGTGGCGCAGTACGTCGATCCGGTGTCCAAGGCCATCCTGATCGGCCTGCTGGGCTGGTACCTGTACCGCGTTGTCACGTTCAAGTCGGGCGGCAAGGCCTGAGAGGTCTCGAACAACCTGACAGAACCGACAGGTTGTACCTGCTGCGCCGCACGCCTACACTGACCGTGCGGCGACGGCGTGTGCAGCGCATGGCCAGATGCGTTGCCCGATCGGGATGTCCGCCAATCGATGGTCGATCCCCGGGGGCATCGCATGAACGCAACAAGGCACGAGGCGCAGGTCTTGCTCGATCGACTGGGCCCGGTTGCCGGCAAGCTGGGGCAACTGATCGATGGTGCGATATCCCCGCGAGCCTGCAGCGACGCATCCGGCCTGGAAGTCACCGCGCTTTACCTGGCTGAACTGGAACTGCCGTCCTGTGCGCTCACCGGCGCGCCGGACTTGCCGGGTGTCGAACGAACGCGGGCAGGCCTGGCCCACATGCGCGCCATGCAGACATCGCTCGAAAGCGACCTCCAGGGCGCCAGGCTGCTGTATGAACGACGCCGGCAAGGCTGCCGGGCCATGCGGTGCCAGCTGCTTGCGCTGAAGGCGCATGCACTATCACACCTGCTCGCTGCAATCGCCAGTGAACATCAGCGCCTGTCGGACCCACATCTGCCCGACGGGCAACGGCAGCCATGGCGCCAGGCCTTGCCCATGCTGGTGCAGTGCTACACCAAATTGCATGGAGGCGTGATGCGCGCCCATCTGCGGCAACGCATCCTGTTCGCCACCAGCGTGTTGCGCCGGGAGCGGGGCGCCAGGCCGTCCCTGTGGACCCGGCTGCGGCTCGCGCGGCAACGCAAGGCCATGCTCGGCCCATGGCGCCAGCGAAGCAAGGCATTGGCTGCCGAGTCGCGTAGTTCCGGGGACCTGCATCGAACCCTGACGCATCTCGACGACGCCGCGATCGGCCTGGTCGAGCACACGCTGGACCTCGCCGTGCAGGCGGCACGGCGTGCGTAGGTGCAAACGTAAGCCTGGCAAGGCGGCGCGGTGACGTTCGGGTGTTCAGGCGCCGACGCGCCACCATACCTGGTTGCGGCCAGCCTGCTTGGCCCGGTACAGCTGGGCGTCCGCTGCTTCGAATAATTCGAACTGCGCTTCGGCGCCGGTCGGGTCGAACGTGGCGCCCCCGACGCTGACAGTGAGCATCGGTGCGACATTCGATGCTTCGTGCGGAATCCCCAGCGCGGCAATGGCGTCGCGCAGCGCTTCGGCTACCGCGTGCGCGGCCTGGGCATCGGTTTCGGGCATCAGCAGCAGCAGTTCTTCGCCACCATAGCGTGCGGCCAGCTCGCCAGGCCGGCGCATGGCCGCGCCGGCCGCGCGCGCGACCGAGCGCAGGGCGCGGTCGCCCGCCGGATGGCCGTAGCGGTCATTGAATTGCTTGAAGGCGTCGATGTCGAGCAGGGCCAGCGACAGCGGCTGGCCGCTCTGGCGGGCGCGCTGCCATTCCAGGTCATACACTTCGTCGAATCGGCGCCGGTTGGCCAGCTCGGTCAGGCCGTCGATATTCGCCAGGTGCTCGAGCATGCGGCGCTGGCGCACGACCTGCAGGTGCAGCGCCACGCGCGCCATCACGACCGTCTGGTTGAATGGCTTGACGATGTAGTCGGATGCGCCCATCTTGAGGCCGTTGGCCTCGTCCTCGGGCCGGTCCAGGCCCGAAATGAAGATGATCGCGATGTGCGCCGTCTGCGTGTCGGCGCGCAGCCGGCGCAGCACTTCGTAGCCGTCCATGTCCGGCATCATCACGTCGAGCAGGATCAGGTCGGGCAGGTGGCGCGCGGCGCGCTCGAGGGTCTGGGCACCGTTGCGGGCCAGCAGCACCGTGTATTCGGGCTTGAGCAGTTCGCCCAGCACTTCGCGGTTGATGGCGTCGTCGTCGGCCACCAGGACTTTCTGCGACTGAACTATATTCATTGGCTCCCTTCCAGACTGAGATCGAGCTGCGCGCCCAGGACGGCCAATGGCCCCAGCGCCGCGGCATACTCGATCTCGGCGACAGCGCGCCGCACGGCGCCCAGCGCCGCTTCCACCGCATCGGCGTGCGCCCCGGCACCCAGCAGCAACTCTAGCTGCGCAAGCGCATCCTCGGCGCGCGCATCGTCGGTACGCAGGTAGCCGTCCAGGCGCGCGATCACCAGGGCCAGCGTTTCCGGGTCGCCCGCTTTCGGCAACGCCAGCGCCGCCATCTGGGCCAGGCCCGAGAGCACCGTTTCGGCGGCGTTCACCAGGGCTGGCACCTGGATGCCGACGCGCTCGAACTGGCCGGCGCGCAGGTCTTGTTCCAGGCGCGCGGCGGCGCTGCTCAGCTCGAACGCGCCCACGTAGGCGGCGCTCGACTTGAGGTTGTGCGCCAGCGATTGCAGGCGCGTGTGGTCACCTGCAGTCAGCGCTTCGCGCAGGATGCCTGGCGCACCCGCGTATTCGCGCACGAAACTGCCGGCGCGCTTTTCCAGGCGGCTGCGCTGCCCGTCGACGTTTTCCAGCGCCATGCGCCAGTCGATGCCCGGCACGGCCGGCAGCGGGCCGCCGGTCGTACGCCCGATTGCGCTCGGGGCGGGCCGGATGGCCGCCGGCACCGGCCGGCCTTTCAGGCGCGCCGGGTCGATCCATTTGAGCAGCGTGCAAAACAGCAGGTCGGGGTCGATCGGCTTGGTGACGTGGTCGTTCATGCCGGCCAGGCGGCTCAGGGCGCGGTCGCTGGCCAGCGCGTGCGCCGTCATGGCCACGACCGGCAATTCGCGCAGGCGTGGGTCGAGCCGGATTTCGCGCGTTGCCGTCAAGCCGTCCATCTCGGGCATCTGGATGTCCATCAGCACCAGGTCGTAGTCGCCCGCCAGTGCCATGCGCACCGCTTCGACGCCGTTGAAGGCGACGTCGACTTCCATGCGCGCGGCGGCCATGAAGTCGAGGGCCACCTCGCGGTTGTTGTCATTGTCTTCGGCCAGCAGGATGCGCGCGCCGTCCAGGCGCGGCAGGTCGGCCAGGGCCGGCAGATAGCTGTCGATCGTTTCCATGGGGCCGAGCTGCGGATGCAGAACCTGCAGCAGGCTGTGGTACAGCAACGCCGGGCCGACCGGTTTGTGCAGGAACGCGTCGATCGGCAGCTCGCCCTGGCCTTGCTCTTCCATGATGGCCTCGCGCGTGCAGGCCGAGATCATCAGGATCGCCGGCGGGGGTGCCCCGTGGCCCTGTTCGCGCGCATGCTGGCGGATGCGGTTGATGGTCTGCATGCCGTCCAGTCCCGGCATCAGATAGTCCATCAGCACGATCTGGTAGGGCTTGCCGTCGCGGTCGGCCTGGGCCAGCAGCGACAGGCATTCCTCGCCCGATGCCGCCGTATCGGCCTGCACCCCCAGCCCGCCGAGCATCTCGGCCAGCGCGCCGCGCGCGGTGGCGCTGTCGTCGACCACCAGCGCGCGCACGTCCAGCAAGAGTGCCTTGCGCACGGCGCTGGCGGCGGCGTGGCCTTCGGCGACGCCCAGTTGCACGGTGAAGGTAAAGCTGCTGCCGACGCCAGGGGTGCTGCGCGCCGAAATGGCGCCGCCCATCAGTTCGACCAGCTGGCGCGAGATCGACAGGCCAAGGCCAGTGCCGCCATACTTGCGGGTGGTCGAGCTGTCGGCCTGGCTGAACGAGACGAACAGGCGCGATAGCTGTTCAAGCGTCATGCCGATGCCGGTGTCGCTGACGGTGAAGGCGAGCAGGATCTTGCCGTCTTCGCTGTGCTGCGCTTCGACGGCCACGACGATCTCGCCGCGCTCGGTGAACTTGACGGCGTTGCCGGTCAGGTTGATCAGGATCTGGCCCAGGCGCAGCGGGTCGCCGATCAGGCGTTGTGGCACCCCGGGCCCGACCCGGAAGATCAGTTCGATGCCCTTGGCGTCGGTCTTCACGCCGGTCAGGCTCGACAGGTGCTCGAGCATTTCGTCGAGGTCAAACGGCACCGCTTCCACCTGCAGCTTGCCCGCTTCGATGCGCGAAAAGTCGAGGATGTCGTTGATGATGCCCATCAGGTGCTCGCTCGCGCCGAGGATCTTGCTCAGGTAGTTGCGCAGCGTGGGCGCCGGCTCGCTCATCAGGGCCAGGCGGCTCATGCCGATGATGGCGTTCATCGGGGTGCGGATCTCGTGGCTCATATTGGCCAGGAACTCCGACTTCATGCGGGTGCTGGCTTCGGCGCGCAGCATGGCCTTTTGCATGGCTTCGGTGCGCAGCGCCAGGATGCGCATGAACACGAGCATGTCGAAGGTGCTGCCGAAGACCAGCGCGTGCATGGTCCAGAAGTTCGCCGGCAGCTTGCCGTTGATGAGCTGCGCGGTGGTAAAAGCGGCCGCGAACGCCACCGCCCAGCCGAGCAGGAAATAGATGCCGACGGCGTCGCCGGCCCGGGCGCGGCGATAGGCGCCGGGCAGGCCGAGCAGCATCGGCATGATGCCCAGCGTCCCGACGATCAGGACCAGGTATTTATGGTTGATGACGCCGGCGGCGAAACCGATCGCGGTGACTAGGCACAGCGCGGCAAGGGTCTTCATCAGGCGGCTGAAGATGCGGTCCTGGCCGGGCCGCGCGAGCGACTGTTCGACAAACAGGTAGGCGCCGCACGACGCCATGATCGAGAACAGGCCGGTCCCGTGTTCGAGCAGCCAGGCATTACCGGGATACAGGTACTGGCCAGCGGTGCCGAACCAGGCGGCCGAGTACAGCGTGACGCCGGTGGCCTGCAGCGCGTACTTGCCGAACAGGGGCTCGCGCAGGGTGTACCACTGGCCCAG
>Ga0265780_10007599_pt1 | contig 13276 bp, 9 predicted proteins | sample P1T30metagenome_FD_192432 | JGI IMG/M metagenome (GOLD analysis project Ga0265780, IMG submission 192432) | Plant litter microbial communities from East Loma Ridge, Irvine, California - P1 T30 | ecosystem: Environmental > Terrestrial > Plant litter > Unclassified | place: USA: California...
CCGGGCGGCGTGCGCGTCGACCTCGCCAAAGGGACGGCGAGCGACGGCTTCGGCGGCAACGACGTGCTGGAGGGTGTCGTCAACGTTCACGGCACCGGCTTTGACGACGTCATCATCGGCAACGCGGCCAACAACGACTTCTACGGCAACGGCGGCAGCGACACCTTCGAGGGCGGCGCCGGCGTCGACACCGTCAACTACTACGACGTCCGTTCGACCCAGGTGGCGGTGAGCTACGACCAGGCCAGCGATACCTTCACCATCGTCAAGAAACGCGCGGACGGCGGCCAGGACGTCGACCGCCTCACCGGCATCGAGCGGATTGCCTTCGTCGGTCCCCAATCGGACGGGGTCACGCTGTCGCGCGAACAGTTTGCGCCCGTCAATGGCTTCATCCGGTCCGGCGCACCGGTCAAGGCCCCGCTCCCAAGCAATGCCTTCCTCAGCCAGATCAAGGCAGGCGACTTCAACGGCGACGGCAATGTGGACTGGATGATCGCAGGCCAGGTCGGCAGCGGCACGGCCCCGGCGCCGCTGTACTTCTTCCTGGGCGACGGCAAGGGAGGCTTCCGCGACGGCACGGGCGAGCTGGTGCCGGGCGGCGCCCTGTCGATCGATGGCGGCGGACGTATCCTGGTGGCCGACTTCAACAACGACAAGCGTTCGGACTTCTTCCAGTTCAACTTCGGCGACGATGCCCCGCCCTTCAACGGCGGCTATAACAAGCTGTTCCTGTCGGGTGCCGACGGCAAGCTGCACGATGCCTCCGGCACCCTGCCCCGTCTGCCCCAGCTCAGCCATGCCGGCAGCGCAGGCGATGTCGACGGCGACGGTTTCACCGACCTGCTCATCAATACCTTGGGCGAGAGCGCCAACCAGCTCTACATCAACGACGGCAAAGGCGGTTTCACGCCGCGCGCCGACCTGCTGCCGGCGATTGCGCGCGGACCGAACACGCATACGACTTCCGCGATCCTCGACGTCAACGGCGATGGCACCCTTGACCTCGTCCTTGGACGCTGGGACAGCGACCCTTCCGCATCCTGGGTGCTGCTGGGCGACGGCAGCGGCAACTTCACGCGTAACGCCCCGATACCCCTGCCGGCCCGCGGCATCGACCGCGAGACGATCCTCGACATCAAGCCGATCGACCTGAACGGCGACAGCCTGCCCGACCTGATGCTCGCGCTGACCAACGGCGGCCCCAACTCCTACCACGTGGCAGGCCTGCAGCTGTTGGTCAACCAGGGCGGCGGGCGCTTCGTGGACGTGACCGCCGCGCGCCTGCCGCCCGGGATCGCCAGCCAGAGCTACCCCGATTCCAGCCCCCAGGCCTGGATCGCGGCACTCCAGGCCACCGACGTGAACCAGGATGGCCGCGACGATATCTTCGTCACGGCGGCAACCGACCCGGTGGATTCCTTCGTCCTCCTCAGCCAGCCGGACGGCAGCTTCGTCCGCGGCTGGACCTCGGACAAGCCTTCGCGCAGCATCACGCTCGACGCCAACAACGACGGCATGGACGACATCGTCACCTATTACATGGACGGGCGTCCGGTGGCGATCGACATCAACGTCATGGGAAGGCAACTCGCCGGCAGCGCCGCCAGCGAGCGCTTCACCGCCACCGCGGGCAGCGACACAATCGACGGGAAAGCCGGTTTCGACGTGGTGCGGGTCGGCGGGAAGCACGATGCCTATGCCATCGCCAGGACAGCCGGCGGGTTCACCGTGCAGGAGACCGGCAAGGCCTACAACACCGACACCCTCGCGGGCATCGAGCGCCTGGTGTTCGACGACCTGGCCGTGGCCTTCGACGTGAATGGCGCCGGTGGCCAGGCCTACCGCCTGTACCAGGCCGCGTTCGACCGCGCTCCGGACGCCCAGGGGATCGGCTTCTGGATCGGCTTCATGGACCGCGGCGGCGCCCTCGGCGAGGTGGCCGCGTCCTTCGTCCAGTCGGACGAGTTCCTGCGCCTGTACGGCAGCGCCCCGACCAACCGCGCCATCGTCGAGCGCATCTACCACAACGTGCTGCACCGCGAGGCCGACGCCGGCGGCCTGGCCTTCTGGGCCGACCTGCTCGACCGCAAGACGGTCACGATCGCCGACGTCCTGGTCGGATTCAGCGAGAGCAATGAGAACCAGGCTGCGCTGATCGGCAAGATCGAAAGCGGATTCGTGTACGCGCCGTAAGACGGCGCTCAGGCGGCGCGCTTCCTGACCACGAAATACGCCTCCGGGCAGACGGCCGTGCCCAGCAGCGGGAACGGGCTGGCGCTGGCCTTGCGCAGGTCGAAGCGCTCGGCCAGGGCCTGGCGGAACACCCGGTGGTCGAAGCCCATGTGCTCGTTGTGCACCTCGACGTCCGGCGGCAGGTAGCCGACCGGACGGTCCCTGGGCGGCATGCCGAGCGTCGCCATCAGCACGTGCTTCGGTTTCGCGTCGAAGGCGCCGAAGCGCCGGCTCATGCGAAACGCGCCCTTGTACAGGGCCGGCAGGCCGACTTCGACCGGCACGCCGAACACGGCTTCGCCATCGGGCTGCAACAGCGCCTCCACTTCGCCCAGCGAACGCGCGCGCATCGATAGCGGAATGTGCTCGAACACCTCCAGGCAGAACAGCAGGTCCACCTGGCCGCGCGCGATGGTGTCGATGGAGGCATGGAACTCGACCCGCGGCAGGCCCTTCAGCTCGATCCTGGCTTCTTCCAACAGGTCCGAGCAGGGCTCGTAGCAGAGGATGGTCGCGTTCGGATAGGCATGCACGAGGTACTTGCACAGCTCACCGCTGCCGGCGCCGAAATCGAGCACGCAGCGGACTTCCTCGCGCGCCTTCTGCGCGAAGCCGAGCGCGCTGTGCAGGCGCTGCTGCTGCAGCCAGCGCTTGATGGGATTGCGGTCCCGGAATACCCCTTCTGTATAACTGACACCCATCCTGCGCCCCGGCGGTCCAAAGGGATGGGATTATATCAAGGCGGCGAACCCGCGAAGCGCCATCCGCGTTATCATTCCGCCATTGCTACTGCCGGGTTCACCCATGAGTCGTCGCCGTACGCTGTTCGCCGTTCTCCTGTTCGCCACAGGTAGCCTGCACGCCGCCCCTGCCGCGGGCCCGCAGGTGCCCGATACCCTGGCCCAGCGCCTGGTCGCCTGCGCTTCCTGCCATGCCCGCGTCGACGCGCGCGGCAACCCGGTCAACGACAGCTACTTCCCGCGCATCGGGGGCAAGCCGGCCGGCTACCTGTACAACCAGCTGCGCAACTTCCGCGAAGGGCGGCGCCAGTACCCGCTCATGACCTACCTGGTCGACCACCTGCCCGATCCCTACCTGCGCGAGATCGCCGACTACTTTGCCGCGATGCCGCCGGCCGCCCACGCTGCCGAGACCAGCGCCGCTTCCCCGCAAGTACTGGAGCGCGGCCGCCAGCTCGTCACGCAGGGCGATGCCGCGCGCAAGGTCCCGGCCTGCGTGGCCTGCCACGGCCAGCGCCTGACCGGCGTCGAACCGAGTATCCCGGGCCTGCTCGGCCTGCCGCGCGACTACGTGAACGCGCAGTTCGGCGCCTGGCGCAACAAGGCGCGCCGCGCCCACGCGCCCGACTGCATGGCCGAGATTACGGCGCGCCTGTCGTTCGAAGACGTCAACGCCGTTTCGCAGTGGCTCGCCGCCCAGCCGGTACCGGCCGATCCGCGCCCGGCTGCATCAAACGCCCGTCCCCTGCCGCTGGCCTGCGGCAGCGCCCCGGAGCAGCAGCCATGAAGAAGATCGCCCTGGCGCTTGCCGTCGTCGTTGTCGCAGCGCTGGCCATCGCCTGGCCGCGCGAAGAATTCATCCCCGCCGCTTCGCCCGCGGCCTGGGCCCCCTCCCCCGAGAACATCGCGCGCGGCGCCTACCTGGCGCGCGCGGGCGACTGCGTGGCCTGCCACACGGCGCGCGGCGGTCTTGACTATGCGGGTGGGCGTGCGCTCGACACGCCCTTCGGCCGCCTGTACGGCCCCAACCTGACGCCGGACCGCGAGACCGGCATCGGCCTGTGGTCCGCCGACGACTTCTGGAACGCCCTGCACAACGGCAAGTCGCGCGACGGCCGCCTGCTCTACCCGGCCTTCCCCTACACGAACACCACCCGGGTCACGCGCGCGGATTCCGATGCCCTGTTCGCCTATTTCCGCAGCCTGGCGCCCGTGCGCCAGCCGAACCGCCCGCACGAACTGGACTTCCCCTACGACCAGCAGGCCATGCTGGCGGGCTGGCGCCTGCTCTACTTCAAGCCGGCCGGCTTCACGCCGCAGCCGGCGCGCGGCCTTGAGTGGAACCGCGGCGCCTACCTGGTCGAAGGCCTGGGGCACTGCAGCGCCTGTCACAGCACCCGCAATCGCCTGGGCGCCACAGGCGAGACGCTGTCCGGCGGCCTGATTCCGACCATCGGCTGGTACGCGCCCTCGCTCACGGCCAGCGGCGAAGCCGGGCTGGGAGACTGGGACAAGGAACACATCGTGGCCCTCCTGCACACCGGCGTGTCGCCGCGCGGCTCGGCCACCGGCCCGATGGCCGAGGTGGTGGCGCGCAGCCTGCAGCATTTGTCGCAGGCCGACGTGGGCGCGATGGCGACCTACCTGAAGTCGCTGCCCGCGTCCGACACCCCGGCGCCGCCCGCGGGCGAGCGCGCGAGCGAACAACTGCTGGCGGAAGGCCGCCGCCTGTACCAGAACCACTGCGTGGACTGCCACGGCGCCGACGGCAAAGGCAAGGCGCCGGCCTACCCGCCGCTGGCCGGCAACCGCGCCGTGACCATGACGCCGGCCGTGAACGCGATCCGCATGGTGCTCAACGGCGGCTTCCCGCCCGGTACCGCCGGCAATCCGCGCCCCTACGGCATGCCGCCCTACAGCCACGAACTGAACGACGCCCAGGTGGCGGCGGTGCTGACCTATGTGCGAACCAGCTGGGGCAACGACGCCCCGCCGGTAGGCACGCCCGACGTCAACCGCTATCGCAGCGTCCCGCTGGACTGAACCCCTGGAGCCCGTCATGACACGCTTGCGCTACGCCGCCCTCTTGGGCGGCATCCTGGTTTCCTTCGCGGTGGCCGCCGCGCCGCGATCGGCTGAGGTTTCGCCCGAGATTTCGGCGGACATCCGGCTGGTGCGCATCGGCGACGACGCCTGGCGCGCCGACTACGCATTCTCGCGACCGGTGACCTCCCTGAAAATGGAACAGGTCGGCGAGTTCCGGCGCAGCGCCTGGACCGTGCTCACGCCCGGCGCGACCCTGGGCGCCGATGGCGGCGCGGACGTGGTGTCGATGGAGGGCCGGCCGTTCCGGCAACTGAGCGTCGAGATCCGCAGCTACGATGCGGTGCTGCCCAAGCAGTACATCGCGGTCGACCGCTACACCGATGGAGGACGCCTGTTCTACCTGGGCTTCCTGGGCGGCGAGGTGGCCACGCAGGGCGGCAGCGGGCGCCTGGCCACGCGGGTAAGCCTGGCCGGACGAGCGGGCGAGACCCTGCTTGCGCCGCCGGCGCGAGAGAACGCGCCCGCACCGTATGCCTATTTCGGTCCGCGCCAGCCGGCGCCGGCGGGCGCGGCCAGCGCCATCTTCGATCCCGCCATTCCGGCCTGGGTCAGGGAAGCCATGCTGGATGCCACCGCCAAGGTCTCGGACTATTACGCGCGCACCTACGGGCGCGTGCCCAGGCCGTCGCTGGTGATCATGGCGACCCTGGCCGAGACCAGCACGCCCGGCTTTTCGATGAAGGGCGGCGCGGTCGGATCGCAGATCGCCTACCGGCTGTCGGGCGACGCCTTCCTGGCCGACCATCCTCGCAAGCGCGCCTTCATCGCCCAACTGGTGGCGCACGAGATGGCCCACGTCTGGCAGCAGCAGGTGACGCGCGGCGGCATCGGCGAGGAAGCGCCCTGGGTGCACGAAGGCGGCGCCGAGGCGATGGCGCTCGACGCGCTGCTCAAGACGCAGACCTGGAGCGCGGCCGATGGCGAGGCGTTCGTGGCCCGCAGCGCGAAACGCTGCGCTGCCGAAGGCGGCGGGGTCGCCAGCTACGACGGCATCTATGCCTGCGGCTTCGGGCGCTTCCAGGCGACCGGTGTCGATACCGCGCAGCTGTGGCGCGCCATGATGCAGCTCAGCGAGGACAGCGCCGCGCCCTACTCGCCGGCCATGGTCGAACAGGCCGCCGCCGGGCTGCGCGCCCGCACCCCCTAATCGATCAGCGTCTTGACCATCACCCGCCCGTCCGGCAGCGGGCTTTCCTGGCGCAGCATCAGCTGGCTACCCTTGGCGAACCAGAAGGTCGATTCGCTGCCCGGGCGGTTGTAGTCGGTCTTGACCACCCAGCAGTCGACCGGACCGGCCGGACCGGCAATCCGGGCCGAACCGGTGACGCGGAAGCTGTAGCGCTGCGGCGCCGACGGGCCGCCCGGGTGGTAGAAGTTGATGCGGGCGTCATAGTCTTCGCCAAGCGGCAGCGCCTGCAGGAACTCGATGTCGGTCTCGAAGTTGTAGGTCGGCTCGCTGGACGCCACTGCCAGGTCCTTCTGGGTGTTGTCGGCCAGGTCGCGCATGCCGCTGATCTTGTCCGGCGCAAAAGTAAAACCTTCCACCACCCGCTTGCCCTCCTTCTCGCTGACGCGCTCGTGGCTGAGCGGCCGGAAGCTCCCGGCCTCGAACCAGGAATCGAGCGTGCGGGTCGACGGCGCCGGCCACACGGCGTCCCAGCGCTGCACGATGCGCATCAGCTTCTTCCCGTCGCGCTCTTCGAAGCGGACCTCGCGGGTCCAGATGTCGATCGGCTGGCTCTTTGGCTGGTCGGCGCCGCTGGAGGGCGACCGCATGAAGCGCAGGTAGTGGTGGGTGCCCGGCTTGAGCAGGCTGAAACGGGCGAGCGGCGTGCCGACGTCGACGTTGACGACGGCGGCATGGGCGCACAGGCTCAAGGTGGCGGCGCACAGCGCCAGCAGGGGACGAAGGACAGGCATGGAAGACTCCGGAACGAATACTGGCGTCGAGTATCGCGCCTGCCCTGCTGGAATGGCAACAAAAAACGGATATGCATGCTAGCGTTGCGCCGCCACCCGCGTCGCCTGCCACCACGCCTGCACCCGCGCGCCGAAGAACATCACCGCGATCCCGGCCAGGATGCCGAGCGCGCCGAGCAGCCTGGCGCCGCCGATGGTCTCGCCGTAGACCAGGTAGGAAGTGACCAGCCCGGCGACCGGCACCAGCAGCGACAGCGGCGCCACCTGGCCCACCGGGTAGGCCTTCATCAGCGTGTTCCAGACCCAGTAGCCGAACAGGGTCGTCACCCAGGCCTGGAAGCCGATCGAGAACAGTGCGCGCGGCCCCAGGAAGGCGCCGAGGTCCGAAAACGGCGCCAGTCCCCGGGTGGCCAGGGTCAGCACGACCAGGGCCACGGCCGCGAAGGCGCAGGCCCAGACCAGGAAGGCGAACATGTCGACCGGGCGGGCCTGCCGCACGATCAGGTTGCACACGCTCCAGGCAGCAGCGGCCAGCAGGATCAGCGCCATGCCCGAACCGCTCGCGTCGCCCTTTCCGGATACGAGGATCGCGCCCAGGCCGGCGCCCGCCAGCGCCATGCCGACCCATTGCCGGCGCGTGACGCGCTCGCCCAGCACGGGGCTGGCGAGCAGGATGGTGAAGAAGGCGCTCAGCTGCAGCAGCAGCGAGGCCAGGCCGGCCGGCACCCCGGCATGGATGCCCAGGTTGACCAGGCCCCACAGGCCGCCGCCGAACAGCACGCCGTAGCCGGCCACGTAGCGCAGCCGGGCGCCGGGACGCGGGACGAACAGGATCAGCGGAAAGGCGCTCAGGGCGAAGCGCGCGCACGCCAGGGCGAAGGGATCGACCTCGGCCAGGCCGAGCCGGATCACCGAAAAATTGGCGCCCCAGATCGCGGTGACGAGGATGCCGAGCAGAAGGTGTTTGCGTGCCATGTTGGGTCTTTCGTGATGAGTGCGCCGCCACGATACCTATGCATCGACGCCTTGAAAATGGGCGGCTCGGCAAGCTTCATATGCAATATTGCATAGATCGCGCGACGCATAAAAGGGAGGCCGGCCACGCCGGCCTCGAAAACGGCAGCCCCAGGAGAGAATCGGTCGGGCCGCCGCTGGGAAGCGCAGTAGCACTGTACGGAGCAGGCGCATCCCGGTCCAATCACTTTTGCCGCGCCAGGCTCAGGATTGCTGAGGCCAGGAACGGCGGCGCGCGGATGTGTAGAATCCGGTCTCAGGCAGATCGACGACGAAGGAGCACGATGGACATCCACCAGCTGAAATCACTGGTCACGATCGCCCGCTGCGGCACGGTCGCGCGGGCGGCCGAACTGCTGCACCTGAGCCAGCCGGCCATCAGCGCCCACGTCAGGCAGCTCGAAGAAGAATTGCGGGTACGCCTGTTCGAGCGCCACGCGCGCGGCATGACCCTGACCGAGGCCGGCGAAGCCGTGTTCGAACACGCCAGGCGCGCCCTGCACGCGGTCGAGGCGATCCGCGACGAGGCCAACACCCTGAACGGCGAAGTGGCGGGCGAGCTGGTGATCGGCACGGTCAACGAGCCGGCCTACCTGCGCCTGCCGGACTTCCTGCGCCACATGCGCGAGGCCGCGCCCCAGGTCGCGATCTCGCTGGTGCAGACCACTTCGGGGTCGGTCATCAAGAACATCGAGGACGGGGTGTTCGACGCCGGCTTCGTCGAAGGGAACCTGGAAGGCGCCGACCTGGACGCCCTGCTCCTGACCCGCGCGCAGTTCGTGGTCGGCTATCCGGCCGCCTGGCACGACCGGGTCGCGCCGGGCGGCCTGGCGGCGGCGCTCGCCCTGCCCTGGATCGGCACCTCGGACGACTGCTCCTATCACAAGCTCACGCGCGCCCTGTTCGCCGACCAGGGCCAGGCCTTCGCGCCGGCGCTGCGCACCGACCAGGAAGGGCTGCTGCTCGACCTGGTGGGCCAGGAAGCGGGCCTGTCGCTGGTGCGGCGCGACCTGCTCGAAGCCCACGCGGCGGGCAGCGTGCGCGCCCTGGACGGCGTGGCGATCGACGCCGGCGTGCACTTCGTTGCCGCCCGCTCGCCCGCCAAGCCGGGCCTGCTGCGGGTGGCCCAACGCGCGATCCGGCGCGCCTGGCCGGACCGCCCCTAGCGCTACATCACGGTGACGGTGCTGGCCACTTTGGCCGTGCCGCCCGCGAACAGGCCGGCGATCCGGCCATCTTCCAGCTTGAGCTCGACCGCGATGCGCGAGGGCGACGGCGGGTCCATGTAGGCGCCCTGGCGGATCAGGAAGTCCTGCCTGCGCAGCCCGGCGCGGTCGTACAGCCAGCAGGCCAGCGGCCCGGCCGCCATGCCGGTCGCCGCTTCCTCCTCGATGCCGTAGGCGGGCCCGAACATGCGGGCGCTGGCTGCGAACTCGCCGTCGGTCAGCGCGAACACGTAGAAGCCGATCGCCCCGAAGATGTCGCTCAGTGCCGCGATCTCGCGCCTGTCGGGCGCCAGCGCGGCCAGCTGCGCCTCCTCGTGCACCTGGACCAGCACGAAACGGTTGCCGGTGCCGACCACGCAGGGGCTTGCGGCGGCGCGCGCCGGCGTCAGGCCGAGGCTGGCCAGGATGCGGTTGCCGCTCACGCCCGGCGGGAAGCCGGCTTCGTCGAGGTAGGTGGGCGCGAGCTGCTCCATGAAGGCCGCTTCGCCGCGCAGCACGATGCGGCGGATGCCGTCGATGGTTTCCTTGGAAGTCTCGGGCCCCGTTACCAGGCCGTGCTGCGCCAGGTAGGCGAAGGTGGCGATGGTGGCGTGGCCGCAGTGGGCGATCTGGCGGCTGGGCGTGAAGAACTCCAGCTTGATGCCGGCGACCTGCGAGCGCGACACGAATGCGGTCTCGGACAGGCCGACCAGCTGCGCGATGCGCAGCTTCTCGGCGGGCGCCAGCCTGTCGGCGTCCAGCACCACGCCGGCCGGATTGCCGCCCTTGCCTTCGTCCACGAAGGCGTTCACGATGTTGACGGTATGTGCCATGGTCTGCTCCTGAAAGTTGGAGCTGGCACTGTAGGGCGTCTGGCGCCCGCCCGTCCAATCAGCTTTTCGCGGCGGACTTCGGTTTTGCTGAGGGCACCGGAATCAGAACTTCATCTCGATGTTCGCCGCCAGCCGCACGTAGCCCGTGTTGAAACTGGTCTCGCGCGAGGTGCCCTGGGCGTCCCGGTAGCTGCGGTAGGAGGCATTGTCCTGCCCCAGCAGGTTGTTGGCCGACACCCGCAGCTGGTAGCGCGGATTGAACTTGTAGAGCACGTAGGCGTCCAGGTCGCGCCGGTTCTGCTGGAACTGCGACTGGGCGTCGGAGATGCGCACCCAGCCGCCCTTTTGCCAGGACAGGCTGGCGCCCGTCGTCAGCTTGCCCTTGCGGTAGTCCAGGCCCGCGGTCGCCGACATCGGCGTCTGGCCGTCGAGGCGATTGCCGGGGCCCGGCACCGAGTCGACCTTCGACCAGTTGCGGCTGAAGCTGGCGCGCAGGTCGAGGCCGTCCAGCGCACTCCAGAAGCGCTTGCCGGGCGCCTTCGCTTCCAGCTGCAGCGAGCGCACCAGCGCATCGCCGTCGTTCAGCGGACGATAGACCCAGCGGCCATTGGCGTCGACGACCAGGCTGGCGCGGATGTAGTCCGAGATCGCGCGCCGCGAGACGCTGGCCGAGAACATCGCGCCATCCTTGAGGAAGTGCTCATAGGTGAGGTCGATGCCGTTCGCCAGTTCCGGGCGCAGCGCCGGGTTGCCGCTGGAATCGGGCGCGAAGCGCGTGTTGACGGCGGACTCGTAGCGGCGCGCCGTCAGTTGCTCGATGGCGGGCGCCTTGTAGGTGCGGGTGAGCGCCAGGCGCAGCTGGCGGCCGCTGCCGTCGGGGAATTTGTAGAGGGTCTGGGCGACCGGGCTCAGCACGTGGTTGCGCGAGCTGGTCGAGAAGCGCCCTGCCGGCCCGCTATCGGCCTCGCTCTCGGTACGTACCCCTTCCCAGCGTGCTCCCAGGTAGACCGACAACTGCTTGTCGATGCTCCATTCGTCCTGGGCATAGCCGGCCAGGCGCGTTACCTTCGGCGCGAAGGTTTCGACCAGGCGGGTCGGTGCGCTCTGGTTCAATTGGTCGCGGCGGTCGCGCACCTGCTCGCTCTCCTGCACGCTGCCTTCCAGCCCAGCCGACAGGGAATGGCCGTCGAACAGCGAGCGCGTGTACTTTGCGCGCAGGCTGGTGCGGCGGCCACGCTCGCTGGTATCCCAGTCGCGCAACAGGCGCTGGCTGCGTCCCGCCGTGAACATCTCGTTGTGCTGGTCGTTGCTCATACGGCTGCGCTCGCCCGACACCTTCAGGTCCAGCTTGCCGCCCGCGACTTTCGCGATCCAGCCGAGTTCGCCCTGCTGCATGACCATGCTGTTGGGCGAACGGGAGACAAAGTCCACATAGTCGGGATTGGCGAAGCTGCCCACCTGGTTGTCGTAGTGCGTGCGGCCATCCCAGCCGTTGCGGTTGGACTGGACGGCGCCCGACAGGTTCAGTTCGTCGCCGTTGTCGCGCTTCCAGGACAGGCGTGGAAACAGCACCGCGCCACGGTAGCCGCCGCCGCCTTCGGAGCGCGACGTGCGCTGCTGCGCGACGACGCCGGATGGCAGGGTCAGGCTGGCGCTGCCGGTGCTGACGTTTTCCATGTTGCCGCCGTACAGGAAGGCATTCAGGAACCAGGACAGGCTGCCCGTCTTGTCGGCCAGGGTGCCGCCCAGGCTGTAGTTGTGGTTCACCGGCGTGTTGGCATAGGCCAGGCGCAGGTCGCGCTGGGGCTTGGCGGTGATCTTCTTGAGCACGATGTTGATGGTGCCGGCGATCGCCTGCATCGAGTATTCGGCGCTGGCGGCGCGGATGATCTCGATGCGCTCGATCTGGTCGGGCGCCAGGTTGTCCAGCGAAAAACCGGGCGGCGGGCGGTCGCCATTCACCAGGATCTGGGTATAGCCCTCGCCCAGGCCGCGCATGCGCAGGGTCTTGCCGGTCACGGTCACGCCGGGCGCGCGCTTGAGCACATCGTAGACGTTGTCGTCGCCGAACTTGCGGATCTCGTCGGCGTTGATGACGGTCTTGCTGGCGGTGTCGTCGCGGCGCGGATCGTAGGTGCTGCCCGAGCCTTTCACCTCGACGGTGGCGACCTTGCCGTCCTGCTTGGCGGGCGCTTCCTTGGTTTTCGCGACGGGCGCGGCCTCGGCCGCGGTTTGCGCCAGCGCGGCGGCCGGCATCATGGAGACGAGGATCAGGGAACTGGTGGAACGTGTGGGAAACATGAGGGGCTGCGTGATGAAAACAGCCCGCCACGATACCAGCTCGAAGGACGCCAAAGTGCGCGGATTGTCACCGCGCCGGCGTTTTCACACCATGTCCGCAAACCCCACCCGGTCGGTGGTCGCATTGCGCGCATCCTCGACCCGCACCTTGTGCGCGGCCAGCAGCTGTTCCAGCGCCGCGTTCATGGTGTGGCAGCCCGGATCGCGCCCCAGGTTCATGTGGGCGCGGATGCCGCCCACGTCGCCGCTTTCCAGCATGCGCATCACGGCGCTGCTCGGGGTCAGGCATTCGGTGGCGAGGTGGTAGCGGTTGCCTTCGACCGAAGGCAGCAGCGCCTGGCACAGCACGCCGCGCAGGGCGTGCGCCAGGGCCTGGGCCTGGGCTTCGGAATTGCCCAGCAGGCGCATCATCTTCTGCAGGCCCAGCTCGGTCGAGCGCGCGTGCAGGGTCGCCAGCACCAGCGGACCGGATTCGGCCAGCGCCAGCGCTTCCTGGGCGGTCTCGGCGTCGCGGATTTCCCCGATCACGATCACGTCCGGACGCTCGCGCAGGGCGTCCAGCGCGCCCAGGTAGTAGCTGGCCACGTCGGCGTCCTCGCCCACTTCGCGCTGCGTGATGATGCATTTGCGTTGCGGGATCAGGGTCTCGACCGGGTCTTCGATGGTGATGATGTGGCCGGAGCGCTGCTTGTTGATCTCGTCGATCATCGAGGCGATGGTGGTCGACTTGCCCTGGCAGGTGTCGCCGATGATCAGGACCAGGCCGCTGGTCAGGCGGGCGAATTCCTGCTCGTCCTTCCACAGGCCCAGTTCCGACAGCGCCAGCGGCTCCTTCGGGAAGCGGCGGATCACGCAGCCCAGGCGCTTCTTGCCCTGGAAGCTGAAGCAGTTGGCGCGGATGCGCGCCGTGTGCAGGTCGATC
>Ga0265780_10007600_pt1 | contig 13272 bp, 16 predicted proteins | sample P1T30metagenome_FD_192432 | JGI IMG/M metagenome (GOLD analysis project Ga0265780, IMG submission 192432) | Plant litter microbial communities from East Loma Ridge, Irvine, California - P1 T30 | ecosystem: Environmental > Terrestrial > Plant litter > Unclassified | place: USA: California...
ATGCAAGGTCTCTCTGGTGGTCAAAAGGTCAAAGTCGTCATTGCCGCCGCCATGTTCAACAGACCTCAATGTCTCTTCCTCGATGAGCCTACCAATTTCTTGGATCGAGAAGCTCTCGGTGGTCTCGCCGTCGCAATCAAAGAATGGGGAGGTGCAGTCTGTATCATCTCGCATTCCCAGGAATTCGTCTCTGCTCTATGTCCCGAAATCTGGCACGTCGACAATGGAGAACTTACCCACCGAGGTAAAGTCGCCATCATTGAAGACGCATTCGATGATCCATCCCGAATCAACTCTCGAGCAACTTCCAAAGCCGGTACACCCCGAGGTGGAGTTTCAAAGAACGGTACACCTGCCGGATCCAACGCTCCATCTACAGCAGCCAGTTCAGCAGCCAACAGTGGTGATGAAGCCATTAATGATGATTTGGCTAAACTCGGTATTGGAAAGCCCAAGAAGAAGAAGAAGATGACCAGGAACGAGGTCAAAGCTCAAGAGGACAGGCGTAAATTGAGGAAACTCAATTGGTTGACGTACGGTGGTGTTCGTGAACCTGACACCGATGACGAGTAATCGTTTTCTTCGTCGTTTCGTTGGGGCTAGGGGTTCTCTTCTGTGTCTGGAAGAGTCTTTGTGTAATTACTGTACGAGTACTCTACAACAGCTACTTTACGACATACATTTAGATGGGTTTTCAGGTTTCGTTTCTCGTTCTGTTTAATACATGCATCACGGTGTACTCTCATTGCACGTGTGGTTGGTTTGCGTATTTATATCTCCCAAGCATTCCTCATTCGTTGTGGCGACTCCTCTAACCCTCTAAACAACGGGATTTGTTGTCTAGAATAAGTGTGTACCAGGAGCTGACCAGAAGGAGCGATGAATTGCCTTCAGTGTTCAGACGATGAGTATGAAGTAGTAGATCATCCCATATGAATATGCTGGTATGTCAGTGTGCTAGTTTGCTGGAAGCAATTATATTAGGTGGGCTTCCTACGTTAGTAGGGATCCCAATTCCAAGTTGAGAAGTCGAGCTGCTTTAGCACCTTCTCAACACATTTTCCGAGTCCTTTGCTCTCCACCTAATCCCGAAGTCCAAACTGAGCACCTGACTTCTTCCGCTGGTCCATATGCCATTTCGCGTTGAGGTCTGAATATCGCTACCTCCTTGTGGTCCACAGCAGATACAATGCATTTTGATGATCGTCCGACCGTCCATATCTATTTTCCCAACGATCTGCCCGTTTCAAGCCCCATAGTGATATCGAGATTATGCTCCACCGCTATATCATTAGCTTGAACCCGTCCAAATGGTTTCTGCTGAGCTTACACAAGGATGTTGTTACTATCATTATCAGCTTTGTTCTAGACTGTACATGTCAGGAAGCTTACATTGGGATATGGATTAACTTGACTAGGTAACCAATGAATCCCATTACCAAGAATCCAACGGCGATGGCTCGACATAGCTGTAGGTATTCTATCCATTAATACCCTCCCAGCTTATTCCCTATGCGCTCCATGAAGGCTGTAAGAAGGGAGACATACCATCCTTGGAAGGTTTCGTACATCGGTTAACGAACTGTTTATCAGCTTGTATTCACAGATACAATAGGTGGCATACCAGTGTACCCTCCTTGATGAACTGTTGTGGGATCTCTGCTACTTCTCTTAATCTCTCTGCCATTGTATATAATGTCTAGATATCTATCCACTCACTTCACTTGACCTGACACGTACTTAGAGCCAGAAGCGGAGACGGGCGAGACCGACCCACGGGGTCATATAGCCGTATTACCGTAAATGTGGCACTTGGCGAGGAGTCTGTCTATCCACTTATCCACTTCATGTTGTAACTGGCCACTGCTTCGTTACTCGCACCCTTTGTTATACATGTATGTACAATCCAATCACATGTTAGTTGGCAGGCGGTCACATCCTACCTGCAGGTATGGCTATGGGCTGTATTTTTGTCAATCTATTCGTTCTCGGAGACAGGACGCTTTCCGGTCAACATTGCGATCCCGCAAATGCACATCATCCGTCTTAGATCCCCAATCAAGTATACCTGAGCCTGTCTCATTCTCTCATTACACATGGGACCCTCGTTGCAGCCCGGCTGTCCGACGGGTTTGAAGTCGAATATGAGTCATAGTTGTGACTTTCAGGATCCAGGATGATCACCAGGCACGCACAGAGAACATGTCCTTTCGCAATTCAATCCGCCAGAATAAGCACCGGGACACAAAGGAATAGGGATTGCAAGCAGTGTAGTAAAGGACAACATAGCAAGATGGTATATATCATCTGTACATTCAATAAACAATGGCAAGCTTCGTCGGCGGGATAACAAATACCATACAGGTGCGCTTTGGTCTGCTCGAGGTGTTCGGAGACCACTGACCAGACAGGGTTTATTTCAATCAGTCTATGCGATAGTCCAAGCGTTCTTCAGTACACTCCTTTCAACTCTGAGTGGGCTGTTCACTTTCGTTTGGGGAGTCTTGGAGACCATAGGAGGGTTCATCGGTGCATCAGCCCAGTTCGCCTATGGTATGTCCCCTAATTGGCCAGCAGATTGCCAACAAAACTGATGTCAAGCCAACTTTATCGTCATCGGAATCATCTTCCTCGTGTTTGTCTGTTATCAAGACAGAAAAACTAGAGGGGCAAAGTTGGATAGGAAATCGAAGAAGAGGATCTAAGGAAATGTCGTGTGCACCGATCCAATGTCGGTAAATAGAGTGTCGATTACATGTATACGTAACAAGACTGCCTAAAGCTTGGCCTTCGCTTTCGAGTCATCTTTCCTAACTCGCACAACAGCTCGACCCCATGTCTTTCTCTTATCTAGATCATCAAGCCCTTGTCCCACTTGCTCAAGACCATCGAATATGGGATCATACAATGCCGGAACTACTTTCCCAGATCCCAACAACTCTAGCACCTCCTTGACCACCTGTTGGGCTCTCTTTGGATCTTTACCTATACATCAGCTTGCTTCAAACGATAGACTCACCAAACGTAGCTCCCCAGTACAAGCCTACGATAGAGGCGCTCTTGAGTAAGAGGAGGTTTGCAGGGACTCTCTCAATGGGTCCATTGGCGAATCCAACCACAACAAGCCTAGCTCCCCAATTTACGCATTTCAAACTTGGGATCAATTTCCCGACTGGGTCAAAGACGACATCTACCCCTTTACCACCAGTGATCTTCATTACTTCCTTCTTGCTTCATCAGGTCCACTTCACACATGAATGGCATGTGTACTCACCTGCCATCCGTCCTTCGTGTAATCCACTGCGGCATCCACACCTGCCTTTTCCTTACATACATCCCTCTTTTCTTCGGTCGAAGCCGTCGCTATGACCTTGCATCCAATAGCTTTTGCGATTTGACAAGCAGCCAATCCTACTCCCCCCGCACCCGCATGGACAAGTACCCATTCTCCAGCTTTTGCTTTTCCCCGACCTAGTAATCCTTCGTAACTTGTTGTATACGTTCTGGTATCAGTACTCATACCGCATCTTCGACATGATAAGACTTACAGAGGGACAACACAAGCGTGTTCGAAACTTAATCCCTTGGGGATAGGGAGGAGATTCTTCCAATCCGCAACGAGGTTCTCAGCGAAAGATCCCTGAGCGAAACCGAAGACCTTGTCTTCCTCGTCAGCTGATTCATGGGGAACAGGAAATGGCTCACCTCCTGCTTTATAATGACACCCCTTGGGAATTGGGGAGTTTTGAGAAATGCGTCCTGCGAATTCGGCACCTAGTACGAAAGGAAGTGGGGGCTGGGCTGATCCGTCAGTACTGCCATGCTATGAGAGTGCTCGCTTACTTTGATATTTCCCTTGTGCTTGTAGTACACTATAGATTAGTTCCATAGAACACTATTTGCAGACGTAAAGGGACGTACTCGAAGAAGTTTAGAGCAGAAGCATAAACGTCGACTAGAACTTCACCTTCTTTTGGTTTCGGGATAGGGATATCCTGCGATCTACTCCATCAGTCCTTCCAGCTATTCATTCGCAGACTCACGTCTCTATCTGATTCGGATGAGCGTGCTTCGTTACTTGGAAAGCTTTCATTGTAGGTAATACCGACAATAAAGGCTATCAATACCACTAGCACCCTACATCAGTCATTAGTAGGGACCGGTAATTATCCGAACCGGTCAAGTTGAAGTGAAAGTGGGGTAAAGGTGTACTATATGCATGCAATGACTAATAATTACTGGTTTCCAAATGGCTATACCTTCTTGCCAGCATCTTCCTTGAGAGTGACAATCCTATTCAAAATCAACTTGTCCCCCTCCCTCTTCTCAGCCTTTCCATCTTTCAAGCATCCGACACTGCTTTCCCGATCTACGGTAAAGTAGGCCAATCTCATAGCTTGGAACCTAATATTCTCCGGTCCGACCAATTGCTCAGCCGTAACGACCGGCTCATCCTCTCCTCCTTTCGTCGCTGGGTCAACACCCACATTCTCTTTCACTGCCTTCTTTGTCCTCTCTTCTGATTCCTTCGTAGCGTCTGCAATAGCTTTCGTGGCGAGCGTGTAGAATGCAGGTTCGATGACTGCCGTTGTAAAGACTTCAAGGGAGGTTGGGTTAACGTCCGATTCGAAATCTGCTGGTGGTGGATCTGATTTGAAGAGTGGATGGAAGTATCGGACTTCATCAACTGGGACAGCATCGGTAGCATTAACCCACATGATGTATGCTTTGGGTTTAGGCGCTTTGCCGTCATTTTCGAGTTTACATCGGATTTCATTGACTTTTCCATCTGGACCTTTCGAGAATGAAGTACACGTGACAGGGAAGGGAGCTTTGAATAATCCACATAGTTTTCCAGGAGCTAATCGGAAATAATCTGGTGAATCGACTTCACGGAAATCTTCCCTTTCGATGAAAATTTCTTTCGTGAAGGATGTAGTGACAGTTCCCATTGATGGATCCTTGGGATGGAGAGGGACTTCAACTTGAACTCGGTAATCGTCTGGAACATTTTCGATGATCAATTTGATGGGATCTAGGACCATCATTAGACGAGGTGCCGAAGCTTCGAGGTACGATCGAACGGATTGTTCGAATTTCTTGATCTCGACAGTCGATGGGATATTGGTAACTCCCAATTCGGAACAGAATTGAATCAGAGCTCCAGGTGGGATACCTCGTCGTCGAAGCGCGATGATAGTGTATAATCGTGGATCATCCCAATCTCTAACCAATTTGTTTTCGACCAATTTCGCAATCTTTCGCTTTGACAAGAATGTTCCTTGCAAATTCAGTCGAGCAAATTCGTACTGCCTAGGCTTGTAGACTGTCAAGGCATCACACAACCATTCGTATGATTCCCTAGCAGGCATGAATTCGATGGTACATAGCGAATGAGTGATGTTTTCGAAAGAATCACAGAGGCAATGGGTGAAATCGTAGGTAGGGTATATCTTCCATTTATCGCCAGTTCGATGATGAGGAGCGTGTTTGACTCGATAAGCGACAGTGTCCCACATGTATGGGTTTCCGCTCGACAAGTTCATCTTCATCCTCAATGTAGCTGACTTCTCGGGGTATTCGCCGTTCCTCATCTTCTCGAACTCGGTCAAACTCTCTTCAATAGGTCGATCTCGGTGTTCACATGGGATCGGGTTGCCTTTTCCTCCTCCTCGGTCCTCCTTGATCTTCTCCGCTATTTATCAGCCTCGATTGACATTTATGACTTACCATTACAGGTACAGACGTATGCATGGCCACGCTTGGTCAGCTCGACTGCGAGGGCATGAAGCTTGTCAAAGTTGTCGCTCGAGTAGGTGATTTTCCATGGTTCGTACCCTAGCCATCGGACCGTTTCCAGAATAGATTGGAAGTATCGTCCCTCCTCCTTCTCTGGGTTGGTGTCGTCGAATCTGGCATGAGCTTAGTACTCCACAACAGAAGGGAGACATACCTGAGATATGTTCGCCCACCGTGATACTTGGCATAACCGAAATCAATCATGATCGCCTTGACATGACCTACTCTCAGCTTTTGGATGATCCAGCGAAGGACAGTGAGCTTACCGATATGCAAATATCCATTAGGTTCAGGTGGGAATCGGGTATAGACCATTCCCTTTGTAAACTCCATGTGCTTATCTTTCAGTCCACTCTCGATTTGAGGGTTCTCTCCAACCCTATGAAACTCGGACAAGAATCCTTCTTGGAAAATCCTGGTGGACACAGCCGGTGTTGATGATGTCGAAGACGATGCCTCTGCGGCTTTGGGAGTAGGTTCCTTTTTAGGCTTGGCGGCTTCTGCTTTCTGCTTTGCTTCTTCTCGGGTTCCAAACATCTCGGTAAAGACTGTTTCAAGGGATTCCTTGATGTCCGCTACACTCGCCCATCTGGGATATTAGCTGGTTCGATCTCATGAAAGTTGCAGCTCACTTGAGATCCGAAGTACTATTCTTGATTCCGCCCATTAAAGGTCCTGAAGCGTTCCACCCGTCTGGGGCGGTAGTCAGGGATGAGATATATGACTTTAGCATCTCTGGTAATTGAGCTGCCGAGATCTCGATACCTGATAGTGAGCTTTGACCTCCAGTCGGGGATTTTCGAGCTCACCAACACCACAAGCCTTATCGAAAGCCTCGTCATCAATTGCTGCTCCAGCCGGCTTGGACTCCAAGAACTTGACAGCAGCTATCCTTTAGCTCAACTCGCTCAAGATCACATACCAGTAACCTGATCAGGTGATTTCAAAGACCCATCAACGATTTTTCGAACAACAAATCCCCGGTCCTCGCTGGAAAGCTTGCCGCCAGTCGCAGATAGCTTGACAAGTGCCGCAGCTTGTTTATCGTCAAATGTCTTTCCGGCGAGATCATAGTCGTCGATAAGAGCTTTGAAAGGAGCTGATTGTTTTGGTGTCCTGACCAAATTGACTGCGGCATTGTTACTCAATCCGAGGGATGAGAATAGTGATATGAGAGAAGCGTTCTCTGGCGCTTCTGGGTTGAATTTGGGTGGCATTGTATATCAGTATAAAGAGGAGTAATGCTATCTGTGCGTATAATGACCAACTTTTGGTTATCTCTGGCTTAAATGGGGGCAGCATCTAAGTAGCGCGTCGGTGTCATGTTCCTCAAACTGATTGACGGCTTGTGACTTTACTTTATATCTTACCCTTGAGAGACACTCCTATTGAAGAGGGCATCGACGCGCCCGTCAGCGAACCGATCTGTATTATTCGACATGACGACCGGTATCCTGGCGAACAAGCGAGCAAAACGACGAGAAATGGAGAAAGTCCAATTCGAATCAAAAGAAGCCGGACCTTCGAGACTACCCCGACAAACATCCTCCATCTCCCCTTCTGTCAAAGCCGACTCGGACTATGGACGATCCCCATCACCGCCAATGGAGACTCAGTTCCGGTCACAAGGCGAAGACCCGGATGACCAACTTTGGGAAGCAGACTGTATCCTTGATGAAAGGGGAGAGACTGCAAAGGGGGAATATCTGGTTAAATGGGTCGGGTTTGACCCAAAGACTGGAGAAAGCTGGGAACCTACCTGGGAGAGGAGGGATGGTGTCACGCCTCTATTGGCGAAAGAATGGAAAGCCAAAAAGAAAGCGGATCCGGGATTGATTGGAGTTGAAGGCAAGAAGCTGCTGGCGGAGCAGAAGAGGAAGAAGGAGGAAGAGAGAAGAAAGAAAAGGGAGGCAAGGTTGGCGAAATCCAAAACGGGCAGAGAGAGGCTTATTGGTGAGTCCTTCCATGCGGTCCGGGGGGGTGGGCTGACGCAATCAGCATCTAGCGAAGTGGTAGACCTCGCCAAATCACGTTCCCCGACCGTCGATGACGAGACGAACTTTCCTGGTCGCAAAACCAAGAGGTCTAGCAGAGTCGGAACGACCGAAAAGGATATACCCGTCAAGAAGTCAAAGAAGGTAAAGAACTCCGCGGTGCCGTCATCGACATCTAGTTCAAAGAATGTACCAGTAGTCGAACTCCCTCTCCGACCGAGAATCTCGGCCCTCGCGTTCGAAACGGAACAGGAGGATGCGCAAGACCTAACGAACGGTGCCTTGCCGCTCGACGATTCTGAGGACCGTCTCATGCGGCTATATACCAACGACGAGGACTTTGATGCCGATGTTAAGGTTGAGGTAGAAGAGGCGACGATATCTCCGCCTTCTACGAACAAACGGTCTGCACCCGTTTGCAGTTCACCCGCTGATCACTTGGTCACTGGTCGACAGAAACGTATCAGAATCGACTCCGCTGATACTGCTGTAGAATCCTCTTTAAACGAGACTATGATACCTGCGAAACTCGCCGCGAGAGGTGGACCGAAATCTACCGACACGCTCGAACTTACACCCAATGGGACCAATGATGAAGAGGCAGTTGTATATGCACCCACATCCAGTACCGCCAAGGGGGATTCCAATGTTAAAGATCTCGCGCCGGTCCTCTTACCCAGCGATTCACAATTCCGCGCCTTGTTACCTGGTTCGAGCGAAAGCTCTCAGATCACGACTTCTACCGGACCTGGGCAATCCCAATCTGATCCAATTCAACAATTTATCTCGCCCGACCGGGTCTCTCATCGGGAATCAGCAGTCTCTGCCATAACCGCCGGACCCTCGAAGTTGGCAAAGGGAGTACGCGTCCTAGTCGTTGATGGGGAAGAAGTACTAGGCGTAGATACTGATAGTGAGAGCGAGGGAGGGCTGGATCCGGATTCTGCACAAAAGCACGATGTTGCCACGGACGCTGATGTCGTGGACGAGATCCTGGCGTCGTTCGAGGTAGGCAGTCTGGTAGGAAATTGGGGATGTATGCTAATGAGAGGCATCGCCTGTTTCACCAGAAGAATCCGCTCCATCGTCTGCGTTCGAGGAAGACTCTGAAGCTCATTCGATTGAGCCCGAGATACTGGTTGAAGAAACTGTTGCTGCCTCGAAGGCAGCTGGGGACCTCATGGACGTCTCAGAAGCGATTGTGGACTCCATCATCAGCAACGGGGTTTCACCGCCCGCTGTCGCCCCTGCCTTGATCAATGGCCGTCCTGCTCCTCGATCGTCCGATGCCACATCAGAACCTCCCGTCGATTCCGGCTCAAAAACAAACACAGCCGAAAACGCTCATAGAGTCACTGCCGGAACCCCACGTCTTCCACAGTCAGCTGCCATTACCAAAAAGCTCAGCGCGAAAATTGCTCCGGACGGTAGCTTGTCAACTCATGACCAGAGTAGCAAGGAGTGGAGTTTACATCCCCCGCCTACTTTGTCCCGCAAAGCCAAAACCTCACAAGATCTCAAGATCTCAGCTCTACAACAAATGGTTGCTGAGCTGTTAATGGAGAAAAGTGGAGGGTGGAAAGGGAAAGGCAGACCAGTCGAGGCCTCAACCGCGGACTCGACAAGGGTACGAGGACTCGCGGCGGAGATGGCAAACCATTTCAGGATCGCCATGGACGAGGTCAAGAGCTCTGCTGATCCGTCCGCATCTCCTTTGACCGGAGATTCGAACCCAGGTTCCGATCGTATAATCAAAACCTCCAATGTGGGATTACAGACTGACTCGACTTCCGTTCGCACTGTCAGTGTGGCGTCGCAGACCGACTCGATCCCGAGCTCGACACCGGTCGCCATCACTCGTACGATCTCGCAGATCCATCCGACGACTGTATCCGAAGCTGGTGTTCAGACCGATGCTGTGCCCGAAGAGCCTGTGCTGGATCAAAAAGCCTTCGAGGAGCAGCTCGCTACCAAAGACGCCGATCGAAAGAAATGGCGAATCCGAGCTAAACGAGCAGAAGGCGAAGTTACGACTCTCTCAGAAGACTTACAATTTATTCGAGAACAGTACCAAGAAGCCAGCGCCAGTGCGGTCCGTGAAGTTTTAAAGTCGACCGACCTCGAGGAGAAGATGACAATCCTTCAAGGTCAACTTCGATATGGACTCAGGCAACGGGATCTACATCATGCAGCTGTGAGAGGTCGACAGGATAAGCAAGTCACTATTCTTACTGCGCAAAACAACATCCTGCTCGAACAGAGTCGAAGGACGGACGATGGTGTCCGTTCTAGGGCTGCGGCATATCACGAAGTTGAATCGCAACGTGAACGTTTGGAGCAATTGTTGAGGGAAGCCATGCGCAAGATCGACAACTTGAGTGATAGAAATGATGAATTGGTCAGTCAGATTGAGATTCTGAGGGCAAAGCAAATGGGAGTTTTGGGCGATTTGCATGACAAAGATGGTTCAGACGATGATGATTATTCATTCGGTGAAGAGTCGGACGCGGTATCATCAGCGGGCTCATCTCGCTCCCCATCCGCATCGCTCAGGCCCTCATCTTCTCTATCTCCGAAACCGACACATATACCGGACCCGACCCGCCCGAGTGATGCTTCTGGTTCTGCGGCTAAACAATCGGCATCAGCATTCATCGCTCCGGTTGACTCGTTGACTTCGAGTCAACTTATGCCGGATACCCAAGACTTACTATCGGCCGAACAAAGTCTGGTGAGCGAATGGGACAAGGAGCGTAACGCTGTAGTGGATCCGCAAACAGAAGGCGAAACCAGGGACTGGAACCCCTATCAAAGTCCATGGGTAGAGGGTACTTTCTTTGAGAATGAGTCCGTGAGTCGTCTTCTATCCTAGGATTTGAGCTAATTCCAGCAGGCAGTCAAAGAACATTTAATGCATGAGGTTGATCAGGGTTTCTCTTAGTACTTTAATCTACCAGTAATAAGAGAAGATCGTTTGTAATTTGGGTCTATGCTCGCGATATGTACTAGTACTCATCACTATGAGTTATGTAACTCGGATCCGACCGACTGGAATGACGTTTTGATATTAAATCGACTTCTGAATTTCTGCATCTTTCATTCTGTCATTCAATCTATCATAGACAATAGCCGCCATGTCCACCTCGTTCGAGGCCTCGCTGGCTAATACACGAGTACGCTACTATACCTGCATGTTAAGACATTGAGCTGACACCCAGAATGTCACGATTGTAGCTCATGTCGACCATGGTAAAACCTCTTTCGCCGACTCCCTCCTCTCTTCCAACAATATCATCTCCTCCCGAATGGCTGGGAAAGCAAGGTTCCTAGATTCAAGAGAAGATGAGCAAGAACGAGGAATCACAATGGAATCTTCAGCTGTATCCCTACGTTTCGATATGAACCGCTTAGGACCAGATGGACAGGGTGAGTCATACTTTTGAGGACTAGGGCTGATACCAGCAACGACGTCTAAGCATTTATGTAATGTCATTGATACACCTGGACATGTCGATTTCGCTTCTGAGGTGTCTACTGCTTCGAGATTATGTGACGGGGCTTTGGTTTTGGTGGATTGCTTGGAGGGTGTGCAAACTCAGGTTAGTCCTTAGTCAAGTTGCTGAGCAGAGGTAATGGTCAGACGATAGCGGTACTTCGTCAGGCCTGGATCGATCGACTACGCCCTTTGTTAGTCATCAACAAGCTAGATCGACTGATTACCGAACTCAAGCTCTCCCCCTCTGAGGCATACCATCACCTCTCCCAACTTATCGAACAAGTCAATGCAGTCATGGGATCATTCTACGCCTCGGATCGAATGGAGGATGATTTAAGATGGAGGGATGAGCGCGAAAAACGATTGGCAGCTAGGAAAGCTCAGGCTCAAGATGGTACTGCAACCCCGGATGAAGGGAACGACAACGATGGAGAATACGAAGAGAAGGAGGATGAAGATATCTACTTTGCGCCAGAAAGAGGGAATGTGCTCTTTGCATCAGCTATTGATGGTTGGGCTTTCCGACTGGGCAAGTTTGCCAGGCTATATGCGGACAAGCTGGGTATAAAGGAGAGGAATCTGAGGAGGGTGTTGTGGGGTGATTGGTACTTGGATCCAAAGACCAAGAGAGTGGTTGGGAGGAACAAATTGGCTGGAAGGAATTTAAAACCTCTTTTCGTTCAATTCGTCCTGGAAAATATATGGAGGGTTTACAATACCGTCCTCGGGGATTAGTGAGTTTCAAAACGAGGTTGAGCTGATGAAAAGCAACCCGGATGCTGTCACTAAAATTGTCAATGCCCTTAATATCAGGGTTGCACCAAGAGATATCAAATCGAAAGATACTCGTAATCTCCTCACGGTCGTTATGCAGCAATGGCTACCCCTCTCAACAGCTACATTCCAAGCAGTGGTCGATGTTATTCCACCACCCGATGTCGCACAGCGATATAGAGTCCCATACATGCTTCATCCCGACAAGGCCCTTTCTTCCAAGACACCGCTCGAACCGACAAACACGATAGAGGAGGGATTATACTCTTGTGATCAGAGCGAGGACAAGCAGGTGGTAGGGTATGTCAGTAAGATGTTTGCTGTTCTGCGAGGGGATCTGCCCGGAGTCAAAGCCGTGGAAATGACTGCTGAGGAAATGAGGAAGAAGGGAAGAGAGGAGAGGGAGAGAAGAGCCGCACTCGCTGCGTCTGCCAGTGCCTCAGCACCTGGTACCAATGGTATCCCAATGGATGGAATCGAGGGCCTGACGACTTCTCTTGAGAAGGCCGATGTGAATGAAGAGAAGGAAGAAAAGGATGCCGAGATCAAAGATACAGCAACCGATAATGAACCCTTGCTCCCTATCGACCCATCTTCCGAGGTCCTACTCGGTTTCTCACGAATCTTCTCTGGTGTCCTCAAGCGTAATACCCGCTTACTAGCGACTTTACCGAAGTACGATTCCACTCTCCCACCAACCCACCCGAGAAATATTCAACATATCGTCAAAGTAACCGTTGGCGATTTATACGTCATGATGGGCAGAGAGCTTGTTGCGGTAGAAGAGGTCCCCGCTGGGCATGTCTGTGCGATCGGAGGGCTGGAGGGTGCTGTTCCCAGGAATGCCACACTCTGGGCACCTACCGCTGCGGGATTGGATGAGAATGCAGAGGTTGGAGAGGGTCTGATCAATCTGGCTGGTATCTCCATGCAGTCAGCTCCTATTGTCAGGGTTGCACTGGAACCAGAGAATCCAAGTACGTCCAGAAGTAGGGATCGAACTGATGATAGGTGATATGCCTAAACTTGTCAAGGGATTGCAAATCCTGAATCAGGCAGACCCCTGTGCAGAGTATATCGTTCAAGAGACAGGAGAGCATGTTATCCTGACTGCTGGAGAGTTACATCTGGAGGTGAGTCCACAAGGGACGGTAGTGGGATGGCATTGACATGTAGCGATGCTTGAAAGATCTCCGGGAACGGTTCGCT
>Ga0265780_10007601_pt1 | contig 13271 bp, 9 predicted proteins | sample P1T30metagenome_FD_192432 | JGI IMG/M metagenome (GOLD analysis project Ga0265780, IMG submission 192432) | Plant litter microbial communities from East Loma Ridge, Irvine, California - P1 T30 | ecosystem: Environmental > Terrestrial > Plant litter > Unclassified | place: USA: California...
GGTGTACGTGGTACAGCGCGCCGAACGCGATGCGCCGCAGGCGGTGGACGTCGCGTCCGGCCTGAACATCGCCGCCTTCAACGTCGGCATCGCGCTGGGCGCCTGGGGCGGCGGCCTGGTGGTGGCGAAGTGGGGTTTGATGGCGACGGCGCCGATCGGCGCGGCGATCGTGGCCGGCGCATTCCTGCTGACCACGCTGGCCGGCTGGCTGGACCGGCGCGAAGCCGGCGCGCGGTGCGCGCTGCGTCAAGCGGAGATGGCGCCGGCCCGCGAGTGCTGAAGCCTACTCGTCCAGTTCCGGATAGTGGCGGAAAATGCCGTTCTGGTTGAAGGGGATGCGCCGGCTGGATGCCAGGTAGGCCGCGATGTTGGGTCGGGCGGCGACCCGGTCGCGTAGCGCGCCCAGCGCCGGATAATCTCCCTCCAGCCGCTTCATCGCGTTCGGGAAGGCGTAGCGCAAGCCCTCGATCACCTGGAACAGCGACAGGTCGGCGTAGCTCGGCTTGTCGCCCACCAGCCAGTCGCGCGCTTCCGGATTCGTGAGGATGCGCGAGAAGTAGCCGAAGAACTTCGGCAGGCGGGTCTCGATCAGGTCGGCCGCGCGCCGCTGCGCTTCCGGCTTCTGGTCTTCGTAATACAGCGAAGTGGAGATCGGGTGGTGGGTGTCGTGGATCTCGGTGACCAGGTCGGCGATGGTCAGCTGCAGCTGGTGGGTCCAGAGCCGCCCCGGCTCGCTGCGCGGCGCCAGCGCGTGCTGCTCGCCGAGATACAGCAGGATGTTCGCCACCTGGCCGATGGTCATCTCGCCGGCCTTCAGGAACGGCGGCGCGAACGAGGGATGGAACCCGGTTTCGAGCTTCGACGTCAGCAAATCCATGCCGCCCTCGCGGCGCGCCACGTCGACGTAGCCGGCGCCGGCTTCTTCGAGGGCAAGCCGGACGAACTCGCCACGTCCTTGTATACCCGGCCAATAAAAAAGTTCATACACCATCGCACGCCTCCGGTGGGGTTCGGTCTGGCGCAATTATCGATGATGAAAGCAAAGGGTGTCGCCGCACAAACATGGTACTCTTATGTTGCCTGTCGGGCACAAAAATAGACGGTGCGCACCATGTGATGGTGCGACAGCAGCTACCGAATTCGACAACAAGAGACAATCCATGATCGCAACTTGTAGCCGCGTGTTCCTTTCATGATCTTCGCTCACCTGTCCCGTAGTTGGCGCGCCCGCTATAGCCAGTACACGCCCGTGTCCAGTATGCTTGGCATCGTGCGCAGCCTGCGCGTGCTGCGCTACTGGCGCGAGCACCAGGCCCTGTGCCGGCTCGAACTGGTGCGCCGCTTCGTCGACAAGGCGCCTGGCGGCGACCTGTTCCACCACCTGAGCCGGCGCAGCTGCCTGGCGAACGACCTGAGCGCGCGCCAGCGGGTGCAGTGCCTGCTGTCGCACTACCGCTTCGAGGAAGCCGCCTTTGTCCACGCCTACCATCAGGCGGTGTATGGCGGTGGCGGCGGATTGACGCTGTGGCAGCACGATACGGACGAGCACAGCTTCCTGCTGCGCCTGGAGATGGCGCCGCGCCTCGATGCCGAAGGCGGCCTCACCATCGCGCTGGTCGCCGACGGCAAGGTCTTGCACCGTCTGTCTTATACCTGGGTGGACGGCGCCCTGGCCGGCGTCACGCTGCCGACCGTGCCCTTCATCACCTGCAACCAGGGCCGCTGGCACGATTGCGGCAGCGCCTTCGCCGCCTTCGAGGAAGCCTTCCCCAACAATTCGCCGGGCTTCTTCTGCTTCGCCGCGCTGCAGGGTGTGGCCCAGACGCTCGGCATCGACCAGGTGGCGGGCATCAAGAGCGCCGCGCACGCCGCCTGTCCGCGCGCCGGCGACGCGCAGATTCTGCGCCACTTCGAGAACGCCTACGACGGCTTCTGGAAAGTCCTCGGTGGGGTCGAGATACCGGGCCGCAGCTACCTGATCCGCCTGCCCTTCTATCTGAAACCGCTGGCCGACATGCCGTCCAAGCACCGCAAGCGTGCCGCCCAGCGCCGCGCATGCTGGCGCGCCATCGGCGATGCCACCCGAAGCACCCTGCTGCGCCACCTGGCGTCTGCCGTGGCAAGCCAGGCCTGTACGGTCAGCGCCCCGGAAGTCGCCGAGGCGTGAGCTTGATAGCTGCGATGCTGACGCTGCCGTAGGGTGGTCGGCTCCGCCGCAAAAGACCAGGAGCCCGCAGCGTGTGCGCCGACCGCGCGTTCAACTCACCGCCGCGTCACGGCGCATCAGGCCATCGCCGCGCATACAAGGTATGCATCAAGCCAGTGCCAGCTGCCTTCCACGCCCCTGCACCGCCTCTTCCAGCTGGAACACCCCCACCACCGCATGCAGCTCCGCCGCCTGCACCCGCAGCGATTCCGCCGCCGCCGCCGCTTCCTCGACCAGCGCCGCATTCTGCACCGTCATCCCATCCAGGTGCGAAATCGCGCCGTCCACCTGCTCGATATCGACCCGTTGCGACGCGGTGGCGTCACCCATCTGGCCGATGATGTCGTTCACGCGCTGCACGCCGTCGACCACCTTGCGGATGGTCTCGCCGGTCTGCCCGACCAGCATGCTGCCGGCATCGACCTTGGCCACCGAATCCTCGATCAGCGTCTTGATTTCCTTGGCCGCCGCAGCCGAGCGGTGCGCCAGGTTGCGCACCTCGCCGGCGACGACCGCGAAGCCGCGCCCCTGCTCGCCCGCACGCGCTGCTTCCACCGCCGCGTTCAGCGCCAGGATGTTGGTCTGGAAGGCAATGCCGTCGATGACCGAGATGATGTCGGCGATCTTTTTCGAGGAGGCATGGATCTGCCCCATGGTCGCCACCACCTGCTCGACTGCAGCGCTGCCCTGCACCGACACCTGCGAGGCGTCGCCGGCCAGCGCGCTGGCCTGCTGCGCGTAGTCGGCGTTCTGCTGCACCGTCCCAACCAGGCGCCGCATCGACTGCGCCACCTGCGCCAGCGCCGCGGCCTGGGTTTCGGTGCGCGCCGACAGGTCGGCGTTGCCGGATGCGATCTCCGACGAGGACTTCGCGATCGCCTCGGTCCCGTGGCGCACCTTGGTGACGATCGCCGACAGTTCGCGCCGCATCGTGCCCATCGCGTGGATCATGCTGGCCGGCCCGGCGCGCCGGGTGTCGATCGGGTGGTACAGCTGGCCGCCGGCGATGGCGCGCGCCACGCCCGTGGCCTGGGCCGGCTCGCCGCCGAGTTGGTCGAGCAGGCTGCGCACGATCACCACGCCCACCAGCGCGCACAGGATCACCGCGGCCGCGCTCAGCGCCGAGATCCAGTAGCGCGCTTCCTGCGCCTCGACGTTGGCGGCGGTGCTGCTGGCCGCATTGCGCGCTTGCAGCGTCTGCAGCAGCGCGCCGATGTCGGCCACGATCTGGCGCCGCAGCGGGCTGCACTCTTCCACCAGGAAGGTGCCGTAGCCATCCAGGTCGCCGGCGTTGCGGTAGGCGCGCGGCCGTTCCAGTTCGCGCGCCATCGCCGCCATGCCCGCCTTGACCTTGGCGTACTGCGCGTCCTGACCCATCACCGCATCGAGCCTGGCGAGGGCCGCCAGGTAGTCGGCCTTGTAGGCGTCGACCAGATCGAGTTCGCGCCGCGCCGCATTCTCATCCTTGAAAATATAGGCATTGCGCGCTGCGATGCCGGTCTGCGCCAGCGCTTCGCGCGCCGCATACAGAGGCTCCAGCTCGCCGTCGCGCACGACGCTGGCAGCCTGCAGGGCGCCCTGGATGGTGTCGACGCGCGTGACCGAAAACACCGCGAGCACCAGCGTCAGTGCCAGTACCAGACCGAAGGCCGCATACAGTTGCCGGGCAATGCCAATACGTTGAAGAAAGGACATGGTTTGTAAGTTTTTAGTAAGTTAGCCGGCGATTTAATCATATTTCGCAATTAAGTTGCCACACGATAAGTAAGTTGCTGAGAATTTATTTAATTTGTTGTATTAACGCCTCTAGCTTGTTGCATCGTCATCGCTTTCATGCGCCATTTATCGGATTCGATTACAGCGACATGTAGAGAGATTGGGGTCTAGAGAGATTGGGGTCAGGTCTGACAAACAGACACGAGCTCGGCCATTGGAATAATTTACGGCAGAGCTCGTGTTGAAATGTCAGACCTGACCCCGGTGTAATTACCGGCTCGGTCATTGCCACTTTCACCACGTCGATCCACGGCCGTGGTACACTGCCGCCTCGCTAGGGGTCCTGGCGCGCGCGCAAGCGGGCGGCCGGGTGAGAGATACCCTTCGTACCTGATCTGGATAATGCCAGCGAAGGAAAGCGCAAAGCAGTGCCCATCTTGTTTGCCCTTCCCCCACGTTGGCTCCGGCTTTTCTGAAAAAGCAGCGCGCCATGCTTGTCCGAACGTGGCGCGCGAAACGAGCAAACCATGACCTTCACCCTGAAACACTCCGTCCTCGCCTGCGCGATCCTGCAGGCCTTTTCCGCCACTGCTTCCGCCCAGGACGCCGCACCCGTCACCACCCAGTCAAGCGACGGCGTTGCCTCGGTCGTCGTCACCGGCAGCCGCTGGGTCGCCAGCGACCGCGCCAGCATCGGCGGCTTTTCCGATTCGCCGCTGCTCGACACCCCGGCATCGATCACGGCCATCACGCGCACCCAGATGCAGGACCTGTCGATCCGCAACGTGACCGACGCCGCGCGCTTCGACGCCTCGGTGGGCGACGCCTACAACGCGGTCGGCTATGCCGAGCAGTTCTCGATCCGCGGCTTCGCGCTGGATAACTCCACCAGCTACCGCAAGGACGGCATCGCGATTCCCGCCGACACCCAGATCCCGCTCGAGAACAAGGAGCGGGTCGAGATTCTGCGCGGCCTGGCCGGCCTGCAGGCCGGCGTCGCGGCGCCGGGCGGCATGGTCAACTTCGTCACCAAGCGCCCCACCAATGCGCCGCTGCGTTCGGCGCTGGTGGAACTGAGCGAACGCGGCACCGTGCACGGTTCGCTCGACCTGGGCGGACGCTTCGAAGACCGCCGCTTCGGCTACCGCATCAATGCCGCCGCCGAAGAGCTGAAATCCTATGTGCGCGGCGCCGACGGCGAACGCCAGTTCGTGTCCGGCGCTTTCGACTGGCAGATCACCCCGAACGCACTGCTGCAGCTGGACCTCGACCGCCAGCACCGCTCCCAGATCACGGCGCCGGGCTACCAGCTGCTGCGCAACGAAGTCCTGCCGGCCAATGTGTCGCCCAAGACCCTGCTGAACGACCAGGCCTGGACCAAGCCGGTCGAAACCGACAGCAGCAACGTCGGCCTGCGCTTCGAGTACCGCTTGAGCGCCGACTGGACGGCCACCGTCAACGCCAACAAGCACTGGTTCAAGCGCGACGACTACACCGCCTTCCCTTACGGCTGCAGCAACGAGGGCGAGGGCTTCTATCCGGGCTACTGCTCGAACGGCGACTATGACGTCTACGACTACCAGAGCGTCGGCGAGCGCAAGACCCCGTGGGGCGCACAAGCCATGCTGCAGGGCCGTTTCAATACCGGCGCGGTGCGCCACCAGCTGACCGTCGGCGCGGGGCTGTCCGAGCGCCACGACAGCTTCGGCGAATACGTCTACGACTACGCCGGCTCCAGCAATATCTACAACAACCAGCTGGTCGATCCGGCCCCGGGCAACCCGCGCACCGGTCCGGTGATGGAACGCCGCAACGACCGCGAGACCGCGCTGTTCGTGCAGGACGTGGCCACGCTGTCGGAACAGTTCACGCTGCACACCGGCCTGCGCTGGGTGAAGCTCAAGCGCAACGAGAAAGCCGAGGTCGAGCTGCCATGGGCCCATGCCGATGACGATTTCGTGCTGCCGAGCGTGGCGCTGGTGTACAAGCCGGCGCGCGACTGGAGCGTCTACGGTTCGCTCAGCCACGGCCTGCAGCATGGCGGCATCGCCGAGATGGGCACCACCAACGAAAATACCGTGCTCGATCCGAGCCGTTCGAAGCAGGTCGAGCTGGGCGTGAAAGGCCTGGTCGGCAATGCGCTGCTGTCGGCCGCGGTGTTCGACGTCAAGCAGGGCCTGGAGTACGTGAACGCGGGCGGCGCATTCGTGCGCGCCGGCCAGCAGCGCCATCGCGGCGTCGAGCTGGCCGCCCAGGGCCGCGTGAATGCGGACCTGAACTACAGCCTGTCGCTGATGGCACTCGACGCCAAGCAGACCGGCACCGGCGACCCGGACGTGGAAGGCAAGCGCGTGACCAACGTGCCGGAATTGCGCTCGACCGCCTGGGTCGAATACGCGGTGCCGGCGCTGCGCGGCCTGAAGGTGGATGCGACCTGGCAGTACGCGGGCAGTAAAGCCTTCGATCCGGCCAACCGCGCCGTCGTGCCGGGCTACCACGTGGCTGCGCTGGGCGCGTCCTACCCGGTGCGCCTGGGCGGCGTGAACACCATCCTGCGCGCGCGCGTGGACAACGTGTTCGACGAGTTCTACTGGCGCGACGTGACACAGTCGCTGGGCGGCTACCTGCTGCCGGGCGCACCGCGTACCTTCCGGGTGTCGGCGCAGTTCGACTTTTAAGTAGTCAAGCCACGCGCATCGTCCGAGCGACGCGCGTGGCGTCAACAAGCTAATCCGCCAGTTCCGCCAGCTTGCCCAGGCACCTGCGCTGGAAGCCGTTCAATCCCGCGCTGACGAAACTGTCCTGCGCCTCGATCACGCCCGCATCGAGCAGCAGCCGCAGCTTGGCGATGCGGTCGCCCTGGGCCAGCGCCTGCGCGGCGTGCGAACCGTCCACCCTGCCCGCCCCGGCGATCGCCTCCACCACCTCCACCGGAAACTCCCACTGCCGCGCGATCACCGCCGACAGCTGGCGGCTGGCCGCCAGCAGTTCGACGCCGAAGGCCCCTGAACCGGGCACCTTGCCGGCGCAGACCCGGTCAGCCACCTGGAAGGCCACCTGCAGGCCGACGTCCTGCATCAGCCCGGCCAGGTAGGATTCGAAGACTCCGGCCGACAGCCCCGGCGCCATCACGCTGGCGGCGAAGGCGCAGCGTTCCGAATGGCGCCATACGGCCGGCGCGACCTGGCGCGCCACGCCCTGCACCCGGGTGCGCACCAGCGGCCGGATCGCGATCCGCGCCAGCAGCATGCGCAGGCCGTTCAGGCCGAGCATGGTCACCGCGCCTTCCAGCGTTTCGATCGGCGTGGCGGGCCGGTAATAGGCGCTGTTCGCTTCGCGGATGACTTCGGCCACCAGCACCACGTCGCGGCCCACCTCGGCGGCCAGCGCGGAGGTCGAAATGTTCTCATCGGACAGCGCGCCAAGCAGCTGCGCCACCAGTTCCGGCACGCGCGGCACCAGGCTCGATGCGTGCCCGGAATCGTCCGTCAATGCCCGTACTTCGGCCAGGATCCGGGCCTCGACCTCAGGGGCGGCGTTGGTGCCGGTGGTGGCGCTGAGCCAGCGGTAGAAGGCGGCGTCCACCTCGGCCGCCATGTCGCCGTCGCAGGCAACCGCCGGAGCAGCGCTTCCGGCGCCGGCGGCGATCCCGGATTCCTTGTCGGCGCCGCCCAGCATACGGCTGATCCATTTTTTCACGATATACCGCCTGTCGATGTCAGTACAGAAGGCTATTTTAATACCATGAAGCAACAAAACGGTATCTGAAAAAAGTCTGGCCTGCTCGTCTATTCCCTCCCATCACAGTCCTCCCTGCGCATGCGCAAATAATTCACAATTGAGAATGATTATCATTTAATATAGCTGCGCTCATCAATAAGAATGATTCTCGTTACAGTGAGATAGACCGCTCTTACGTTTAGCCGATGTACCGATTCCACAGGAGCCACCCATGAACACGACCCGCAACCTGATCGCCGCCGCCGCGCTGGCGGTCGTCACCGTCGGCAGCCTGCACGCTGCCACCCTGCTGGAGCGCTATACCGCGTTCAAGAGTGAAAAGCCGCAGGTGCGCATCCGCGACGCCGCTCGCCAGCTGGGCGTGTCCGAAGCCGAACTGCTCGCCACAGGCATCGGCAGCACCGTGGTGCGCCTGAACGACACCAACCACGGCCCGCGCGAAATCATGCGCCGCGCCCTCGAGCTGGGCGAGGTCATGGCCTTGACCCGCAACGAGAACGGCGTGATTGAAGTCACCGGCAGCGCCATGCGCCTCAAACCGCGCCAGGAGACGGCGGAAGAAAAGGCCGATCCGGAACGCGAAGCGCGCATGCTGAACATCGCCGGCGGCTACCTGGGCGGCCCGATCGACCTGCGCTTCCAGTTCCCCACCTGGAAGTACGCCTTCGCCGTGACCCAGCCCGGCCGCGAGGGCACCGTCAACCGCAGCCTGCAGTTCTTCGACGCCAGCGGCACCGCGGTGCACAAGCTGTACGTGCGGAGCGAAGCCGGCGTGCCGGTGTTCGACAAGCTGGTCGCCGACTTCCGCCATCCGCAGCAGGATGCGAAACTGGCAGTCGCCCCGGCCGCGCCGAAAGCGCTTGAAAAACCCGACAGCGCGGTCGACGTCAAGGAATTCCAGCAGGCCTGGCTCGACATGAGCGACGTGCACCAGTTCAACCGCATCGTGTCCGAGTTCGGCTTGACGCGCGAACAGGCGATGCGCCTGGCGCCGGCCGGCAAGGCGCAGAAGCTCGACCCGACCGCCGTGCGCAGCCTGCTGCAGGGCGCGGCGAAGAACGGCGTCGCCATCATGGCCTTCCTCGGCAATCCCGGCATAACCCAGATCTACAGCGGCAAGATCACCAAGTTGGCAGATGCCGAAGGCTGGTTCAACGTGCTCGATCCAAACTTCAACCTGCACCTGAACGACGACGCCCTGCGCAGCGGCTACGTGGTGCGCCGCGCCGACGTGACCTCGGTGGAGTTCTTCGACACCGACGGCACGTTGGTGGTCACCTTCTTCGGCGTGCGCCAGCCGGGCAAACTGCAGCCGAAGGAGTGGCTGGAGTTGGCGGGGTCGTTACCGAAGGCGTGAGTATGTAAGATCAAAAGCAAAGTCAAATTGGGTCCCGGCGGGGGCGCCTAGCCCTGCGCCGGGACGACGGTTTTTCGGCTAGCGGTGCAAATCGCGCTAGTGTCCGAGTGATCGAAAACCAAACCAACGTCGTACCGGCGAAGGCCGGTACCCAATTTCAGTACCGCAGCTACCTCAGTATGCTTTCGACCCGCTGCAGCCGCACATCGAGCTCCCCTTCCAACAACACGTAAGCAATCCCACGCGCATCCAGGGTCTCCACCAGCATCCGATGCACCCGCTGCCTCACCTCTTCCGATTCCCGCTGCAACCCATCCGGCTCCCACGGACCATCCGGCGCCGTCACCAGCGTCATGAAGTAATCGTGCCGGCTGTCCAGCCGCGCCAGCTGCGGATCGACCCGCCCCCAGTACTGGCGGCTGTACAGCGCCGTCATCAAGGGAGTAGTGTCGCAGAACAGGTAGCGCGAGGCCTGCTCCGCCGCTGCATCCTCACGCTCCAGCTGCATGCACGCAATCGGATACTGGTCGCTCTCGAACGGCACGCGGCCATTCACGTCGACGAACTCGCGCAGGTACTCCGGCACCCAAAGGGTAGCGTAGCGAAGCGCCAGCGCCTCCGCCAGCGTCGACTTCCCCGACGACTCTGCGCCGAGGATCGCAATCCGCTTCACAGCCGGGGTCACGCCTGCCCCCGCGCGGCCTTCGACCAGGTGCGCAAGCCCATGTACGCCAGCACCACGAACACCGCATACAGCACTGCAGTCAGCATCAATCCCTTGTAGACGTACAGCCCAACGTACAGCACGTCCACCACGATCCACACCAGCCAGTTTTCCAGCTTCTTGCGGCCCAGCAGAAGCTGGCCCACCAGGCTGCCGGCGGTCAGGAAGCCGTCCGCATGCGGCACGTCGGTGTCGGTGTAGTGGTCCAGAAAAGAGGCGATCAGCACGAAGCCGGCGGCCCACGCCGCGATCGCCCAGCCCCAGCCGGAACGCCGCAAGCGCGTCACTACCAGCAGCTGGTTGCCGGCGCCGTGCAGCCACTGGTACCAGCCCCATACCGAAGCCGCGATGAACACGAACTGCAGGCCCATGTCGCCATACAGTTTCGCGTCGAAGAACACGGCGGCATAGGTGGCCGACGAGACGATCGAGAACAGCCAGGCCCAGTGCTTCTGGCGGATGTTGAGGATGACGGTGGTCGCCGCGAGCAGGAAGGAGATCAGTTCAAGCGGGGTGGTGCTCAAGCCCAGGAAGGCCAGGGTGTCGTTCATGGGCGGCGGGAAGAAAAGGGCAACGCCGGATTATGGGAGGTGCTGCCCGAATGCGCAAGGCACGGCGCCGGCCGGCGCGTCCCCGGCTGTGACAATCCGTGAATATGTACGGCGTTAATTTCCTGATAATGCATGTCGACACCTACCATCGAAATGCATCCCATGCGCCTGCGCCTCACCTTGTCATGCCTTGCCCTGCTCCTGCTCCACGCGCCGCACGCCGCCCACGGCGCGAGCGCACCCGCCGTGCCGCTGTCGGCCTTCGTCTACGACGACACGATGTCGGATCCGCGCCTGTCCCCGGACGGCAAGCAGCTGGCGATCACGGTCCAGGTGCCGGCCGGCGAGCGCAAGGTGCCGGTCGTCATGGTGTATGCGCTGCCCGGCCTGAAGGTGGTCGGCGGCATCCGCCTGCCCCTGCACGAGGTGCCGATGGACGTCCACTGGGTCAGCAATTCGCGCCTGGTGATCGCGCGCGGCTTCGAGCAGGGCTCGCGCACCGAGCTGGCGAGCTATGGCGAACTGCTGGCCAGCGACGTCGACGGCAAGAACCAGGTCTACCTGCACGGCTACCAGATGCCGAAGAAGGTGGTGCGCGGCAGCCGCTATCCGAACGACCTTGCCCACGGCCAGGTGGAAGGCGTGGCGCGCGAATTCAACAACCACGCGTTCATCTCGTCCCAGCTGTGGGAAGCCGACCGCACCCTGCTGTACGACATGGACGCCCACAACGGCGTGCGCCGGCTGGTGGCGGACGTGCCGATGCGCGGCCTGGGCTTCCTGGTCCAGCACGACGGCACGCCGCGCTTCGCCTACGGCATCGACGACGAGAGCTATGCCGCGGTGTTTCGCCGCAACGACGCGAACGGCGCCTGGACCAGGGTCGAGGCCATGGGCAGCGCTTACACGCCGCTGTCGTTCTCGGATGACGGCAAGCGTTTCGCGGTCCTGCATTCGAAGGCGGGCGAGCCCGAGGCGCTGCTGCTGGAAGACACCGCGAGCGGCGAGCGCAAGAAGCTGTTCAGCGATGCGACCGGCGCCCCGATCCCGCTGTACGGCGGGCGCGGCGGCCTGCCCTTCGGCGCGCGTACCGCGATCGGCATTCCGCGCGCCGTCTACGTCGACGAGAACAGCGAGGATGCGCGCCTGCACAAGCTGCTGAGCCAACAGTTCCCGGGCAGCTGGGTGAACCTCGACAGCGCCAGCCAGGACGGCCAGACCATCCTGTTCAGCGTGCGCAGCGACCGCGACCCCGGCTCCTTCTACCTGTACGACAGGCGCACCGGCAAGGCCGACCTGCTGTTCACCTCGATGGAATCGATCGACCCGGACCAGATGGTCGAGCGCCGCCCGATCAGCTTCACCGCGCGCGACGGCCTGGCCCTGCACGGCTTCCTGACCATGCCGCGGCGCGCGGCCGGCGCCAGGGCGCCGCTGGTCCTGATGCCGCACGGCGGCCCGCACGGGGTGCTGGACGACTGGTTCTTCGACACCGACGCCCAGTTCCTCGCCAGCCGCGGCTACGCGGTCCTGCAGGTGAACTTCCGCGGCTCCGGCGGACGCGGCCCGGCCTTCCGCGACGCCGGCTACCGCGAATGGGCCGGCAAGATCCAGGACGACCTGGCCGATGGAGTCAAGTGGGCGCTCCAGCAGGGCGAGCTCGATGCGGGGCGCGTCTGCGTCTACGGCGCCAGCTTCGGCGGCTATTCGGCGATGATGCTGGCGGCGCGCGAGCCGGACATGTTCCGCTGCGCGGTCGGCTATGCCGGCGCCTACGACCTGCGCCTGCTGGCGAAGACCGATGCCGCGGTGCTCGACCAGCGCGTCGGCGCCGCCTTTGCGCGCTATGTCGGCAAGGACGAAGCCGAGCTTGCGCGCAACTCGCCGGTCAGCCAGGCCGAGCGCATCAAGGTGCCGGTGCTGCTGGTCCACGGCGGCCAGGACAAGCGCACCCCGATCGCCCACGCCGACCGGATGCGCGCGGCGCTGACGGCGGCCGGCCGGCCACCCGAATGGTTCGTCGCGCCGACCGAGGGCCATGGCTTCTACGAGACCAGAAACATGGCCGAGTTTTACCGGCGTCTCGAGGACTTCCTGGGCAAGCACCTGAAGTGATAAAGAAAAACCGCCGCGGGATCGCTCCACGCGGCGGTTCTTTCTACGCTTACCCGATCACTTCTTCGGATACTTGATCGTCATTTCCTTCAGCAGGTTGTCGGCCCGGTCGACTTCCTTCATCACCCACAGCATGTAGCGGATGTCGACGTGGATCGCGCGCGTGATGGCGCTGTCGAAGTACCAGTCCTTGGTGATCGATTCGTAGGTCGAATCGAAATTCAGGCCTACCAGCTCGCCGCGCTTGTTCATCACCGCTGAACCCGAGTTGCCGCCGGTGGTGTCGGCGCTCGACAGGAAATTGACCGGTACGGTGCCCAGCACCGGATCCTTGAACACGCCATAGCGCTTGCCCTTGATGGCGTCCGAGAGGGCCGCCGGCACGATGAACGGATCCTTGTTGGTGGCCTTCTCGACGATGCCTTCCACGGTCGTGAACGGGCCCTTGACCAGGCCGTCGCGCGGCGAGTACGGCGCCACCGTGCCGTAGGTGACGCGCAGGGTCGAGTTGGCGTCCGGGTAGACCGGCTTGCCCTGCGACTTCTTCCAGGCGATGACGGCCGCCATGTACTGCGGGATCACGCGTTCCAGGTTGCCGTCGATCTCGTTGCGGCGGTTTTCCAGGCCCAGGCCGGTGTCGTGCAGGCGCACTGCCAGCTGGATGAAGGGGTCGCCGTATTTGCGGAAGGCTTCCGGATCCTTGCCGATCCAGGCCAGGCGCTTGCCCGTGTCACCCAGCTCGGTCGCCTTGTACATGGCGTTCAGCGAGGTCGGGGCCGGCAGCAGCGCGTCCAGGCCCTGCGGGCGCAGTTTCGCCTCGACGCGGGCGTAGCGCGCCAGCGCCGCGCCGTAGCGGGCTTC
>Ga0265780_10007602_pt1 | contig 13271 bp, 7 predicted proteins | sample P1T30metagenome_FD_192432 | JGI IMG/M metagenome (GOLD analysis project Ga0265780, IMG submission 192432) | Plant litter microbial communities from East Loma Ridge, Irvine, California - P1 T30 | ecosystem: Environmental > Terrestrial > Plant litter > Unclassified | place: USA: California...
CTGCATATGGCTATCTGTCTTGATGCGAATCTGTTTCCGTGTACTATCCATGAACTTGACGTCCTTGCCCACCTCTTCCAAAACAATCTGTAGGCTGACGATGCTTTGTTGACTATCACCAAGTGACTGGAAGAGATCCACCCAATGAGCTCCGATATGCCCCTCGGCGGGTTTATCGCTGTTCATCTCCTCAAATGTAATTTCCATTGTTTCGAGCACTGATCGCAGTGCTCTGAGATCGGCCATCATGGCCTGAACCACCATTTTGACCTCGGAAGCCCCGATTAGGAACTTGCGCAAGGCTACTCCAGCCGTTGTGCAGCAACCAAGCAAGGTGGCGACAGCTGCCGTGATCGAAAGCGGATCCATGCTTGATGCCTGTCTTTAGTAGGGCTGGAATGATGATATCTGGGATGTCAATTATCACATTAAGAGGGAAATGAAGGTGTTCGCAGAATCGGCTCCGGGCCCCAGGTAAGAAGGAAAGGCTGAGGTTCTGTAAAATAGTGGCGTAGTCATAGCGCCCTGCATACCTTCCATTGGACGAACCTACATATACAGAAGGCTATGTCGCAGCAGCTTTTCCAGTCGGGAAGGCTATGCAGCAATATTGCGGCTGAGTACATGGGCACATAACTAAGGCATACTCGAAGCCTTCCAACGATGTGAACCTCCGCAGAGCACAGTCCCCGTCTCTTCTGTCGTAAACCGCTCAGCCTTGATCACGCAGCCACTCTGCAGGTACCTACGATAATATCACGTCCAGAGTTCGAGGTGTCGCTGCAAGATCGAAGCGAAACCCATTAGGCAAGGCTGTACATTTGTGGCAATGCAACGAATTATCGAACTCCAACTGTGCTCAAAAGTTGTCGCCTCTAGCTGACGTAACCAAGAACAGTTCTTACATAATTTTCGTCGGAGTCTACGATGCTAGATCGTCGCCGACTGAACGAGGATAGAGCGGGGGCAGAAATGCGTCCTGGAGCTCGTGTCACCGATGATGAGCGGTTTTGGACGATGCTATCTTGGTTACTGAGATACAATGCAACAGTCTCTTGCGACATGAAGTTGACAGATGAAGGAATGGTCAGCTCGTAGAGCACGTATGCGGAGAGGGGCGGAGAAGGGCGGAGAGGTTGATCGAGGGTTTGTGGATCCAGCCTCTTGCCATGGGCGAGAACACAATAATGGTTCGCGCTCAACTGATGATCTCCCCGTCTCTCCCACCACCAACGTATTTCTGTCCAACAATGTGTTCAAACCGCCCCCAAGCCCTCATGCAAGGCGACCCCAGCACCCACCCTTGATTCCTGCGCGAAACAGTCCACGGCCCATTTGACATCGACGCCAACACCCGTTAGCAAGTCATCCAAGATATCGAAAGCTCCTGCATGAGCGATTCGAGTGGCGTGGTGGGAACGTACGACAATCTCAACGAAGCCAAGCGCAGTCGAGCATTTATTATCCAAAGGGTACTAAGATCGCGCGGATGGTGAAGCGAATATCGAGGGGGAGGACAGCATGACACAATGTACGGTGGAGACCGATGGATCGAGTCGTGGAGTTGCGAAACATTTATGTGAGGCGGATGGAGACGAAGGGACGAAAGTAGCGTGTCGTAAGTCAGGTGTCAGGATTCTAGAAGCGTACATCTTCAGCTCCAGTCCCAGTACAATCAGCCTCACCCGGGATTCCCATTTCCTCCCGATTCAGCCCAGGAATCCCAATCCCCAACAAAAACGCCGCCCTCACAACCAAAGGAACCCAATTCATCCCCATCATAACCCCATCCCTCCCCTCCCACACCCACGGACACCAAAACTCCCTGGTCCCCATCTCCGCCCAAGCTGCATACCCCGTGCCCAAATCACACAAAAACAGCGCAAACACAACAGCGCGCCACACCTTCATGTCATGCGTGCAGCGCAGCACGAGCGCTTCCATGACGCCGAAGCAGAGGTATGTGGCGGCGAGTTGGTCGTAGGCGATTTGCGAGGTGGGCGTGTAGTGTGCCGACGAGGGCATGTAGGAGAAGTAGTAAGCGGGGAAGAAGTGTAGGTTGTAGGCGCCGCCGAGGGCGCAGATGGGTTCGAGGTAGAGGTGCCATGCGCGGTAGATGAGGGGGATGCGCGGTGGCGACTTGTGGTGACGGTGGTGGTTACATTGTGGGAATGTTTCGGCGCTGGTGTCTGCGTCGATGCGACTTGGATGATGCAGTAGGGTGGGATGTCAGTAGTTGGTAATGGCTGGAGACACGAAGCCGATGTTGCTGGACCGTGATTCGTGGGAACCGTGCTCTCTGCAATCGACGGTTCTGACAGAATCATACCTTTTTAGGAAGTTTGACTAGATCTGCAGTCGACCAGTCATGCTGGAAGAGGAACTTTATTTTCGATAGCTGTGAAATACGAATATTTGCTGCCCCAGGAAACGATGTCTACAGAGCAGTTTATGTACTGGCGGTTGAAAGCATTTCTGTTGACGCGTGTAGCGCGCGGATGATGATCCCTTGCAGTGTCTCAAGTGCAGGCGCGTCTGCAAAGGGGCATTGGTTGGGCAGCGACGGACGATAATCGTCTATGGCCGCCTGTAAGAGAAAGCGCTGGCAAGACATGCACCGCATGCACCGCTCGGTGGCGCTTTGTGTCGCATCGTGCAGCAACCGCTTCTCCGACCGCTCGTATTGACTTCTGTGTGGAATGCCAATATGCCTCGTCTACATACGTTGTAACGCTCGTATGGCTCCGACCGTCGCATTATACCAATCTGACCCCCCACATTGTCAACATGCCATCAAAAGTAGCAACCTCGCTCTTGTGCATGATCAAATCAAAGCAGACAATACGCTCCGCAGTGAGCCCATCGACACATTCGACTAACAGAAAGCAGCACACAATGACATCTTTCCACCCCAGTCCTGCGAACAAGAGATACGACCATATCCCGTGTTCGACATTGCGTACCGATGCCCTCACAATGTACGTCGGGATCTTGTTCTCGGGCGGAAGCGGTCGGCCGAAGATGCGCAGTTGATGGTCCACGACCTCGAGAAACTTCGCGGGAACAGTTGGTGCTGCGAATAGGACTGCAGTCACTGAATTCAGTTCGCGTTGGAGCTGTGGACCGGTCACGGCGTCATACCACTTCAGCAGGACTAACATTTCCCCTGTACGACTCTAGCTGAGCCCTGCGCAGGTATATATGGTGGTCGTGCCTGGAGAGATGCGGCCATGTCACACTACCTGACCAGCCGGCCCAAGTCTAGGAAGGCAACCCAAGCGTTCGTTGCGGTTGCGAGCTTCTTGAGTGCCAATTGATCGCTTTTGCAATTGCCTCTTCGGTTGAAATGGGCCAGTGTCGATTTGTGTAGTAAGGTAGACCGGAAAAGTTCAACACGGATTCGTTGCGATGTGACAGGTATGTGAGTATTCCTGCCGCTGCATGGAGTGCGTCAGAGGCATATGAAAGCGATCGGTTGGTGTAGCTCCCAATGACGGCGCCGTAGTTGATGAGTGGGTAGCCTCGTCTCTCGCTGACGCTGTCCAAGTAGAGATTCCATTTTTTGATTGCCGGTTTGATGGGATCGCACCAATTGGAATTTAGTGTGCTGGGTGGACCTTGAAGAGCCTCCATCCAGGCTAGCTCTTGGCAAAGAAATGCCATCTAGCTGAGTTAGTTGGCTGCGAACGTGTGTCCTTTTGCTTGTGGTACACATGCCTAGTGGTCTGTGAATACTAACAGCCGCTTTGACAAATAACCCTCCTGGGATGTCCTGAGTCGCGAGCGTTAGTAACGGAATGTATCATAATTCTTGTCCATTTTGCCATCCTCTTTTCCACCAGGTCGAGTCTCTCCTGACAGATGATAGCGGATCTGGTCCGATACCAAATACCAGACAGTCTTCGAAGTGGCACGTCCCATGCTTGACGCGCGGGGTGTCACTCACACCTGGTAGACCATAGTTCTTGTCGTGGCCGGCTGCAGCCACGATGGTGAGGTCTGCTCCGCTGTATATTTCATCCATCCTGGCAATCTGCGACGCACGATGTACGGGATTGAGTTGGCTAATACAGATTTCGTCTACCCATAAATACCGGTAGTTGAGCCGCTTTGTGACTATAAGAGCGTCTTCGACCGTCTTGGGAAGAATATCGGGGATGCGCCTGTTGAGATCTGTAGTGGTAGTAGGACCAGGTGCTTGGTCACCCCACACATCTGCGTCGTGGTATGCAGCGTCAGCAATTGCTTTGTCAGAGATTAATATTGTACGAACAGCTGAGTATGATCCAATGAGGATCTGGCACAGAACTTGCATCAACGACGGTTCTCGTTTGCACGTCAAGGAGACGCATTCCTTCGACGCGCAGTCTTCCTCAACGGTACAGGTCCGAGAATAAAATTTCTGACAATGTGCCAGCCACAGTCAAGCTGCGTCATAGTCTGGAGTCTCCTGAAGAGGCCTTGGTTTCCATAATGTTCGCCCAACTTCGATGGAATTCTTACGCACACAGAAGACAATGTTGTCGGACAATTCTGTCTTCAAGCCACCGTTATCTGAAAGCTGAGCCACGTTCGTGGAACACAATCGAGTGCTCTTGGAGGTTAGTAAGGTAGGAACAGTTCAGTCTGCTTCCTTAGCAAACAAATTTGACCCGAGATAGGTCGCTTGACGTTGTCGACATCCTGGTGTCAAGATAATACAAAGCCCGCAGCTCTCAGAATGCACACGTCGTATTCGTGGGGGTTTGGGCCGGGGCCACTTTCCGTGTGACTCAGCATATTCTAGCAATGAGGTGAAGTCGATTCTGCTGCAGGTAGTGCATGTCTTTGGCGCATCCGGCTTGACTAGTTGTATCTCCATTGATTCAACTGATAGTGAAGCTCCGCGCGGCATTCGTCACTGTGTATGAAAGCTGCAACATAGAGTAATGGTTCCCACAGGGCTGAAGAGCCGAAGGCATCCAGAGACATAGCTTAGTCACGAGCAGCTCTAAGCGGCTGAGCACGCCACCACTGGACGAGCAACCAACGCCAGCCCAGTCGATGACGGCGCAGTCAATTTGTAGTTCTCCATCGCGCGATCATCGCAGTTTCATGGTCCGATGTCGGCAAATTTGCGTGGGCGCAACGATGAAAAGGAAGAGGACGCCAGAAATAGGCAGAGTAGCAGTTGGAGGGACTGGCTGTCAGGGCGCCAGCGAGACATCCAGAGTAAATTACTCAACACCGCTGTCTCGGAGTGAACAGCATGTCCTCGGCACCGGGAACTGAAGGTGGCATCGAAGTGAGAACTGTATGAGGCCCAGCCAGGGTGATGAGAGGTACATTGGCGTTAGCATGCATGGTGGGGTTTCTGCAGGCATCGAAGCATCGAATTCTGGACGAACATCGAATTGTTGTAAATGCCATGACGGAGGGTACATGCTTCCGCGGTTTCCTTGCCTCGTGCCGGTGCAATACATCCAATAATCTGGCCAGAGACCGACAGCTTCCGGCAGTGTTCATAGGCGGACGCTTCTCTGGTAGGCCAGCGGCTGGTTGGCGTCCTGATTGGCTTCGGAGCGGCCAGCAGGACTAAGGAAACCGCGACACTGCCATCGTGTCTATCCAGCGCTCTTGAAGGGAAATCTTCACAAAACCTGTGCTGACACGATGTCGAATGATAGAGTATTTCATGTATTTTTGGAGTCGGGCTTCGACGGCTTCGACGGTGGGCAGGACCCCTGCGTGGGAGCTGTGCCTTCCCCCTGTCCCCGCGATGACGTCGGAGTGTCGAAGCTGGCAGTAAGTAGGAAAAAAGACAACAAGCCACGGCGCTGCGTCTGTCCCACGGTGAGCATCTGCACGGAACTTCCAAGGCAGCGTTTCGGATTTTTCGGCACAGTCACGCTCGTTTGCACTTATAAGATAAGCCGGCTCGACGCTGCGCAACAGGAGCGGTTTGCCGTCGCACGCGTTGTTTTGCGCTCTGTCCTTGGACAAAACTCTCCAGCGCTCGCACCCCTAGAATCTCCCGCCTCACTGACCGCCAGCACAACTTCACCTCGACTTCTGCCCCTCACCTAGAACTCAGCTCCATTTTTACACCATCGCTACACCAACAACTCAACCTCACCCGGCGAGCACGCCCACACCCCGCCCAGCATGACGACCTTCGTCTGTTCACTGTAAGTACCCTTATATCACTCACTCTGTCCATGGCGTACACAGTGAAAAGTATACATGGCAACCAGCTGACCCTCTCACCAGGTTCCTCCCCTACACGGCCGACTTCGAGACCGAGTCCAAGAAGGAGAAAGAAGAGCGAGAGGCGCGAGAGCAGCAGGAGAAAGAAGACTTGGAGCGGGAGGAGAAAAAGAAGAAGAAAGAGGAAGAGTCTGCTCCACCCACACTGGAAGACATTGGCCGCCAGACATCCATTAACGCCGTGCTTAGTGCCAAGAAAGAGAGAGATGCGCCGCCCAGTCTGCTGCGACGGGCGCCGCCCTCTCACATTAATCTGCCCAAGTCCAACCTGGCGAACATACTCGAGGACGAAGACATCTTCACGCCCGGACAGCCCAGCGCAGCCACGCACTTTCCCCGTGGGCGAGACCCGAATGGCCTAGTCCGCAGCGACGCTCACATCCCCGAGTGGGGTGCCAGCGGCCTCTTCTTCAACCAGCCCATGTCACGCGCCAACCCTGCCCCCTCAGACACCATCCTCGAGTACGCCAAGTCTCAAGAGCGGGCCCAAGCATACAAAGAGCGTCGATGGACTCGCAAGGGCAAGGGCGGCAAGCCCAAGTCAGACCCCCGCTGGGCAAATGAGTACTCCCTGGTACCAGCTGTGCAGGGAAATGGCGGCCTGGTCAATGCCGTGCGCGCAGCTGTGAAAGAGGAAAAGCTCAAGGACGTGCTCTATGTCGGCCTGCTGGGCTTTCCCACCGACGACATCGCCGAGGACCGGAAGACGCAGATCTACGAGCGGTTCGAGGAGGAGCAGGGCGCGCTCGCAGTCTACGTCACCGACAAGGACTTTGACGGCCACTATGTCCACTACTGCAAGACCATCCTGTGGCCCGTCTTCCACTACATCATCCCCGACCACCCCAAGAGCAAGGCCTTCCTCGACCACTCATGGTGCTTCTACGTCAAGGTCAACCAGGCCTTTGCGGACCGCGTAGTGCAAAACTACAAGCGCGGCGATGTCATCTGGATTCACGACTATCATCTCTGTCTAGTTCCCCAGATGGTCCGTCAAAAGCTTGCAGATGCTCAGATTGGCTTCTTCTTGCACACTGCCTTTCCCTCGTCTGAAGTCTTCCGCTGCCTGGCTGCGCGGAAAGAGCTGCTAAATGGCATGCTGGGCGCCAACCTCGTGGCTTTCCAGACGCACGAGTACGCCCATCACTTCCTGCAGACCTGCAGCCGCATTCTGTCAGTCGAGGCCACCGAGGATGGCGTTCAGCTCGAGAACCGCTTTGTCAACGTCTGGTCGTCGCCCATCGGCATCGACCCGAAGGCACTCGCCACCGCACGCGAGGAGGCAGAGGTCGTCAAGTGGATCGAGATCATGAAGAAGCGATATCACGGCAAGAAAGTCATTGTCGCCCGCGACAAGCTCGACAGCATCCGCGGTGTTCGCCAGAAGCTGCTGGCTTTCGAGCTGTTTCTCAACAAGAACGAGGACTGGAAAGACAAGGTCGTTCTCATCCAGGTCGCCACATCTACCACTGAGGACAGCGAGCTGGCTGCGACGTGCTCTGAGATCGTGACTCGTATTGATGCGTCGCACTCGACGCTCACGCACAACCCGCTAGTCTTCCTGAGACAGGACATTCCCTTCTCACAGTATATGGCCCTGCTTTCCATCGCCGACGCACTCGCCATCACCAGTCTACGCGAAGGCATGAACCTCACATGCCACGAGTTCATCCTCTGTCAAGACGGCATGGCCAGTCCGAAGAAGCACGGCCCTGTCATCTTGAGTGAGTTCACGGGCAGCTCAGCCATGTTCGACGGCGCCGAGCTGGGCGTCAACCCGTGGGACTACGCCAACGTCGCCAAGGCCTTCAAGGCTGCTCTCGAGATGAGCGACGAGGACAAGGAACGTCGCTACTCCAAGATGCGCGACATGGTCATGCACCAGACAGGCGATCAATGGATTGATGCACTAGCCTGTCAGCTCTCCAAGGTCCACCAAGAGCAGTACAACCGCGACACCATGTCGATTCCGCGCCTCTCCGCCGCCGACATCTGCCGTGCCTACGAGCTTACCTGGAACCGGCTCTTCATCCTCGACTACGAGGGCACGCTCGCGTCATACGGATCGGTTAGTAACACGGTCCTGTCTAGTACCGAGCGCGTCATCCAAGTCCTCAGCGAGCTGGTGGCCGACAAGAACAATGCAGTGTACGTGATGAGCGGCCGCACGGTGCTAGAGACGGAGCTCATCTTCGATCGCGTCAAGGGCCTGGGCCTCATCGCCGAGAACGGGTGCTTCATCCGCGATCCCAAGGCCGAAGAATGGACGCAGTTCCCCAACGAGGAGAAGACGCAGAAGTGGAAAGCTAGCTGCAAGTCCATTCTGCAGTACTATCTCGAGCGCGTTGAGGGCAGCTATCTTGAGGAGCGCCACTGCAGCCTCGTCTTCCACTACGAGAAGGCCCACGACGACGCGGCGCGCCATGCGGGTGATTGCGCGAACCACATCAACGATGCATGCGAGCAACAGCGTGTCAAGGCCGTGCCTACCAAGGACAGCGTCATCATCGAGCCAATCGACTTCGACAAGGCGACGGCTGCGCAGGCCATCTATGACAAGTACGCCGAGGCAGATCGTCCGGACTTTTTGCTCGTTGCTGGTAATGACCGCAGCGACGAGAACGTGTTCCGCTGGGCAAAGCAGCTCAAGGATGAGTGGAAGATTCCGCATGTGCAGACTGTTACGGTCGGCGCGAGGAACTCGATCGCGATGAGCACGCTTACGAACGGCGCAACTGGTATGTTTTATAAGTGCTCTGTTCTTTGGTGCGGTTTTACTAACTATACTATAGGCCTTCTCAGCGTCGTGAGCAAGCTGTCTAAGATCAAGACACCGTAGAATGGGCTCCTACGGGCTGAGTCGCGGCGAAATATTCGCAGACTGGTTGCTTCGGGATGATGGACAACGTCTACTGTGGGCTCGGACTGGTGGATACCCACTTTGCTTCGGCAACCTTTTGCTTTTGCCCAGGCATAAAAACGATTGACGTGAAATGACATGGGCATGAGACGAGGCGTAAGGAATGGCGTAGCGTCACGATTCTGTGCATAGAAACCTTTTACCTAGATTTCGCATATTCATAACAAAACACCCAGACGCCGCTGATGCGTTTCCCTTCCCCATATGCTCCTACGCAAACCCTCAACACCATCCACTCCCCTTACGCCTCCGTCTCAATCCCCTGCCCACTCCTCTCATGATGTCCAAACAGCCCCTCAACCTTCGCCTTCCCCCTATCCCCTACATGCTTCATCCACGCCAACGTCCTCGGTCCCTTCCACTGCATCGCACCGCGATTCTTCCTGTGCAGTTGTTTCGCTGACGCTTTGTAGTCTTTGACTTGATCTACGATGCCGCGGGAGCCGTCGTCTTCGGAACGTTCTTTTTTAGTGTTGGAGGAGGAGGGTTGCAGGAAATCTGGGAGGATGTCGGAATCTGAGTCGCTGTCTGAATCGGTGTCGGAGGGCGATGGATGAGAGGTATGCGATTCGTCGTCCCACTCGCTCCATTCCTGGTCGTTCGCGGTGTCGAGGACATGCATGACTTGACTCATATGCACATCCCCTTTGGCAAAGCCCTCGTGATACTCGCTCAGACCGGACCAAAACGTCATTTTAAGCTCGATCTGGCCTACTTCCTCGCCGTACGAGTCCAGAACATTATTCTGCGCGCGCTCGAAGTCGCCTTTCCAAATCGGAATTTTGACAGTGCGTTCTTCGTTGTCGGGTATGTCTTTGAGCCACAGGATGCCAAACGCAGGCGTGTGGTCGCGCAGCGTAGCGTCTTGTCTGAATTCAATGACGAGGGGGTGCGCATAGCGCATTATGATAGGGAGACGTATCGGTTTCCCGTTCTTAGTGCGCCATTTATTTTCGCCTTGGGAGTGTACTTTTCCGCGCGACGACTTGGCGCGTATTTTCATGCGCATCTTCTGCATTTCAGCGGGGACATGTATTCCCTTGACGTCAGGCGCAATGTCCAGCGTGCCGTAGTCCCAGCCGCGCAGTTCTTGGGGTAACTGGCATTGTACGGAGCGGAACACCATGCTGACGCGTACGCGCCCGTAGCCTACGCCGCCGGCGAGCGGGAACGTGGAATTTATCTGGCTGCGCTTGTGGAAGACTTTTTCGAGCGGGAGATATACGATTCCGAGGAGGGGGTCGTCTTCGTGGACGCGTGCGTCGCGCACGGCGATGTGGACTTCCGTGTTGTGTACGTCGCGTATGAAGCGCTCGCAGCCGGCGTTGAAAAAGGGCTTGGAGTTCTTGGGCTTTGTGCGTGTTTTGAAGGCTTTTTTGTGGTTGATGATGATGGTGCAGTAGGAGGAGGGGAGGTCGTCCCCTTCTTCTTCTTCTTCGTCGGCGGACGCGTTGTCTTCTTTCTTGCTTTTGTTGAGGACTTCGAGTTGCAGGCCGGTGATCTGGTGGATCTGGATGCTGAGGATGCCGGAGGGGTAGTCCTGGGAGGGTGGCGAGGCGATGATGAGTTGGTCCTGGCGGGTCTTGAAGTCTTCTTGTTTTTGCTGCTCGACTTCGTGTTGGTGGTCTTTGGAGGCTTCGCGCAGTTTACGTTCGGCTTCGGCATACACTTTCTTCTTGAGCTGGTCCATGGTCTTAACGTCGGGGTCTTCGTCTTGTGCGGTGAGTTGGTCCTCTGTGATGCGCGTCTTGGAGAAGTAGCCCACGCTCCAGCTGAGCTTGCCAGGCATGCCTTCACCAGCCTTCATCGCTTTGAAGCCGTCTTCGCGGTCATGCATTCTCCCGTTGGTCTCGTCGCTCTTCATCAGGTCTTTGAGGTCGAGCTCAATGCGGCCCAGGTCGTCATCGGCAGAAAAGCGGTCGGAGTCCCACAGCTGCAGTCGCAGTCTTTCATCAACATTGAGCTCGTTGGGCGTGACATTGACGAAGCACATTTCGTCCCAGGACGGCTTCATGTTCTTCTGGAGTACACGAGTAGACCACACTGGCTTTCCAAACTTGGCCCAACCCACACTGACGTACGGGTCTGCCGAGCCTTCCTTGAGCGGACCAAGCCCTCCGTCGCCCTCCTTAAAGTCGTAGGCGTGCTTGACGCGGACAATGATTACACCTTGCGCGACCGTGTCTTTCTTGAAGTCGTCGCCCATCATCATATCCTTGAGATCTAGTGTCAAGGATTTTGGCGCAACGTACTGGGCTAGAGCTGCATCCATGGATGACTGCACGAAGCTGCTGATGAGTGGTACGTCCATCAGGTTGGGGCCCTTCTTGATCAGCGGTACGCATGATAGGCTGACTTTCGGCTGGCCGAGGAAAGACATCGTGCAGATGGAGAAGAAGGGCGGATCGGGGCACAGCTGCAAGCGAACCCGCATCACGCCCACCATACCCGTGAGCTCGACCCAGACGGCTAAATTGCGTTAGTTGCGAGTGAGGTAGTTACATGAGAATGGACTTACGCAGCTTGACCTTTCCAGGCAAGTAGAAAGCCAAGTAAAGATGTGCGTGTTTCGCTCGCGACTTGATGCCTCGTCCGGTGGACGGCCGATACGCGAATGCGATCTCCGCGTTGACAAAGTCTCCCTCTTCAGCCTCCATCGAGTCTTGTCGCTGCATTTTATCTTCTTCTTGACCCTCACCGTTGTCCTCGACTTGACGATCTTCTTTCTCCTCGCCAGGAGACTTCAACTGTCCGTCTGAGCCGATCGAGCGTGCTGCTGCGCCGGTGGGCAGCCACCGAATACCGAGTATGCGCAGTGCTTCGCTGCCTTGCCCAACGTCTTCGACTGCGACCATACGGACCATGCTGGGGAGTGAGGCTTGCATGACGTCCTAGGTATGTCAGTCAAGTGCTTCTACTCCACAATGTGAGATTACCAACCTCGAGTGTGTCCGAAACGCTGGCGAACAAGTCCGGGTTGATGAGCGGCCACACAGAGGCAAACATAGAGTTCAGCCACTGCGTGCTCTCTGCCGTCTGCGACTTTGCCAGCTTCTGTCCACGCCGCCGCTCCGCATGCCAGACCTCCACGTCCCAGACGTTCTTGATGCGGTTCTTCGTCCACTGCCGAATGAAAGCTGATATACCCACCGCTACGATCAGCATAGTGACAGCTTGTACAGCTTTCCACATCTGCCCTTTCCAACCTTCCATGCGTCGTGTGGGCCAGAACATGGCGTCTACGAGTATGAGGCTCACTGCCACTGCGCCCAACCCTGCTGTTAATGCTTGTGTGTATACCGTCGTAATTTCGGAACGTGTAACGTCGAAGTCGGGTGGTGGGAAGAGAACCTCCATCGCTCTGTGCGCATCTTTGGATTCCTGCTCTTCGTCTTTGAGGTGATCCTCGTCCTTGTTGATGGCGTCGGTGCCGGTCTGTGTTCTTGGCACGGAGCCTGGTGGCGGCGCGTTTTCCTCCGTCCTCTTCAGGTCTTTGTCCGTGAAGTCGTGGATCTGGACTGGCAAATGTGTGATGGGATCTGTGACCTCGCGCTCGCTGCCATCGGCGTTGAACTTCTTCATCTGCTTGCGCGCCTTCTTCGGATCCGACTCGTGCAATTGGCCCTCTGTGGTGTCTTCCACATCTTCTTCGTCATCGGTATCCTGAGGCAGCTGCTTCTTCTTCTTATTTGCTGCCAGCTCCCCTGAGTGATCTGTTGCCTCCTCTACTTCCTCCGCCTGCAGCAGGTTCTTGTTCTCTGCCTCATATGGTGCCCCCTCGCTGGGGTCGTCCTTGTCTCCGCTGGTGAAGGCATTGTATGCATCGCCGAGCTTGTCGCGTGCTGATCGTGGGTCTTGCTCGACTTCGCCGCCGTCTGGTTGGCCATATTGGTCCTGCCGTCGCTGCTTCTCCTCGCGGTACTTCTTTACGGTTGGTATGGGGTTGCGGGCATTGTGCGGTTGTTTATACGACCTGCGTTGATCTACGTCGTCTACACCCGACATGACGAGCTATGTTTGTAGAGGCTGACTTCGGAATTCGGTCGTAGAGCTGTGTTATGAAGATTTTGGGCGCTTGGCTGATCAATTAGTATCTCGTGACGTC
>Ga0265780_10007603_pt1 | contig 13269 bp, 11 predicted proteins | sample P1T30metagenome_FD_192432 | JGI IMG/M metagenome (GOLD analysis project Ga0265780, IMG submission 192432) | Plant litter microbial communities from East Loma Ridge, Irvine, California - P1 T30 | ecosystem: Environmental > Terrestrial > Plant litter > Unclassified | place: USA: California...
TGTTCGGGGTGTAGCCGTCCGTGACGTTCGCCGGGTTGGTGACGACGACGAGGGGTGCCGGGGCGGCGTTGGGCTTGAAGCCCAGGACCTTCGCGGTGAACTCGGTGGCGAGGCCCTTGTCCTGGACGAAGTGCAGCTGCCAGGTGGTGGTGCCCATGTTGGCGCGGGTCCAGGACCAGTTCTCGCCGTTCATGGTGGCGTCGCCGAGGCGCGTGCCCCACTTGTTCTCGACCGTGACGGTCTTCCCGGCCGTGGCGGTGCCGCGGAAGGTGAACGAGGTGTTCGGGGTGTAGCCGTCCGTGACGTCGGCCGGGTTGGTGACGACGACGAGGGGTGCCGGGGCGGCGTTGGGCGTGAAGTTCATGACCTCGGCGACGCTCTCGCTGGTCTGGCCCTTGTCCTGCACGAAGCGCAGCTGGTAGGTCGAGGTGCCCATGTTGGCCCGGGTCCAGGACCAGGTGTCGGCCGGGTTCACGGTCGTGGTGGCGAGGCGGGTGCCCCACTTGTTCTCGACGGTGATGGTCTTGCCGGTGGTGCCGGTGCCCTCGAAGGTGAAGGAGGTGTTCGGGGTGTAGCCGTCGGCCGGGTTCGCCGGGTTGGTCACCGTGACGGGCGTCTCGACAGCCTCGGGGTTCAGGGTGATCGTCGAGGTGGTGACGTTGTTGCCCTTGCCGGTCTGGGTGACCACGAGGACGTGCTTGCGGTCGTCAAGGTCGATGGTGCTGGCGTGCCAGGTGCCGCTGGGGAGGACGGTGCCCGAGCCGATGACGGTCGTGCGGCCTTGCTCGCGGACGGTGATCTGGGCACCGGGCTCGCCCTTGCCGTGCATGGCGACGGCGCCGCCGAGGTGGGCTGCGTTGTCGACCGGCGCGTCGGTGGTGACCGCGGCGTCGTAGGCGATGGTCGCGGTGGCCTCCCCGTTGGCCTCGCCGTCGATTTCCTGGTGAACCCTGATGCCGTAGTCGCCGCTGGTGTTCGGGGCGGGGATCGGGAAGCTCCAGGCGCCGGACGGGAGCTCAGAGGCAGGGATTCGACCGATCGTGTCGCCAGCGGCGTCCTGGACGACGACGATCGCTCCGGGGTGGGCCGTGCCGGAGGCGATGGCCTCCTGTGTGCGGTCGTCGGGGAACGTCGTCGCGACGGTCACCGGGGACACGGCCAGGTCGACCTCCACCGTGGTCTCGTCCGTCTTCTCGGTGCCCTCCCACTGCGCGAGGGAGACCGTCTGCTTGCCCAGCGTGAGGCCGGTGAGGGCCGCCGTCCACTCCCCGTCGTCGTTGATGACGACGGGGTCGCGGTCATTGATGACGACAGTCGCGCCCGGTGTCCCAGTGCCGGTGAGCTTCGCGGATCGGCCGTGCACGTCGGGATCGCTGACGGAGGCATGGAAGGCAGGCAATGCGTCATCCCAGCCGATGAGCTCGTCGAATTCAGGCTTGTCGGTCTTCCAAAGCTGGATGACCTGACCATCGCCATCGACCTTCATCCGATGATCGACTGCGAGCTTGATCTCGCCCGACGCCTGTGGTGCCCATGCCTGGAGATCATTGCTGGCATCGCATGGCTGAAGCGAGACCGGCGCATGGTGGCTCGCGGAGGGAACCGTCAAGCAGAGCTTCCCGTCAAGCGACGAGATGGGGCCAACGCGATCGGCGTTCGGCCACACGAGCTGCATCAGCGGTTCGGTCGGGAGGACTGACTTCTGTACCAACAGGGTCCCATCGGCCTTTATGCCGTAGTACGTGTTGTCAATCGCCCCATGGATGAGGAACGGTGTGACCACCCGCGGCGCGTCAGTCGCAGGTGCGGCAACGGCCGCCGGGCCAAAGCTCAGTCCCGTGAGGATGGTCGCCGCGGCGAGCCCGATGGCTCCTGCGGACTTAAGGGTCTTCTTCATGTGGATAGTGGTTCTTCCTGATCGTGCGCTTAGCGCGCGGCGTGCGGTTTGCGGTCTACTCGGCAGCGACGAGGGTGTTTCCCGCGTCGTCACTCATCTGGGTCAGTTCTGGGGCATTACCGATGTAGGTGATCGTGTTGCGGGCGCCCTCGGCGCCGATCTTTGCGACGCCAGACACCGTGATTTCGGCGTCGTTAGTCAGCAGGTACACCTGGGCGCACTCCGTGATGCTGAGCGCACCGTCGGTGAGGTCGGCCTCGGTGACTGTGATCGCGCCGTCCACGCACATGCCGCTCTCGGGCGCCGAGGCGGCCGACGCCGAGGCCGTCGGCTCTGGCTTGCCGTCGTTCGACGAGCCAGCGGTGCAGCCTGCAAGGAGAGCGACGGCTGAACCCGCGGTCAGGATGGCGAGCAGGGGCTTCTTCATGGTCGAGCCTTTCGGGAGGTGAGTTGAGAGAACGGCTAGTGATACCGGGCTTGATTCGAGGGTCTGATCTCGTCGGGTTGACCCGTCCAGCCCCTCGTTCTTTACTAACTTATCACAACGTATTTTAGATGGTCAACAGGCTAGATAGTCGGTTTGTGGTCGGTGCGGGCTGCGGTGCGCTTCGCACCGCGGGCCCAGGTGCCCCAATCGGACTGAGCCGAAGCGCCGAGATTCGTGGCGATGTCGTTCACGTCACTGGGCGACGTTTCGATGGCCGCTGCTACGGCCGCGGCCCAGGAGTCGACGCAGTCCGACGCCAGGAACTGGTCGTGTGTGTACAACTCGGCCATGCTGCTGTCGAGTGGCCCGACTGCGGGGGTGCCGAGTTCCAGGGCCCTGAAGGCGATGCCGCTTTGGAAAAAACGGCGGTAAGGCACGAGTACGGCGTCTGCAGTGGCCATCAGCTCGTCGAGCCGTTCCTCGGACACGTATGTGTCTTCGACCTGCCAGCCAGCCACCGCGGGCCAGCCTCTTCCCACAATCTCAAGGCGAACGTCGTTGTCGATTTTTGTGGCCAGGTCCCGGAGCATGTGTACATCCCGGTCGGGCTTGAACTGTCCAAGGACTCGCACCACCGGCATTGCGTTCTGGTCGTCCTGCGATTCGGCGATTCGCCTAGGGAGGACAGGGTGCGGCAGCTGCGTCAGGGGCGTGTTGGGGCAGTGGCGCTCGAGGATGCGTGTGGCGGCAGCGCTGTGCGCGACGACGCTGACCGACCGAATGAGGGAGGCGACATAGCGGGCGAGACGCGTGTAGCCCCGGGCATGCACGAGCGGTTCTGGGTCGTGCATGACGATATCGGCGGGTGTGTGGCGTCCTAGCGCGGCGCGAACCAGTGGTCGGTCGAGGTGCCCGAGGACAGGCCATGTCACCAGCACTCGGCCGTCGGCTTGTCGTGCGGTGCGACGAGCCCTGAGGAGGGCGCGGACGTAGCGGCCGAGCCAAGCCAGTGCGGTTCCGCCGGCAACGCACGGCTCAAAGATGCTCTCCACGACGACGTGGTGTCCATCGCCGCGCAGAGCGGCTGTGACACCGTCGGTGTAGTGCTTCAAGGTGCCACCGAGGGGATTCACGATCACCACGACTGCCTGGGACGGAGTAGTTGACGTGGTCATGAGTCGGCTCCTTGCCAAGCGGTGGGGGTGGGGGTGGGGACGGAGAGCAGCCCTTGGTATGCGAGCTCGTTGGAGGCCTGGGTGGGGCGGTGTAGCCAGCGGTCACTGGTGAGGCGGCCGTCCTCGGAGGGCAGTGCAGAGCGGACGGTGTCACGGTCCAAGGGAGAGCGCAGGGCCCGAGCAAGAGCCCATGCGAGGCGTGCCCCTAGATTTGTCGGGCCGTCGATGTCGATTACCTCGTGACCGTTCTCGGCGAGCCAGCCTGCGAGGCCGGTCTCCGAGGTGGTGACCACTGTCAGTCCTGCCGCGAGAGCTTCCTTGATGGGCAATCCGATCTGCTCCCGCCATCGCCCGTCGGGAACGGACGGAGCGACAAGGACTGAAGCGCGGCGCAGTTCTGCACGCGCTTGTTCGTGAGGGAGTGCGCCGAGAACGCGACGCCGGGAGGGGTCAGCGGCCGCCCATTTTTGGACCTCGAGGTGAAGCGGACCGGGGCCGATGATCGTGAGGACCGCTTCGGGCACGATCCCCTCGACGCGCTGCCATGCCTGCATGAGTTCGCGCACGCCCTTGCGGTTCTCGAGCGCGCCGACGAATACCGCGCTTAGAGGGCGGGGGTTAGAGCACTCATTGTCGGGGCGGGGCAGTTCGAGAACCACGCAAAAAGGAATCCCGTTCACGAAGGGGAGCTGTGTGTAGGCCCGGTGGGCGGCCGGGCTGGCATAGACGATGCAGTCAATGGCGAGTCGGGCTGCCGTGCCGATGATGAATGAAGCGGTAGTGACGGCGGCGCGCGGCAAACGCCGGCGGCCGGCCACAAGTCGATGGATGTCGTTGTTTTCCATCGCGTAGGTGCACACGGTCACGCGGCGGCGGCGAATGAGGGCCGCAAGCTTGAACGTTGTGATGAGCGCGACGTGGCGGGGCCATTCGCGGATCCAGAGCGGCTCGCAGACCTCAAGTGTCGTAGCCGCGGTGCCACCCAGACGGCGCAGGGCAGCCCCCAGGCTGACGTGTCGGATGCCGTCGCGGAGGGCGGTGCCGGTTAGGTCGTAGTTTGCCGAAAAGTAGAGCAACTCCGCCGGAGTGCCCAACTGGTGACGTTCAATGTGGACTGCACGCAGTTCCGGAACGACCCTGATCGACGCCGGGCCGGTCATGCGATGGTGCCAACGGGGTGTCGACGTGCTGCACGTCGCTTGGACTTCCCGCGAAGCGCGGGGACCGGCGCAAGCGATTCGGGGCCGGCTGCGGTGGTCGCAGGATCCTGCCCGTAGTAGTTCGTGTAGGTCGCGTAGCCGTATGCGTCGCGTCCTTTGACGGGCAGCATCGTGACGATGGTGCCGAGCACCCGGGCGTCGACGCGGAGGAGACTGTCAACGGCCGCACGCAGCTGAGGGCGTCGGCTCTTGCCCGTGGCCGTCACGACGAGCGCGCCACTGGTGAGGGAGGTGAGCACCGCAGCATCGGTGACGGGCAGCACGGGCGGGGCGTCGATCAGCACGACATCGAATCTGCTCGTGAGGTCAGCGATGACAGCCCGCATTGCGCCTGAACCCAGCAGCTCGCTGGGATTTGGCGGAATGCTGCCAGCGGGCAAGACGCTCAGCCCGCGCCGACCCCAGGGCTGTACGGCGTCGTCGAGCTCAACGTGACCGATGAGTACGTCGCTCAAACCCACCGTGCCGTCGAGGCCCATGATCTCGGCTGCGCGCGGGCGGCGCAGGTCGCCGTCCACGAGCACCACTCGCTCCCCCGCCTCTGCGATGGCGACAGCGAGGTTTGCGACCGTTGTGGACTTCCCCTCCGCGGGCATGGCCGAGGTGACCACAAAGGTGCGCGCCGCCCCGTCGATGCCGACGAATCGTAGATTGGTCCGCAGCGCACGGAACGCTTCGGCTCGGGGGCTGCGCGGAGCAGCTTGGACCACGAGGGGTGATCGCGTTGCCTCTGCGTCGAAGGCGATGCCTCCAAGAACGGGCGCGGCAACGAGTTCTTCGATGTCGTCGACGCCTCGCACTCGGGTGTCGAGTGTGCTGCGAAGCGCAGCGAGTGTGACGCCAGCGATCAGGCCGAAGAACCCTCCAAGAGCGAGACCGATCAAGGGGCGAGGCGATGTTGGCGCCGGGTTGCTGACGGCCGGCTGAATGGTCTCGACCTTGACAAGGCTGGGACCGCCAGAGAGCGGGGTCTCGAGCTCGTCGGCGACGACTTTCCGAAAGCTCACCCCGATTGCCGAAGCGATCTTGGCCGCCTGGTCGGCGTCGGTGTCCGTGACTGTGATGTCGACAAGGACGGAGTTCGCCGGCGACGTCGCCGTGACGGCTGATGCAAGTTGGGCAGCCGTGACGTTGAGGTCGAGGTCGTTGATGACTGGGTCAAGTACACGGGCGCTCGTGACGACATCGACATAAGAACGAACGCGCTGCTGTGCCGCGCTTCCCCCCTGCAAAGCGTCGACGGGGCTGTTGCTGTCGGCGGACTGGACGGAGACAAACAGCGTCGTCGACGACGCGTACTCCTCCGTCATGAGGGCTGTTGCGGCGCCTCCGGCGAGGAGGCCGGCCATGGTGGTGGCGGTGATGGCTACCCAGTGGCGTCGAACCAGGCGGATGTATTCGGTGAGCTCCATGATGTCCTTCGGGTCGTTCTCGTGGATCGGGTCGGGCGTGTGAGCAACGAGGTCAGTAGGCGCCCTCGGACCGGAGGACCCGGGGCACCGTGCGTGCCATGAGGAGAAGGTCGGTTCGCACCGACCAGTCCTCGGCGTAGTCGAGGTCGAGGCGCACGCCGTCCTCCCAGGGCAGATCGGACCGGCCGTTGACCTGCCAGGGGCCGGTGATCCCCGGCCGGACAGCGAGTCGTCCGTGCACTTCAGGGGCCCACTCGGCGACCTCCCGGGGCAGAGCCGGTCGGGGCCCAACGAGGCTCATGTCTCCGCGCATGACGTTCCAAAGTTGCGGGAGCTCGTCAATCGATGTGCGACGCAACCAGGCTCCGACACCGGTCACCCGGGGGTCGCACCGGACTTTGAAGAGGGGGCCTTGCCCTTCGTCGAGGTCACGCAGGGATTCGAGGCGCTCCTCGGCGTCCTCGCACATGGTGCGGAACTTCAGGATGCGAAACGCGATGCCGTCCCGGCCGACGCGTTCCTGCGAAAACAAAGCCGGGCCTCCGTCCGAGAGGCGAACGGTCAGAGCGACTGCGAGCAGGAACGGTGCAAGTACGACCAGAGCGAGGAAGGCCAAGGACACATCAAGAAATCTCTTCGCGGCGCACCGTCCTCGGCGATCTGACTTGGCCACGGCAGCTGCAGGCGCATTCGTCTCGCCGATCGCGACGTCAAACGAGGTCAACACGGTGGTCATGCGGGCGTCCTATCTGACTGGGGTCGACACACTCGAAGTTGCATCTAGCCATTTGGTCATCTGTTCATCTAAAATATTCATGTCTAGCTGGCCAGATGTCAAGACCGGCCGACAAGTCGCCCGGTTTTCCGGGTGGTCGAGCAGCGACCGCTGCGGCCTTCGCCCCGTCATGCCTCGGAGTTCTCATGCCCCACCCCCTGCCCCACCTCGCTCCAATCGCCAAGCCACTCCTGGCGGACGCCGTCTATGAACGCCTCCTTGAAGGCGTTGTCAGCGGCGACCTAGCCCCCGGGCAACGCCTGAACATTGACGATTTGGCGGAAGCCTTCGGGGTCTCCCGAACCCCGGTGCGAGAAGCTCTGGCCCGCCTAGAAGGCGCGAGACTGATCGAAGTCAGCCGAAATGCGAGCACGACCGTGACGGCATGGGGAGTGGCCGACATGGTCATGCGCGCGCACCTACTTGGCGGCCTGGCTCGAGCTGCGATCATGCAAGCTCCAGCCCGGGCACTGTCCACGATGGCCCTCGACGACGAACCCAAAATCAACTCGTACGTGACGACGTGCCGGGACCTTGTCTCGGCCCTCGATAGCCCGATCGCCCTGCGGACAGAGAGTGAGCTTTCTTCCCCTCTTCAGCTTTTCCTGAGCGCGGCGACGCTCGAGCGACATGGCCTGAGAACGGAGTGCCGGCAGATGGACTCGGCGTTGAGCTACTTGAGGCAGGCACTGCGAGATGGAGACCGGCATGACGCCGCCTCAGCCCTAGATGACGTGACGAGCGCCTTGATGTCGGACCTCGGGGTAGAGACGTCCCGCAGCTCGACAAGCGTCGACTAAAAACGCATCTGCACTGAGCCTAAGGCGGTCTTGAAATATTCCGTTTTATATGGTTTGCTGTTCAGGTACTGAGGATTCGGTCAGCTCCTCCTGATCCGGGAAAAGGCCACGCATCCCAGTACGGCACCCAGGCCTCCAGCGCCTGGGCGATGCCGACGGTCCCTGTCCGTCGACTGGGTGGGGCGCCCTCTTCGGGTGAGGGCGCTCCACCTCCCAGCCCGCCAACTCACACCCCTGCGCGGTTCTGCCCTAGCGCAATCAGCTCCTGACCGAGGCTGGATGAGGATCTACCCCCGCCACAGCGAACCCGTATGCGCTGCCCACGGCTCACTCGACCGAATCCCGACCCGCGACATCAGGACCAAGGAGACAACCTGTGAACGATCTCGCCCCCCATCACCACGAGCAGGCCCTGACACCCCGCACAGGCCAACCCCGGTCGATCCACCGTTCAAGACGCCGAACCATCCTTGCGATAGCGGTCCTGACGGTTGCCGCGCTTGCCGTGAGCGTGACCGGAATGACCGGTCTTTACGGAGCCCACCTCACTCGAACCTTTGACAACGAGACGACACGGATTGATCACGCGTTTCCCGACGAAACCGCACGTCCGCCGGCGACGACCGATGGATCTCAGAACATCCTTCTCATGGGCTCAGACTCCCGGGAAAGTGCCGCCATCGTCGGTGCTGAGGCACCCACGAACCAGCGCACGGACTCGATGATGCTGCTGCACATCGACGCAGACAGGCAGTCCGTCTCGGTCATGTCGATCATGCGTGACCTTTGGGTACCGATTCCCGGCCACGGTGAAGCAAAGCTGAACGCGGCCTTCGCTTACGGCGGTTCCGCCCTCACCGTGCAGACCATCGAAAACCTTCTAGCAGTGCGCATCGACCATGTCGCGATCATCGACTTCGAAGGCTTCAAGTACGTCACCACTGCACTCGGTGGCGTCGAGGTCGTCAGCGATCGCGCGTTCCGCAGCACCGCGATCGACAGGGACGCAGCACACGACTACGTCCAGGGTGTAAATCACCTTGACGGAGCGGAGGCACTCGCCTTCGTGCGGGAGCGACACGCATTCACCGACGCGGACTTTCAACGGGTCAAAAACCAGCAGGCCTTCTTGAGAGGTGTCCTGGACACCCTCATCAGCCGCGATACCCTGACCGACCCTTTCCGCGTCTCTGCCGTCGTTGCGGCCCTGGCGCCGTACCTCTCTATGGACGAGTCCCTGGACGCTCAATCGATCGTCTCGCTTGCGGTGAGCCTGCGCGACATCCGCCCGGACGATCTGCAGTTCTTCACCCTGCCGACGGCCGGCACAGCCACCCGTGCCGGGCAATCAGTCGTCGAGCTGGATACGGCCGCGCTACCCGCGGTACAGGCAGCACTGCAATCCGATGATCTGGAGTCATTTCTCACGAACCGGGCATCGTGAACCTTGAGCAAGCCCCTTGTGTCCAGGGGGTTTTTGCACCCACAACAGCCGCCAGGCCCGCCCTGACGCCTGTCCCCAGCAATAGCCCTGAGAAACACGCAGCAAGAGCCACACATGCCCTCGGCTTCGTCGCTTCCGCCGAGGAAACACAGATCCGAGCACCCGTGACGGCACGGACCCGGCACATCTACCGTGACGGGCGGATCGAGAAGCGCTAGCCTGTAGAACGATATGTCTACCCAAGGTGTTTCAGGTGATGAAGTTTCTCCCTCCGGAAGTCTCTACATCCGGAACCCCTCAGCACCCAGGGTCCAGATCGACGCGTACGGATCACGCCTAGGCGACCGGCGCGCACACCCGACGCCCGCGCCTGACCTCGCTGAACCCCGCTACCTCGACTTCTTCGTCCCCGCTACGTACCGCCGCACCGCGACGTATTCGGACTAAGCCAGCCATGGCAACTCATCGATCACGCAGTGCATGGCGGCGCGCAGCTCTCGCATCCCTAGGGAGCGGCGAGTAGCGCGCCAAGGCCGGCAACGATCGCAGCAATCAGCGTGGCGATTGCCCGGGCACTTGACGTCACCGGCATCGACGTGCTGACGGCAGTGACGGTGGTTGCCGCTGCAAGGGCGGCGGAGCCAAGGCTCATCACAGCCGCCTGATCTGCCAGCCGTCCGTGGGTTTGGATCCATCTGCCCAGATACGCACTGGCTTAGTTCGTTTTAGCCTCAGTTCCTCAGGGTCGCCGTACTCGAGGTAGTCCTCGGTCGCGGTCACGACGAGTACGGGCTCGTTTAAATGCAGTTCACCGTTGCGGTAGAGCCACATCAGGGAGTTCCGTTGCACGGCGTCCCAGTTCGCGACCGGGTCTTTGTCTGAAAGGGACTTCTTCGGTGGCTTCACCGGCCGCGCTCCCCACGCTCGCGCTGCGCACCCATCGAGCGAGTCGCTGCCTTGCGGGCCTTAGCAGCTCCGCGGGTGGTGGCCACGGCAGATCGGGGGTGCTTGGCGTTGGACACGTCGGCGCCGTACTGGGCCTGCACGGCTTCCGGGGCGACGTTCTGGGCGGCCATCTCGGACGCGTGGCTGTCGCGGCGGTCGTTGCTGTTCCAGGCGTTGAGGCCCGCGCCGCGGTCCTCAGTGCCTGCAGCGCGCTGCTCGGTGGCCTTCTCGAGCTTCTGACCGACCCGCGTGCTGCGGTCGATCTTCGACTCCCAGATGCGGAGGTGTTCGACGTCGGGAGCTTCACCCTCGGCCCGGTCCTCGAGGCGGTCGATACTCCCCTGCGTGGCACGCTCGTGACGATCAAGGGCGTCGCGGACGGTGCTGGCCTCGGCCTCGGTGAGGGTCACCGGGACGACCGCGTCGCGGTCGCTGCCTTGGGGGTACTCCTTGACGTAGCCCGCGCCGATCTCACCGTTCGGACCGACCCCAACGGGGCGGCCTGTCTGCGGGTCGATCGCGGGCGGCTCGGCGACCGGAATGTGCTCGGTCATGGCCTGGTCGACCTTGTCGCCAGCACGGCCGGCGATGCCACTCTGCTCCTGTGCCGCGGTGATGAGGTCGTGGGTCTCCTCCTCGTCGTACTCGCGTCCGTAGTGCAGCGGGTCGGCCGCCCGGTCGTGGCGGTCCTGCGTCTGCTTGAGGGCTTCGCGGAGGGTTCCTGCCTCGGCCGCGGTGAGGTTCACCGTGACGTAGGGCTCCTGGTCGTCGAGCCTCGGAGTCTCCTCGCCTGAGCCCTGCTCCGCCGCTGCCTCGCCGCGTGCGGTCTCCGCGTTGCGGTCGTGCTGGTCGGCGGCGCCCAGCAGCTGGTCTGCCTCACGACGCTCCTGCTCGGTCGAGCCCTCGGCGGGGACCCCGTCGGCCTCGGCCGCGCGGTCGTTGATCACCTGGGCGACGCGGCGGGGGTCGGCGCCAATGTTGTCAACGTCGATGCCGTACCGCTCACGGAGCTCAGTCCCCATGTGCGCGTGCGCCTGGGCGAGGGTGGGGTCGTGGTCCTTCCACGCCGCGGCCGTCTCGTAGAGGTGCGCGACGTCCTCGGGACGGGCGCGGTCCCACCATGCCGGTTCCCGTGTCGGCTGCACGAGAGCGCGCGCCATCGCGCGCTCCTGGTCAAACTGCGCGGCAGTCTCGCGTGCGCGCTGCACGCTAATCGCTTCGGCTCGTCGAGCGTGCTCCTCGCGCATCCGGGCCATGTTCTCGCCCATGCGGCCGGCGGCCGCGATCAGAGTCCGCATCACGCCGTCGAGCTCCAGCTCGACTTCGTTGCTGTTCACGTTCCCCACATCACTCATCGTGTTCCCCTATCTCTCACGGTTTCTATCGGTCTCGGTCGTCTCGCTCAGGGCGGACGGTTGGTGTCACCGGCTTGGCCGGTTCGATCCTGTTCGGCAGCGGGTTCGAGGGGCGTCCGGCGGCTGCACCGTTCTGCGCCTCGATGACTCGACGGGCAGCTTCCGCGGCCGGGTCGAGCGTGGCCGTCGACGTTGCTGCACGCTCGGGAACCTGCTTCAGTGCCTTCGGGATCTCGGGCAGTCGTGCACGCACGCTGTCGAGCTTCGCACCGACCGCGTCGGCGATCTGTGTCGCCTGGCGGGCGTCGTGGATTGCCGTGTGCGACTCGTAGAGGGCGCGCGTTGTGGCGACAAGCTGGCGGAACAGGATGGCCTCGGCCATCGTGCCCTTCCCACCCTTGGTTGCCATGAGCAGCAGCATCGCGGCGCCCGAGGCGGAGGCCAGGCCGGCGGGCTTGGGCTTCACCTGGTGCTTGCGGAGTTGAGCGCTGCGGGCAAGCACACGGGACGCATCCGCGAGTGGTCCGGGGGTCTCCTCGACACGCTCGGACCATGCCGCGAAGGCTGCGCTGGTCTCCTTGGCGACGATGGCCCATGTGGCGCGGTCCTCGCGGGGAACGTCGCCGAGCTGCTTGCGGAGGCGGCCGACGTCGGCGGTGTAGTTGTGCCACATCTCCGGTGTCGGTTCGCGCATCTCGATGCCGGGGCTGACGGGCTTGTACCGGACGGGGTTCCGCCATGTGGCCTGCCACTCGGCGGCACCCTCGGACGCTGCCTCGGGGCTGTCGGTCCATCCCTCGCGGAGGCGCTGCAGTGTGAGGTCACGAGCAAGCCGGCCCCCGCCGTGCCAGACGATCGGCTCGCCCTTCTTGGGCCGGATCGCGACGGAGTACCCGGCCACGACGTCGTCCCGGCCAGCGGCGAAGCGGGGCTTGGCAACGATGCCCATCTGGTACAGACGGCGAACGAACTCCCCCTCGGTTTGCGCAGCTCCCGCGGCGGCGCGGACACCCCGCTCGAGGCGGTGCGCCTTCACCTCCACGGCACCTGACCGCTCGGCGATCTGACGCTCTGCGGGCTTCTCGCCCCGCTCGGCCGAGGCGGTCAGCCGTGACGTTGTGAGCTGCAGTCCGTACTTGACCTCGAGCTCGCGGGCGGCGTCCTGCGACCGCTGACGGTCGCGATGCACGTTGACCTTTGTTCCGTCCTCTCGGACGAGTGACACCGCGATGTGCACGTGGTCGTTGCCGTTCTTCGACAGTCCGTGTCGGACGGCAACCCACCGTGCCGGAGAGCGCCCGGAGGTTGTCTCGGTGAACTCCATCGCGTCGACGAAGTCGGTGGCGATGGCGTTCCACTTTTCGTCGGACAGCTGCCCCTCTTCGGCCGCGAGCGAGAGGGAGCAGTGCCACACGTGCGCGTCGATACGCTCCTTATGGACGTCACCGGTCTTGGGGTCGGTGATGCTCTTGAACTGAGTGACCTCGGTCCCGTAGACACGGTGCGGCTCGTCGAGGTCGCGGCCGATCGCGAGGGCGGTTGCCTGGTCGAGGACATCGTCGCCGTACATCGTCATGATGGCCGGGTCACCTGCGACGAGGTGCTGGTCCTCGTGCTCGTTGGTGCGCCCCTCGCCGGCGAGGTAGACCATCAGGCCGCCCATGCGACCACCGCGGGTGATGTTCGGCATCATGAACCGGACAGCTCCTCGATGGCGGCGCTGATCCGCGGGACAAGCGCGCGGTACTCCTCCACGATCTCTTGCGCGTCGGCGGGGAACTGCTTCTCTTCGTTCGCGAAGCGGGCGATCTGGTTGACA
>Ga0265780_10007604_pt1 | contig 13267 bp, 10 predicted proteins | sample P1T30metagenome_FD_192432 | JGI IMG/M metagenome (GOLD analysis project Ga0265780, IMG submission 192432) | Plant litter microbial communities from East Loma Ridge, Irvine, California - P1 T30 | ecosystem: Environmental > Terrestrial > Plant litter > Unclassified | place: USA: California...
ATGGATTGGATTGGGTGGTGACTTGCATGTACCTATGCCTCCAATCATTTCGGTTGTGGCGCCAATCAACGACTCGAAAGAAATGTATGCCTCTTCCAGCCGCATTCACTTACTTCTACGCAGCTTGTTTCCTGGACTGAACCTCCGAAAAAAACTACTTGGATCAGGAATGCATTTGTTTCGCACACAGGTACGGGTCACGGCATCATGACTTCTCTTAATTTGCCTTCCTGGACCCCTTTATGGGTCTCGTTGCGGGTGACACCTGCCAGTACAGATGCTCGAGATCTCGTGTACAGCTTACTTGGTTTGATCAAAGGCGCTGCTCAGATCCCAATAGATTACACCATTACTCTCCATGAGTTACAAGAACGGCTGAAAGGAACCATCGCTATTGCACAAGATATTCCTCGCGCTCTCGTTCCTACAGGTTTCGCTGCTAATCCATGCGTGTTTGAAAAAGCAGACTTGTCGTCGCTCATGCCGAGTTCCATCAATGGCCGCTTTCGTCATGTACCCACGACAATGTTAAAAGTCCATTAGGCGAACGAAACGACTACTCATTAAGGCAGCAACGAACAGTGAAGAGATCATTCCTTGTCCAGAGCCCATGGAAGACGTTGTCTCTTGCGCCCTGCCGACTAGCACAAAGTTTGAGGTTGGTAGTGACGAAGCACTGCCGCCAAAGGGAGACGTCCATCGAGATGAATCACAGCAGTACAGCGCTTTGACCTTGCAGCGAAAGACCGTACACGAATGCCCGGACTGCACACTTACCCGTCCAACCCGTGGAGCCATGCAGTAAGCCATCCTTTTCCAGTTCAGTCAACCCCATTTACGTCGCTCACACCTTTACAGCCAGCACGTCGATCGCAAACACGTCAGACGCTTCGAGTGCGATGTCTGCGAGCAGCGGTTCAGTCTCAAGGCAGACCTTACACGCCACGGGGCTCGAAGCACCAGCAGATTGTCGCGCCATCGCAAGTAAGGCAGTACAGATGCGGACGGGGCATTTGTATTACGCCGGGAATCGCATTCATGCGCAAAGATAACTTTGAGAGACAGTTGAAGCGTTGTACGAGAAGCTGAGGTATCGACTGATTGGGAAGCAAGACGCAGACGTTCAGGCGTGCCGTGATGTTTCAAATTGCACTGCCTCGCCGGTGACGTCACAGCCTCATCGTCCTTCCCTTACTCCTTCTCCCTCTCCTTCAACACAACAACCATCCCAATTGACTACCATGTGTCAATCACACACCACTCTCAACAATGTCCAGCCACAGGAAGACCAGATGAAGGACATGGCAAGCCAACTCTTCACGTGTCCGTACTGCGGGCTGCTGTTTGATAATCTCTTTCAACTCAAGTATGTTTTCATCATTGCTGAGAGTGGGGAAGGGCGTTGTGTGAACTGATGTGAGATAGGCAGCATATTAATTCGCGGCATACGAGTGCTAGAGGGGATTTGGGTGCGAGGGGTGAGGAGCTAGGGCGTTGATGGTGGGAAGAAGTGGAAATGGTGGATCAGTGGTGGTGAGTGAGAGAGACTGCAAGAGCTTGTTGTTATTGATTGGGCGGTGGTGAGCAACGGGGAGCAGCGTACGATGCTTGTTCGCAACTTGCATCAGATCAACATAATCTGGAAGATGAAGGCGTTTGTTGCTTTGGATTTGCCAATCTTGGCAGTCATCATGTTCCGAAGGCTGTCAAAGCAGGTACAGTGACATTCGTATGTGTGGCTGCTCTTGCAATCTAGCCTTTAAGATTCACTCCTTTTATAACACCCTGAACCTTCACTGGACTCGGTGAGATTGCACGCGCAGAATTTTCCGCTGGCTGACTGGTGATGTGCAAACACAGAAGGCTCGGCACAGACTCTTGACTTCATGTATCATTGTGGTCAGCTCACCTTCACTAGATCATTGTTTGCATATCCTTGCCCGGTGGGGGGACAGCTTGTGGCTGACAACATCCCCCACACCACGACAATAATCCCTTTGGGCGAGTCGAATCGCCAGATCCTAATCCCCTCCCGAAAATCATATAGCAGCCCGTGACGACAGGTCGAACGCATTACACCATGTATTTCGGCTTGCTTGTCGCGCTGCTAGTCGCTTGGCTACCTACACTCTCAGTCTTCGCATGTGGAGCTGATCCTACCACGTTCCTGCACAATTCGAGTCTTGGAGATCTGCACTCCAGAGCAGCCGGCTTTCTTCAGGGCGGGCAATCGGTGCCTTGGCCGAGGCGTCCCCAATTGACTTTACCGAACAATGGCGTTCCGAGAGTGTTACGATTCTGCTTCGCCGACGCAGTAACCAGGTCCGCGTTATATTGCAAGGTTGAGGCAGCGCTCGCAAACTGGGCTAACGCTCTCGGACACGACAATCATCCGAGTGGACATTCTCTTGCATGGACTGAGACGGGCGATACAGGTCAATCTACGAGCCCCAGATACTGCTACCTAGAGGACTACTTGAGCCATCACAACCCTGGGACATGGTGTGTATCTTCTGCGTACAGACTGCGTGTAAGACCAGCACTGACTCAATGCGTGTATTATTCAGGAACAACGCAGTTGAACTCGACACCCTTGCCATTCATCTCGCTTTTGATGGGACTCCCGTAACAACAGTAGGGTACCACGTTAACCCATCTGCACGCTCATTTGTACCTTGTGGCTGGCATTACATGATCTTGGTTCATCCAGTCGACACTGGTGTAGTCACCCATGAAGTAAGCCTACTGTAACATGACGAAAGTGATCTCTGCTGACGATATTCAGATCGGTCACGGTGAGGATCTGCTCGAATGAGAGGTTACACGCATTAGCTGACATTTGACCAGCTCTTGGAATAAGCCACGAGCACCAGCGTAGCGACAGTGAGTCGGACAACCTAGAACCGCCACGATCCCGAACATTGACACGAAGTAGGAGACAACTACATCGAATACCGCTGCTCACAGCTCGGAGGTTACCATGACGCCGTCGCCGAAGCCGTAGACGCAGGCGAAGCGCCCGACACAGTGCATTTCAAGCTCTGCGAGGACGCCGACTCCGCAGACAAGTACCACTTCGCCGGATCGCAGTTCGTGAAGAACGATGCCCGCCATAATCTCGAAGATCCGAGCGGCTTCGACTTCGACTCGGTGATGCTGTACGACATCGAGAAGGTATCTGATGTTCTTTGTCGTACGCTCTTTATCGACTCGTGCGTTCTTGTGAAGATTGATAGGGACGCGAATGGGCGGAAGATTACGGGTAGCGAGGCTAATTTCAAGGCGAAGGAGGTTCCTTCGGTGAAGGGTGCTGCCTTCGTCATGAGATTCTGTGAGTTCGCGCATGCTGGGTTGTATCCGATACTTTCGAGGTTCGTGTATTGACGTCCCCAACAGATCCGTGGGAATTCAGACAGCCTGCTCCTGAGCCGCCTCCACCTCCTCCGCCTCCCTTTCTTCCGCAGCCTGTTCACCCTTTCCCATAGCCTGCATAACTACCCAGGCAGTAAGTTTGTCTCTGGTCGGCGTATGAATCCACGTGGAAATGCGAAGCCTGAGACTTGTCTTAGGAGGACTTTAGTAAGTCATGGGTGCAAGGGACGGGGCAATAGAAGGTGTATGGCACTGGACGGGTTTGCGATAGTCACCCTACTACGATCTATATAAGGAAAGGGCATCTCTTGCACATCGAAGTGGTTAGTCATGTATTGCATGCAGTCGGGTGTTACGTGATTCCCGGGCGGAAAAGGCTCCACGTGTGGGATAGCAAGACTTACCCATCACCTACATTTAATCTAATCAGTACTTCCCTGAAGTATGCTTCTTGGTCAGTGCAAATGCTGTGCAGACAAACATACGATGATCCTCTCTTTGTGGGATCGTATATGCTGCACATGTATTTGCGGATCTCGATGGGTGAACGTGGTGTCTACAAAAGTGCTCGCCTCTGTCGTGTTACACTTCAGAATATGTTAAGCGTCAGATTTGATGGCTCAAACTTGTTAAGAACCTGAAGACTCCACGGACGTGGTGAGAAAGTGATTAAATCGTGGCTGTATTTGCATAACAATTTGTTCCATCACCCGGCTGCGCAAGTATCGATAGCTTTCTTATCCTACTAAAGTACTAACTTATTGAAGATAAAAGGCTACTGCTCTTTGCAGACTCCTTCCTGTACAGGTCGACTTTACTGGCCTCATAAATCACGAGTCCTTGCCGAATCTCTGCGACACCTGGTGTTATTTAGCTCTCCCACTCACTTGGTGAATATACATCGGGCTCACCATGAACGTCAATGGTCATTCACCCTGACAGGTCCTACACACGAAGGTAAGTGTAAAGCCTCAAACGCCAGGTAGAACCAGGAATGGCAAACGTAGTAGCGCAAACTCTCTTAGGTTCCGCTACGTAGTATTGGTACTTTGTATTACTGACATATTGCAGTTGACGGGCAACAGCGCTGCAAGTCAAAAGTCTCGCCAACGTACATGAACATAACTAACGACTCGATTCGCAAACGAGACCAGAATCCCCTCATATTACAGCAACCAAGGAAAAGACCTCACCGTTACCGTTACATAGAAGCAAACACTCAACTTGAGTCCGAGATCCGCTCCGTTCCGTTTGTTCCATGCCGGAGGTCACGAGGGTGCCTCCACGACACGTGCGTCGTTGCTCAACTTACATAAATCTCTGTGTCCTCTACTCCTATCCTACCAACAATCACCAAAATCCTTCTAGCGCTCACACTCATCGTAGCTTTATCCGCTGCTTACTCTGCTTTCCGCCTCAACGCTGAGCTCAAGCCTCGCGCACAGAGACTCATGCGGCGAGGTGATGTGACAGCCATGCGATGTCCGCGTGTCATGCCGGGAAAAGGTATTTTTCAAACGGATCATGTGATGAGAGGTGTTTGGGTGAGTGGGGAGGAGTGACCTGCGTTTTTACTGGGTCGTATTGAATTGATCATGTTTTTGCTAACTTTTACGTCTTGCGAGTCTAGTCTAGTCTTGCGTAACGCCGTATTGTTGATGCAGCATGCTAACCAAGTAAGCAAAAGCAAAAAGCCAGGTATACTAGTGTAGCACTTTGGGTCAGGGTGTGAGGTGAGCGGAGTACTACACCTGATCCAATCCACGTTATCCAATCAAGTATCCCAGATACCTTCACAGCACGCGTACCTCTCCTCAAAGCACAAGAGTCTCGTTCCGTTTCCAAGCACGGCATAGCCCGCCGCCCACGCTCTACTCTTCCTTGATCACATCGTACTTCCCCATCTTGCCCACAACTGCCCCCTTCTTCCCCTCCTTCCTCTCCATCTCCCCCCTCTCCTTCGCCTCCTCCAGCAAAACCGCCACCTTAGCCAACGCCATCATCCTCTTATGCTCCTCCCCCGCCTTCCTATCCCCCTTCTTCACCCTCACCCTCGACCCCTCCAGCGCCCTCAAATGCTCTTCCGCCCGATCGACAATACCCTGAACCTTTCCCTCACGCATAGCCGCCTGCGCAACCTCAACACTATCCTCCCCGTACGCAAGTCTCGAGATATGCACGCACTCAAACGCCCTGGACAACACACCGCGCCAAATGCCCAACCGCTCGCCCTCGTCGACATACTCGTTTGCCAGCCGCGGCGCTACACGATCAATTAGCGCGCCGTACCAGCGCACTATCTCAGGACTCGCGCCGCACCCCGTGTCCCGCAGATTCTGCACCAGCGCGTCGATAGTATCAGCCGCGTCTTTGAGGTCGTGCAGGTCGGGAATGTGGACTTCAGTGAGAACGTCGTTGTGCAGACATAAGTCGCGGGCAACGGACTTGTCGGATAGGAGGGACATGTGCGTGAGGAAGTAATTTAGCTGCACGGCGCGCGTATTGGCGAGTAGGCGCGATTCTCCGTGGGCGGCGTAGGTGGGGGATGTGGTGAGGCATGCGGGGCATGTGCATGCTAGGCCGTATTTTACTTTGAGCTCGACGCGCCGGTTCATGGCGGAGGTGTAGTATACGGCGGCGATGGTGGAGAGGGTGAGTTCTTGGCCGGTGGAGATGTCTTGTGTGGCGTGTACGGCCATGTGGTTGGTGAGCGGGTTGAAGTGCGCGTAGCAATTCGGTATGCATGAGTGGCGCAGGCGCGCCGTCTCGACGAAGAGGCCGGTGATGGGCGTGTGTTCGTCCAGATGCTCGCGCTCGGACTCAGGCAGATCGATGAGAGAGTGCCGGGCTGTATGCCAGCGCGCTGCGATGCGACATATTTCAGAGGCCTTTGCGAGCTGGTCGATGTCTTTTAGAAACTCTAGGTCCTCGTGGGTGCGGTTGATCTCGGGCTTGGACAGGATGAAGTTGAGTGTGCGGATCTTCTCGGCGATCGTGGTGCCGATGTGGTTGAGCAGGGGCGAGATGGAGGTATCGCACGGGTTGAGGCTCCAGATTTGGTCTTGTTGCTCGGAAGACAGGGCGTAGAAGGCTTCCATGAGCTCATTGATCTGATCGCCTGGTTGGGGGAGAGTGATCATGGGGGATTCGTGGATGAGGCGCGTTCCGCACGGGATGGGCAGGGTTGCGAAGACGCCGACCGTGGGGGTGATCTTGCCGCTGTCAGATTCACTGATGCCAGGTACCTCGCGGATGGCGTAGTGCGGTAGAACTGGGACATGGATGTCGGGCGCGGTGGCGCTTGCGTACGGATTTGGCTCCTGGCGTGGTTGGTATGGCTCAGTTAGCATCAGGGTGGACTGCGTGCCGGCTTCTGAAGCTGTCCTGGATGAGGCTTGACTGGCGACGTCTGTGGTAAAGTGATATTAGTGGAGATTCACAGGTTATGAAGTGTACGGATGAGTTTGGCGAGTGCCGACTGTCTCGAGACAAAATGTCCCCCACAACCATCTGAACATGATCGCAAAGAGTCGCAACGTACCATCGCACTCATCGCCATCCTCGTGCTGCTCTTCTTGAATCTTGCTCAGCCTGATCTTCTTCTCCATAGCCTTGGTCTTCTTTCTCTTGCCACCGCGTCGATTCTTGCGCGCCTTCTTCTTCGTAGCACTCATGCCCAGAGCTCCACAGTCAGGCTTGGTCTCTTCTTGACCGTCGACATCTTCTGCGCCGCTTTGTGATTCGACGCCTAGATCGTCCATGCCCTCAAAGAGGTCGACAACCGTCGTGTCGCCCCCGGATGCGGATGCCGGTGCAGGAGCGCTCATGTTTGATGTTCTGACGAGTTTGCAGGCGCTGAGAAGGACTGTAATTGTGGTCAGCACAATGGACCTTGCTGGATTTCAAGTGGTCATGGTTGAGTGGCGTGGGCTGCTGCGTAGAGAGAGAAAAGGAAAAGTGAGAAAGAACTTGACGTTGTGTCAATGCACGCACGCGCGTGGCGAAACGCGTTATCAGGGTCCAGCAAACGCAGGTGAAGGCATATTTAGAAATTTTGTTTGCGCCACGTGATATCGCGTCACGCACCAGGACTTGCGCGGCTAACAGAACAAGGACAATCTGAACGATGATTTGACGGTGAAATAGTCAGACGTGAGAGCAATGCTGGTACTCCAGTGTAGGTCCTTCTGCTTTGCTCTAGTGATGGCAAAACGTAACAAGTGTGTGGATCTTCTGCTCTATATGCTTTGCAAATGTGAACAGAAAATAATCTTGAGATACCAGCTGCAAATTGAGCTTAAAGGAAAGGGCAACCAAAAATTTCCATAATGACATCACGAAGAAAGACGAGGACAGAGCGACTGGGAGGTATATACCTTGAGATTTGTTTGTCCTTCAGTCGCAGACGCACATACCAATCTTGACAGGCCTTATCACGAGAATCGCACATGTCTGGCCTCGCTACCACCCATATTTGTTCCCAGCCTCTTTCTTGTTCCTGTACCCAGTCGCAAAGTGCTCTTCAAGTGCGTCCTTCTGCGTAGACGCAGCGCTGACCAAGCTCCGCAGGCTGTTTTTGCCAGTTCCAGAAATCGACTTGAGAGCATTATGCTGCATCTGTTCACCCTGCTGCCGTAGCTTCTCGTTGTGCGCATACTCCGTGTCGGTGTTGAACTCCATGATCTTCGCCGCAGACAGATCTGCTTCTCGCCCTCGCTTGCCAAAGAGCTGGCGTCGCTCTGCCGCTGACAGGTTCAGCTCCGATGCCATGTCGGTTAGGCCGTTTGAAGCTGTTGCGGCAGTCGTAGGCGCGGTGGGATGTGCTGCTTGGCCCTCGAAGGCATCGTCCGGTACCGGTGCATCGTCCTCGTCTCGTGCGCCATAAATTAGGGGTTCATATGCGGAAGATGAAGAGTCCGTTGTCGGAGCTTCTGACTCTTGCGATACTCCAAACAGGGAGACTTTCGGCTTGCGGACGGGTGCGGGTGGTGTGGCAGTTGCTTGATCACTCAATCCACCTGTATTGGCTCCGATAGAGCTTCCTGCTGGTGAAGCTGCAGGGCGAGGCTTTGCAATAGGCTTCTTCTTGCCTTTGCCGACCGACATGGGCACAAATCGAGGCGCGGGCTTCGGTGGAGGTTGAGAGTCTGTTGTCGGTGCTTCTGCGGGTGTGTCCATCTTTGGCTCCTGCTTGCGTTCACTTTTGGGCGCAGGCAGATTCAGCAACGCCCTGAAGTCCTCTTTCTGCATTGGCTCCTTCTTGATAACATTGCCCGCTTCGTCGTACTCTTCAAGCTCCATTCGAGGCTCTCTCTTGAAGGCAGGCTCGGCACCAGTCTTCAGGTTCACTCCAGAAGCCAAGGCCTTGCCCAGTGCTCTTTTTCCTGTTGCCGGGTTCGTGGCCGCCGGCGTCACAACTGTCTTCTTGGGCGCGGGTAGCATGGCGTTGAAGCCGCCGAATGCTGAAGCTCCGCCGAGTCGTGGCTTCTTCGCAGGCGGCGCATCGGCCTCGATGTCATCCTTGGGTGCTTGCGCTTGCGATGCGCCGGGCAAATTGACCTTGATTCGTCCTGGGTTCGCGCGGTCGACGACTTTCTGGAAGGATGGCTTTGGTGCCTGCTTGAGCGCTGGCTTCGGTGCGGGTGGCGCTTCCCCGTCCGACTCGGAATCTGAGTACGCGATCAAATTCATGGTGTTGTGACGTCTTCGGTGTGAAAAGAGGGTGAGAGAGTGGAGATGAAGTTGGCGAAGACGAAATGACCCGCATGACGATCGCCGTTGCAGGTTGCCAAGTGCAGGGTCCCTTCCCCACGATCCACCACGCGCCGCCAGTACTCCGCCATTCACTTCGCCCATGCCTTGATGACACCCTTCAGCTGGTCTGACCCTATGAATGTGATGCTACGATGATACCCTAGATTGCCCACCATGTCGCTCCTTCAGAACGAAGAGTACGCCCGCCGCACCTCCGCGTCTTCTCCGCAGCTAACGCGCCCAGCTTCGTCCTCTACCAGCTTCGAACCGCCTACCTCTCGTCGATCAAAGACGGTGTGGGCGAGCGATTGATCAATGTCAACACCAATGTTTTGAACAATCCCGCGTTTCGCGCCGCTGGCTGGGCGCCCAATGCTGCCGACATCAAGCGCTGCTACTCCCCGCCAATACCGACCGCCATCACCTCCGAGTACTTCCAGGCCCCGCGCTCTGCAGGCCTCAAAGCGCCAGAAGGCTTCGGCGACGATGACGAGGAGGGCGGAATGGTCACGGGTGGAGGTAGCAACGACACCGTGGGACCAACGCTAAATGCGAAGCGCCGGCGCAGGAAGGAGATACTCGAGGAAGATGACAGCAGTGATTTGAGTGACGAAAGCGACGACGATGATGACACGCAGAGGTGTGCATTTGTTCGTCTTGTAGAATGACCTAGCTAAATGTTACATCCCTAGACCAGCCAACCAGATCAAGTTCACCAAGATGCCGCTCAGGACGCGCTCGGGGTCGTCGCCCATACGAGGCTCAGCCCTCAGGAATGAGCTTGCAGAAGCAGCAGATAAGCCATCAGTCATGATAACATCGCCCTCGCGACCACCAGACAACGAGCTGCGACGAGGATCACTTGGCACCTTGGAGACTGTGAAGGAACGCCCTAGGAGGGACACCATCACTAGCAGTGAGATGTCTTCCGAGAACGAGTTCGACAGTTCCACTTTCAGGAAAAGGAAGATCAACCCGCGGAAAGCTGCAAGCAACAAACAACTGCTCGCTCAACGCATTCAAGAAGACGAAGGCGATGCAAGGAGAACACAGCTGGAAGCACTGGATGAGCTGAACGAGTCGGACAGCTCGCTCGACTCCGAATTTTCTGGCTCAGCCGACAGTGGATCGCTCATGGGTGCTGGTGGCGATGCACTCGATTCGTCTCCGCAAGCAGACCTCCCCAACATGACTGCCCTCACGTCCTTCAACATGTCACCCAAGAAGAAGAGAGAACCGCCGACTACACTACAGGCCCTGCCACCGCCACGGCCAATTAGCTTCATACTGCCGGTCAGTGCGCTCACACAAGCGCTACAAGCCAAGGAGCAGAAGCCGTCAAATCCTTTGCAACGCTTTGCTGGTTGGAATGCCGCGAGTGAGGCTAATTCGAATCCCATCTACCTCAAAATCTACTACCCATTCTCGTCTAAGCCCTCAAAAGCTGCCGAGCTGCTGATCAGGAAGTTCAACGACAAGGGCGAGGGACCGAGCGTTGGTGAAGCTATTGGGTACGCCTTACATCGCTACCAAGAGGAGAAGCAGGAACCACCCTTGTCGCCAGAGAAGATGAACGTCAACTGCTGGGTCATGCGAATGTACGACGACGGCGAGATCGATGATGAGTTCCCACCACTCACAAGGAACAAGCCACTGAAAGACTTCGCCTCAAACAACGCTCGCGGGATGCGCCCACGTGCACGCGAAAAGCCATGGGACGAGTTCGCGTTGGTTGAAGCCAGTCCCCGCGAAATGGCAGAGAACGAGAAGATCACACCCGTCTACAGCACAGAAGCAGCAGCTGCCATCGTATCGCAACAAGACGCCGCCGACGGCAAGCCCGAAAAGAAGCCCATCAAGCCTGTCCCCAACCGCACAAAGTCCTTCCGCAACCCCATCACCGGACCTTCCTTCGCTCCAACCGCCACCCGCAAAGACAAGAGCGCCCTCGCCGACGCACCCACCGTCAACGCATCCCACGCCGCCAGCCGCACCGGCGCCCCCAAGACCGTAACCGTCCACTTCACGGACGAGAACTTCAACACCAAGCACCTCCCCATCACATGCACAACCGACACTTACATCGCCGACGTCTTTGAGCAAGTCTGCCACGAGCTGCGCCTCGACAAGGCGCTCTACATCCTCAAAGTCAGCGGCAGCACGACCGTCGCGCCAACCGACCGCACCGTCGAAGCGCTCGGCACACGCATGGACCTCGATCTCCAGCGCCGCCGCTTCGTAGGCGACGGCGTCTTCGGACTTGCCGGGAGTCCAGGCTCCTCGTCGCCAAATGCACCACTCATCATCAGCACAGGCGGCGCGCCCAAGAAAACGAAAAAAGGCGAGCGCACCGGCGCCGCAGTATCAAGTCTCGCGCACCCCCTCGCGCACCGCGCCGACCCCTCCGTCCTCGCAACAAATTACTACCGCCGCTACGCCGTGCTGCGCAAACAACCCATGTCCTTCGCCTCCTCTACATCCCGCATCCTCGCGCTCGACAACGAGTACATCCACATCATGCCCGGCGAGACCAAGACGATTGCGCTGCAGGGCGGAAAAACGTCGACGGTGCACTTTAGTAGTGTTGTTGGGAGTAAGGTTAGCAAGAAGCATCCGAAGATGTTTCGGTTGTTGGTTTTTAAGGAGCGTGAGACTAAGAGGTATGATTTCGAGGCGGGGAGTTGGGAGGAGGCGGGGGAGATTGTGAGGGAGATTAAGAGGGGGGTTGAGAGGTACGCTGAGGGGGTAGTTTGAATGGGTGTTTGGGTTGTGTGTGTGCGTGTTAGAGTGGAATTGTTTGGGGGTGGGAATATGGTATTGCTTTGGCGGGCCGTGACATGTGAGATGAGTTCTGGGGTTAGATGCTGATGTTTGAATTCCGAATCCATACAAGGATGTGCATGGGAACAATTCGACAACATGCGTACGTTACGTGATACATGCTGGGTATTCCAGCGACCCGCCATAGATCGCCGCAAAGCCCTTTTTCAGATCTCAAGCCGCAAGACACTGCGTCTCTACCTATTTGATTTCCCTTCCCAGGCACAAGCTCGTCATTCCGACCAGGCGCGTCGGTTTTTCATTTTCAGCAGAGCATAATGACTCTTTACTGAGCTTTCTTTTCTTTCGATTTTGCACATAGATCGTCGCACTCGTGGTTTTCTGGTATCGCGGCGCTCGCTACGGACATAGTATGCATCAAATCGTGCTTTTTCTAGGAGCTGGAAGTGCTGGGGGACGCCATAGTCTATGGACAACTGCGTTTTTGGACAGGAGAAAGGCATAGTTGAGCTCAACTGCGGTTGTTTTGGGTTCATCTCATCTGCGGAGTCTCGTCGTTTTTTGGAGGCTTGGAGATAGAAGAGGAGCGATCTGAACATCGAAGTTTCGGTCCCGGTCCTTGGAGCAAATCACGCTCTAGTTCCCCGAGATTTTTTCGTTCCATTGCATGTTCTGGATAGTATTTTTGGAGGTTTGGAGAAGAGGAAAAGGGGCGATCTGAACATGGAAGTTTCGGCTCCCGTATTTGGTTTGGAAGAAGGACGGAACATAAGGCGTGTTTCTGTGTGCTTTTTCGGTTCATGGTGTATTTGTATTTGGGTCTTTGGAGATATGAGGAAGAAAAGAAAAGGCGACTCGGACATTCGACGAGTAGATGTGGTTTTGAGTCGGAGAGAAGAAGCTATGATGTCCGTCGCCTGGACTTTCAGTTCATTAAAGTCGAACGAGTTCAATTTTGATAGTTTGGAGAAGAAGGAGAGGGGCGCCGGGCATTGGAGAAGGTAATAGATGTTTTGAGTCGAGGAGAACAAGCCATAATGTCTGTCGCCTGGACTTTCAGTTCATAAAAGTCGAATGAGTCCAGTTTTGAAAGTTTGGAGAAGGAAAGAGATGTGCCGGACATCGAAGAACGTTGCTACTGTTTTTGAAGAGAGAGGGGGGGAAGAGGCGGGCTGGACATGAAAGAATAAGGTTGTCGTTTCTGTATATAGAAGAAGAGAGTAGATTTCGATGACAGGAGTGCAGGGCGGCCATGGAGAATGCATTTATACGCTTCCTTCCTTCAGGCGCGAGAAAGGACATAGTTCCCTTGCGTAGGTGGATTCCGGCGCGAGACGAGCAGACATAAGTACGCCAGTCG
>Ga0265780_10007606_pt1 | contig 13266 bp, 8 predicted proteins | sample P1T30metagenome_FD_192432 | JGI IMG/M metagenome (GOLD analysis project Ga0265780, IMG submission 192432) | Plant litter microbial communities from East Loma Ridge, Irvine, California - P1 T30 | ecosystem: Environmental > Terrestrial > Plant litter > Unclassified | place: USA: California...
CTGGCGGGCGCCCTGGTGGCGCTGCTGTACGTGCTGCTGGCCGGCTTCGGCGTGCCGGCCCAGCGCACCTTCTACATGTTGGCGGTGGTCGCGCTGGCGTTGTGGTGTGGGCGCATCACCTCGATGTCGCACGTGCTGTGCCTCGCGCTGGGCGTGGCCGTGCTGCGCGATCCGTGGGCGATGCTGTGGCCGGGCTTCTGGCTGTCGTTCGGGGCGGTGGCTGCGATTCTGTATGCATGCAGTGGCCGCCTGGGTGTGCCCACGCGTGGCTGGCGCGCCGGTCTCGTGGTGGCGGCGCGCACCCAGTGGGCCGTCACGCTGGGCCTGGCGCCGCTCACGCTGCTGCTGTTCGGGCAGGTGTCGCTCGTCAGCCCCCTTGCCAACGCGGTGGCCATTCCCGTCATCAGCCTGTTCGTCACGCCGCTGGCGCTGGCTGGCAGCGTGCTGCCGTCGCCGCTGGCCGATCTGGTGCTGGGCAGCGCGCACCTGGCGATCGTCGTCCTGGTGTGGCCCCTGACGTGGTTGGCCGCGCCCGCGCTGGCCGTGTGGACTGCGCCCGCACCGACACCGTGGATCCTGGTGCTGGCCCTGGCCGGCACTGCGTGGATGCTGGCGCCGCGCGGCTGGCCACAGCGCTGGGCGGGCCTGGCCGCGTGGACGCCGCTGCTGACCCACATGCCGGCAGCGCCGGCGGCAGGGCGGTTCGACATCACGGCGTTTGATGTCGGCCAGGGCATGGCGCTGCTGGTCGAAACGCAGCACCATCGCCTGCTGTACGACACCGGCCCGCTGTACGCGCCCGGTGCAAGCGGCGCCACGCGCGTGATCCTGCCGTACCTGCGCGGCCGGGGCATCGGCCAGCTCGATGCACTGGTGATTTCGCACAGCGACCTCGATCACATCGGCGGCGCCGAAGCAGTGCTGCAGACGGTGCGGGTAGGGCAGCTGATCTCGTCACTGCCCGATGGCCACCGGCTGCTGGGCAAGACCACGCACCCGGCCCGCTGCAGCGCCGGCCAGGCCTGGCACTGGGACGGCGTGCGCTTCGAGATGCTGGCACCCGATGGCGCCAGCTACGCCAACCCGCGCCTGAAGAGCAATGCGCGCAGCTGCGTGCTGCGCATCAGCGCGGGCGGCAAGGCGATCCTGCTGGCTGGCGACATCGAAGCGGCGCAGGAAGCCGCGCTGCTGGACCTTGACGCCGACCGTCTGCGCGCCGACGTGCTGCTCGCGCCGCACCACGGCAGCGGCACCTCGTCGAGCGCAGCGTTCCTCCAGGCGGTTGCGCCGACAGTCGGGATCTTCCAGGTAGGCCATCGGAATCGCTATCGCCACCCGCAAAAGCTGGTCTACGCGCGCTACGGCGCCATGGGCATCAAGCGCATTCGCACCGATGAGCGGGGCGCCGTCACGCTGGCGTTCGGGCCAGGTCTGGATGTGACCACCTACCGCGATACCCACGTCCGTTACTGGTACGGACGTTGAGCCGCGGCCAGCTGCCCAAAGCCGTGGTATTTATCATTCGGCTGACGGCAGCCTGCTCTGCGCAAAGTCATCCTCGGCGTGAGCAGGGGCTTTTCGTAACGAAACGGAAAAACGTACTGTTGTGAAAGGTCTATGCGTAACACGGGCGCGGTCAGGATCATCGAAACGGGCGGTCACGATCGGCCGGCATCGGCGGTCAGCTTCTTTTGCGCTGTGAGATTCAAGCTTGCCCATTTGCCTCTACTTTTTAACTTGGAGGAATTGTGCCGTTATGCCGATTTGGAAGATATAACGCCGCTCATGAATCGCTTACGGTGATGGTCCTACGACGATAGCTCTGATGCTGGCCGGATACAGTCAGCGACTTAATTGGCCTGAAGATTTTATAGTTTATAGGAATCATTAGCTTTATGTTTTTGTGTGTATCAACCCCTCGATAATTCTATCAAATACTCCCATAATTTATGCGTCACGATTTTTTTGCTCGATACGAGAAATCTGGCCACTTTGGCTCTAGAATAAAAATGCCAGTCATTTGATGGAGCGCAAATCTCACATTGGGGGTTTAACGATGAAATCGCTTCTTTTAAAATCCCACGCAACTGCACGAACGACAATCGAGCAAGTGTTTGAACTCGATCCTGCTCCCTCGGAACAGATCTCTGGTGACTGCGGTTGTGACGGAAAGAGAGTTGGGAAAACCGAGACCGAAGAAGGAACTCACTATTCTGTTGATGAGAAATAACGAGGGTCGCTATGAAAAATCTAGTTATGAGTCGCGCAAGAAACATGAAGCGGTTTATAACGACAGGTTCGAAATTTCGCCTTTTCTATTGGATGAAATTCCTGGTGGTTCATGTTCATGCCAATTGAAAAGCATCCGCAGCCCGGATGGAACCCGGAGCGAGCCAGTACTCAATTCTAAAAAATGATTTAAGGCATATTGAAGAAATATGCCCCATCGATGCTTTTGATAAAATAAATGAATACTTCCCTTATTACATCGACTTTTGTATTTTTGTGGCTAGCCTTAAATATGAATGACGCTAACGCGAAAAAAGATTGTGATTTGCTTCTTACTAAACGCTTATATTTGGCCCACATGATGTGTTTGGGGGAAAGGCGAGACCCCATTTCAATACATGAACGAAGTATTTCCTATTCTTTCGCCGGAGACGACCTTCAATCAGAGAAACTATTTGAGTCGGAAGAAATCGCTCAACATTTAGGAGATCAGCTTTTCATACCTGATTCATCTATCAGATTTCGTCGTTATGATGCTTTGCCTCAATTAGAGAACCTTTCCAGAGGAAGATCGGTAGTAATGCTAAATGAAGCACATCACGTTTCCCGTCACCGGATTTTTGCCTTGCAACTTGCCCGTGTGCTTCGCAAACAAGGTTTTACTCATCTGGCGGTCGAAGGGTTAAGTACGTCTGTAAAAACTAATGCACTTGGTTACGTTAGTCTGGATAGCCCGGCAACAGGCGCGTATACCCAAGATCCAGAATTCGCGTACTTCCTCCGGGAAGCGATAAATTTAGGGTACGAACTAGTTTCATATGAGGTCTTCAATACTAAGAGCATCGAAGAGCGTGAGTTGGGTCAGGCAAAAAATATTGCAAAAATTATCGAAAATAACCCATACGCGAAGGTGTTAGTTTATGCAGGATACGGGCATATACGAAAATCGGCTAGTAAATCACACATCGATTGGATGGCTAAGATATTTGGCCAATTGACCGGCATAAATCCTTTGTCCATTGACCAAGTAGGTGGCACACCTGCGTATTATTCTGCTTTAACCCCCTCGACATGGAAGGAAGTGGAGAATGACCTGATTTCTACTTCAAGCGTGTTTAAGGAAAATGGGAACTGGCTGGTTTCAGGCACGTATAAAGGCACTGTTGATATAACTGTGTTCCATCCAAAGCAAAAACTTACTAATGGGCGTCCCGATTGGCTGTCGGAGAATCGTCAGAAACATGTTGTCAAGGCGAGCAGTTTAGGCACCGTCCGCCCTGCTATTGTAAGAGCGATATTAAAGGGCGACAAGAATGGAGTTCCAATTGATCAAGTGTACTTGCGCAACGTTGAGGACGTAACTCTTTTGATCCCCTCTGGAGAATACGATATTGAGCTAGAAAATCTGGAAAATGGCAACCGGATTATATATACGATCAATTTGAAACCACTTTAATTATAATCTTATTACTTATCTCGAAAGATTTCTATCAAGCGAGCAAAGTTTGCCATTCGCTACATCAGCTGAACAGAAATTCATTGCGATTGACTATAACTCCTGTAAGGAACTAACTTACACGCTTGAAAAAAGGACGGTCTGCTCGCCGCTACTGATTCACATGCCGAACGCGCCAGCGGCCCGTCGGTCCTACATCACGGCTTTTGATGTCGGCCAGGGCATGGCGCTGCTGGTCGAAACGCAGCACGACCAGCTGCTGTACGACAGCGGCCCGCTGCAGCGCCGGCCAGGCCTGGCACTGGGACGGCGTGCGCTTCGAGATGCTCGCGCCTGATGGCGCCAGCTACGCCAACCCTCGCTTCGAGATGCTCGCGCCTGATGGCGCCAGCTACGCCAACCCTCGCTTGAAAAGCAATGCGCGCAGCTGCGTGCTGCGCGTCAGCGCCGGCGGCAGGGCGATTCTGCTGGCTGGCGATATCGAGGCGGCGCAGGAGGCTGCACTGCTGGGCCTTGACGCCGACCGTCTGCGCGCCGACGTGCTGCTCGCGCCGCACCACGGCAGCGGCACCTCGTCGAGCGCGGCATTCCTGCAAGCGGTTGCGCCAACAGTCGGTATCTTCCAGGTAGGCCACCGCAATCGCTATCGCCACCCTCAAAAGCTGGTCTACGCGCGCTACGGCGCCATGGGCATCGAGCGCATTCGCACCGATGAGCGGGGCGCTGTTACGCTGGCGTTCGGGCCAGGTCTGGATGTGACTACCTACCGTGCGACCCACGCCCGCTATTGGTACGGGCGCTGAGCTGCAGATTTCATCGACCGGTCGCAGGCAGTGTGATCGTCACCTGCAAGCCGCCACCATCGCGATTGGCCACCACGATCTCGCCGTCATGCGCCTGCACCACGCGCTGCGCGATGGCCAGTCCAAGCCCGTGCCCATCGACACCGGTGCGCGACGTCCCGGAGCGGAAGAACGGCTGGAAAATCGCCGGTAGATCCTCTGGCGCGATCCCCGGCCCCCGGTCGCACACCTCAACCTGTGCCAGCCCATCCACGGCGCGCACGGACACCGCCACAACACCGCCCGGCGCGCCATGTCTGGCGGCATTGCGCACCACGTTCTCCAGCGCGCTCCAGAGCAGGTCCGGGTCGCCGCTGACGTTGACGCTGTCGTCGGCATCGAAGTCAACGCGCAGCGCCGTGCCGCCGGCCGCCTGGCCGGCTTCAAAGCGCGCATCGGCGACAAGCCCGTCGACCAGCTCCACCAGATCCACCTGCTCGCGCCGCAGCACGTCGGGCGATGCTTCCAGGCGCGACAACGTCAACAGTTCGCCGATCAGCTTGTCCATGCGGTTGCTTTCGCGCTCGATGCGTTCGAGCGTGATGCCGATCTTGTCCGGCTGCTGGTGCGCCAGGCCCAGCGCCGCCTGCATCCGCGCCAGCGGCGAGCGCAGTTCGTGCGAGACATCGTGTAGCAGGCGGCGCTGGCCATCCATCAGCGCGCGCAGGCGTGCGCTCATGCGGTCGAAGTCGCGGCCAAGGTCGACCAGTTCGTCGCCGCCCTTGGCGCCGGGGCCGAAGCGCGGCGCCAGGTCACCGGCAGCGGCAGCCTCGAAGGCGCTGCGCAGGGCGCGGATGGGGCGCGAGAAATACCAGGCCAGCAGCGCCGCGAACAGCAGGCTGGCCAGCACGGTGGCGCCGATCACGACGCTCTGGCCGATACGCCGCCGCGGGCCGGGCCCGGGCCCGAGGCCAGGCGTCAGCGTGCCAGGGCCGGTACCGTCGCGCAGTCCATCCTGGCGGCCGGCGTCACGGCCGATCTGGCGCCCGAAGTCACGCGACACGAAGGCGATGTACTGCGCGCCGTCCGGGCCGACCAGGCGCCGCGCGCCACGCCACACGGCGCTGTCGCCACCCTGGGCGCCGTCGCGCAGTTCGCGTTCGACTGCATGCATCAATTCGGCCGGCACTGCGCGGCCCAGCAGTTCGTGGCGCGCCGCGTCGAGCACAAACAATTGCGGGCGCCGCATGTCGGGCAGCAGGCTGCGCAGGGCGGGCAAGCCACCGTGGCGCAGCGTGGCGGCGGCGGCATCCAGCGCAATCGCTGCCGGCGGACCGCTGTCGAGCACGGGCGTGGCGCGCTGGCGCGCCTGGTCGCGCAGCCAGAACACGCCGCCCACGCCGATGGTCGCGGTCACCTGCGCCAGCAGGATGCACAGGAAGAACTTCCAGAACAACCGGCCCATGCTACTCCTTGATCAACTGGTAGCCCTGGCGGTAGATCGTCTGCAGGCATGAGCGGCCGTCGGCCAATGGTCCCAGCTTGTGCCGCAGGCTGCTCAGGTGGACGTCGATATTGCGATCGAATCGCGCCAGTGGCCGGCCCAGGCCCTGTTCGGACAAGTCGTTCTTGGTGACCGGGCGGCCGGCATTGCGGGCCAGGACTTCGAGCAGATTGAATTCGGTGCTGGTCAGGTCAAGGGGCTGGCCGTCCCAGGTGGCGCGGCGCTGTTCGGGCAGCATCGTCAGCTTGCCGACGCTGAGCAGGACCCCGGGCCCGTTCTCGGGCGCGGCTTGGGTGCGGCGCAGGATGGCGCGCACGCGCGCCGTCAGTTCGCGCGGGGTACAGGGCTTGGCCACGTAATCGTCGGCGCCCAGTTCGAGGCCCAGGATGCGGTCGGCGTCGTCACCGCGCGCCGTGAGCATCAGCACCGGGATGCGGCTGCCGGCGCGGATCTGGCGCAGCGCTTCGATGCCGCCCGCGCCGGGCATCATGACATCCAGGACCGCGATGGCATAGCCGCCGGTCAGCGCGGCGCGCGCCCCGTCCTCGCCATTGTGCATGCAGGTGACGGAAAAGCCTTCCTGTTCGAGGTATTCGGCAAACATGCCGACCAGTTCGACGTCGTCGTCGATGAGCAAAACGTGGTTCATGGCGACAGGATAGCGCAGCAGGTCGGCGCCGTCTGCGGTGCTTTACGCGGATTTACCTGGCTTAGACGCGCTTTACACGCCGCCGTCACACAATGGCCGCCTCTACAACACGAGAGGTCCACGATGACACGAGCAACTGCACCGGATAGAAGACTGCGTCGTCTGTGCAAGCGGCACGGGCCACAAGACCGGTCACGAACACACCATAAAGGGGCAGCACAAAATGAATGCAGCACGCCATCATCACGACACCGGGCCGCGCACCGACGAAGACGCCGATCACGACGTTGACCACCACCGTGGCCTGGGCGCCGACCTTGCCCGCATGCTGACCCGGGCTGCCACCCGGCGCCAGTCGCTGCGCTGGCTGTTTGCCGGCGCGGGTAGCGCCGTCTTACCGCTCGCGGGTTGCGGCGGCGGCGTCAGTGCCGATGACGGCTTTGGTCTCTCCAGTTCCACGACAACCACGGGCGCGGCCAGCACGGGCAGCGGCAGCGCGGTCTGTTCGGTGATTCCCGAAGAAACGGGCGGCCCGTATCCGGGCGACGGCACCAATCGCAATGCCAATGGCGTGGCCAATGCGCTGGTCCTGTCCGGCATCGTACGCAGCGATATCCGATCCAGCGTGGCCGGCGCCAGCGGCGTGGCGGCTGGCGTGCCGCTGATGATCCGCCTGAAGATCGAGCACGTGGCGCAGGGTTGCGCGGCCGCCGCCGGCGCCACGGTCTACCTGTGGCACTGCACGCGCGAAGGCGGCTATTCGATGTACAGCAGCGGCATCGTCGGCGAGAACTACCTGCGCGGCGTACAGGAAGCCGACAGCGAAGGCTACGTGACGTTCACGACCATCTTCCCGGGCTGCTATGACGGGCGCATGCCGCACGTGCATTTTGAGGTGTATCCGTCGCTGGCCAAGGCGACGAGCGCTGCGAACCGCGTCAAGACATCGCAGTTCACGTTCCCGCTGGCGATTGCCAACGAGGCCTACGCCAGCAGCGGCTATGCGAGCAGCATCAGCAATCTGGCGCGGATGAGCTTTGCGCTTGACAACGTGTTCAGCGACGGGACGGCGCTGCAGATGGCGAGCGTCACGGGCACGGCCAGCCAGGGCTACAGCGCCACGCTGACAGTCGGCGTAAATTGGTGAATACGCTCTAAACGCGCCCCGAAGATCGGCGCCGGGGCAGGAGACGCCATTACAATGGGCCGCACAATTTGACCACCATCGCTGACCATGCCCAAACCGCTGCTGCACTTCGCCCACGGGAACAGCTACCCGGCTGGCACCTACAATCGCCTGCTGGCGCAGCTCGCCGAACACTACGACGTGCGTACGCTGGACATGCACGGCCACGATCCGCGCTATCCAGTCGGCGATGGCTGGAACACGCTGACCGACGAGCTGATCGCGCACCTCGAGGGCTACGGCCAGCCGGCGATCCTCGTGGGCCATTCGCTCGGTGGCGCGCTGTCGACGATGGCGGCGCGGCGCCGGCCCGATCTGGTGCGCTGCGTCGTGATGCTCGATTCCCCTGTGGTGGCCGGGTGGCGCGCGCTGGTGTGGCGCCTGGCCAAGCTGGCGGGGTGGGGCGCACGCCTGTCCCCGGCGCGCTTCTCGTACAAGCGGCGCGAGCACTGGCCGGACCGCGACGCCGCCTACCGCCACTTCCACGCCAAGTCGATGTTCCAGGCCTGGGCGCCGGGCGCGCTCGACGACTACATGGAGCACGGCCTGGCGCCGCATCCCGATGGTGTCACGCTGCGCTTCCGGCGCGACGTCGAATCCGCCATTTACCAGACGCTGCCGCACCACATGGGCGCCGTGATCCGCGCGCCGTTCCCGGTGCCCGTCGGCTTCATCGCCGGCACCGAGTCGGAAGAGATGCGGCAGGCAGGGCTCGCGTTCACGCGCAAGCTGGTGGGCGAGCACCTGGCCATGATCGAAGGCGGCCATCTGTATCCACTCGAAAAACCCGCGGAGACGGCGCAGCTGGTCCACGCGATGGTCAAACGTCTGCTCGGCGGCGCCAAGGCGAACGGGTAGGAAATCAATCATGATCGGGCCTCACGGCCAGCGCCTTTTCGCGTAAAATCGCGTGATTTTCTCCCTGCTGGAAACCCACAAATGACTATCAAGAGCGACAACTGGATCCGCCGCATGGCGCACAGCACCGGCATGATCGAACCCTTCGAGCCGCAGCAGGTGCGCGAGCAGGATGGCCGCCGGATCATCTCGTTCGGCACCTCGTCCTACGGCTACGACATCCGCTGCGCCGATGAATTCAAGGTCTTCACCAACATCAACAGCACGATCGTCGACCCGAAGAATTTCGACTCCAACTCGTTCGTCGACATCAAGAGTGACGTCTGCATCATCCCGCCAAATTCGTTCGCGCTGGCGCGTACGATCGAATACTTCCGCATCCCGCGTAATGTGCTGACGATCTGCCTGGGCAAGTCGACCTACGCGCGCTGCGGCATCATCGTCAACGTCACGCCGTTCGAACCGGAATGGGAAGGCTACGTGACGCTTGAGTTTTCGAACACGACGCCGCTGCCAGCGAAGATCTACGCCGGCGAAGGCTGCGCGCAGGTGCTGTTCTTCGAAAGCGACGAAGTCTGCGAAACGTCGTACAAGGACCGTGACGGCAAGTACCAGGGCCAGGTCGGCGTGACGCTGCCGAAAGCCTGAGCAACGGCACCACCATTCTGCATTCAGTCGGGGCAATCTGACCGCCGCAGGGCGGCCAGACCTGCCACGCGCACCACGGGCCTGACACCCTGTCAGGCCTGCACTGCTGGCCCCTTACCTCCAAGCCGCATTCCCCATCTGCCTGTAACACCGCGCGCGACCCTGCACGCCTGCGCACACCGTTTCGATCTACAATAAATCACACAGTGATTTTTGGTTTCGCTGTGCAAAACTAAAATCATGGAGACCGTGTTGATGAAAACCCAGCTTGTACCCTGCACGTCCCGCCGCATCGCGGCGCGGGTAGTACCGTCACTTATCGCGGTCCTGGCGTTGTCCGCCTGTGGCGGAGATGACGACGATGCCGGCGCGCCGCCGCTGGCGACCACGCCGCCGGTTGCCATCCAGCCCGAACCGCTCCGTCCGCAAGACGGGCGCACCTACGCGGTCATCGAAAGCAACCTGCCATTTAACAGCATGGCGAATGCGCCGGCGACCGACCGCTGGTGGGGCGTACTGAACAAGGCGGGTTACCAGATCGAAGTGCCGAAGAACTGGAATGGCATGCTGGTCATGTATGCCCATGGCTATGGCGGCACGGGCCCGGCGCTGGAAGTGGCGCCGCCAGCGCTGCGCCGCCACCTGATCAGCCAGGGTTATGCGTGGGCCGCCTCAAGCTACAGCACCAATTACTATGACGTGCGTGCTGGCGTGGAAGACACGAACGCGCTGGCGCTGGCCTTCCGTGACATCGCCGGCAAGAACGGCCGCACGCTGGCAGCGCCAACTAAAACCTACATCATTGGCACCTCGATGGGTGGCCATGTCACGGCCGCTGCCGTGGACGAGGAAAACATCGAGACGGCCATCAACAAGATCCGCTATCACGGTGCGGTGCCAATGTGCGGCGTGCTGGGCGACACGGAACTCTACGATTACTTCGCTGCCTACCAGACTGCCGCCATGGTGGAGGCCGGCATGCCGGCCACGCGCTGGCCGCCGGCCGACTGGGCGAGCATCGGCCCGCAGGTGAGGGCAAAGATGTTCTCGAGCTTCCCGGGCGGCAGCACCCCGAACGCGCCGGCCGTGCCGACCGCACAAGGCCTGCGATTGAAGCAAATCGTTGCCAACCTCAGCGGCGGCACCCGTCCGCTGTTCGACTATGCCTATGCCAGCGCGTACCAGGCCACGGTCTGGGGCACGTTCGGGCGCGACGGGAAGATGCAGGGCATCCTTCTCGATGACGTCGTGACGACCAATGACATCTTCTTCCAGCTCGATGCCGACCCGGCCATCAGCGCCGACGAGGTCGCCTACAATGCGAGCATCTTCCGCGTGCCTGCCACACCCGGCGCCAACCGGCTGCGCCGTGACGGTTTGCGCTGGGTGCCGAAGACGAACGCCCGGATCACCGTGCCGGTGGTGACCATCCACACGCTGGGCGACCTGTACGTGCCGTTCAAGATGGAGCAGATCTACAAGCGCCGCGCCGATGCGCTCGGCACGTCGAACCTGCTGGTCCAGCGCGCCATCCGCGGGATCGCGCACTGCGACTTCACGATTGCCGAACAGGCGTCAGCCTTTGACGCGATGGTCAAGTGGGAGCAGCAGGGCGTCAAGCCCGAGGGCGACGACGTGCTGACGCCGTCGATCGTGGCCGATCCGCAGTACGGCTGCAAATTCACCGACAACACGCCGTCAGTGGATGACAGCCGCGCATTGCTGGCCACGCGGGCCGCCTTGCCGCAGTGCGCGCCGCGCTGAACACGCACGCTCCATGCAACAACGCCAGCCGATTGGCTGGCGTTGTCTTTGATGCCTGACTAGCCTGGCTGGCCTGACGGCGCAGCCTGCGGGATCAGTCGTCCTGTTGCACGCAGTCGACGAAGTAGCCGCGCTTGCCATCGACTTCGCGCTTGACCAGGCCGTGCACGTCGGTCTCGAAGCCCGGGAAGCGCTCGTTGAAGTCACGTGCAAAGCGCAAGTAGTCGACGATCGTGCGGTTGAAGCGCTCGCCCGGGATCAGGAGCGGGATGCCCGGCGGGTAGGGCGTGAGCAGGATCGCGGTGATGCGGCCTTCGAGTTCGTCGATCGCCACGCGCTCGATCTTGCGATGTGCCATGTGCGCGAATGCGTCCGACGGCTTCATCGCCGGGATCATGTCCGACAGGTACATCTCGGTCGTCAGGCGCGCCACGTCGTGCGACTTGTAGAACGTGTGGATCTCGGTGCACAGGTCGCGCAGGCCGTGCATTTCGTAGCGCGGGTTGGCCGCGGCGAACTGCGGCATCGCACGCCACATCTGCGCGTTGCGGTCGTAATCGTCCTTGAACTGCTGCAGCGCCGTGACCAGCGTGTTCCAGCGGCCCTTGGTGATGCCGATCGTGAACATAATGAAGAACGAGTACAGCCCGCACTTCTCGATGATGACGCCGTGTTCGGCCAGGTACTTGGTGACGATCGAGGCCGGAATGCCGGTCTCGCCGAACTGGCCCGACAGGTTCAGGCCCGGCGTCACGATGGTCGCCTTGATCGGGTCGAGCATATTGAAGCCCGGGGCCAGATCGCCGAAACCGTGCCACGATTCTTCGGCGCGGATCATCCAGTCGTCCTGGGTGCCGATGCCTTCTTCCGAGAACTTGTCCGGACCCCAGACCTGGAACCACCAGTCGGTGCCGAAGTCCTGGTCGACCTTCTTCATCGCGCGGCGGAAGTCCAGCGCTTCCAGGATCGACTCTTCGACCAGCGCGGTGCCGCCCGGTGCTTCCATCATCGCGGCAGCGACGTCGCACGAGGCGATGATCGAGTACTGCGGCGAGGTCGACGTGTGCATCAGGTACGCTTCATTGAAGGCATCCTGGTCGAGTTTGACCGACTGCGATTCGCGCACCAGCACTTGCGAAGCCTGCGACAGGCCGGCCAGCAGTTTGTGCGTCGACTGGGTCGAGAAGATCATCGACTCTTTTGCGCGCGGGCGGTTCTGGCCGATCGCGTGCATGTTCTTGTAGAAGTCGTGGAACGTCGCGTGCGGCAGCCACGCTTCGTCGAAGTGCAGCGTGTCGATTTTACCGTCCAGCATTTCGCGCAGCGTTTCGACGTTGTAGACCACGCCGTCGTAGGTCGACTGGGTGATGGTCAGGATGCGCGGCTTCTTGTTGACGGCTTCGCGCGCGAACGGATTGGCTTCGATCTTGCGGGCGATCGATTCGGGCGTGAATTCGGACAGCGGAATCGGGCCGATGATGCCCAGGTTGTTCCGGGTCGGCATCAGGAACACGGGAATCGCGCCGCACATGATGATCGAGTGCAGGATCGACTTGTGGCAGTTGCGGTCGACGACGACGATGTCGCCCGGTGCGACGGTCGAGTGCCAGACCATCTTGTTCGAGGTCGAGGTGCCGTTGGTCACGAAGTAGCAATGGTCGGCGCCATAGATGCGCGCGGCGTTGCGTTCGGATTTGGCGATCGGGCCCGTGTGGTCCAGCAGCTGGCCGAGTTCCTCGACCGCGTTGCAGACGTCGGCGCGCAGCATGTTCTCACCAAAGAACTGGTGGAACATCTGGCCGATTGGCGACTTCAGGAAGGCGACGCCGCCCGAGTGGCCGGGGCAGTGCCACGAGTACGAGCCGTCGTAGGCGTAGTTCACCAGCGCGCGGAAGAACGGCGGCGCCAGGCTGTCCAGATATGCCTTGGCTTCGCGGATGATGTGACGCGCGACGAATTCGGGCGTGTCTTCGAACATGTGGATGAAACCGTGCAGCTCCTTGAGCACATCGTTCGGGATGTGGCGGCTGGTGCGGGTTTCGCCATAGATGTAGATCGGGATATCCGCGTTCTTGTGGCGGATTTCCTTGACGAAGGCGCGCAGGCCGACCAGCGCCGAGTCGGTGTCTTCCAGCGAGCCGCTGCCGAATTCCTCGTCATCGATCGACAGCACGAATGCCGATGCGCGCG